>Ga0307509_10000252_pt1 | contig 86997 bp, 114 predicted proteins | sample 10_EM_MG_FD_202245 | JGI IMG/M metagenome (GOLD analysis project Ga0307509, IMG submission 202245) | Populus trichocarpa ectomycorrhiza microbial communities from riparian zone in the Pacific Northwest, United States - 10_EM | ecosystem: Host-associated > Plants > Roots > Unclassified | place...
TGGGGTCTGGGGGTGGCGGGGGGGGGGGTGGGGCGGGGTGAAAATGCACCCATAGATACCAGTATATGAGTGGACTTCCTGTGGCGATACGCGTCTGCGAAACGTCTGTCACACTGCCTTCATATGTGGGTTATGTAAACGGTTGTGATTGGTGAAATCGATGGGAGGTTGGATTGGGAGCGACGCTATTCAGTACAGCAATGCTGGACCCAGACGTGGGCTCCGCCCCGTCCTCCGATTCAGTCGCCCGAGATGAGAGATTGTAGTGACTGCCACGGCCTTATGTAGAACGGCCCATCGAAACCCAACCTTCGTGTATGCACATACTCTCAGTGATGATCGTACAGTCAAACCCTCCGTCGTATCTCCAGGATTTGGGATCGCAACAGCGCGGGACAAGTGTTAAGTGCACTGGGCACCGGCATATGCGGCAGAAAGGTAATCGACCGGGCTGGAATGGGACGTAAAATCGAGAAGGTAATCGAGTGGTGGTGGGGATGCGGGCGGCGGGCTACATGAATGAAAGGTGACACAGGGCGGACGCAGAATTCAATCCTACAGGTAAGTCGGGTATCATGCGCTTGGGGTGACCATACCTCCCATACCTCTCCGGGATAAACGAACATATGTTAAACGGTAATAGAAAACGATCATGGGGGATAAACGTGAGCGGGATGCATAGATGATCAGTTCCATGAGGGGTATAATTCCGGGATGCCGTCGCATTGACATCCACGCGACGGATCGAACGGTTATCAGAGTACGAAAACTCGGTCCATGTCCTGCAGAAGGGTAGTCAGCGGATAGGAGTTCAGAGCGAATTGTCTTCACAACGTACAACCGGCGATAGACTTCCCAACTGGAGATCCTGGAAGTTATCCATCTCGCCCTTAGACCCTTCCTCTGGTTCGGCATCTTCGCGACCCGCGTTCTTCCCCTCAGCTATACGGCGGGCCCGCCTCTCCTTTACCCTACGATGCATGTCCCTCGTAAACGAATGCACCTTATGGCTACCGGAACAGGAAATAAAACCCCATTAAGACCGGATCTCCGCCAAGTCGAACGGAGGCTCACTTAAGAAGCGTCATCAATTCAGAATATGTTACTTGTGACTTTTGTTCTGATGTTTTGTTCAGGAGGCGTATTAATCTGAGATGGAGGAAATAGCCTACCGAGGATATCAACCAAGAACTATGGGGTGGGCTGTGAGTGATCATCGAGTAACAACCGGCAAGCGGGATCAACGCACTGTTGTCATTGATATGCTTCCGCCATTGCGCGTACTCGCATCCCAGGAGGTTTGCCCGTCGTTTGAGGACGAGATGGATATCTACGAGAACCAAGGGAGTAAATGCGATGGGATGGAAGGGCAATCAAGGGTCCAACACACCACATCCGGATGATCAAGGGTCGTCATCCTCGACATCTTTTTGCGACACCACCCATCGCACTGAAACTGGGGTTCCGGGGAGGCACACCTTTCCCCGCCGTGCTTGGTACGCTCCGGGGGTGCGCGGCTTTCCTCATCGTGCTCATCACGCCCCGCAGGTGCGCACCTTTCCCCGTCTTGCTCCGAGTCATCACGCTCCGGGGACGCACGCATTTCTCCGTCGTGCTTGGTACGCTCAGGGGGTGCACACCTTTCCCGCCCGTGCTCATCACGCTCCGGGGATGCGCATCTTTCCCCGTAGTGTTTGTCAGATTCCTCAGCCACCTGCGCCGGTTCCGAGGTGGTGGTTGGGTACATGTCTGCTACAGCCTGGATAAGACTGCGAAAGTGGGCATCCGCCTCGCCGCTGCCCTTCCGAAGTATGGAGCGAGGCCGGCTTGGGGGCGCAGAACCAGTATCTTGGCCGTTCTTCCTAACTGCACGAAGGGGTAAGGCGATAAGCGATGATGGATGTTTGATGCCGACACACCGACGCGGTTTTGGAGGGTTTTGCTCCTACGCTTTCCCTTGTTGACCCATGGCCGATACACATTATTGCACCTATAATGGCCAAGATCTTTCCGGGTGTAAGCGGTAGTGGGAAGAGGGGTGTGAGGGAGACATTACCCAGCAGGGTGCCAGAGTGACAAGAATCAAAGATCGCGGTGAGCGCGGCACCTTCGGGAAGAGGTTTGACCAGCCACTTGTGAAGTGTCTGTAGGAATGGGTCAATATTTTGTTGTACGGCGGGTGGGGAGACACGAGTCACGAACGTTGTCTATGATCTCGCCCCCATCGGCTGAGACGACCACTGGTGTTGTGGAACGCTCAATTTACATTAAAAAAATGAGGACCGAGGTTGCTCACTCTCATCCATACCATCCTCTTCGCTACCCGTGGGGCAGGGCAGCTGGCCTGAATGGCCGGCGTCTGATCGTTGGGGGTGGCGTGAGCGCTGGTGATGGTGAACGGCAGGACGGAAGGCTCATACAGTAGAAGAAACGGCGGTCCCCCGGCATTACTCCGCTACAGAGGGCCTCGATCTCGCGTTCCTGAACGAACGCGTCGTTAGGGTATGTAGATCTAGGGGGAGGTTGAGGGAGGGGGCAAACCATGTTAATCGTCGTCGGTTGATATCTCTCTTCTACGTCATCTTCATCTGTCATCACAACAATGTCCGTATATTTGTAGCGCTCTAAAAGGGATGAAAGAGTTGTGTGAGTGAATGAAAACAGAGGATGGAAACGAGCGCTCACTTTTAAGGAGGGTGGCCATCCTTCTGACATTGGAGATCGATGTGGGGATAGGATTCCACTCCTCGCTCACTTCGTGATGATCGTAGCGGATTCCGATGAGTAAAGCTTTCTTCTCAACCACGGGATGGGCACGACGACAGGGAGGCATCGTGAAGAGGGAAGGGGAGGGAAGGGGGACAAGACTTGAGATTGGCTGAACCCCGCCCAAAGTTATATATGCAGCCCGTACGTCCTAGCTCCTTGAAAGGGAAACCCCCTGGAATGGGGTGAGGACTTGAGAATCCGCATATCTGGGGCGTGGAATGGTCTCGCTTGGACCATCCGTCGGACAACCAGGCGGTGTAGAAGTAGTAGGGCGCATGAGTGACGGATGCTGATTGATTGTGGGCGGACGGTTTGATAGGTTGGTGAAGGTGTACTAGTATCCGGATAAGCAGTGCGAGGAACGTCCATCGAAAGTATTTGAAGTCTGATGCTCGAACGGAACTTCCAGCAAGAAACCCACCTCCTCCTCGAGTCTGGGATCCACGCTCACGGATTGTCGGCTTGGCATCCTCATAACTGAACTCTACATTCTACACTCGATCCAGCTAGGCGGAAACACTTGGGGCTCGCCACGCATTCAACTTTTGGGACGGGGGTGGAGACACGCCAGACTCGAAGGCGGTGGTACGTTTCGTCACAGGGATCAATCCGTCTTGGCCGATAAGTACTAAGTACCAATCGTCCCAGTGTTAGTCGAGGAACCTGTTACCGCCTTTCTCTATTCTTTGTCTCAGCCGAAGTAACTGAAATGCCTGTGTTGACTCGCCACCATCTCTCATCTACAATGTTGCGCGGGGCCAAGACCGATTGAGCGAGGCTGGATGCCTTTTGCAATGGTAAGTGCCTCATGCGGGTACTCGGATCGTTGCGTTGACCACGGGGAACCGGCATCGGAGGGTGTGGCGGAGGTTCTAGCACAATGGCTGAGCAGGAAACGTTGCTGAAGTGATGTTGGGGTGGTGGAAGGGTTTCATCTCCTGGCAACCAGTGCAAGTCACGCCGGACGTGCTGGAACGAGGAGTGAATGGGAGACTTGGCGTCCACTCAGTCCACCATAGCGTCGACGGGTAGACCCGAGACCCGGGTGAACACCGCCCACAAAACCACGTTTTCCCGTGGTTTATTGTGCGCAACGGAGACAGTCTTTCCCTGCGGCTTTCGCTTCTTTTTCTTTGTTTGCTCATCGTGCACCGGAACGTTCCGCTTATGGATTGGGAGTAAGTTGTGGAATGTCGACTGACACAATCCAAGGGCAGGGATCTTGTTCGGGGTAATGAAAGGGATAGACATGGTGGTTCGAAGGAAAGGAGTATAGTCCGGTCCGCCGGGCCGGAAAAAACTCTCGGGCAAGTAATTGCTGATTATGAGTGAAACAGAATGCGAACGGAAAATAATGGGTACAACTAAGCTACGATGAGGGTACAGGCGAAAGCTACACGAACGGTGGCAGAGAGGTAAACGCAGAATTTGATACTACATAAGTCGGGTATCATGCGCTTGGGGGACCAGTCCTTTCCAAGAGAAAAGGACATATGATAGGGAATAGTAGAAAACGGCCATGGGGGACAAATGCCAGCGGTGTGCATAGATATTCAATTCCATGAGAGGGTATAATTCCGGGATGTCGTCGCATTGACATCTCCACGCGACGGACCGAACGGTTATCAGAGTACGAAAAATCGAGACATGTCCTGCGGGAGGGCAGTCAGTCGATAGAAGGTCAGAGTGAATTGCCTTCACAACGTACAACCGGCGATAGACTTCCCAGCTGGAGCTCCTGGAAGTTGTCCATCTCGCCCTCTGGTTCACCTTCGGGATCCACGTTCCCACCAGCTATTCGACGAGCCCGCCTCTCCTTCTTTACCCTACGGTGCATTTTCCTCGTAAACGCGTGCACCTCATTGCTACCAGAACCCGAAACCCATTAAAAAGAGATCCCCACCAAGTCAAAGGGATACTCACTTAAGACGTGCCATTAACTCAGAATATGTTATTTGTGGGTGTTGTTCTAATGCGGTTTGTTCAGGAGGTGTGCCGACCTAAGAAGATGGGAGTAGCTCACCAAGGATATCAATCAAGGACTGTGAGGCAGACTGTGAGTGATCATCGAGTGAGAGCGGGCGGGGTCAACGCACTGTTGTCATCGAGATGCTGCCGCCGTTGCGGGTGCTTGCGTCCCAAGAAGTTTGACCATCGTTGGAAGACGAGATGGATATCTACGAGAACCGAGGGAGTAAATACGGAGGGATAGAGAAATGATTGAAAACCCAACGGACCACATCAGGATGATCGAAGGTCGTCATCCTCGGCACCTTATTCTTATCGCGACACCACCCCTCGCACTTAAACTTGCGTTCCGGGGACAGACACCTTTCCCCGTCGTGCCTGGTACGTTGCAGGAGTGCGCGACTCTCCCTGTCATGCTCCTCAGGCTCCGGAGATGCGCACCTTTCCCCGTGGTGATTGTCGGATTCCTTGGCCATTTGCTCCGGTTCGGTGGTTGGGCACTTATCCCGTATAACCTGGATAAGGCTGGGAAATTGGGCATCTGCCTCGCCACTGCCAATCCAAGATCTGGAGTTGTGTCTGGAGTTGTGTCGACTCTGGGGCCCAGAACCAGTGCCTTTACAGTTCTTCCTAACTGCACGAAGGAATAAGGTGATAAGCGATGATGGGTGTGCGATGCCTGACGTACCGGCGCAATTTTGGAGGGTTTTGCTCCTACGTTTTCCCTTGTTGACCCATGGCCGGTAGACATTATTGCACTTATAATGACCGAGGTCTTTCCGGATGTAAGCGACAGTGGACAGAGAGAGTATGGAGGGGACATTACCCAATAGGGTGCCAGAGTTACACGAGTCGAAGATCGCAGTGAGCGCGGAACCGCTTGGGAGAGGCTTGACTAGCCATTTGTGAAGCATCTGTATGAAGGGGTATGGTTTTGTTGTGTAGTAGGTGGGGTGGCACAAGTGACGAACGTTGTCTCGAATCTCTTTTCCATCGATCGTGACGACCGCTAACGTGATGGAACGGTCAGTGTACATAAACAAATGAGAGGTCCGAGGGCGCTCACTCTCATCCTTCTCGTCTTCTTCGCTACCCGTGGGGCAGGGCAACTGGCCTGAATGGCCGGCGTCTGATCGTTGGGGGTGGCGTGAGCGCTGGTGATGGTGAACGAGGGGACAGAGGGTTCATACAGTAGAAGAAACGGCGGTCCCCTGGCACTACTCCGCGACAGAGGGCCGTGATCTCGCGTTCCTGAAGAGAGGGGCCGTTAGGGTATGTGAATCTAACGCGAGATTGAGGGAGGGGGGCGAACCAAGTTGTGCTTTGTTGGTCGATACCTCTCTTCTACACCAGCTTCATCGGTCATTATGACGATATCGGTATACCCGCAGTGGTCTGGAAGGTATCAGGCGGTTACGTGAGTGTGAGAGAGTCGTGGATGGGAGGGACCGCTCACCTCGAAGGAAGGCCGCGATCCTCCGGACATTAGGGATCGAGGTGGGGATGGTACCCCAGTCCCTTCCCACTTTGTTGTGATCGTAGCTAATTCCAATGAGTAAAGCTTTCTTCTCAACCACGGGACAGCGGGCAGGTATATGGCGGCAGGGAGGCATTGTGGAGAGGGGAGGGGGGGGCGAGAGATGAGATTGACTGACCGCTCCCAAGGTTAAATACGCAGCCTGTAGGTCCTAGTTTAAACCCCGGAAGACATGAGAACCCACACGTTGGGGGGCCCGTTTGGACCACCTGAGCGGGCGGTGTGGGAAGTAGTAGGGTGTATGAGTGGCGAGGGCAGAACAAACGGTGTCGATTGAATACTGATTGATTGTGGAGCAGACGGTTTGACAGGTTGAAGGTGTATAAGCGGTGCGAGGGACTTCCGGTGAGAAACGCGCCTCCGCTCCGATTTTTTCACAGAATAGTTGAGTCTGTGCAACAACGAGTCTGAGATCCACGTGCCCGGATCGTTGGCTTGCCATCCTCATGACCGAATCCCACATCCCACATCCGATCTAGGCGGAAACGCTTGGAGCCCATCGCACAGGCGGGGGTGGAATCCACTAATCGACCCGGTGCTGATCAAGGAACATGTTACCGCCCCCCCAAAGTAAGTATTCTTAGTCTCAACCCCCACTACCATCATTCTCGCAGCCGAAGTAACCAAAATCTCTGCGTTGAGGGATTGTGTGACGGGAGGCACCTGTCGTAAGAATAAGCGCCTCGTGGGGGCACTCGGATCGTTGCTTTGGCCACGGGGGCCGCATCGGAGGGTGTGGCGGAGGATTCTAGCACAATGGCTGGGCAGGCAACGTTGTGGAAGTGATGTTGAAGTGGGAGAAGGGTTTCATCTCCAGGCAACCGGTGCAGGTCATGCTGGACGTGCTGGAACGGGGGGTGAATGGGAGACTTGGCGTCTGCTCGGTCTATGATAGTGTCGGCATTGCTTATCGTGCACCGGAACGTTCCGTTTAGGGATTGGAGGTAAGTGGTGGAAGTCGACCGACCCAATCCGGGGGCAGGGATCTTGTTTCCATCGTTCGGGGTAACGAGAAGGATAGACACAGTGGTTTGAAGAAGAGGTAGGTATAAGTGGAAGCGGGTGACATAGTCCGGTCCGCCGGCCCGGGAAAACTCCGGGCATTCCCGAGCGGACGAGAAAACGAACGGAAAAAAATGAGGACAACTAAGTTGCAATGAGGATACAGCCGAAAAGCTACACGAACGAAAGGTGGCACAGAGGTAAACGTAGAAGATAACAATACACGTGAGTCAGGGATCGTGTGCATGCACCCCTTTTCAAGATAAATGATCATATGGTAGAAAGCGTCCATGGGAGATAAATGTCCGTGATTGTGCATAGATAATTAATTCCATGAGCGGTGTAATTCGTGGGCGGCATAATCCCGGGTTGCCGTCGTATTGGCGTGTGGGTAGTGGATCGAACATTTATCAGAGTACGAAAGGTCGGTCCATATCCTGCAGAAATGTGGTTAGGTGAGAGAAGGCCGGTGCGAGTTGTCTTCGTGACGTACAACTGGGGTTATGCTTCCCAACTGAAGGTCCTGGAAGTTGTCCATCTCGCCCTTGGACTCTTCCTCCGGTTCTGTATCTTCAGAATCCGTGTTCTTTCCTTCAGCTCTATGGCGAGCCCGGCTCTCCCTCTTAACATTATCATGCATTTTTCTCGTGAACGAGTGTACCTTGTGACTATCGGGACAGGAAAAAAAACCTTCAAAAGCAGATCTCCGACGAGTCGAAAGGAGGCTCACTTAAGTCGCGTCATTAATTCAGAGTATGATATTCCTGGGTGTTCCCCTGGCGCGGTTCGTTCAGGATGTGTCGATATGAGGTGGTGAGAACAACTCACCGAGGATACCAATCAAGAACTGTGGGATGGACTGTCAGTGACCACCGAGTGGGAGCTGATAGACGGGAATAACGCACCGCCGTCATAGAGATGCTGTCGCCGTTGCGCGTACTTGCATCCCAAGAGGTTTGCCCGTCGTTGGAAGACGAGATGGAAACCTACGAGAACCAAGGGAGTAAATGCGGAGGGATAGGGAGATGGTTGAAACCCCCGACATACTACATCAGGATGATCAAGGGTCTTCTTCTTCGGCATCGTATTGCGACACCACCCCTCGCATACAAACTGGCGTTCTGGCGACGCGCACCTTTCCCCGTAGTGTTTGTCAGATTCCTTGGCCAGTTGCCCCGGTTTAGTGGTTGGGCACTTGTCCAACGCCTGTATGAGCTGGAGAAGGCTGGGAAGGTGGACCTCTGTTTCGCCGCTACCCTTCCAAAATGTGGAGCGGCGTCGGCTTGGGGGCCCGGAGCGAGTACCTTGGCAGTTCTTCCTAACTGCACGAGGGGGTAAGGTGACGAGCGATTGTGAAAGTACGATGACGACCTACCGACAAGGTTTCGGAGGGTGTTGCTTTTACGTCCTCCCTTGTTGACCCACGGCCGATAGACGTTATTACACTTGTAATGGTCAAGGTCTTTCTGGGTGTAAGCGACAGTGGGCAGCTGGTGTTTACGGAGGGACATTACCGAGTAACGTCCCGGAGGTACAAGAATCGAAGATCGCAGTGAGTGCGGAACCCTTGGGGAGAGGCTTGACTAGCCAATTATTAAGCGTCTGTGGGGAAGGGTTAATGGTTGAGCGGTGGAGGGGGTGATTCGAGCGACGAACGTTGTCTCTAATTCTGAGCCCATTAGCCGCGACGAGCACTGGTGTGACAGGCGCTCAACATACGAAAACGAACGGGAGGGCCGAGATTGCTCACCCTCATCCATCCCATCCTCTTCGCTACCCGTCGTGCAGGGCATCTGGTCTGAATGGCCGGCGACTTGTCGTTGGGGAGCATCAGCGCTGGTGACGTAAAACGTGGGGAAGGATGGTTCATACAGTAGAAGACACGACGGTCACCTGGCACTACTCCGCGACAGAGGGCCTTGATTTCGCGCCTCTGAAGGAAGGCATCGTTAGGGTATGTAGATCTAGGGCGAGGTTGAGGGAGGAGGGGGACGAACCAAATTTATCTTTGTTGGTTGGAATCTCTCTTCTACATCATCTTCATCGGTCATTATGACGATGTCAGTATACCCGCAGTGCTCTGTGAGGTGTCAAGTGGTTGTGTGAGAGGGGGAGAATCGTGGATGGGGGGGAGCGCTCACCTCGAAGGAAGGCGGCGAGTTTCTTGACATTGGGGATCGATGTTGGGATTGGATCCCACTTTCCACTTCCTTTGTGGTAGTTGTAACCGATCCCTACGAGCAGCGCTTTCTTCTTAACAGTGGGACCACGGTTGGAAATGTGGTGGCGTGGGGGCATTATGGAGGGAGGGCGATGAGGGTGTGGTGGGGGACGGAAGTCGAGATCGGCTGACCGGCAAGTTATATATTCACCCCATACGTCCTAATTGCTGGAAAGGGAAACCCTAGAATCGGGTGAGAACATGGGAATCTGGTTGTTGGGGGCGGGGAGGGCCTCATTCGGGACGTCCGACGTACGGTTGGGCGGTGTCGAAGTGGGACTCAAGCAAGCGGCAAAAGTATACCAAACCGTGCCTACCCAATTCTGTTGACCGCACTCAATTGATCACGGGGATTGGATTGGCACGACTGGGGTGGTGAGGGGGTACATGGATGGGGGTAAATACTGTAGAGGCGGTGCGATGACGGCCAACGAAACGACCCAAGGTCTGATGGATATACGGACCTTCCAGCAGAAACACGCCTCTCTCCCACTTTGTTCACACAGAATTGTCCTGTGCAATCAAGTCGAGTCCGAGATCCACGGATTGACCAAGTTGCTCGGCTTGACATCCCCATGACTGAACCCTACGTACATTCGTTCTAATACGTTGGATCTGGGCGGAACTATTTGGAGCTGGCCACACGCCGAGCCTACGGGGATGGGGCGGAGGCACTTCCGAGGCGATGCTAGCGGGACGATCCGCAACCCGATCAATTCATCCTGGCCGACGTCGTTGAGTGGAATCCGCAAATCGTCCCAGGCGTTGGACAAGGGGCGTGAGACGTGACTACGGATCTTGACGTCTTTCTTCGGCTCAGGACAAAGCCACTTGAGTCACCGAGTAGGATTCTATAGGTGATCTCAATCGTGACAACGTGCGCGGTCAGGGACCAGTCGCCATCCCAATCGAACTAACCCAAACGCCTGCGTTGACCGCGTCCAACGTCGATGTCTGCCATTCCGCAATGCTGCGCAGGGCCAGACCGATAGAGTGAGGGTGGGCACTAGTACCTTTTGTAATGACAAGTGATGTCCAGTTTCTGAGATTCAGATGCCTCATGGGGACACCCGGATCGTTGCGTTGACCAGAGGGACCGCATGGAAGGGCGGTGGGGGAGTTTCAAGTACAATGGCTGGACAAGCAACGCTGAGGAAGTGATGTCGAAGGAAGAGAAGAGTTTCGTCTCCAGGCAACCTGTGGTCGACGCGCCGGAATTGGACTTGACACCCGTTCGGTCAACGGGAGCGAAACGCGGTGGACTGGCAGGCCCGAGACCCGAGTAAGTGCCGCCGCATGAATCGCGTCTGGTCGTAGGGAACTGCGGTCGCCGAGGTCCGGCGTGTCTTACGGTCGCGTACCAGACGATCTACCGGCCCGTGAAGATCTCCTGTTGAAGCGGATGGATAGCAAAGCGATCTCGGATGTATGCATCGGATATCCGGATGAGGGCCCGGGCATGAGGCCAAGGTGTGGTCCAAGTCGTATTTGCCCCCCGTCCTCGTCGTTCTGCCCAACTGTCGGTGTTCGCAAGAATTACGCCGACCCTGGGTTCGGCGTACGATTTTTTGCACCTTCCCGGTCACCGCGAACTGGGGTAGATGGCGTGACTATTAGGTAAGCGTAGCCAAGATCGTACCAGCGTACCAGAGTCCCGACTCTCAAAAAGCCTCAAGCCCAGCGTAACCTCTGCAGCAACCTCCCCCCCTCGTCCCACTTACCACATCCTCCAAAATGTCCCCCAACGGTAACGCCACCACTCGCCCACCTCTTGCCTCCGGCCACTTCCTGTTCACCTCCGAGTCTGTCGGTGAGGGTCACCCAGACAAGATTTGCGATCAAGTCTCTGATGCTATTGTGCGTATCTCCGGTCCCTTCGCCACGGCAATCCTGACAAATATTGTATAGCTCGATGCTTGCTTGGAACAGGACCCATCCTCCAAGGTCGCTTGTGAGACCGCTACAAAGACCGGAATGATCATGGTCTTCGGCGAAATCTCCACCACAGCCCAGATCGACTACCAAAAAGTCATCCGAGAAACCATCAAGGACATCGGGTACGACGACTCTTCCAAGGGTTTCGACTACAAGACTTGCAACATTCTCGTCGCCATTGAGCAGCAATCCCCTGATATCGCCCAGGGTCTAGACAAGGGCTCTCTCGAGGATCACGGTGCTGGCGATCAGGGTCTCATGTTCGGATATGCGACTTCCGAAACTCCAGAACTGATGCCGCTTACCATCGTTCTCGCCCACAAACTCAACAAGGCTTTGTCTGTCGCTCGACGGACCGGTGCTCTCCCATGGCTCCGACCAGACACCAAGACACAGGTGACGGTTGAGTACAAACGTGACGGTGGTGCCGTTATCCCTCTCCGAGTCGATACCGTCGTTGTCTCCACTCAGCACTCCGACGACATCTCTACCGAGGACTTGAGAAAGGAGGTCCTAGAAAAGATAGTTAAACAAGTCATCCCCGCGGACCTTCTCGACGCACACACCGTCTATCATGTCAGTGATAACCGATCCCCTTGTGGTTGTTTGCCGGAGTGCTTACCATCATGCAAACTCTGACAGATTCAACCATCCGGGCGGTTCGTAATCGGGGGCCCTCAGGGTGATGCCGGTTTGACCGGTCGCAAGATCATTGTCGACACCTATGGTGGATGGGGAGCGCACGGTGGAGGCGCCTTCTCTGGCAAAGATTTCTCAAAGGTCGACAGGTCCGCCGCATACACCGCTCGTTGGATCGGTGAGCCGAATTCAGTTGACATTTCATCGATCAAGCTGCTGATCGGGCTTCACCTTAATCATTAGCCAAATCCCTCGTTTCCGCAGGGCTCGCTCAGCGTGCTCTCGTTCAGCTATCCTATGCTATCGGTGTTGCTGAACCACTTTCCATCTTCGTTGATTCATATGGAACGGGAACCAAGAGTGATCAGGAGCTTGTGGAAATCATCCGCAAGAACTTCGATCTTCGACCTGGTGTGATTGGTGTGTTTATCTTGTGAAAGATTCAATTGTCTCGATTTACTCAAGGCGTTATCCCTATAGTTCGTCAACTAGATCTGCAGAAGCCCGTGTACCGTAAGACTGCTTCGTACGGTCACTTCGGTGTGTCCCTCTTCTCTCCAGCGTCCCAGACGGGAATTAACTATACTACCCGCTTCAGGAAACCCCGAATACACGTGGGAGAAGCCCAAGCAACTCGTGCTCTAAAGCTCCAAACATGCTCGTCGCTTCCTCACCGCAGCGGTGTTGATCTTCCGCATTGTTTGTTTCGTACTTTTGCACCCTGGGAATACACCAAATTCTTCGTCCGTCGCCCGTTGTGTTTTACATTGTAATCTTAATACCCGCAATTTGATTTTAGTGCTCAGAGCCGTATAGAGTCGCGCCCTCAGGTCCGGGCAGCCAGCACCGAACTGTTGAATAAATGGCCAGGTAGAGGGGCTCCGACTCCCGAGCTCACCCTGGGGCTAGATTACCGCTACAGCCGCAGGTTGATACAACCGTCCGGCCCGAAACAAATTTCGCCCCTTGCAGACGGCTGGCGTCTACTGTTTCCATCATCGTCGGTGATTTCAAGAGCTCCAAGCTGAGGGTCCTCTCCGTCCTGAAACAGCACACCTCCCTACATCCACTCCTTTTTTGGGTTCACCCCCAGTAGACGTGGGCCAGGCGCCGCCGGATTTTGATGATCATCAACGAATTCTAATCGATAACAAACCAAGCGGGTCAAACGGCGACTTTCGACTCTCACTTGAATGATATCCTGCACGTCCTCGCCTTTTCCCAGGCGTTACAACCCTGCGTCCTAACGTTTCCAATCCTTATATAAACCACAGCTGCACTCGAACGGTTCTCCTCACCCAGCCCTTCCTCAGTGAAGTTCGCCTCTGCTCGCCCCCACACAACTACCTTTTGCTCCCTTCCCCAGCAGGACTTTCTGCCCAATGCCTTCCGTCGCCGACGCCAGAGCCTTCGATGTCGTGTCCGACGCTGTTGACGAAGGTACACCCTAACCTTGCGCATCGGGCGCGTCCCTGTGGCTGCGGTGCTGATACTCTTGGCGTTTCTCGTCCAGTCAACGTTTTGAAGGGCAAAGTTAACAACACTTGCGCCCAAACCACTCCTTCATGGGATGACGATTCCCTCTTTGACCAAGGGAAGGAGAAGGACGGTTTCCGTCAGTACGATGACGCTTGCGACCACGTCAAAGAGTTCTACCGTGAACAGCATGGTACGCGTCCTCAGTTCCCCTCTCGTCTCGCTGATTGCTTACTCGTGTTTGGATGCATGATGAACAGAGAAACAGACAGTCGCGTACAATCTCCGCGTTCGCGAGGAATTCAAGCGAACGGTCAGGGCCCGCATGGGTATCTGGGAGGCCATGGAGAAGCTTAGCGAGCTTGTCGACGATTCAGATCCTGATGTAAGTGTTTCCAGACCTTTACATTGCCCTCTCCTCTTTGCCCATTCATCGACTACCACCCCTCCTCGTCACCCCCGTTTAATTCTCCGTGCGGTCATCGCGCTCGCGACCGTTGCGTCATTTTTCCCCTCCCTAAAACCTCTCCGTCCGCATCAACGACCTTGTTCCTTGACACCGGGTGTTTTGATTCCCGCTCCCGCTCTCACACTCCCTCTGTTGCGCCTGTCCGGATCGGGATTCTGATCTCACACGCGCTATCTTGCTTTTTAGACGACCGTTTCTCAGATCGAACACCTGTTACAAACCGCAGAGGCCATTCGACGAGATGGGAAACCGGAGTGGATGCAGGCCACCGGACTCGTTCATGACCTGGGAAAACTCCTGTTCTTCTTTGGATCTCAGGGCCAGTGGGACGTCGTTGGGGATACTTTCGTCGTGGGGTGCAAGTTCTCGGATAAGATCATTTATCCGGAGACGTTCAAGAATAACCCAGACTCCAAAGACCCCGTGTACTCGACCGAGTATGGCGTATACCGGCCAAACTGTGGGCTGGACAACGTCCTGTTGAGTTGGGGACATGACGAAGTGAGTTGACAAACATCCTTTCCCCTCTGTCTATCGCCGAAGTCCACCGATGGGTGTTACTGGGCCACCATGCACTTTCCCGCTTGCTCCCCTGATCGTCGATTGTTCAATGCTCTGATGCTGATCGGTTGCCTTTTCTCCCCTCCCCTTTTTCATTTGCAGTACCTGTACAACGTGTTAAAGAACCAGTGCAGTCTCCCAGAGGCTGGCCTCCATATGATTCGATACCACAGCTTCTACCCGTGCGTCATTCTCCACCAACTCCTGATACCATTCCTCATGTCATTGCCTCGTGTCCTTAGATGGCACAGGGAAGGCGCGTACAGCCATTTGACCAACGAGGCAGATAAGAAGGCGTTGGCTGCCGTCAGGGCCTTTAACCCATACGACCTGTACTCCAAATCCGATGAGCCCGTTGATCCCAAGAAGCTCAAGCCATACTACCAAGGGTTGATCGCGAAGTTCTTCCCTCCAGTCCTCGACTGGTAACCCCGTCACTCCAAACGCCCAGGCACCGCCTCCCTCCTTCTCTCATTCCCACTCCCACGAACCCGCTAGAAACAAAATACAGGCGCACGTCCCAAAGATTGCACTCCACCTTACACTTTTAGACCTAATCTATCATCGCTTACATGGGCGATAGACTATTCTATGCCACCTTGTTGGCCTCGTCCTCCCTCTCGCGCTGTTTCCATATCCTCCGAACACTCCGATACCTAGATCTGTAGCATTTTTCATCTCCACTGCTTTCCCGTCCATCGTAGCACTTAGTATATTTAACCTATACGCGATTGTCTTGTTTCTCGTCGTTACAACCCGCAATCCTAATTCCGTTTTTGTCTTACCCTGATCACCCCATCGCTTCGGAGCTACTCCAGTGGCGCCTCCAGCCTCGGCGCAATATGGAGACTGAGTGGGCTTCGCAGCTGCGGATTTTCTTTAAGGGAGCGAGAAAGCAACAGAACCGGTGCTTGGAGAGATACCGGAGGATCTGGAAGGATCTCGCACGGAATACAACAACACTACGCTTATCGAAAACACAAGAACAAAAATGGAATAGGGATCCACTCCGAGCTTCCGGGAGCGGGGTTTCGGATGCACAGATAAGCGGAAGGGGACTATTAGATAGTGAGATTGTACTCATACTCTCCACCGCTGCTCTGGGATATCCAAAGAACAACTGCAGAGAGCATCAACCCGACGTTCTGCGAGACATTGCAGTAGCCGTAGTACTTGTACATCTCGGGGTAGTTGTTCAAGATGTACTTGAGGATCAAGACACACTAGAGAGAAGGGGCCACGCGTTAAGCGCATGTATCGGACACGAGGTGGGGGATTCAAGAAATTCAACGAGAAACACTCACAACGCTCCCAGCGAGACCACCCGCCATTAACGCAAAGCTGATGAACAAAAAGAGTCTGGCCCTCCAAACCGCCCTCGAATCCCCGAACCCTTCCTCCCCACGAACCCGGTCCTTGTCGATCAGGTTGACGACGAGCATGCCGAGAAGAGAGCAAATTCCCGGGATCCAGTCGACGAACGTGACGTGTACCAACACCGGTTCTGTTTCGTGTGTGGGTTGAACGTGCGCGGAGAGGATCGCTGCATCGAGGAACGTCCAATTGGCAAGGGTGAACTGTACGCGCGCACGCAATTCCGCAAGAGAATTAGTCATAAGATCCGTCCCACAAGATCACCCACAGACGTGCACATGAGTAAAGGGTAGAGCCGAAGAGAAGTACGAGGTCAAATTTGGGTTTGGGATCCGCCGGCGGATTGGAAGGGATGGGGAACGTACCAATGCACCAGCTAGGTAAACACCGACTGTACGTTTGTGCTTTCCGAGCCCAAGCGAAACGTTAGGGCATGGGTTCACGCACACCCTGCGTGGATCGTAGTTGGCTGGTGGTAGGGACATTATCTTCGATTGTGGTCGAGAGCGACGGATGAAGTTGAGGATCCTAAGGGCTGCGCTACCGCCCGATCCATATCCCCGGGTCACGTGGGTACCAGCATACATCAAACACGGTGTTCGCAACAGGTTTGTGGGGCGGGGCCTCGAGGACGTGAGTAAAACCCGATGTCATCTCAAGAAATATCTAGATACGGAAGGTAATATACACGTGAATTATTCGTCATATTGTGTCAGCTATCGAAGCAAAAGGAGTGAGGTCAGCGCGTGTTCTCGGACGGACCAAGCAGAGGGGGATTAACGAAGGAAGGCGGAACTTACATCAAGGGTCAACGTCTGCGAACTGTTCACATCTTGATCACGGTAAATCCCAACAAGGGAGTTGCTGCGTTCGTACAGTGACCCCTTCAAACTGATCACAATGAACTGGAAGGCGTCCGACGCGTGTGACCGAATGTAGTTCGCGATCTTCGCGACGTTAGTGTTGTCCAGTGCAGCGTCGATTTCGTCCAGAACGAAGAAAGGCGATGGGTGGAAACTGGGGTTGGTTTGGGTTAGTAATGGGGCCATGGGCGTAGGGTACAGAAGACGTTTCGCACCTATGAATAGCAAAAAGGAGAGCCAGCGCTGCGATTGTCTTCTCCCCACCAGATAACTGTTCCATGTCACGGAAGCGTTTCATCGGTGGCATAGTGTGGTACTTGATACCTGCAACGTAGGGCTCCTGTGTGGGGCGTCAATCCCGTTGGCAGCCGAAATGAAAAAAAGAACGCCATCCACGCACTTCACTGTCTTCCAAACTAAGATATGCCACCCCACCCATCGGCGCTGCTTTTCCGCGGGTGAGGTCCTTGTATACCGCGTCAATCTTCTCCGAGACATGGTTGTAAGCTTTCATAAAGAGTTCGTATCTAAAATGGAAACGAGAGATCGTCCATGTCAGATTTAGAACGATTGGACGTGCGGGATTGTGAGAGTTGTTACCTTCTCTGTTTCACGTCGTTGAATTGGTCACGGGCTTTCTTGGAGTCCTTTCGGGCTTCGTCAGCCTCCTTCTCAGTCTCCACGAGTTTGAGTTCAACGTCGCCCAACCGCTCGGAGGCCTTGAGGTTTGGAGCCATGCGTTCGATCTCCGCTATGACCTTGGCTATCTCCTCGTCAAAGCGGGCTGCAGCTTCAGGGGAGGAATCTTCCATTTCTTCGTCCTCGAGTTCCGAATAATCGATTTCGATACCGTAGTCTTGAACTTCCTGGGGACTTTCGCTCTCCTCTTCTTCCGCTTTCTCTCCTTGTATCGGTTTGTCCGCTGACAAACTCTCCTCCATGGGAACGTTTTTGAGGTTTCCCCTCAGTAAAGGGATTCCGATTTCGTCTACCCTGCAACGCCTGTAGATGGCTGAACGCTCCAAACCAAACTTCTCGATTTCACCGTTCTAGATGTAGAACGGTGAGTGTCTCCATTGAATACCCCAACGGGAATTTCACATGCCTTGGTTGCGATGTCTTTGAGAACCTGGTCGACTGCCTTGGCAGCCTTGTTGAAGGCCCTCTTCGCCTGGTCGACTTTGGAAGTGTGATTCTCCAAGTCCTCGTTTGCCTTGGTAAGGTCCTCCTTCAGTTCTTCGACACTAGCTTCGGCGTCCTGAATTTCCACCTCGATCTGTTGCTTTGTTCGTTCGTGGCGAACCAGTGCTTCATCCTCACCCTGGATGACCCCTTCAAGATCGGCCAGCCTCACCTGGGTGGCTCGGAGTTGCTCTTCTTCAAACTTTATCCTACGATGGGTCAGATGACATAACAGGCGTTGATACGGAACACATACTGCGTCGTGAGGCGAGCAATTTGGGTGTCGAATCGATGCCGTGCTTCAGTTACCGCTTGAGCGATCTTTAGCTGGCGCTCCTCGCAGTCGCGAATGTTTCCAACTCCGATCCTTCGGCAGAAGTCTCCGAATACGCTGTCGTCGGCTTCGCCAATAACGGCCTGGAGTGTTTCAACTTGTTCCCGTAGATGGCCGTGGTTGGCAGCAGCAGCGTTGACTTGGGGACCCAACCCATTGAGTTGGCCTCTGACGTGCTCTAACTCTTGTATGATTCCATTTCTACGGAGCTGGGCCGCGCGCTAGGGGAGGTTCAGAACCGCAAAGAGCTGCATGGGTCCCAACTACCTACCAGATCATCTCTGGCGGTAGCCAGGGATGATTTTAAACGCTCAATCTCGAGGATGAGGGCTTCATCCGTTTTCTCTCTTGGCTTTTGACTCTGAAGGTCGGCTAATTGAGTGTGGATTTCGTCCTTCCTTTTGTTCAAGCCTTGGAGGATGCGTTTCAGACAGGGCTCTCGAATGGACCTAGGTGAATATACCTTTGACATCTGTCTCATCCCACTTCTTCGTACTGTCACGGGTGCTACGACCGCCGGTAATCAGACCACTCTTGTGGATCACCGTGCCGTCCAGAGCCACAGCTGTGCCGAAGTCAGGATGCATTGAAGAAATTCATAGCGGTTCATGCACCTTTTACCTCCTGACCCTTGTCGAACACTACATAGCGAGCGACATCCATGGTATCGCAAACAAGAGCGTTACCACAAGCGTACTGGATGGCACGTTCGACAGCAGGCTCGTACTGAATCACATCCACCGCAAGTCTCGCCCCTTTGGCGAAAGACCGGTACTTGTCACTGATGGGTTTCACCTGGATGCTATCAAGGGGGATGAACGTTGCGTGACCCGCGCGGTGATTGCGCATATACTGTATGCGAACCCCCTCAGAACCCGTACCCTGAGGGATAGGGACCACTTACCTCGATACAGTCGATGGCAGTCTTCTCCTCGTCTACGACAACAGCATCCATGTTTCTACCGAGGATGACCGCAACCGCCAATTCGTATTTTCTCTGGGTTGGTTTACATAAGTCAACAACACGTCCGCGGACGCCTGTGACCAAGGTCATTCACGGAAACGCAGACCGGAAAAAAAAAAGGCTGATACCGGGAAAGATCCTTGATAGGTTGGTTAAAGTTTCCTTGAGCCTGGCCTCTTTTTCTGATTCTTGCCGGTCGGCACTTGCTTGTAGGAGTTGTTGATAGATCTCGCCCAACCTCTCATTGAACTCCTTCTCGAGTTGGCTATCGGGGAAATAAGATCAATGGGAGGAATATGTACTAAAGTGGACGTACGCGATTCGCGCACGTTTGGAATGCTGCTGTTTCAACTCTCCTTCCGTCCTTTTAAGATCCGCCTCCAGGCTTTGAACCTTCCCTACCAGCTGCATGAGGGAGTCAGTTGAGGGTATGCTTGTCGAGCTGTATGGCTCACATCATCGGACTTCTGCTGAACCTCGTCCGCGTCTCTGTCGAGTTTGTCCCTCCGTTCTTCGAACGTGCCGACCCTCTCTTTCAATTGGTCCAAAGAACGAGTTGCGGTCTTGAATTCGCGATCCAACGTCTTCAAGGACTGCCGCTCGTCGACAGCGAGGACATTGGCACTCGCTTTCCTGTAGCAGAATCAGGTGGGAACCGGAGGGCTAGGTCATCGGACCTACAGTCTCCGGTATTCCTCTAGGTTTTCTTCACTAAGTGAGGCGCTACCCTCTGTGGCCCTCCGTTGCTCCTCTGGTATGCGGTTAGAGAACCGATGAAACGACCGAGAAGGACCATCCACCTTGCACCCTATCTGCCTCTTGGCGCACTATCCCCAGATCTCCATAGTAAGATGCGATCTTCTGCTGTTTCTTCTCGATATCATTGGCAACTTGCTCCATCAGTTTGGCGGAGTTGGCCTTCTTGCGGGTCGCATGGGAGATCTGCGCTTCCGCGGTGACAAGCTCTGGTCTCTGTTCCGGGCGTGTAAAATTCCAGAAGTGCGCCCATAAGGAAATCCCGCGTACCTTGGTTTCCAAAGCCTTCTCTGCCCGCTTCAGCTTCCTTTCTTCCCGAGACACCTCGGTCTTAGACCTCGCTTGCTCTGCACGGGTAGCATCAAGGTTTTGCTGCCGCCGGTGTTGGTCCTCCCGAAAACCGCTGAGAGCATGGCTCTGCTTTTGGATCTCTGATGTGTTCGCTTTCAAAGATTCTTCGATGTGATACAGTTTGTAGAGAGCGCGCCGCAAAATCAGCTCATGCTTGATGTCAAAATGGAGAGTGAGCAATGGCACAGCATACATCCGTAACCCTGGAACTGACCTTCTGTTCTTCCAACTTCTCGTACCTGGCAACTTCGTTCTTCTGTTCCCTGAATTGCCTGATTTCTCCGGTAATCCCTCGCCGTTTCGTGAAGTTGAAGGTGGCATTCTCGGTAGCACGTTCCTGAGCCTCCTTGGCTTTCTCGTACTCTGGAGCCAGTTCAAGGGAGCCGCTGATCTGTTCGATTAGCCGTGTGAGTTCTTTCGGGGATTGTGAGGCGACCGCTTCAACATCTCCTTGGAATACCAGGAAGTTCTTTGCCTTGACGAGGATGTTGTGAGAGACGAGGGCAGCATTGTAGGCGGAATAAGTGACAGTCCTGCCATTGAGTTTGTATTCGGACGTTCCAGTGGTGGAAATTCTAGGTGGATCGGTACCCATGAGTGAACCAGATGTCAAATACAACACATAACTCTCACATTCGTTGGAAAAGCCACTCCTTCTCTCCGTCGTGGAACACTGCCAGTACCCATGCCCTCTTGGCCGAGGATTCCGGTTCCTCGTCCTCGTCGATTTGCTCGGAGGGTTCGTCTGGAGGCGCGGCCAGTTTCCTTCCACGGTAGACGAGGTCTTTCAGTTGGCTACTCCGCAACTGGGCGCTCTTGACTCCGAGAACGAAGGAAATGGCGTCCATAAGGTTGGACTTCCCAGCCCCGTTGGGACCAATAACCGAGGTGAAGTTTCGGAACGGTCCTATCGTCTGGTGGCCCCTTGGGGGATCGTCAGCTGGAAGAGTTGTGACATGGTTGGAAGGTCTACCTGTAGGACTTGAAGTCGCATACTTCGATCCTCACCAAAGGCATGCTGAAGATGGCGAGGTACCAGACGCGTCAACGAGCGTTGGGTTCAAACCGTGACGCGATCGGGGAAACTCTCCTAATTATCCTTTCTTCCCACGATCCCTCCATATTGAACACCATCAGCTGACCGCGCCTTGTGCCACACGGGTTGCCACCAATGTTTATGCCGGACTGCCCGCGATTGAGTGATCACCCCCACGTCGCTAGCCGTCGGATATCGTGACCATGTGCAACAGCCGTTGAGTTTCTTTGCGCCTGTATCATCTATGGGGTGCTTCCACTTCCGGTTAAACTTCAGAAGGTTCCGTTTTACGAAAGTTCTGCTTTACGAAAGTTCTGTTTTACGCTTCCACAGGGTCCCATGTTTACCCGCTGCACCTTCTTCAGGAATGAACTATCGTCCGAAAGTATAAATTCAGCCCCCCACTGCGCTGATGTCCGCCAAAATCCCTACGCCCCGCCTGCGACCGACTATGAGAGGGGCTCTTCTGCTTTGTTTCGTCGTCGCATTGTCCAGATCTGTGTGTCTTGCTCAGAGCACCCAGACATACAATTGGAAGAACGTGAAGATCGGTGGCGGCGGTGGCTTCGTTTCTGGGATTGTCTTCAATCCTTCCAGGAAAAATCTTGCATACGCTAGGACCGACATCGGTGGTGCATATAGGCTGAACCCAAATGGAACATGGAGCCCCCTGCTGGACTTCGTCGACGATGCCCGGTGGAATTACTGGGGAGTGGGCGCAATGGCGACTGACCCTGTAGAACCAAATAGGCTTTACCTCGCCACCGGAATGTATACAAATTCCTGGGACCCGAACAACGGTCAGATCTTGGCCTCCGTCGACTATGGTGCAACTTGGACCGTTTCATCTCTACCATTCAAGGTCGGTGGAAACATGCCAGGACGCGGCATGGGGGAGGTGGGTGGTATCGTGATTGTTGCAACGCGACGGCCGTGTTGATGCGTCCGCAAGCGTCTCGCCGTTGATCCTAACAAAAACTCGGTACTCTACTTCGGTGCCAGGAGCGGAAAAGGGCTTTGGAAGTCCACGGATTACGGGAAGACGTGGAACAAGGTGACAGCTTTCACGAGCGTTGGTAAGTTGTCCACGCCCTTTGACGGACCACGATCTGATGCGCTGTCCAGGCACGTATGTTCCCGACTCGAACGACTCCTCGGGATACAACAGGTGAGTTTTGATAATCGCCCTCGGAATCGCAGCTTACCGTTCACCAGTGATCGCATTGGTATCGCGTGGGTGACGTTCGATCAGACCACTGGCACAAGGGGGTCCCCAACTCCTCGCATTTTTGTGGGAGTAGCTACGGTTGGAGAAGGCAACGTCTTCGTATCGGAAGATGCTGGCGCAACGTGTAAAGCTAACTTCCCTCCTCGGCCAACGCCTCGTAAATGACGCTATATTGCAGGGAAATCGATCGCGGGGCTCAACAATGCATTCATGGCCCATAAGGGCGTGATCGATCCTAGCACCAAGGTGCTGTATATCTCGGCAAATAATAACGCGGGTCCCTTTGATGGAACCAACGGTATGAGGACTCCTCAGAAATTCATTCTCGACGGCTAAGGTCCATTCCAGGCGCTGTGTGGAGATACGACTTGACTACCAAAGCGGTCAAGGACATTACGCCTCCATCCAGCATCCTTGGGAGTCAAAGCTATGGGTTTGGAGGACTTGCAGTTGATTACCAGAAACCCGGCACGCTCATGGTCGCTGCCTTGAATATGTGGTGGCCAGATGGGAACATCTTCCGTTCGACCGATGGCGGTGTGACTTGGACCACACTTTGGGATTGGAACCAACCAAGGGTCTCCACCAAGAGGTTCTATACCTTCAACAACGCAATAGCCCCCTGGCTTGGCCCGAACTATACGATTACAACTACTGACCTGAAGCAGATTGGGTGAGCACATTGCACGCCCTCCACTGCTCGGACACTGGACGCGTGTGCAATAGGTGGATGATGGAAGCATTGGTTATCGATCCCTTCGACTCGAACCGATGGATGTATGGCACCGGTGCGACCATTCAAGGGGGCCGCGACTTACTTAAATGGGATACAACCCACAACGTCACTCTCCAATCGATGGCAGACGGAATCGAGGAAACCGCAATCTTGGGATTAGTCTCTCCACCGACCGGCCCTCGTCTCATTTCCGCCGTCGGCGATCTCTGTGGTACGCATAGCCCACATCCCGTTCTGCCACAGCCTCTTGAGCACCACTCACAGGGTTTGTTCATAATAACCTTGACGCTCCCGTGCCCGCGGGATTCACAAACCCAACATGGGCCACGAGCGCCGACCTCGATTTTGCTGGCTCCAAGTCCAATGTTGTTGTTAGGATTGGCACAGATACCGGAGGGTCCGCCCCAACCCAAATCCTTCAGTTGAATGATATCTGACCGCCCCCTAGATCATCCAAGCAATTGGCCCTTTCAAGTAACTCCGGTGCCACCTGGTCCCCACATCCCGGGGCTCCAGACGGCGTCGCAGGAGGAAAGGTTACCATCTCTGCGGACGGAACCTCCATCCTGTGGAGAACGGGGGCCAACCGCATTCTAGTTTCTGGAACTACCGCGGCATTCACGGACGTCAGTAGCCTGCCAGGCGGGTCTATTATCGCCGCCGACAAGACGGATGCGAGCATCTTCTATGGTGCATCTGGTTCTTCATTTTACATATCTAAAGACGCTGGCCGGACATTCTATGGGAGTGGAACTCTTGGTAGCTCCTCCTCCCCATATAAAATTGTGGCCCACCCGACAGTCGCTGGTGATGTCTGGGTTTCCACCAACACTGGGCTCTTCCACTCCACCAACTTTGGGGCAACCTTCAAGGCCATCTCGAACGTCTCTCAGGCGTGGGCCATAACACTTGGCGCTCCTTCCGGTTCCGGCAAGTATCCCGCTATCTTCACCGTCGCGAAGGTCTCTGGAACGGGAGGCGTCTACCGGTCCGATGATGCTGGGGTGGGTATACCTTCTCCCTGAGGGACCTTGTTCTCAAACACCTCTTCTTAGACTTCGTGGGTCAAAATCAATGATTCCCAGCACGGCTTTGCAGGGTACAACTCTGCCATCCTCGCCGCTGATCCAAGGCAGTACGGCCGGTAGGTCCAGACCCTCCTTTGGCACGCCAGCCTTCTGATCAGACTACGCAGGGTATACATTGGTACAGGTGGACGCGGAATTTTCTACGGCGACATTGGTTATTAAGTATTGTAGCCCTAGACACCCCATTCGTACCTATTGTCGGTGTTCTCTGTTGGTAACGTAAGCGCCCAAAATGCGTTGCAATCGTGGGAACAACGGCCACACGAGATCGTAATCGCTGACTCGGAGGCGATCACAAGTTCCTTACCGTGCAACCACAACCATGGGCGAACCAAAGGGGCCGGATCCCATTTTGTTGACACTCTTTGCAAATCGCTTCATGAGTGTCGCTGAAGCTATGGGCCGTAGCCTCCAACAGACTTCCATCAGCACCAATATCAAGGAACGACTCGATTTCTCATGTGCACTGTTTGGCCCTGACGGAGACTTGGTCGCGAACGCACCGTTCATCCCCATCCACCTGGGAGCAATGAGTTTGTAAGAGATTCCGACAAAGGTTCACAGTGAAACTGTAGATAACCTTCCACAGCGCCGTGAAATACCAGATGGAGCTGCACGCGGGAACCCTTAAAGTCGGGGACGTCCTCATGTCCAATTCCCCACAGGCGGGTGGATCGTCAGTACCGAACGCTGGGCCGCTCTCTCTTTCTGAATCTAACCCCCTCCCCAGACATCTCCCTGATATCACTATCATCACCCCTGTGTTCGACACAAACACCAACGAGATAATCTTCTTCACTGCTTCTCGTGGTCACCACGCGGACATCGGAGGGATACTTCCTGGATCAATGCCACCCACCTCAACCACAATCTTTGAGGAAGGAGCGAACGTCGAGAGTTTCAAGATCGTCAGTGACGGAATCTTTGACAAGAAGGGGCTAGACAGGTACATGATTGAAATCCCAGCCAGTTACCCCGGCAGCTCTGGGTGTCGAAATATCCGTGACGTGGAGAGTGACTTGAAGGCTGTGCGTCCTCTCGCAACACGTCAGGCTTTGACTTATCTGTGGACAGCAAATCGCGGCGAACCATAAGGGGGTTCAGTTAATTCATGCAAGTCAGCACCGAATTTCCTTGGGTGTCGGTTCTTTGCTGAACCCCAATAGTTATCGACGATTACGGTCTAGAAAAGGTTCAAGAGTACATGTACCACATCCGCTCCAATGCCGAGACATCGGTACGTAACTTGCTCCGACAAGTGGTGCGGAATACGGGCAAAAACGTACTCCGCGCGATTGATTATCTGGATGACGGCTCCCCAGTAAGCGAGATGAAATGACCACTCTCACACTGATGCTGACAGCGATATAGATAGAGCTTAAAATTGATATCGACGAGAAAGAAGGATCTGCCGTTATGGATTTCGCTGGGACTGGATGCGAGATTCGAGGGAACCTCAACTCGCCCGAGTCAGTGGTCCATTCTGCCATCATCTACTGCATGAGATCGATGCTAGATACGGACATTCCGTTGAACGCTGGCTGTCTGGTTCCTTTGAAAAGTGCGTTTCCACGCAATTTCCCGCAGGCAAACGTCTGACATTTTGTCCAGTAAACATCCCCAAAGGATCACTGCTCTCACCGTCTAAGACAGCTGCGGTCTGTGGTGGGAACGTGTTGACCTCCCAGAGAATCGTCGACGTCGTGCTTAAGGCGTTCCACGCCTGTGCCGCCAGCCAAGGCTGCACAAAGTACGTCCCAAGAGTTACGTGAATCTGGGATCGCATTTACAAGAGTACTCCCAGTAACCTCACGTTTGGCGTCGGCGGAAAAGACAAGGACGGGAAGACCACCTCCGGTTGGGGATATTACGAAACGATCGCCGGAGGCTCCGGGGCAGGTCCAGGGTGGCACGGGACGTCCGGCGTACACACCCACATTACAAATACTAGAATCGGCGATGTGGAAATCCTGGAACGGAGGTATCCCATCATGCTCCACAGGTTCGGCATTCGGCCGGATTCTGGTGGAAGGGGCCGGTGGAGGGGAGGGGACGGTGTGATCCGGGAGATTGAAGTGCTCCAACAACTACAGGTTTCCATGCTCTCCGAGGTAAGAAGGCCTGTGATTTCCTACAATCACTCTCACTTAGTACATTCCACAGAGGAGAACGAGGCAACCGTATGGTATCGATGGTGGAGAACCTGGTGCACTGGGTAGGAATACATGGATTAAAAAACCCCGGAAGGAAGACGGGGACTATCCAGAAGGTGTACAAGGCGAGCCCGAACCTCGCAACGTCAACATTGGCGGAAAGGCCACGATCTTCATGGGTAAAGGGGATCGGTTGTTGATTGAAACTCCCGGAGCTGGGGCATGGGGGCACGCCTTCGACCAAGAACACCCCGACGGCCCCGAGGACCTTTCTTCTCTGAAGGCTTGGGAGCCAAGGGGAAGTTTGAGGAATAAGTCACAACCGGAATTCGGTGGGTTTTGAACGTAGTATATCGACCTATGCTGTAAATCATTGCACAAGAGTACGCGGTAGATGGCCAGAATCCCTCGTAAAAATGCATCCATGTCACTGCGTGCCACCCATTCTGTGTCTGTCACCACGATGCATAAACTCATAACACAGCTTCCCAGGGCCTATCCCAACAATTTCTTGGACCTGTGCCAATTCGAGCCGACAAAACGCTTTGATGGACGGGACCTTGCTCATGACGTGCTTGACGTTCTTGTCCGTGATCCCGGGAAGTGATCGTAACAGCTCTTCAGCCGCAACGTTTGCCCCCCCGTCCACTTCGGGATTGTCTTCTGCACCCAGTAAGACGGCTCTTTCCGGGTCAGGCTCAGGGTTGTTTAGCTTGAGGTCGTTGAATATCTCTGCAGTTGCGTGTGGGGAGGACGACCAGATGATGCGCAGCCGCGGGAATGCCAGTGTCAGCATCACGACTTTCTCCTGAAGAGCAGGTACGTATTCTGGGATATTGGCCGGAACATTGGACGGGAACTTTCCTTTCCCCTTCGCGAAAGATCTTGCTCCGGCGGCATTGACCTGAGGAGGTCATTTTTCGGGTGCTCATGCCGGAGGAAAACCCCACTTACCTCCAGTGAAAAAGACTTTTGCTCCTCGAATTCGATGAGTAGGAGGGGATGTTTGTAATGCACAGACATCAGCTCGCATTGGGCGTACCTGTGGGACTCAGTGATCAGCAGCATGGTCCACCGTGATGCCAGGAATATATGCACAGTCGTCCGCTATTGAAAGATGAAACGAGGTCCGGAATGCTCTTCCGTTCCACACAAATGTCGGGGGTCAGAACATAGTCGGCAACGGTTAGCGTAGTAGGAATGAGTTGCAATCTTGACGCGTGCAGAATCGAAGGGAGACTAGAGCGAAACTCCCGCATGTCCACGATGACCTAAAACGAGATAGTGTGTCTCAGTAACCTGTTCACCGGGTTGTGACTTGTCGGATGAGTTACTCTGGATGGGATCTGACTTATCTCCTTTCTGCCACCCGCAAATCGGGTGCTAATGGTCTTAATCATGGCGTCTGCCGACGTCGATTCTGCACGAGTATCGCCAAGGTATATCGGCATTTTCTGTGGAACTGGTATTAGGTGGTGGTCCTCTCCAGACAGGGGTTAGCTTACCGCGTGTTCTTCAATCAACCGCGTGAACGCGTTCTTCTCCCTTCGCAGCCCTAACAAATACTTGTGTTCTTCACTGCATTCCTCGTACATCAGAAAGTACATCCGTAGGGGCAGCCCGGGATTCGAACTTCGGTAGACCTAACAGGTTGTCAGGAGGGAGGCGGGGCAAGAGTTTAGTAAGGTACCTCCACTCTTCTGAGAAATTCCAGGCTGGGGTCGAACATCACCACAAACCGCGGACGAAGTTCCATCAACATCATGTCGTCCGAGTCGTCAGAGTAGGCACGGACGATGACGGCTTCCTCCGGCTGTATTAGGCCGTAATTCATGTCGAAGCCTTCATCGAGCGACAGCAATCCTATGAATTCGACGTCTGGTATTGTCGTCTGGCTCTCCCCTATGACCAGTTGTTCCTCGTCGTCGCCTACTACCTGTGTGGCAAGGCTAGGAATGATAAGATTCGCGAAAGGAGAATATGGATGGTTCTCACAACTCAGCTATGTTCGTATCTTCGTTCACCGCGTCCTCCACCGTGATTACGGGAGCTGAACCTGTCCTATTGGACACAGGGGGATCGGGAGCACCCCCACGCACCCTCCGCCTACTCGCTGCTCGCTTTGCCTTTTCTTGATCCTTCTTCAGCAGGGCAGCACTGATGGTCGTTGTCCCTTGAGTGTCCTTGCTAGTATCCGCCCGGGAATTTTGTTTGTTGACGCCTTGGATTTCCGTAAGTTTGGCTCTCCATGATAAATACCCCCGGAGTTTCCGCTCCATCATCGCTCGACCCCGCACAGCAGGTTGAAGGTTTCGATCACATGTTGAAAGATACTCGCTGATGGTAGTGGCCGACTGAGACGTGGCTGTCATGACCAAAACCGTATTTGTTCCGGGGGTGTCTAGGAGTTACAGTTAGCAGGGCCGCGGGGAAGGAGCACGAAAGACCTCACGTGCCCAACTACCAGAGATCTGCTGGGACCGAATCTCCTCCTCGATCTCATTGAGGATGTCAACTAACCTAGCCCACTTTGGTTGTTCCTCCAAAGTAGGTTCTAAACCTTTAGGCCACGGGGACTGTGCGTTCCCTTGACCCGCGATTCTGCCACCGACGATACCTTCGATCTCATCTAGGATTTCCCAGGCCTCTTCATCTTCGTCTGGTGGCGTGTCCTGGAGCTGCTTCGTCGCAGTCAGGGAATAACAGCGCCTCTTCCCCTCACGAAATATGATACCGGCTTGGTCTGTGAGGAGCCAGGGTGACTGGTAACCCAAGGCACCTTTGGCTGTCGTTACCGAGTTTGCGGCTTGAATAGTATCGAGGTACCCCAGAAACGCCACAGCGTCATAAGTAAGTAGGTACCTTGGAGGTGTCGTTGATCGAATCGGAACTTGTTTTCTCACAATTTCCAACTCACGTCAAGAGGCGCCGGAGGGTGGCGAGGTCACCAACAAGTTGTTTTGTCCTTGGTCCGACCTTGTGCCATACCGGATCGAGTTGCCTGCGCACGATAGCATCGAAGGATCGGAAGTATGCGTTATCTACATTGAGATCATCAAGATCGAGCTGTGATTGGATAGGTATGCTTCCGAGGTATCCAGTAAACACACCCACGTTTGTGTGCGATCTCTTGAGTTCCGACATGGTCGAGTTGATGCACTGGATGATTGCACCGTGGATCTCCTTCATCGATTCCGTGAGACCTTGCAACAGTTGAATAATATCAATCCGTTTTTTCTCCAAGGTCTGCTTAACCTCATCGTGAAATCTATCGGCGATAAGAAACGGCGGGTTCCGGAGAGGAGGAATTACCTAGGGTATATGTGCACGTGTTGCACCCTCAACTCCCTGATGATGTCCCTTAATGGAGCCAAACCACTGGTGATGTGCTCCGGTTGGTCGGAAAAGGCTTTTACAAAAGCCACCTCGTTCTTCTCGCGTAACAAACGGACGATGAAGGCTTCTTGTGATAAAGCTGACACTCTAATATCCTTGTGTTAGAGTACCGTCTGCCGCGAGGTGGCTGAGGTCGGACCTCTCTGCGTGTAATATCATGAACCCAGTTATCATTTCTGTGGGGAGTGTCGACTGCAGCATGTCGACTATTAAAATCTGTGACGTGACAGAGAAGATCCCGCCCCGGCGATACAATTCCTGCCTTCCGGTTTGTTGGTTTTGTTCATCAGGGTAAACGTCACTCTTACCTCGCCTTTTTATCCGTCTCAAACCCGAGAATCACGAAACCAGGGTTTCGGCACCCCAAGAGATTAAGCTCCTCACCAATCCCATTCTCTTCTTCTGGAGAGGCGTTCACGAGACACACCAATGATTGGGAGGAATGGTAGATCTGCAATAATTTACAGACGATCCGGCGCAAGCCGAGTCCGTGTGCAAGTAAGAGGAGGTCGTTGTTCGCAGGGTCGCATAGTTTGTCCGTTATTGAAACGTGGAAAGGGAGTAGAGTTGACATCCCAGGACCAAGGTGGCGGTGGGGAAGCAAGGATATCGCCAGCCAGTCACGTGCCAATCCTCCCAATGTTGAGCGCGTTTCAAGCTCGAAAGGTGCGGTTGGCGGCCACCCCTGGCGTGCAAGAGCCGACTGCCCCATCCCTGGCGGCCGCCAGCCCTGACCCTCAATCACCCGCACCTGGTTCCGCGCCCAGACGGTCATCACGTAAACGAAAACCAGAATCCGTCACCGGGAACGAGGCGGACAAGCCGCACCGGCGAAAAAAGACGGATGATCGAAAAGTCGAGGGCAAAGTTCGATACTTCGACGCCCAACTCGACGTACCAGAACCCGACTTGTACTCGTTAACGGATGAGGACATCTCGCTATCGGACCAGGAAATGCTCTCGCAATCACACATCCGGCCACAGCGTGCGTGGTCGCCCAGCCAGCCTCTCCTCGACTCATCAGACGAGGACACGGCGACAGAGGCTGGAGGCGTCCAGCCCACCGACGCTCCTGTCGCCGCAGTCACTGCGCCATTCGCTGCGGAGCTCGGCGTCAACACCTTTCCTCTGACTCCCGAGGAATGCTTTGCGCTGATCAGCGTCGAAGAACCGGCGGCTGCTGTCATTCTCCCCGTTCACTCAAACATAGCGCTTACTGGGGTGTATCAACTAACGGTGTTACAGGGGTCTGTTATGCTGATGGGGGTTACTTTGGCCGCCTCGAACATCTCGCACACCGTCTTCTCTCCGAAGCTCTCACCTCTCCCTTGCATCGAGTCGCTTGGAAATACCGGTCCCACCTCTCCGTTGATCAGTCGTGCCCACGACAGGCTCCGGCCTTCGATCTCTCCGGAGCACGCTGTGATTTTAATCCGTGCTCGCCCCACTGGGATAGAAGGCCTTGGACGCGTCATACGGACGTTCGAAAGCATGTTCCAGCCCTCACAGCCCAGCGGTTTCACCGCTGATCTCGGGGTCCCCGGCGTCCAAGTCCACGTGGTATGTTTTTCATACAGCTCCCCCGAATAGCGATAATTTATTGACTCATAGTGGGCGCAACAAGAACGAAACCTCGAGGGATTCGTTCTCCCGACAGCTTGGGATCAGGAGGCTTCCGACCTCCTTGATTCGTATTCTTGCCCGGACGGAGGAAATGCCACCGTCTTTCGACCGGTCGTGTGCCAAATCACCGGTCCAAAATCCTCTGGGAAAAGTACTTTTGCGAGGATGCTATCAAACAGATTGACAACTCGGTATGGTTTTTGGGGCCACACGATCAGCGCGACCACTGAAATACACGCCTTTTAGTTACGCTCAGGTCGCGGTCATTGACTGCGACCCTGGCCAATCGGAGTTTTCACCTAGTGGGATGGTGTCACTGACCGTCATCTCGAAACCCCACTTCGGTATGTAAAGTTATCGTCACAAGATGATTTCAAATTAATATTATCCCTAAGGTGCCCCATTCACTCATCTAATCACACCGCACGCGGCGCATTTCATCGGTTCCCCCACACCACGAAACTCTCCCACGCTCTACCTAAACGCAATACAGGCGTTGATCCAAACCTACAAACAAGACCTCGAGTTTCCCGGCATCCCGCCGTCCGACGACCCACGGATCGTCGAAGTCGTACCGCTCGTCGTAAACACTATGGGATGGACGAAGGGTCTCGGGGCCGAATTGAACAGGAAGATCGAGGATATGCTTGACCCTTCTGACGTTTTCGAATTCGAAAATTCCAATCATAACTCCTACTCCGGATCATTCCCACCAACGCCTGTTCCCGAGAGGCGTCGTCGTCATCTGCCGCCCGCAAAGTCCTTTACGGGTATCTCTCACACCGCAGCCGAACTAAGAGCGCTCTCTCTCCTATCGTATTTCCACACAGTGCGACTCTCGGTCCAGAGCGACCATCAAGAGACCCCATCATGGGAGACGGAGACCCCGCTTTGCGCCAGAGTCCCGTACGACGTCTGTACATCCGTCGCATTTGATAAGGTTATTCTCGATACGGCCGGAGCAGAAGATGTGGTGGCGTCAGAGATCCAGAACGTTCTCAATGGTGCTGTGGTCGCCCTTGTAGAGTCTCGCGATGAAATGTCCACTGCACCCGATCATCCAACCGAGGCCAGCGGAAGTTTAGGTTCACTCTACAAACAAGGGACGCCTCCCCCATCCCCGTTCTCGTCCAATTGTTTCGGACTCGCGCTCATTCGATCGCTTTCGCCCACACGAATGCAAATTATCACGCCTGTCCCGCCGGCACTATTGGGCCGTTGTCGTGTTCTGGTCAAGGGGGAGATTGAGATACCGATATGGGGGATGCTGGATTTCCGCGCGAAGAACGATGACAACGTTGCGAGCGTCGAAAAGTCAAAGGTTCCGTATCTTAGATGGGGTAGGACTGAAGGATTGGGCGGGGGGAAGAGGAGGGTCCGGAGGAACCTGATGAGGAAAAGTCAATCGTGATTTTGGCCAAAAATCCATATCGGTAAGCGTTCCGACTGTATGGCTCCTGTCCTCGCGACCATACCATCGCCGTTGGGGTGACGACACTTTTAGTGGCGCTCCTCTTCGGTACCAATGTTCATCTTAGCTTGTCCGATGCCAAACTCTTCGTCACGCTCACTTTTTATACAGAATTTTATACTGCAGTGTGTTGGAGAAGCACGACGTTCACAGATCAGCCGGAACAACAATGAATCATCAGACCAGCGACAATTCCTGGAATTGTGCTGCAACCCCGGGTTATAGATTGTGAAAATAGATACAAACGGCAAGTTAATCGGAGCCAGATATTATAACGAGATCTACAAGTCATGGGATCACTCAGGCAGGACTCCGCAACGATCGATCACACAAGGGACGCTTGGGCGTCGGCGGATGTCATCGCTGGCATAGCTTTGAATCCGTTTCACGACATCCATCCCCTCGACGCACTCGCCAAAAATGACGTTACGCCGATCGCACCATGTACAGGGATTGGTGGTGATGAAAAACTGGGTCAAAGAGAGATGAGTTACCGGTCAAGCAAAGGAACGCGGGATGGTGCGTACTTGGGAAGAGTTGGTGTCGGGACCCCTGTTTGCCATGGAGAGCAGTCCGCCGCGGTTGTGTGAGAAGCGGAACGCCTCGTCTGGAACAAGGGGATCAGTTAGGGGCAGATAATCACGAGAAGTGATCTTCCAACCTGGAAAACTTGGTCCGTAAATTGAATGGCCACCGGAACCGTCAGCCTCCGGACTGAAGTCTCCACCCTGAATCATCATCTGAGGTGAAGAGAATAGAACATGAGTGGTCGGAGGCGCAAGCGAGGGAATGACGCGCGAACCTCAGGGACGATGCGGTGGAATACGCTGTTTTTGTAGCCGAACCCGCGTTCTCCAGTCGCGAGCTCACGGAAATTGCGAGAGGTCATTGGACAGACATCGTCGTAGAGCTTGAGGACAATTCGTCCGGCAGGCTTGGAGTCGATTTTGATGTCAAACTACTAGAGGGTTAGGCCAAGGAAGGCTAATGTGGACGTGGAGTAAAGACGTACGAATACGTTTCTGAGAAAGGGACGGGGCGGGGAGGAGGGGCTGTCAGCGATAGGAACAGTTCCGGGTGAAGGGGACTTACCCCTTGGACATTGTGAGGAGGAGGGGAGATGGTGAGGGAAAGAAAACATAATCGAGGCATTTATATTTCGTGGACGAGGATGAAGTAGCCTAGTGTCTCAGCCCATCAATCTCCCGGCCGGATCCGGCCGAGCGGAGACCGCCTGGCCCACAACACCGGGCATACAAAAAACAGAAAAGAGTCCGGGCAAGTGAATTCACATCTACCGAATCTGAAACCACGGTCGCACCCGAGTACCCACAGTCAGACGCCCCTCTGATGACTTTTTTGGCTCCGTCCACGCCGGAACGGTTCCTCATCTGGAAACTCAGGCCTCTTTTGGTTTACAAACACGATATACGACGGCATTGGAGATCCTCCAAAGCTCACCTTCCCCTCTCACCCGCTGATCACGGCGTTCTCCCACCTGCAACTCGTCGCCAACGGGGAACACTTCTACCCAACGTGCTACTAGAGAAGGCACGAACCCAAATACGATCTTCGTTCATTTTCTTTACCCCTGACGCGTTTCTCCTCTCCCATCGCGAGGATCTTTGCCTGCTTGCCCATTTAGACTCTTTGGGCTGTCGGTGTTGCGAAATCCAAATCCTCGTGCCCTTGCCCTCCCAACTCGTTTCACCGTGGGCATGGAGGGTGCAGCGCCGCCCCTCCAATACGTCATCGATGACGGATGATCTGTGTTGCAAGCGATCGGCTCTCCTCGTGTTCCCCCCACGCCCTTGCGGACCGGTTCTCGTCATGGGAGGATCGAATTCATCTTCAGTCCGATATGGTGGTCTCACGAGCGCACTTGGGTCCGTCCGCGCTAACAGCATGGGCCTAATGCGAGGTAAAACCTGTTCAGGCATGCCATAACCCATTCTTTCCTTTCATTTCGGCCACACCCATCTGAGACATGTCATACCCCATTTGGAATCGCTCGTGTGTCGGGTGACCGGTGACTGCTCTTTACAGAACCCATTTCCAGAGACATAGAAACGAAAACGGCCACCGTACCGGCAATCGCCTTGACTGTGGGACTCCTAGATCTGGCGACAATCACCGTGGAAAGCCTGAGACTCCCTGGGGCTGTGAGGTCCCAAACGCCGCGCAGCCCCCACTCAGTCATCCAACACCATCCAAAAAACCTCCCCCGTTACTCAGCGGTTAGGAGGCTCACCCCATCGCAACAATCTCGGAGACTCTACACCATCTTGAGCACATACACTTGCACTGACCGTGAGAGCGTTGGGCTACCCGGAATTCCCAATAGATGACTTCGGCTATCGGGTGCTTGGGTTGGAAGCTGAATATTTGAATATATCTCAAATCCCGTTGGTCTCTTCGAGTCCACGGGTCCCGCCGCAGGTCATTAAATCGGCAGGAGGATCCCGAAGAAGCAAGCGAGGAAGGCGGTCGCAAATTTAAACCCCCCGATCGGTTTAGTCACTCGTGCAAGCCTCGGAGTCCTCGGGGTCAAAACGGGTCCCCAACAAAGCAAAGTCTAAATTCTTAGAGTCCTTGCATCAATGGAGCATGTGGTGGTTTGAGAACTTTTGGCGTTGTGGCGGTTCGGCGGACGACGAGTGGTAGCGCGCCGCCTACTAACTATCGACCGGAAATACGGAACCGCAGCGTATGGTTCGATACAATTCCATGCCGGCAAAAACTCCAGGCCGAATGGCGGCCATCAGTGGGACGAGCCTTTCCCCGTCGATCCCTACCCCCCCACATGAAAAAAAAACTGCTAACGCCAATCACACGCTGTCCATCTGAACGGGTCCTGTCGAACTCGGGAGGGGCCGGTACTAGTAAGTATTGATAGAGGGTGTCGTGGCAAACTGTGGGAAAGCCCAGCACTCGGTTAACACCGGTTGTCGTACTGAAGGTGCTCAAACGGGCCCCATTTCAACTGAAATTTTGGACTGACAGTGATAGGGCTAGTCAGGAAACGTTCAGGTGACCCCAGCTTGTCAGCCAATGCTCACTGACATTGTTCCGGGGCCCCGGGCACCCGCCACACCCAAGCCGCTTGCAAGTTATGACCCTCTGACCATCATCATCATTCAGTACTCAGCAGTCAGGTGGAGTCTCCGCTCTCGTCATGCAGGGAGCGAGTGGGTATTTTCAGCTCACCTCCTGAGCCCCGGCCAATGGGGACAACCGACGTCGCAGATACGATGAGCAGGGGGCGCCAGCCAATCATGTACAAGTAGCCTCTCATGCCCATCCTTTCGTTGTGTGTTTAGGTCCGTTCTACAACCCCCCCCCCCCCCGCAGCGGCCCGTGGTCGAACGCATCCGGTATCGCTGTAAATCCAGATAGCAACGTGCTTACCATGGACCGGGATGGCCCCGGTGGCCCACACCATCTGAAAAATAGCGACTCACTTATGAACCCCCCCACGCCACATAAATCGGCTATGGGTTGCTGAAAGGGTTCACTGTGGAAGAAAAACAGGGACAGTGGGAAATGCGATAATGCATAACGTCCGCTCCCATGAAAATCCGATGCATAATGTATTCGCAGTGAACATATGGACCACAGAAACCCTGCCACACCCACAAGTATTAGACGACGTGGGGTGAATCGAGAGCTCGAAATACCTCTTCCAGAGACCACAATATCCTGTGATCATCGATGTCTGAAACAACGAGACCACCCGTGGTGAACGTGTTGATCAAGAACCTAGACTCTGGACCTTTTGGAAACTTACTTCAAAATCCGCGGTGTAACCGGTCGTTTATGTCCACGTAGTAGTATGGTTATGCGTTTTCACATTAAAGTGTTAAGACAATTTCTACTGTAAACTCCTTGGGGTCTGAACTGGCGAAGTCCCATCTCTTAGGACTTGTTGGATAGCTGTTAACATGTAACAAGCTCAGTAGGCGCCCACTTAAACTCTGTGTTTGGAAACTGGTTAAGGATTGGGGCCTGGGGGCCTGGGTCCATCTTTCCAACTACCCCCAGATATTTCGCTAACTCTTCTTGTGAAGTGGCTGTGTGGGCCCGGGCGGTCCCGGGAAGGTCATGCCGGGGAGCAGTAACGGGTGAGATTCCATACCACCGCCTGCCGGACCACCAGCGGGACGCCTCAAGTAGCACGGGCGAACGTCACCACACTGGAACCGTCTATCCATACTACAGTGGGAGGTGGGACGAGTGATCAGATCGATCATCGATCATGTACGATTCTCACATACGTGTCGCACAGCTCCAGAAATTGCATGGGACTTGTACGTTCGTTGTGGTGATAGGATACAACCACACCGATGGTATGAGACCTCGACAGCGCAATGCGGGATCATACGATAAACCACTTGTTGCACCACGAAGGGGGAGCACATTGGTAAAAGATAGAAAGGTGTGGATCGCAGGGTGCTCGCCTGTTCTACCAACAGAGGACGCCCTTCGTTCCTCCTACACGTCCAGGGACGTGCGGGCTTTGAAGAGTCCGCCATGAAGTCGCAGAACTCCTCGCAGGTGATGTCACAGGATACGCGACCCAGTACGAAGCGGATTGAAGGGTGAGGTGAAACTTGGTTTGGTCAGCATATTGAGGTGTCTCCGGATCCACTCGGTCAGACTCACTCGGCGGGGGGGTGCCCGGTGCGTTACATCCCCCGTGGGTGCAAGCGTCAACGATAAACTGCTAAGGACCAGTACTCCATGTCGGGGGCAGTCCCAACGTCGTCTGGTGGGGTGCAGAATCTTCATCTTCTTTTTCCTCGGACCTGGTTCGTGTACCCCACTCACATCCCCAAGGGCGGGGGCAGTGAAGGCAGACCACAAGATGCGGAGGGTTCGGGCGGGACGCGTGGTCGACTCCATTCTTGCACAGCAGCCGCGGACCGGCATCCCACTCCCGCTACGTCACATCGACAATACATAGGAACCGTTTCAGCGTGGGGGCTCGCTCGACAGAAGGCTCCACTCGATAAGTCTGACACCGTATTACGACTGACTTCACTTACCAGTGCCAACCGGTCACCGGTCACCCTTTGGGGTAGCGTCGCAATCCTCACCGCAGTATCTTCCATGTGACCAGCCTCGGGTTTCCCCCACTTACGCCAGAAACGTCCCAATCCCCGGACCACGGGGATACCCGTCTTGATTAGTGTCCCTCTCGTTAGCTGTTCCTGACCTGAAGGCTTTTAGGCCCGTGCTATTCTGGGAGTTTCGCGAAAGGGTGCGCGATTCGAGCGCTCGCGCCATAAGATCGCCACCGCCGATGATCGATGGAGCTCGAAGTTCAGTCACGGGTTGCTGGTGGTACGAGATGGGACCCCGGTGCCAATGGGCAGATGCGTAGACTCCGTACGCGTATAATTAACGGACATACACCTAACGCTGACCACATAATGGATACATACAGATTAACGCCAACCAACGTTCACTATCTTAAGATGCTCACCGAGTGATTAGACTACAAGTTGTAATAAGGATAACCAAGGTATCAAGGGTATGATCATAGTACAGTACACCAAGATGGACGGCAGGCGCTGCCTTACCAAAGCGTCCAAGCGGACGGTGCGAGCATAAAGGGCATAATGGTCATGAGGGTTGAGACCGGACAAGCGGGCGTCTAGCGCGCCTTGAGTTGCCTCAACTGCACCTGAACTTCTTGAATATTTCCTCGATTCCACTCTCCGACCCAGCCCTGGGTACCGGTGGTCCACATTTGGGTGCTACCGACAGTCATACTGCGGCGCTTCCTGGTGATGGTGGCTGACCGGGAAGTGAACGAACGGTTCTTCAGGGTGGGGAAAACGAGCTCGGTTGGGACATTTTCGCCGAAAGTGCGGTTGATCTTATTCATCTTCCTGCGTTTCGCGTCCGCTTCCCTTTGCTGGAGGAAGGTATCGGGGGTGGGGGTTATTGGACTCATTGGGAGGTCATCGAATACGGGACCTAGAGGAGTGGGGGATGGGCTGAGTTGGGATTTCGCGATACGATGGTCATCCGGGGAGACAAGGACAGGATTGAGGTGAAGGATGAGGGGAGGGGGACGGTTGGTATCCCTGGAGCGGCGACCCATTGGTGTAGAGTGGGTGGAGGGCAGATCCAGAGATGATGAAGACATGTTCCCTGGAAGAGAGAGGGAAGAGGTGGATGATGAGGCGGAGTGAACGATTGGGGAATTTTGGAAGATCGAGCCTTGGCGGCGAGACTTCTTGATTGACCTGACCGATGATTCGGTGGAGGAGCAGGAGGAGGTAGAAGGAGTTGGGGAGGCGGTGCGCGGCCCAATAGGAAGGAGGGTAATTGGGAGCTCTGAGGGAGTTTCGAGCAGATAGGGAGTGGTACCAAGGACCTGCCCCAGTTTCCTAGTGGATTTAATCAACCGGGACTTTTGGTTGAAGTCGAGGTGGTTTGATGTTGGTGGTGGTGGCAGGTAGCTCAAGGTCATAGTAGCGGCCATTGTCTAGAACTGAAGGCGGATGTGAGGGGGTGAGGATGGAATGGAAAGAACGCGGTGGCTTACTGCGAGAGGGCAAAGAGAGAAGCGAAGCGTGCACGGAAAGCGGGTTGGTGAAAGGCTGCAGGGGGTTATTATATGTGGCCAGGGGTATTGAACAATTAGGGTGCGTGGGGGGTGGGCGGCGCGAAGAAACAAAAAGAAACACGAACAGAATATAAGTAATACTGAGAGAACGCGACAATAAACAATGGGACAACGGCCGAACAATTCATCCCAGGTCGCCATGGACTTGAAATGCCGCAAGCCATTGTTCGTCAAAGATGGTGCAGAGGAAATGCTGATCCACGTGGCTCCGATCAGCTTCTCCCTTTCATGATCACTCTCCTGTGCCCTCAATGGCACACAGTTTTTTTTGTATTCATATCGTCTCTGTGGCACACTCGTCTGCAACAGAAAGGCGTAGACCTCCCCTCCAGAACGTCCGCGAGTATGTGCTATCGACACGGCCCCCGAACAACCAACAAGGGGCCAATGCACAATCACTGCAGCCCCTGTCAAGGACGTATCTTCGCGCAGGCCAGTCACTTTGATTTGGAATCGCTACACGGGATCGAGATCTGTCCTCTTTTACCGACACCGCTCGTTTCGCCCTCGCTGCGAGTTTCATCATCTCCGCCGGCGTGTACGCGACCCCGCCCCTTCGCCGCGAAACGCGTAATAGTATTCCCTCATCCTGTAGGAAGCATCTGGAAGCACCTCCTGCGACCAAGCACACCAAAATTGAAACTCCACAGGAGATCCCATTCAATTCCTTTGCGCTTCCTACGGATGTATTTCCAACGGATGACAGGAGCCTTATGTCCGATCGGGGCGAGGTTGAGAAGCCCAGGTTGACTCGTGACCAGTAAATCCCCCGGGGTGAAACAAGAAGCTGAGGAGAGACTGCAGGATGGGGCTCGGCGGCTCGGCGGGTGCAAACCCTCCACACGAGATTTGTTTCCGCTGGGGTCGTGCGGAGATGAGTCTGAGGAATATTGGATTGCCCTGCGTGGTTCTCATGGGAATGCAGCAGACGAGCGGAGAACGCGATGGTCGCCAACGTCACCAGTATGTCTCCTTCGCTTGGGTCAAAATTTAGGTCGCATCACCACTTCGAGCACCTGTCAATCATGGTTTCGACATCCTCGACGCTTCCATGGTGTGTCCGGAGCCACGCCCATTCTGACGTACTTACGTTATGAGGCCCAGGGGATGAAGTATCGCTCCGGTCCGTTCAAACGAGCATATGAATAGCTACAACACGCAGTAGCTGGCTGGGACCTTCTGCATACACGTCGCCCAGAAACACGTTCAGGGGTCAAAGTGTATGTGATACCCGTATCCTGTGAATTCTGTTCATTCATGAACCGCTCGTCGTTGCGTTTGGTGGTCAAGTCATCCTGTCAAACCCAATGGATATTCTGGTGCACTCCCGCGGGTATCCAACTGTCCGATTCGTCGCAGTCTGGGATCTGACCTCCCGGACAGCAATATTGACGGCATCACCGGTTGGTACATGGTTGGTCGCGAAGGTCGCACGGTGGCACCCGAAACAGGGCGACCAAGTGGCTGATACGAAGGACCTCCTACGCGGGGGTTGTGCTCGCATGGTAAGACCTCCCGGGGTTTCCGTCAAGGGGCCCGTTAGTGACCCGCCATTCCAACGTCACCCGGCTTCTGGTGTTACTCGCCAGTTCCTGGAGGGATGGGTCCGGAAGCAGTACCAGTCCAAACATTTGCGCCAAACTTGAGGCCGATCCCCGAGGTCTCAAGCGACTCGCGATCGCGCGGTTAGCAGAAATTTGCAAGGATATCGGTGCTGTGGCCAGAGGTAGAACCGCAGCAACGGCTACAGTCAGGGTTGCAGCCGCAGCCGCGGCCACGGCTACTGCTACGCGATTGCACGGCTATCACTGAAGCTGGCAGCTGTTCCGTCCTCGGGCCCCATCGGAACCAATGGTCGCGGATTCTCTCCGGCCGAGTCGTTGGTTCGCTCCACTCAGGATCTGAGAACGCGTCTGCCTTCGGCGGAGCCGATACCAAGCGTATCACACGCACCCCAGACATGATGCAAGTGCCTACTCGAGGCAATGGTTGATTAGGTTACATTAGGTAGAATCTGGTCTAGGTAATGTGGCGGTCGCAGGTACGTGAGGCATCAAAGATATCGCGGTGTACACGAGTCATCGAAAATCGTAGAATTACTCGTGAGCGTTCGGAGGAGTCCATGGAAAAGTTCGTGAGAAATCATAAAGAGAATCGTCCGAAGCGTCAAGCTTCGTAAAGCGCGGTGAAAGTGAGAGAGAGGGGAGAGGGGGTTTCGCGACCATCTAACCCAGTGACAATGGCAAGAATGGGACCGGGTACAGTTTTTGGGTTGTTTCGTCGATATACTTTTGATGGGAGATGTCAGCGCTTTGAAAGGCCGGGAGAGATAAGAAAATACACACGTCGCGCTTGACGCACATCCCACCTCCTGAGGGGCTACTATGGGTATTAGTATAGGAACCGGGCGGGTCGAAGATAACGCACCCAATGTGCGGACAGTGGACAGCGGGGCGGTATTTGATCATGCCTGAGGAAGAATGAGCGCCGAAGGTCGGTGGCGGGAGTCAAATATTACCTTTATGGATGTATCTACACATGGCTGTTTATGCGTATGTGAGCACTGAACGTTGCAAGGATGAGGAACGGCGGCTTACCACTATCACCGCCCCATTCGTAAACCTGCCCCATCGGGGTTTTACGGTAGATGTAATCGATACACTCCTGAGTAGTCTCGTACTGCTGGTCAGCACCCAGACAGTGGAGCTCGTGCTCCCGGCAAACGTCTATAGCTGCCCGAAGGTGCATGAGGTCGTCGACGTCGTCGCAGTTCTTAGCGACCGACCCAAGTTCCTCAACCAATTGCGGCTTCAGGAACGGTTTCAGATAGTCGATCGCCCACGCAAGGCGCCGGAAAGTGATGTCATACTGTGCGATCAGCCCAGTGTCGTTGAATAAGAACCACACTGCAGTCTCGAGGTAAGAACAAATTGAGTCCCGTTCTCTGAGACTGGGCCGTACCGTCAATCTGGATGGGGATTATAACAGGACCCCAATCAAAGTTACGGAGGGTGCTAAACGAGATTACGGGAGGGTTGATCGCCAATTCCCTGTATTGGATGGACAGATCAGTTGGCTGCCAAGGGTTGTGTAAGAGTTGAACGGCGAACGTGACTGTTGAGTTCCCTGGGATTCCAAGGAGCCTCGTAGTGTTACCACTCCCCACGGAAGAAAATAGCCCAAAGATGTACTATGAAACGACATGAGGACACGCGACAAAATCGATGAATGGTGATTGCAAACCTCTGTATTCAACTCGCTGCCTTGGTATGCATTCGTGACTAATCCCCTGAGTCAATCACACGGCTGTGCATCAAGGCGGAAACCGGCGCACCGTCAACCCTTCCTACGACTGGACTCCAGGGGTAAGGAAAATCGTTGAACTTCATGTAGGCAACGTAGAAAGACATACCATCAGGCATAAATCCAGTGTAGTTGATCTGGGCACTGTTCCTCGGTCAGACACGAGGCCATTGGGCGGTAAGAAGCGTGTACGTACGCGACCTCGTTTATGCGCGGCCAGGTGAAGTCCTTAGAGAACTGGGCGACTGCTACCAGCATTTGGTGTGCTGATATGGCGGAGTAGGCGACGTTGAAATATACAACAAAGGAGAAAACAGCGAGCAGGAGGTGGCCAGCCATGATGTGGGAGAGGGCGGACGGAGCGAGGGAAAACCCTCCTTGGTTTACTTAAATATTTGGGGACACGGACGTGCCGATCAGGCCGATCGGGGCGGAAACTGGCATATGCCATGGTGATTGTCCACGATACAGCGCCCTGTGCCTGTCGGGAAACGTCAAAGTGGGACCTGGCGTTTCAGGGACGTTGTTCCGTCGAGTCGCAAAAGTGTCGGCTACGCGAGGTACAAACGCGTTTACCCTCCGCGCGCCTCTTCGGGTACCTTTGGCCCTCCGTAACACAACGCAACTCTCGAAAGAGGGAGGGCAGCTTTGTCCTGACCGCGGTTTCCGGTCTAAAATCGGAACAATCACGTTAGGGTGGTGTGGGGAAAAACACATCATCATTTGAGCCTCGTTCCCGAGTGGAATCTGCATCGTTGCGACCGCAAGGCAGCCAGAAACGGTTACTTCGTTTGTCCCCCTGGCTGCATAGCTTCGTCACCCGTCAGTGGCTGACTCTCAACAAGGTAAGCAGAAAACGTTCCCGATAGTGCCGGTGTTTTGTGCGTAGCGGAAAGGTGTGGACTCTGAGAGTGTGCACGGGAGAGGAGAGTCGAAAAAGAAAAGCCGAAACCTTACCTCCATCTTCACGAGGCGCAGGGCGGGGGCCGGGAAGGCGACGTTCCTCGTTTGTTTGTTGGTACGTACTGCCGCAACTGCAGCGGGTGGAACCCGATCACCGTCCCCAGGCCTCAAAGGAATCGCCGCGTGGAGGCCGCCAGAGATGGTCCAACGGAGCGTTTATAACAAGCAACGCGGTGTCGCGCAATGTTCCCAGGACCGAAACCCCTGAGCCTTGTTGCTTATGTATTTGCTCCCGTCCTGAAAGTTTTGTACAGGCCCCATGCAATGTTCTCACGCCGTCACGTGCTCCACTCAACTTCTTCGCCCTCGAGTTTGAACGTCTACACAGACGTAGTGAAAGCAAAGGCTTCCATTGCTGTGCTTGCGGTAGTTCGACCTATGACCCTCTCCGTGGTTGGTCGACTGGCTCTTCCAGAATTTGGTCTCTCTCCCCGTTTCGCTGTCCCTGTGTATAGTTTCTCCGAGCCTCCCACGCATTACCTCGCCATTTCTGGTCTTCGGGCCCCGGGTGTGGCCGCATCTGCTATGCCTATCCAATTGCTGAATGCGTCCCGGACTCTGTCACTCTCATTGCCTTATCGGCCACCGGGGAGCAGCGCCAGCGGGGCCAAGTGCTACGTGCTGCGACCTCGTAACAAGGAGGGAGGACACTTCAGCCGGGATAAGTTCGCCCCCCCTACCATGTCATTAGGTTTTTGAACATCAGAACATCACAAGTCGTTAGGATCTTGAGGTCAGGGAGGTAAATGTCCGGGAATTCCTTATTTCCTTGTTTCCGCAAGGGGAACGATCTGGGGAACCTTTCCCGCGACAGCTGGAACCCCGCTTCTGGCAATACTACCTCCAATTTAAGGCAACGATAAAAAATGGGTCGGAGGCTCAACGGCTCTCTCCCTTCTCTTCTTCCGTGACCTCCCTCCCCTCCTCCTGCCACACGATGGACCAGCTTCCCCCTCTGGATAACACGCACGTTTCTCCCATCGTCGCACCTCACTTTCTTAATCTCAACCATCCGTTGTTTTCAGACTCGGCGCCGCTTACATCGGCGTAATCATTGCTGCAGTGTGAGTTGAACCACCTGCTTGGCCTCTCCCTCCTCCGATTCACCCGTTTTCGTACAGTTTATACGGAGGTAAACCAGTTGAGGACCTCATCTCTTCTTTTCGCTCACGCGCCGCTCGCATAGTGTCGTGTTCCCAGGTCTTCTACTACTTTCAACATTACAGCGAGAAGGACGGTCGCGGCACGAAGGCTGTTGTGCGTCTCATAAACTTCAGTCTGATTGCCTAATTCTGACCCCATATAGGTTGTTGCTACCCTGGTGTCCGACACGGTTCATCAGGCGCTCATCTCCCACGTGGGTATGAGTCGTCTTTGATCTCTCACGTCCGCGACAGGACCCCCGAATTCCGGTCTGAGATATTGTGTTCCAGTTTACACCTATGCCATCACGGATTACCACACGCCACACAAGTTAGGTAACATCGTTTGGTACGTCCCAGCTACATCTGCCGCGCCTCACTTCACTCACTCGCAGTTGACGTGACAGGAGCCTCGTGGTAAGTCCCCGCTCGCTTGCGGTTTTCCAATCTACTCACCGTACGTGTCAAGGTCGAAGTGTTTTTCAATGTGAGTCTTTCCGGGGAGCCTACGCGCCTTGGATTCTACTGAACATGGAATCCCCAAGGCATTCACGGCCATCCTCGTGCAAACGTACGTGCTCCAGGTTATCCCGCGCCCTCTAATCTGATGTGCTGTAGATTCTTTGCGGTTCGCATATGGAAGTGTCAGTAGAGGATATATGGCTGTCCTGGCAGTATGTTTACTCTCTTGTTAGTCAGTCGAAAGAATCTGCCCATTACTGTGGCCCTCGTGAGTACCCCTTTGCGTTCCCCGGCACTAAGCTTCCCTTACCGTCCCAAAGGCCGTATTTATCGTAGGGGGGTTTGGTATGTCAGCTTGCCAAGTACTAGGGAAACCGTGACTCAGCTTGCCTCTCCTCTCAAACCACAGTTTCCACCATGGGTACATTGTCTGTCTCCCGGGACGAACGGAACCACTGATTGTCATCTGTAACAGTATACATCGCGATCGCGTAGGGTGCTCGGTGCCTTAAATTCACCACAAACTCACCCAAACTCATAGGCTATCCATTCCCACGTTCGCGGAGCTCGATAGACTCAAGGTGCGCCCCCCATCCTAGCTTCTGATCCTTTCGACTTACGAATCCCCGGTCAGCCACTCTCGATGACTGTAAATGTGCTGGCAGGTACCGCTATTTCTGACGGATCGACCCCACCCCCCCTGATTACGCCCCCATAGTCGCAGGCGACCTTCTTATCGCGGTCGTATTTTGCACCTTATTGCACAGAGCCCGAAGCAGTCTCCAACGGTAAGCCACTCTAGCGTTTCGCTTCTGCGCTAGCTGACCATAATCACCAAGTTCGAATACGATGATTAACTTGCTCGTAAGTGGTTACCCAGACCGATAGCTCAAGGCTCACCCCACCCCAAAGATCGCGTTCACTGTTCAGACGGGGATCTTGACCAGCCTCTGCGCCATTGGCTCACTCATTTCCGTGAGCCGCCATTTGCCCAGAGGCGTACAACCTTCCTGACCCGGGCCAACGTAGATCATCGCCTCCCCTCACACTTATATATATATCAGTTTCTATTTCTTGCTGGGCCGACGTACGTACGGCTGGATCACGCGGTGCTGAAGTCGTGCTTATTTTGTTCCAGTGTATTGCAACTCGTTACTCGCGACGCTCAACGTTCGCAAGGCAATTCGTGGGAGAGGGCAAGGCGACCTTGGCATCTCCCTGCCTCGTATCGGAGACTCGAGCGTTTCGACCACGGATAACCGCAAGGTGTGTGGGTCGGTGTGTCACTCGGATCCTCATCCAACCCTCGGCCTAGGAGATTCGCATAGCGGCCGAGAGCGTTGAATGCATCGCGGGTCACAAGTCCCACGACTGCAACGGGAGCTTGCTATTCGTTCAGCCGAACACCAATAACCCGGATGTGGCTGGAGGTGAATGCGAGCTCGAATCTGGGCGAGGACGACATCTGAGGCGGGCGTCATTCTGAGGACTCCTTCCAACAAATCTTCATCGTCCCCAGGGCATTCATCCCGACCGACCTCATTAAATCAAAAACTGTCCTAATACCCACCCCCGTGCGATCTCCGTTTTCCGCCTTCCTAGCGTTTGGCCCGGAGTTTCTTGGTCGTTGATGTCATGTTGTAAATCTTGCTTTTCTTGCTTTGTACTCCAGTTTGTTGTTTGAGTGGGAACTGTTCGCTGGCCTCGACTTGACTTATGTCCTACTTCCCGCTGCTGCCCCATACCATTGTACGTACTTTCGCCATAGGTAATGAGCCTCATGGTCATCGAATGTGAATATGTTGTGATTTTTCGCTGGAGAGGGAGCTGGTTTCTTTCGGGTAAAGGAAACCAAACAAACCGGGATGAACTTATTCAGCGGACATGTCATCCTGTGGCTTCGGAACTTCCATCGAATGTGGTCAAGAGAGGGAGGTTTCCAGCTCATTATCATCACTGAAGATTAGGGAGTCGAAAATCATCCCCAGCTGGGGCACAAGAAATGGGGAGCCCAAAATGCGCGAGCCACTGCCAGGCCAGGGTGACCGTCGGCGTCAGCCTTTGAGATGTCTTGAGATCCTGCCGGCACGAGAGCTCAAGTACTTGTCACGTGACGGATCCGTCCGTCTCCTCCCACCCTCCTGTTTTCAAGTCGAGGACCACACCAGATCGAACTGAACCTCCGCGACGACCTTAGAGAGAATCAAGGCCGACCCGAGTTCTATGTCCTACTGAGTCGTATCTCAGCTTAATTTTTCCCATACAAAGTCCGTCGCTTTCCATTGCTCCCGATATGACGAACCGCTGACGTGGGCTGCCTATCAGTCCCATAATGTAAACCTCAGCTTATTTCTTTCACTGAACGCACCTCACCATCGCTTTCTAGGGTTCGCGTCGATATTCAGTCGCCAGAAATATCCTGGGCAACTCTCCAAACCGCAATCCCATGGTACCTGCATCTGTACACCTTCCCCTTCCTCTCCTTGTATCCCCTGCTTGCATACGCCTACCACGTGAGGTATGACGATTGGCTTCAGAGCGAAGAATGGACTTTCCTTGCCTGTGTTTCCCTTGGGGCCGGACACGCTCTCAGTTTCCTCGTGACGAGATGGAGTACGGCTGCTCGGGCTAGGATCACCACCTCAAATGTATGCGCACAAATCCATGAACCGCTGGCGTGTGCTGACTCTTCCTAGGCAAGTACCCCACAAGCCGCGGACTGCATCCGAATTGTACCTGCTCTGCATCGAGGAAAGGGTGAAATCGTTCCCTTGGTCAAGAAGAATCCATCCGACGTCTCCACTTGGACATTCCAATACCAAAAGGACACTTACATCATTGTAAACTCGAACCCGATCACTTTCAGTCCTCTTGCCTACCCATGCACCAACAAACCCCCCATCTCCACCTTCATGGAGCCCAAGGGACTTACCCAGAAGGACGCTGAAGAGCGCATAGCACAGTACGGAAAGAACGAGTTTGACATTCCCATCCCCACCTTCACGGAACTGTTCTCAGAACACACCACGGCACCTTTCTTCGTCTTCCAGATCTTCTGCGTCGCCCTCTGGTGCTTGGACGAGTATTGGTACTACAGTCTCTTCACACTATTCATGCTTGTCGTGTTTGAGTGTACTGTTGTGTGGCAGGTACGGTTGTTGTCTGGTCACATTGCGAGGATCCTACTGATCGTTCTTTCAAGCGGTTGAAAACCCTGACGGAGTTCCGTACAATGGCTGTCGCCCCGTTTCCCATCCAGTGTGTGCGTGGCGGCAAATGGATCATCATTCAAACCGATGAACTCCTACCGGGGGATGTTGTCTCGGTCGGTAAGATATTTTCGCTCATTGTGGTCGCCAGCCTTCCTTACCATGCACTAGCCCGACATCAGACCGAAACAACTGTCCCTGCGGATATCTTGCTCATCAAGGGGACTTGTATCGTCAACGAAGCAATGTTGTCCGGAGAGTCCACACCACTTCTGAAGGAGTCCATAGAACTTCTTGAGGGTACGGAGACACTCAGTGTCGATTCCACTCATAAAAATGGTATGCTGTTCAGTGGAACCAAAGTTCTACAAGCCAGGAGTAGCGAATCGACTCCCGATGGTGGATGTCTCGGAGTTGTACAACGTACCGGATTCGGGACCTCCCAGGGTCAACTCGTCCGCACTATGATCTTCTCGACCGAGCGGGTTTCAGCCAACAATTTGGAGTCTTTCCTTTTCATTGGCTTCCTGCTCATTTTCGCCATCGCTGCCAGTTGGTATGTGTGGACGAAAGGTACGCGTTCGATCTTGTTTCAGCTTGAAACGCGCTCACATCACCACGTAGGTCTTGAAAGGGACCTGAAGAAATCCAAACTTCTCCTTGACTGTGTTCTGATTATCACGAGCGTTGTTCCGCCTGAGCTCCCCATGGAACTTTCCTTGGCCGTAAATGCGTCCCTGGTCGCCCTATCGAAATTCGGTAGGTTTCCTTTATCACATCGAACGATCCAATCGCTCACCTGGTCAATTCAGCAATTTTCTGCACGGAACCTTTCCGCATCCCGTTCGCGGGGAGAGTTGACGTTTGCTGTTTCGATAAGACAGGCACGATCACAGCCACAGACCTTGTTTTGGAGGGGATTGCTGGCGTTGGGTATGATTGCATCATGAACGTGCTACTCTATCGTGGCTAACTGCGAAATAGTTCCGATGGCAAAGTCTTGGTTAACGTGAAGGAGGTGGGAAGGGGGACCGTCCTGACATTGGCCGCCGCCCATGCACTCGTCAAGCTCGACGATGGCGTTATCGTCGGCGATCCCATGGAGAAGACTACATTGGATGCCATGGAGTGGACTCTCGGCAATGGTAAATAAGAAAACGCCACTCACTCCCCGCTCTCCCAGCGCTAACTCGTGCTTTGTAGCCGGCTCGGTCACTCCCTCGAAGCACGACGCCCCCCATGGCACCAAGTTGATCATCCGACGTCGATTCCATTTCTCGTCTGCCCTCAAGCGAATGTCTACGGTCGCTGCTCTACCCTCGGGAGAATTAATCGGTGCTGTGAAAGGTGCCCCGGAGACGATCAAAGCTATGTTGACCGTCGTTCCCGAACATTACGATGAGACCTACAAGTGGTTCACGAGGCGTGGAAGTAGGGTCCTCGCTCTCGGATTTAAACAAATGCCTGCCTTGCCCACTGCTGCGGTACGTGAATCCCACCTTGCGCCGGAACGCCCAACCCCTGACCCATAAACAGATTAACAAACTGGCTCGAGATCAGATCGAGAGCGGCCTCACTTTCGCTGGTTTTCTCGTCTTCCATTGTCCCCTGAAAGCAGATGCGATTGAATCCTTGAAGATGCTTATCGACTCCTCACATAGAGTAGGCTTTATACGATTCTGCTGACATGCCCCCGTCACTCACGTGTTCGTTAGTGCATCATGATCACTGGCGATAATCCTCTCACGGCTGTCCACGTCGCCACGGACGTAGAAATTGTGGACCGGGATGCATTGATCTTGGACTTGAAGGAGAACCCAGCCCACCCGGGTGATCTTGAGTGGAGGACAGTGGACGAGACAAAGATCATCCCCGTGAACCCTGACGAACCTCTCGACTTGACCCTCTTCGACCAGTACGACATCTGTATCACCGGTGCCGCCCTCAAACAATACGAAAGCCGACCCGAGGCTTGGAACCACCTCGTTCAGAACACCTGGGTCTATGCTCGGGTCTCTCCCTCACAGAAGGAATTCATCCTGACAAGCTTGAAGTCTCTCGGTTATACCACGTTGATGGCTGGAGACGGCACCAACGACGTCGGAGCCCTCAAGCAAGCCCACATCGGTGTTGCCCTTCTCGATGGGACTCCAGAGGACCTCCAAAAGATTGCAGACCACCATCGGGTGGAAAGGATCAAGAAGGTTTACGAGACCCAACTCAACATCTCCGCCCGATTCAACCAACCGCCCCCTCCTGTTCCTCCCGCCATTGCTCACTTGTACCCCGATGTCGTGGCCGCTCAACAGAAGGCAGCTACTGACCTTCAAAACGCCAGGAAGAAGAACCCGCTCGAGAAATTCGACATGGCTACTATTACAGACAAGCTCGCCGAAATGGAGGGTGAAGACGAGGTGCCAAAAATCAAGCTTGGAGATGCTTCGTGTGCCGCTCCTTTCACCAGTAAACTTTCCAACGTGTCTGCCAGTAAGTTCTATCCTTTGAGGGCCTGAGATCGGAGCTGAACTCGAGCTACCCACAGTCACTTCGATTATTAGGCAGGGACGATGCACCCTCGTCGCTACTATCCAGATGTACAAGATCCTTGCTTTGAACTGTTTGATTACGGCGTACAGCCTTAGCGTGCAGTACCTCGACGGAATCAAGTTCGGCGATTACCAGATCACGATCACTGGAATGCTCATGTCCGTCTGCTTCCTGTGTATCTCTCGGGCCAAGGTAAGGATGCCTCGCAACCGCAGAAACATTCTTACTGAGTTATCATTAGCCCGTGGAAAAGCTATCACGGGAACGACCATTGGGGAATATCTTCAACTTCTACGTCCTGCTGTCCGTCTTGCTTCAGTTCGCGCTCCACATTGTCACTATGGTGTACATTACCAACTTGTCCCATCTCCTGGAGCCGTGCGTATATCCACCGCTACTTCTTCCGTAAAACTGAATTTGTCACAGGCGAGAAGTGATTGACTTGGAGGCCAAATTTGAGCCATCCCTACTTAACACCGCCATCTATCTGCTCGGTCTATCGCAACAGGTTTCTACGTTCGCGATCAACTACCAGGGCCGGCCTTTCCGTGAGGGAATCCGGGAGAACCCTGCCCTCTATTGGGGATTGGTCGGGGCCGCCGCTGTCGCCTTTTCCGGCGCAACAGACTTCATGCCAGAGCTCAACCGTTGGTTACAGATCGTCGAGATGGAGAGCCACGTAAGTGCAACGTGTTTCAGGGACGTAATAGCATTCTCACCCTCGCTCCTACAGTTCAAGCTCAAGTTGACCGCGATGATGGTCCTTGACTATGTCGGTTGCTGGTTCATCGAAAACGGTTGCAAGTATCTGTTCGCTAGCCTAGAGCCAAGAGCCCTCGTCACCAAGGGTCGAGAACGTAGAGACAAAAGACGCTTAGAGGAGGCCAAAAAGGCGCATTAATAGTCTTACGATACGAGTCTCGGCACGTGTGTGTAATAATCCATTACCCTTATCCATATGCATACAGAGGGGCGGGGTGAGGTCTGATTAGAACTCGCTACATCCCAGATATGTGATACGAAGGGGTTCACAATGAGCCAAGGAAGATGGAAACTGGTTGTGTCGTGATATTAAGTATAGGCCGAGCGCATTCGTAATAGTCGTAAGTGTCCTAATGTGATAGTCGTAAAAGTCCGAGCGCGTTCATAGGGGTCCAGTTCCGGTCGTGATGCTCGTGATTCAAGAAGAGGAGTGCTGGCCATCGAATTGGATGATTAGAGTTGTGGGCCAGGGCGTCGCCGAACCCTGATCGTCAAGATACGATTGAACGGCATGTTTCTGGGTGATCTGATTGATGAAGCTATAAAGTTATGCATGGGGAGGGTCAGAAACGAATGCATCCGACTACTAGGACCGTGCTTGATCACCTTCCCATATCGGCTGGCTGGTTGGGACGCTTCACAATGTCCTCACGGGTAAACACAGCCCGAAGAATTTCAATAGCCGTCTGAAATGGGGAATTATTTAGGACATACACGCTCTCTTTATTCAAAAAACGTATAAATACGGACCTTTTCGAAGAACGCGGGGTCCATCAGCCTGCGCAGGATCAGAATCATCGACGTTCTCCAGAACAGTCAAACATTACCCATAGTTTTCCAATGGGGACTCGGTAGATCTTACACCCAGGACTTGTTCATCCCAATAGCGGCCAAGGTCCTGTAGGTCTACAAGCTCAAACATCAGACACGAATTCTAATCAGTGAGGGTCCAGACCCTTACGAAGTGCTTCTCTGATCAGAGAAACCACCTCTCCATCACCCTTTGCGTCCTTTGGGTGGAGGTGGTTGTGCACATCCTTCGCCTTCGAGTTCTTGAAGATGTGATCAATGACGAGGGCAACCGCTTTCGAGAACAGGGCGGCCGTAGCTGCGGTCTCGATAAACACGCTGACAGCCACGCTCTGTGGTTGACCGAACACTCTGCGGAGGCGTTTCATCAGGGCTTCATGATCTGAGTGGGAGGGCCCCAGTTTCAGGAAGCGCTTTAACACATTTAACTGGATGGGATGTTGAAGTGAGCGTACGTACACTCAGTATCAAAACAATACGTACCAGCCCGTTCGTTGAATTTCGAAGTAGCACTTCTATCAATAAGCTGAACTTGGAGACGGTTTCAGCTGACGCGTTGTGTAATGCCCAGTCCCGTGAATGTTCAGTGTTCACGAAAATGTAACTAAAATGTGGCGCGATCAGCCCCTTCCTGGAAAATATACCGAGTCAAACGTACTCGGTCACTTCCGAGAAAGCGCTATACACGTCTTGCGCCTCGACGTCCCCAGTCGGGTTGGTCGTACATTTGATAGATAGATCCACCTTCATGTCTGCTTTTAGCGACCTGGTGCTAGCGCAGAGGTGATGAACTCACAATCTCCTCAGTAATCCAGTAGATCGGGACAAGATTTACCACATCCCCAACGATGTTTAGATGCCGCGTTGTCGAATCGATATCCAACACAAACCTTTCCTCGATCAACCGTTTTGTAATATGGAAGAACGAGGATGCTGTATGTTCCACTGCCCTGCTCGAGAAAAATGGCTTCTTCACCTACACGACAATAAGAGGGGCAGCGAGGAGGACGGAATTCGCGGACATACGCTGACGAGCGGGTAACGAACGAGATTCTGCACGCGATTTTCAATGGATCCCAGTCCAAGGGGCGTTTTAGTTGGTCTCGTCCAAGTGTACTCGTCTTCCGAGCGCCCTTGATCTCTGATGTACCCGCGCATAGTTTCCGGTACGACGAATGCAAAATGGGCATACGCAGAGCCTGGTGGGTAGTACTCCGGCAAATGGCGGAAGAGAAGCTTAGACACCATCCCTCCGAATGAACCATCGTTCTCGTCAGATTGGCAGTCGTTGTATCCCCAGATAGTCATGTTGAATGCTGTACGGTACAGGCGTCAAAGGTCAGATCACACGCGAGGGCAGGTCGACGCACGAGTGAATTCGGTCGTCAGGAAACGATCTCCCCTGGTGAGACAGACCGCATCGGAAAGAATCGCTCTCGAAACTGTGTACCCGGGGCATAACCCGGCCCCAGGCATTGGGGCTTTGGTTTCCTCAGCTTGTAGGCCGACCTGGAAGTGTCTGAGCGGACTAAATGGGGTTGGAGAGGTTGAGCCATACGTGTAGTTCGAGGCGGTCGATATCGTGATACAGGTTTGCAGCAGCCTGGTGGATCTCAGGATCCGGATTCCATTCCTCAAAGCTTTCATAGGCTGTGCACAAATGTCAGGTGATGGGATAGGGCTCGATTGCGAAGGAACCTCACGCTTGAGACCAACGGACTTCCTGAATTCGTTCAGGGAACATGCGCCCCACGCTCTCCCTTGCTCGATTCCCATGATTTCAATCACCCGGAGGACACTAGGGATCCCGCGAGCCTTGAATGCGCACGCAGCTGATTCCGTTGCAATATGAAGGACGTTGGCAATGTCCCCATCTTCAAACGAACCGTTTGGTCCACGTTTCAGGCTGGGGACGCTTGAGTACTCGTACTTTACGCGTTCTCCGGGGTGGCTTACCCGCCAAAGGTCCACGCTTTGGTGTCAGGACCGGGCCGCATCGTTGTGCCAGCGGCTGATTGGAAATCCGCGACAGTGATCTACAACAGGATTAGAAAATGGCGGAGAACGTGAATCCTTCATACCTGATTCCAGTCTTTCCCCGGGAACAGCCGCTTGAAAACCTCCTCGGTCCACGCCGTGTCCTGCTCCGACGTACACGCATGCCACCGGTATAGCAAATTGAATTCGATGGATACGACGTTCCCCTCGCCTCGGGGTGTGAACGAATGATCGGTATCCCTGGCGGCCTGGCGAGATTGAAATTAACCACCGATCAAACCCATAACATAACATTGGTAGCGGTCACCTCCAGTGGGTTTAACCTCCAGGTCGAGCCATCTCGGACCATTCCGAGGATCGCGCCAACGTAGTCACGCAAAATCACTTGCACGAAGCATGCAGTGTTCACCAACCTCGCCCGATGAAAAATCTCGTTATCCTGGGCGATCTGTGCCGCAGGGTCAGCGGGAGGCGGAGCTGAGAAAGTAGATTTCTCGTTGATGCTCAATATCTTCTCCGCAACAAACTACCTAGAGTTGTTAGGGATACTAACCCAGTACGAGCGGGAAGCTCACGTTATGATTCCGCGAGAATATGATGAGGAGCGCACCGACGGATGGCGGCATGTACAGTAACCTCGAGTCGGCAAAAACGTCGTTCCAGATCTTTCCCGTCCCGTCCAACCGTCGAACGGAGTTGACCTGTTTCTCAGAACTCCCATAAAGGATGCTGAGGTCGAGGTAGCTGCTCGCATTGTTGATAGACCAGTCAGCGTGACTGGTTTCAAATATGGAGTGAATGACCAGATTGGCAAACGCAAAGAAAAGGCTCGATAGTCCACCAGGGTGGGTAACAAACTGATCCCGGCGTAAGAGGGAGTCGAATACAGTAGCAGCGTCGGGCATGTGTGAAACTGGGATTGTGGTCTTCGATGGGACAGAGCGAGCGTAGGGCGTACCAACCTTCCCCAACGAAGGCGAGAGAGGGTTGTAGAACGATCCGTCTGCGGGCCGATACGCATAGTGTACTCCGGCTGGTTGTGGGTGTGCAGTTGTGCCCGCAGGTGGTAATGCAAGATACGGGCCGGGCGGGTGGGGAAGATCCTTGAACAAGAGCCCAATGACGTACTGCTCGATTGTCTTGCCAAGTCTCGAGCCTTTGGGAAGGCGCGACATGAGGGTCAATAACTTTTCGAGCTGTGTTCCGTCTCTCCGTAAGAAGACGCAGGCCATGAGAACGAGCGGGAAGAACGCATACCAAAAGCTTCCTATCATCGAGCCCCACTCCATTCATATTCTTTACTGCATCAATATATGCGGGCTGAGGGATTCTGGATCAGGCGATCGCATATGTCATGGTTGGGCGGAAACTCCCACCAAATCGCTCAGACTGAAGGGCGGCCCTGCTCGGGATATCTTATCGACTTCGTGTAGGTTTCGGGTGAGGAGTTTAGGAACAGGGGTCCCAGTGGTTTCGTTGAACTCGACCCGACTTCTCGAGAGGTTGGCCGCCAGCTTCGTCAGTGGAGAAGGCATCCCGAAGGGGGTGAAGGGTTGAAGGAGAGGGTGTTTGGGTGAAGACAGGAACGGCCATGGTATGCAGAGGGCCAGCTGATATACCCACCGCCCGATCCCTGCGTTGAATCGAATCTCCGGCACTTCCGCAAAGGCGATTAATGAGTAACGGGGAAGGGAGACGGATGTGGCTACGGACGAACAGGGTCTAGGGCGGGAGTGTTCGGAATCGAACCTGTTCGCTCAGGTACCACCTTCATTTCCAACCGGTGATAGAACCAGGCTCCTTCCCAGCAGGCCCTAGCACTCATCACCTAAAAAGGAAAGTTTCCTCAGGTTTCGCCTGTCCTGTTCATCGGCGGCTGGGTAGGAGCCTGGGATAAAACCTGTCAAGCCACTAGTCGGCGCTGACGTATCACCCGAGGGTGGTCGAATCGGACTAGAGAGATTCGTCGCTCGCAATGGAGATCCAGCGGCGCGAGCGAACTGACCAGGAAACGATTCCAAGTATCGTTTTGAATGAAATCAGTCATGGAGCATCGCCATTCGTCAATACGCAACTAGACATGTCTCAACAAAAGAAGCAGCTCGTCGTAGCCTTTGCGCGTGCAAATGGATTACAGCCTCAGTTGTTGCGGTATGTAGAAAAAGAAGCAAGGAGCGCCCGTCACATGATCAAGCAACACGAATTTTGCTATCCGCAGAACGAAACCAGTGAACACGCGCCCTCTGCGGAATACAAACGATGCACGTACCTTCTTGGCCGTCTTGTAGAACATCTTGCTCTGAGCTGACAGCGCTTGGGACCTATCTACCAAATCATTGATCTTCTCCCCACGTTGCAGTACCGACTCGATCGTTTTATGCTGTGGTTTCAGGTTAACAGCTATGCAGGGTGACGGCGTGAAGGCGAAAGCGTACCAAAACGATTTTGGTTTCGTCGAGTTCCTGCTGCACCTTCATTATCGCATCCGCCTGCCTTGGATCCTGGTACTTCTGCAAATACATCGCCGCTTCCGGGAAGTCAATCGCGGATGGGTTTCCGAACGAAGATTGAGGAATCTTCGCCGTGAAATCATCGAGCAGTTTGGTCAGGAGTGAGAAGGCCGGTCGGACGGGGTACTCGTGGTCGCAAATGAGCACCGCTGTATCGGGAGGGCGGCGTCAGCGTCTCGGGCATACGTAGTAGCAGCACCCGAACAATGCAGACTGACCAGCCAGCTGCTCAGCCCCTCCCCGGTTATACACATGCGCAGTATATGCATTCTCTTGGACACTCTGGCGCTGCCCTTGGGGGGTCCTTTCGGCGATTGTCTTGGAGAAGAAGGCAACGAACTCCGCAACGGATCCTCTCTGGTAAAAGGGGAACGATGACAAATCTGAAGCAGTAGAAAGCGTTGTGCAGGCCTTGGCGGGAGGCGCGAGAATCAGAGAGAGAGAGTAAATCTTCATGAGGGGCGGTGGGACAAAGATGTGGATGGTGGTGGGAGGTCAACCGGTCGATGAGTGAGTCGGTCCGAGCTGTGCGGGTGTTTGCTGCGAACGGCCACTACGGCCGATGCTCGGGCTCCTCTATTCGCTCGCTCTGCTCTGGGCGATCATCTATGCTGTGAACAAACGCCAACGAGGGAAACCCACTGGTCTCCCCTTACCAGCATATTACACCCCGCGAGCGCAGGTGGCGAAATATCAAATCCAACTCAGACCACTCCATCTTATCGTCGAGACCGCCGCGTTCAATCAAACACACGATAAGTTCGCGTGGACTTTAGTTCGGAGGCCCAAGTTAAAGAGTGCCTTGAAATCGTTCTATGGGCTTGGGGGAGTTCTGGGGGTCACTGGGATGTTAGGTGGGGTCGGGATACTCGTGTGGACAGTCTGGAAGCTGTCGTATTTGCTTCTAGCGATCCCGCCGGCCGGGGGCGGGTTGGCCAAACGCGATGCCACTACGCCACCCCTGCAAGGCGGTGAACTCCCGTTCTACCTCATCGTAAGTTGGTTCTTTACTATCTATGACCGTCGGCTGCAATTACAATAGATACCTGGTGTCACCACCCCTCTCCGCGACCTCCCAGTCCTTCTATTCTCGCTCTTTTTCAGTTTGTGTTTTCACGAATTTGGGCACGCCGTGGCCGCAGCAGTGTGAGTCGTTCCACTAACCCACGTTGCCCTGTGACTAAATCCCGTTTGCAGGGACAATGTCCCTTTGACTTCAGTAGGAGCGTCCCTACTTGTATTAGTACCATCCGCGTTTGTCTCCATCTCTTCCGGAACCATGTCACGACTACCTGCCACTGGGAGGTTACGTATAGCCTCGGCAGGTGCCTATCACAACGTCCTCGTCTTTGCGATCCTCTTACTCCTCGGGAGGACTGGATTTGGTAATTGGATGCTGGCCATCGGCTATGAGGACGTCTCCAGGCTGGGAAAAGTTGTTATCGGAATTGACGACGTACGTCGGGGGGGAGCCAACCTTGAAACAGTCTCACGGATTGTTGTTTACAGGATTCTCCCCTGAACGGGCACATCGTGCCAGGAGACATGATTACGGCACTCAACGACATCGCCTTAGGACCAAATCTTCACCAAGACCTGTGGTTCCAGTATTTTCTAGAACCAAACACCATACCAGCGTCTCCTTCAACCGGGTGGTGCGTTGGGGCTGAATGGTTCCAGGGTAACTATGTCATCCTCACGGGTGGTCGATCCCTGCTTACAGCAACTAAGCCCAACCAAGCACCTGCTGTTCCAGCGATACACCGCACACGGACAGCGTTGCCTGTTTTTCATCGTTGCTGAGTTCGACCACAAATATCGATCGTTGCATTGACCCTATACCCGTAATGACCGATAACCACGGAAAACGGTGCTCGCCCACCAGCACCTGCCCAGAAACCTCTATATGTGTCACATATACCTCATCGAACCCGCTCCTCAGGATCGAAATAAGCAAGAACGGGGAGTTGAAAACAGTCCTTTGGAGCGGCCCACCACTGGAGGTTTGGGAGCAGGGTGAACTATTCCTCTTAACGGTTATGCACCCACTCATGGTTACTGCAGTTGAGGTAGGCGAGCTTCGCCCACGAGCCTTCGTATATCCCCTGTGGCTGCCAAAGTCGCTTGCAAGTTACATGTCGTGCGTCCCTTGGGAAATATTGTCCGCAGGCTATCGTTAACCGTGGTGCACAGGTACCTGACGATGATAATGCTCTCTCTGTTTGTCATGAATCTCTTCCCGCTTTCTTTCCTCGATGGCGGCCAGGTATTACAAGCCACTGTAGACCTCTTACTCAATGATCCCGAGAACACCCAGGATCTTGAAGCTGGAGGCAGGGGTTTCAGGGGCCTAGATGGGGGCGGGAGGACAGGGAGGCGAAAAGTTCTCATCAAGAGCTCAGCGGAAGTTGGCACTTGGATGCTGATGGGAATGTCATCCGCACTTGGCTTGATCCACTGGTATCGTTCATGACCTCGGAGACGGCTGACACGTTATCGGACGAACGTAATGATGCCACATTAGAGAATGCCAAGGTTATGCTGTGTCATACTGCAGAAACGCGCTCAGAAGAGCGACCTAATCGATACACCCATGCAAAGAAGGTCGAAATTTACTTCTTGGAAGCTTTCTTGACCTCCACAACGTTTAAGCCTACAAATCGGTCAACACTTCGAACGATTTGGGTTGCACAGACCAACGTACCAGGTGGCAGGCTCTGCTTCAGCTTCTCCGCCTTTTCGTTGTCATCGAGCGACAGTGTGTACAGGTAACGCGAGCACCTGATCTTGAACTTTGTTTTTGACTTGCCACCGGCCACTCGAGGGGCGACCTTCTTTATTCGGGCAGCTGTGTGCGGGTGCAGACATTAGCCCTCTCGTTATCGTCAGCGGAGTCACTGGGGCATCCCCACGCACCGGAGGCATCCTTCCTCCTGGCGATTTCGATGAACTGCTTGATGTCGCGGATCTCCTTTGGCTGCGGCGTACCTCGTAAGACATATCGCCCACTGTAATGCAAAAGATAGGCTCACCATGGCGGAGAGCTTTCCTGGTGGTTACTATCCTTTTGGGTGGATGTGGTCGTGTTGATCGAGTGGTATGGTGTTGTACAGTCGTTCGGCAGATGGCGAATACCATTTTCTCACACTTGCTACGCTTCCCTGAGCCCCACCACGAAAGGTCTTGGTAGCCACAATTACCACCCCTGTGGGGCTGGCATTTTAGCGGGGGTGGAGGATTAAATAAATCACTCCGCCAGTGTACCCAGATCCATTGTTCAGTGATATGACGATGGTACCCAATTCAACCACCGCCCGAGTTAAATACCGCCGGGTCACTTCGTAGGTTCCCATGAGGCCGCAGTCCGTCCACACTGGGGGTTCCGAGACACTAAAATACATCGACGAAACTTATTCACGTGTCGGACAAACTATGTATCCTTATGGTTGAGTCAAAATTTGATATCACGACTTGACAAAGGAGGTAGTGGAGCCTTGAACCGGTTTGCAGTTGTGCTATTCGCGATTACAACATTCTTCACTCTGACAACATACCCCAGACAATTCAAGGCGTGAGACGGGTTGCCGGGGGGCGTGGCCCACCTGAACTCTTGGTGATTGTAGGTATGAGAACAACCCACAAGGTTGACATACTTACCGGGTCCCGCAGGTTGGCCTACAAGTACAACCCAGCCTTTTTGCGGTCATCGAGCAGGAAACTCGAGCAGGGGGCATCAGAAGGCAGCATTTTCCAAACAGGTAAAGCGTGCTATCCCTTTTCGTACTCATCAGATCTACGCCGCATGCTGGTTCTGGGCTTCTGACGTCCGTGACCGGATTGTTTTTGCGCGGCGACCTGACACGAGATTTCGACGATGAGCCCGTAAGATCAGCAAACCCACCGGCCCCGCTTAGAACTTGCCGAGTGTTTGAGATCTCGGGCTCTAAAACTTAGATAGCGTATTCCGAGGTCCTTAAGCCCTTGAACAACATATTTAAGCTCGAACGATGTATTTTGGCCGCGAACAGCAAAATATCGTACCTAATAAAGGAGAAACGGGCGGGGAAAATCCACTATTTCGTCCGTGTTCTTTGCCGTTAAAAAACCCCCAAACGCGACGATGAGTTCGCTCAGCCCCACTTGGTGATGGGAGGGTTTGCTGATGGTCAAGAGCCTCGGAAAGGGAGAAGGGCGTCGAAACAACTGGCAAGGGTCGGGTGCTTCGCGGCGCGAGTGCGAACCGGTCGACTGAACGGTGCGGATGTATGGTACCTCCTTGTTCGATCTCGAAACCCTGAAGGCTCACAAGCCAGGAGAAGAGTGTCATTGGAACGTGTGCTTAATCGGTGGGTCAGGTAGACCGTTTCACGGGTTGGTATACGACAAGGCTGAACATTTTAGATTGAGTGATGTACAATAACGGGAAACAGATAGGATAGAAGGAGCGGACTGGCTCACGGAGAGGGAGATTGAGAGGAAAGTGCAAGACCGATTTAGATCACCCCCGGCTGACGCTCGTTTTCCTACTTTTAACGACCTTGTTCCGAAGTGCCTTCTCTTTTAATTCGCTTTCTCTCTTGTTTAGGTCTTCGCTGCGTGGTTCCTCGGTGTGGTTGCCCTACGTAGGATCACGGTGCATCAGGATTTGATGAGAAACCGGGGGCGTGATTGCGAACCTCAAGGCTTTGTCTCTCCTTGGCTTTCTCAACTTGTGCTTGGCCTTTGATCTTCAGCCCACCGCGACCGACGTCCGTGTGGTCTGCCCCACCGGGAGATTTACTACGCGTGTAACTGCGGCGGTGGCTCGGGCTTCTTTTGCGTCTCCTACCTTCCGGGGTAGAAGATCTTGAGATGCTCTGCTTTCGGCGTCGTGGGGAGGAGGGACTCCTACGACGCCTACTTGACCCGTAGCCAGGGCTTCGACTACGTGACCTGGAGCGGTCATCAGGCGAGTAGCGCCTTCTGCGAGGAGGGGGACTACGGCTATCACGCTTCTGGCCACGAGGACCAGGCTGGCGTTCGCGGGGAGGTGTTGAGGAGACGGAACGCTGCCGTCTACGAGGTGGGGGGGAACGGGACCTTGAGCGTGACCTCGAGTGCCGTCTCGGGGAGCGATACCTTCTGGCAGGGCTGAAAGATCGGGACCGAGAACTCCTCGTGCTGAAAGGGGAATCACGAGAAGGAGAGCCCCGCCTTCGAGGTGACCTGGACCTGGATCGTGATACGGGTTGAGGGCGCTATGAAACATCTTGTCAGTTGTGTTGTTGGTGAGAGTACTCGAGACGTACTCCACCCCTGCCACCCCAGCCGGTGTCCCGAGCGCGTCCGCCACGATCACCTTCAAAACCTCCTCCACGACCGCCCCTACCACGCCCGCGACCTCTCCCTCGACCGCGACCCCTTTCGCCCCTGTCCGCTCTCTCTCGTTCTCTGATCTCGTCTAGGCGCATTCGCCTATCTCTCTCTTCCATGGCAAGCGCATCGCCTTCACGCGCCTTCCGCATTTCCTCCTTCTTCTCCTCAATGAAGGTGCGGGGTACGCCACTCTGGGTCTCTTGGGCTTCCAGCAAGAGCGTCCAAAGCGATTCCATAAATGCTGGGGTAGAATTGGTCAGGAAGCCAGTAAGATTGATCTGCATCTTCCTTGGATCTGGGACCTATCATAATGGTAAGGTGTCAGTCGGAAATACCGTGGAGCCGACTTACCGGATGTGCAGGGTCCTCGAGCAACCCCATGGCGTATTCAACGACCACTTCGTCATCAAAACCAAGAAGTTCGATAACCTTTTTCACGATCCAAGGTTTGATGACCGGTAGGTTCACTTTCCTCATGTCAACCTACAATCAAAAACCCCGTAAATACCGTAAGTCTAACCATAACGCGACGTTAGCTACGCACCTTCTTGTCGAAACTTTGGGGAAATTTCATTGATTTCAAGAGCTTGAGCTCCTTGTCGGAGAATCTACGATCCTGGTCGGCAGACGTGCCCTTGAAGAATCCTGAAGCAGGTGAGCAAGAACCGCGGCGTGAGCGGACCAAGAGAATACCGTGGTATGGATCCAGTCAGCTCACCAGCGTCGGCCATATTCACGGTTTCAACGGGGCACGGTCGCGGAAGGGTCAGCACTCGATTGTGGTGGCGGTGACGGACAGGTAAAACGAGCCACGTGAGTGACTCCGATCGCGAAGGGCGCCGGGTGCTTGAAATTTTTGGCCACCCACTGCGCTGTGGGCATCTCGACGCCAGCTGCGGCCACACCCTCTCTGGAGGTGTTGGGGGGTATCCGGGTGCGGTCCGCTTCCGTCCCTGCACCGCTTCTACTTTTTTGCACCCATCGGAAGGAACAATGAAAACGTTTTCTTCGGTCGGCAAGGCCGACAACTATAATGTCCACTTGCCGTTCCCTCAGCTGATCAGGAGAGACGCTAGTCGTCTCGCTAGATGGGGTACACGGTTATCATTTCTATCCGTCCTCGGCCGTTCCCAACGAAGGTTTGGGAATTCGGGTCTCTCCGATTCTGAGCGACTCGCCTCCGTGGCCGCTCTAATGATGCCCACGAGGTCCGATGCTCCGCTGCCCAGGAACTTTACCAATGCCTTCCTGGGTTGTGGACGAGAAGAGGAGGTTCCAGACCCCGGTTTACACACTGTGTTGCTTATTCAATCATTTCATTTCATTTACAGGCCATGCCGTTTTGTACGGTGCACGACCCTGTCCTTATCATGCACGATTGACCGGGTTTCTTGTCATCGCATCGACGGTTTTGATGGCCCCAGCCTCCGTGTGGGTTACAATTGGTGCGACTAGGATCAATGAGCTCATCGGATTATTTAATCACCTTGTCCCCAGCGACGGAGTGCGCTCAAATCTCTCGCCACGAGTCCGACGAGCGTGTCAAGTGGCCATTTTCGCTCTCGTTATGCGGGCGTCTAACCATGTTCGCTTCGAGGAACTTAGCACATGTGCCCGTTCCGATGGGTTTTATTTCAAACAGCATGCTGTAAACGCCTGCTGTTGCCTCGCGGGCTGCTTCCATCTCTTCCCTTGGTCAGCTTTGCCTCCGATCACGGTCGCTGTTCTTTCAACCCTCGGTTTTGCCGTGACTGGATCTTGATGTAGGCGCCCTCATCCAGATGGAATCAGCGGCGGATTTGCGTAGGTTTTGGTGTCCATTTCCAGAGGATTACCGCAAGGCGACGGTGATGTCCGAGCCATCACCGCACTGTGTATTCCCCTCCAGTGCGACCCTCGGTCGGAGCCCCACATTTTGCCATCACAATCTGGCCAGATCTACTCCCAGAACCTTTGGGTTTTATGATCATCTTACACGTCATGAGTTTTCAATGGCAGAGGGTTCCACCAAACTCTGTTCAGAACCCCATTCTACCCCGTGCTTGGAGCCTTGCACCACGTCAGGTGCCGACTTGGAAACAGTAGAGGAGGATCACACAGACGGTGCTCGTGAGGTGGCAATGACGATCTATGGTAGATGGGGGTATGTAAAGCACAACGAGCAAAACATAAACACGTGCGATAAGGTGACTGGGTGGTAAACGATGTACGTGATGCGAACAATGGAATGACAGGGATTATGAGGAGACAACAGCTGCACAACAAAAAAAATTATATGAAAAGAGTCCACAGGATGGGAGGGGGAAGGGGAGCCTCATGACGAGCCCATGATAATTTTGAGGACCATATTGCCGCTGTCGTCCTTGCCCCGAGATAGAAGATCGAACGCCTTCGCTGTGTCCTTAAGCGGCATGCGGTGAGAGATCAGCTTTCCGATGTTGTCGAGTTTTCCTGAGCTGAGTAACTCGATCGCCGTCGGGTACGTATTCGCGTAGCGGAATGATCCCTGGATGTCGACCTCACGGAGGGCTGCCGTTGATAGCGGTAGTAGGACATTGCGGGACCCCATCCCTATCAGCATAACCTTCCCACCGGTGATTGCCGCCTAAGGAGAAAAAAATGAGAGTTAGAGATTGAGGGACACCCCAAACGCGAACGAACGTACGTGGACAGACATCTGAATACAGGGCTCAGCACCGGTACATTCAAAGATCAAATCAAACCCGTCCTCCTCCCCAAACTGCGACAGGGCAGATGCAATCTTTTCTTTCGCCTGCTTGAGTCCTTCTTCTGCGGTCTTGGCCCTTTCTCCGACCGGGAGGCAATGGACCTCCTCGGCAAATCCGTTGGATTTGGCGAAATCTAGCCGAGTTTGATTGATGTCGATTGCCACAACCCTGGAGGCGCCCTTGGACTTAGCGAGAGCGCATGCCAGGAGGCCGATGGATCCAACGCCGAAAACGAGGACCGACTGCCCCTGTTGTAAACCCGCTCTCGAGGCCGCATGGAGGAGGACGGAGAGGGGTTCGGCAAGAGCGCCAAGTTCGTATGAACAATCGTCGGGAAGTCTAGGGAAGGCCGATTAGCGGTCATTTTGGGTGAGTAAGGTGAGAAAACTTACGGGTGGAGGACGTGGGCTGGGTGGTTCATGTATTGTTGGAGGGTACCATCGAGGTGAGGGAAGGTTTTAGCGCTACTAGCGAACCGGAGACCCTTGCAGAGGTTGTAACGACCCTTGGAGCAGAAGCCACAGTGGTTGCACATGATACCGGCCTCGATGGCTACTCGCTGGCCGACCACAAGGTTCTTAACACCAGAACCAACCGCGGTCACGATGCCGGCGGATTCGTGACCGAGGACCATGGGGGCCTGGAGGGCGAAATCGCCGTTCCGGCCATGCACATAATAATGGACTGACAAACGTCGGTGAGCATCCGGGGGTGCAGGGACGGGTCAGAGTAGGGACATACGATCGCTTCCACAGAGGCCGGTGGCGACGACCTTGACCTGAGCCTCGTTTTGGCGTGGGGGCCAGAGGGTGCGCTCTTCGTAGCGGAGGTCTTTGGGGCCGTAGAGAACGGCGGCGTGTTGTGCCTGGAGGGGGGTAGGAGACATAGTGGGGGAGACGGGAAATTGAGGATAAAACTTACGACGGTAAGCACGGTATTTAAAGTCTTGTGAACAACTCACCCCACGATCTTGAACAGGAGCTAACGCCGGTCCGATCCACCGGTGGAGGGGTGGGATGGATACTGTGACCGAGGTGTCCCCGTCACGACCGTGACAATTATGGGGTGCCGCTTCCGCGCGTGGTCAATCGCTGATGCCCATTTCCTCGGGGTCGTTTCCGGCGCGAACGTCCCGGTCCCCTTCGGTTTCTACCCTGGGCTCTGGATTGTGCGGCATGGTACAAATAAAACCCATTCTGCTCCCAAGAATGCGCGAACCACCCGTCGCTTCTCTTGTTTGACATGGACCCCACCCCCTCATTTGCCGCTCCTGAACTTTTTAATCTCTCTGGCAAGAACGCACTTGTAACGGGGGGAACGCGAGGTACTCTTGATCCTACCCTAATCGAGCATCTATATGTGTGCACATCCTCGCTAACCCGCGCGAATCGTCGCCCTTGTGATTCAGGCATTGGTGCTGCGTGTGCTGTCGCCCTCGCAGAGGCCGGGGCCAACATATGTCTCGTTCAAAGGAATCCCGTGGACGGTGCCTCTCCGAATTTAGAAACCTACAATGCGATTCTCGCACTAGGCGTCCAAGCCAAGGTCGTTCACTGTGATCTGGCTGATATCCCTGCCGTTAGATCGTTATTCCAGACCGCGCTTGACGCTATGGGCGGTCGCATTCACATCCTAGTGAACTGTGCTGGTATTCAGCGGCGATCACCGTGTGTAGATTTTTCAGAGAAGGACTGGGACGATGTGCGTCTCCTTGTTTACTTCCTGGGCCCACAATTAGCCGTGGTATTCACCCACTCTGGTTACTGCTTTCTTCGGTGTCTCTTCCAGGTCATCGACGTCAACCTCAAGTCCGTCTGGTTGTTATGCCAGGCCGCTGGCAGACATATGATACCTCTCCGGGAAGGGAAGATCATCAATTTCTGTTCCCTGATGTCATACCAGGGCGGGCTCACTATTCCGGCCTACACTGCCGCGAAGGGTGCTCTAGGCCAGCTCACCAAGTCACTCAGCAACGAATGGAGCCAACACAACGTCCAGGTCAATGGTATTGTTCCTGGGTATATCGCCACCGAAATGTGAGTACGATAAGCCCTCACGGTCCGTTTACCCGATCACCTGGGCTCGAAATTATTCATTTCTCGTCGCCAAAGGCTGTGCTGAAATATCGCCCATTTTCCCCGACCAGGAATGAGAAGTTGTTGAACGATCCCATGAGGTTTCGACAGATTTCTGAGCGAATTCCCGCCGGTCGGTGGGGACAACCAAAGGATTTCGCCGGTCCCGTTGTTTTCCTCGCGAGTAACGCCAGCCGGTACGTTTGTGGTGAGCTGTTAGTTGTCGATGGGGTAAGCGTTTCACGCTCGATTTCACACTCATACCCGTATCTTACACGTCTCAAGGGGTGGTTGGGCCGGTGAATGTAGATCTGCCACTCTCGAAATCCCCTTACCCATTCGGTACAAACATTTTGATCTTGAGCTCCGAGGCCCAGACCGTTCTGATCGAGGTGGTCAGGCGAAGATATAAGCCGAAAACTGTGTGCCGCCGTTCTCTCGTGCTTCCCCAGCCGTCCCTCTAGTATTTCAACCAAACCCCGTATGGTATGTATTTGCATGTGAACAATTCAAAACCGTAACATGTAATGGTACCCGGGGTGTGGAAACTAAGTTTCGAAGTGGGAAGTTATCTGATGCACCGTTTGATGCGGGGTAAGTTACCCATGATGGCCAGCACATGGCAATTTTCAGCGCGCCGGACCGCGGGCGGGCCGTGCCACTTGAAATTTATCCCATCTCCAGTCGGTAAGGCCTGCCCGACCCTGCGGGTTTGCTCGGGTCGAAGGAGGTCTGCCTTCTTCAACCTTTGTTCGTGGGGTGTGATCCCGGGGATTCTCCACACCCCCATTGATTTCACGACGAACAGTTTTTGGGGTCGGTTGACCGACATTTTTCACCCTCACGCCGGCGCGCTACTAGAGGGGAGATAGGCTGTTTGACTCTGATACTGTCTCAATCCAGGAAGCTGATGAACTTGGCCGTTGATCGCCATTCCGATGCATCGCCGTCATCTTAGGCGAACTGCGATGCTCGTGATAACTCGGCTGACCCCCAAAAGTAACTACCGACGCGAGCAGGTGGGGCACATGCCCATGTGAGCGAGATCGTTCGGGGGTCTGGATCTTCGAGGGGTCACGCCCCATCCTCTACCGCACCCAATAAGTAAGTCCAGGACAAAGCGGACAGGGTTTGGGTTATGGACGACCAAGGTCGCACGAGTTTGAATTCATCAATTATGCTCACGCACATTCCTACCCTCAAGTTTGAATGTTGGCTCGACAAGCTAGTCAACGTTTTGCGCTTCATGGAACTCAATCGAGGAAGTTCCCCAATAGCGTTTAGTGGGAAACCTCTGATAACTGATAGCGATTTTTCCGGGCATCCGTTAGCTTTCCCGATCAGCACTCAATGCTTGATGATTGGAAACAGATGAACAGGCACTCGCACAGCGCCATATATGACGACACCGCCTGAAGCGACAAATGGCCGTCAGTGGACGATGTGTAGTGTCACAGCCGACCGCGATGATAATCGTCATGACGGAAGGGTGGATGACCCGGTGACGCAAATTTCTGTATCTCGAGAATCAACCTGGACAAACAACGCCCATTCAGGGGGCCGCCTTAGACGATCTAGAATCGGGATGACATAGAGTTATGGATCATAGGACCTTCACCCTGCATCTTTACGGAACACTTACAACAGGTGATGGGCGGACGTAGAACGAGAGGGAGGATCCAACTCGACAGGTCCTTGTGCGCGTGTGGGTGAACTGAGGAGGTGGCTGCTAAAACCTGATCACCTGAGTGCTCGGGCTCCCAACCTGCCGGTAATTAATGGGCGCGCAACCGAGTAGATGCTCCAGCTTTTTCTGCGGCCATCTTACGTGATTGCCATCTTAACGGGAATCGCGTCCATTGCACACCCTGGCCGGAGCATACTGAGCGCCCAACCCCCCCAGGTCGTATGACGGTTTGCATTTTCGGGGGGGCCGATTCCGTTCGGGGTTACACGTCTTGCGGTTGGCTGGATAACTCGTGCCTTTGGGATCCGAGGAATCTCGTAAAGGGTGAAGATTTGTGGGAACCCCTGGTGGGAACTATCCATTCGAAAAGGGACCTCGACATCCCTCTGGGAGGAAATCGTGTGTTTGGATCACAGGCCGTAGCCAAACAAAGTCACGTGCAGCCATTACCACGCGATCAAGCTCAATCTGCCAACACACCCTTTCACCTTCCATCCGCGTCCGATCCCGAAAATGTCTGCCCTCCGTGTTCTCCGCTCCCTCACCCTTTCCTCCACCAGGACAGTCTCGGCCCGGGCTCTTACCCGCTCCATTCATGTTCCCCGCTTGGCTTCCCAGCTCACCCCTCGGACCGCGCTTCCGGCTACACGCTGGTTTTCTGCTTCCGCTCGGGTGATGGGTGATGGTTCGTGTGAGCTGTCTCGCCCTTTCACAGTTTCCGTGCTAAATTTGCCCATACAGCCGACTTGGCTTTGTCCCAGAAGTTGGCCGAGGAGCTCAAATACGAGCAGGATGCTGTTGAGGCCGAGGAGCCTGAATCCTTGACCGCGTTCAAGAAGCGCGGGGCCTGGGAGGTGAGACAGCATTTCGGCTGCACCCCCTCCCGACATACTGATGACCCATAGATTGTGAATGTCGAGGGCAGTGATGAGGTGGCGCTGACACGTAAATTTGGGAACGAGGAGTGCGTGGTTGGTCGTCTGCGTTTCTCGTGTCCGGACTGACGTGGGATTAGCATTCGGGTAATTTTCTCGATCTCCGACCTTCAAAATGACGTTGAGGCGGAGGACCTCGACGGCGCTGAGGGTGAAGAGGGTGAAGTTGATGTTCCTCACTCCTACCCGGTACGGTGTTCCATCTCGATCACTAAGGTCAGTTTGCGCGGATCAAAATGTCGCGGTCTGGTGTTCACGATCTGGCACGATTAGGAGGCCGGTGCCGGTGCCCTTACCTTTGACGCTATGGCTCAAGAGGGTCTCTTCGTCATCGAAAGCATCTCCTTCTATGTTGACAGCAAGCTCGGAGCGGAGATGACCGCTGAGGCTGACTGGAAACGTCGTGGCCTCTACATTGGTCCTCAGGTTTGTTTCACTTTACCTTAACGCCGTTTACCTATTCTAACAGCAGCGCGAATAGTTCGAGACTTTGGACGTCGGTGTTCAGGAGGAGTTCATCCGCTACCTCCAGGAACGTGGCATCGATGACGATCTCGCTGCTTTCATTCCCGAGCTTATCGAGCACAAGGAGCAGAAGGTTCGTAGGTCTTTAGCCCGCCGGCGACTCTTCTCACCACGCACACTACAGGAGTATGTCAAGTGGCTTGGAAAGGTCAAAGGATTTGTCGACGTGTGAGAACACCTGCTTGGTCATGCCCGGGCGTCTACAGTACACACCTGCTTACATCCTCAGCTTATTTCAAAGTATCTTACTTGTTTCGCCGTATAATCCATTAGCAACTATCTCCGCTTACCACACGGGCCCGCTCCCATCGGTCTGACTTGGATGCGAGCGAAGATAGATGTCTCCCGCCGTGGAAGTCACGTGGAAGGCAGGTTTGGCTGAAGGTTCTAGGATGTTCCGCTTCCAGCGCCTTCTCGTGTGATCTCAGGCATCGGCGAAGCCCCCAGCCGCTGATGTCCAACTCACACCCCAGAGAACCACGTTTACTAATGATGACCCGGTGGGCTCAGTCATCTCGCTGGGTGTCTTGATATAAAGACGTTGCTTGAGCTATAATGGCTTCCTCAGTTTCATCTGGAAACACAGCCCACCCGGTCCTCTCAGCACATTCTTCTCTCCAAGTCTCAACCTCTTGATAATGTCTTCTCCTATCGCTATCCCCAAGCGTATCAGCTCCGAGAAATATGTGCCCGTTCACAAGAGATCGCCGAGTTCCACTTCATCTTCGCCCGTGAGGCAAACTCCAGTTTCGGATGCAAACAAGAGACGTGAGCTCAATTCACCGGTCGACGTGACCCGCGATCTATGACGAGTGCTGATTCTGTCTATCGGAATTCCAGCCCCAGTATACACCATTGCGGAGTTGCTGCAACTTTCCAAATCACCACTTGTCCAGACCTCCTTGACTTCTGAACAGAAGCAAGGGATCGTTGACGTCATGGCATATATACCCCAACCTGGGCGACAGACGAACAGCAGGTCTCCTTCTCCTGCCAAGTTGGGGAGATCTCCCTCACCCACGGCCACCAAGTCGAAGAGGGCGTCTTCTCCCACGAAGAAGGCAAAGAAGTCCCCCGCTTCTGAGACCCTCTCGTTGCCAAAGGTCGATACCCCGCCATCCCCTCGCCGCAGATCCATCAAACGCCGCCCTATAGAGACCAACGCCAACGTGAACACGAACACGACCTCGGATTCTGGAAACCAGCATCATAGAAGGAGGCAGTGGGGCTACGCCCCGTCCTCCCACCACAACGAAGACAACTGGAGGGTTCACCCAGGTGTTGCTGTCGCAGCTTGATCACCCTCTCAGCCCTGTGTCTTGTACTGTAATCTGTACCACTCGCATACTTATATTATATCTTTCACAATGCTGGCCAGCTTGCAATGTAGTATGTTGACCCAAACCTCACGCGTGAATGGCTTCCTTTGCGAACTGGATGCAACAACTCGGAGCTGGCTTCTCCCCGCTCGTCTGCAACCCCAAAGCCACAGTATGGGCCAGTTGGTCCGTCGCTGATGCCAAGTCTTCGATCACGGAAGGGATCAGCGTTGCCTCTGCGACCTCCGGCTGCGGTTCCTGTGGAGACTGACATAAATGGCAACTGTCACGAGCTTCTTACCGGCTGTTTCGGGCCGACAGTGGGCCGTCCGTCCATCCTCAAATTCAGAGGATCCCCATTACTTCTTATCGACCGTCGCGTTTTTAAACTCTCCATTCCAGGCACTACGCAGTTCGAAGTTCGCCACCTCCAGCGCAACTCTTCCCAAGAGTCCCCCTTCACTGTCAGCTGCCTTTGAGGATCCCCACGGACAAAGAAACAGCTCGCCCGAGCGTGCTCTTATGAAAGCAACGTTGAATGTTTTTCATCTCCCTTGTCGGGCCGCGCGTCTGGCCGGAAACTCGCCTAGCCCATTGTGCGCTCGGCAACTCGGTCGAATCGTTCCTCGGATTCTTTCTTTGTTCATTCCCATAGTTACTTCACCGTGCGTGTGCGTGCGGACACAAGCGTATGTCGGGGATTGGGTGACTGGCTGCCAAGACCATTTTGAGCTCGCTAACAAAAGTGATCCCACTCCTCTTGTCCGGCGCCACTCGAGTTGCGAGTTGGACTCCCACAGCTAGTGGGGATACATCCAGGGTGTTTCTGGCTGCCGTCTGGAGGTGTTCGCTGGTTACGATAAAGCGGAAAGCTGGTGTTCGGCTTCCCAATCGGCGACCGACCTTTTCGTAGGCTAATGTCTGGCTTCCCTCTGCGTCTATCCGACGTGCACAGCTGCACGCCCAGACTCTTGGCATGGACGACCATTATGCATGGATCCTTCTCTGCTAGCTTCCCTTGTGATGACAGGTCACTGTATAAAAGGTCGAGACGGGTTTCCAGACACCCCATCCTCGTCACCCCTTCCTTCCCCCCCCCCCGTTCTTTTCTTCAGTTTCCCTGGGCTGCGTGGAACGCTTCCTACTTTTCCAACCTTCATTTACTTTCACTTTCACTTCCACATCGTGCTACAGTCCTTCTTTCTCAGCCAGTCTGACCGACCCTTCAATCGAACATGTTGTCCACTTTTCTGAATCTGTTCGTGGCTTTCTTGGCCGTCTCCGCTCCGGTCAGCGGCCGACCCATGGTCACCCGACGTGCGTACCATAAGCAGTTACTGCAGGAGCCGATCAAGATCAAGAGCCTTGTCGAGGCGGCTGGGAGCTTCCCCGAAATCAACGTCCTCGTCGAGGGGAACCAGCGCTTCCGCGACTCGATTGCCAACTCCAGTAATCCAAACCTCCTCAAGGAACAGACCGAAAAGGGCCAGAGTCCTGGCTTCTTGTTTTTGGGCTGCAGGTGTGTTTCATTCCGCAAGAGACTCGGGTACTGGATACCGACCGGCGGTTGATTCCACCTAGCGACTCCCGTGTGTCCGAGGGTACCGTTTTTGGCGCGGCGCCGGGGACGTTGTTCACCGAACGCAACATCGCCAACCGTTATGTCTCCAACGACATCAACTCCGTCAGCATTTTGTCCTACGGCGTTACTGTCCTGGGTGTCAGCCATGTGATTGTGATGGGGCATTATGGGTGCGGCGGCGTTGGCGCTTCGGTCTTGGCCCGACCCTCGGGCAAGGAGAAGTACGCTGAAGGTGCCGTGCAAAACTGGATCGAGCCGATCAGGCACCTGTTCCAGACTTCGACTCGGTAAGCTACCTCTCCTATCTACTCCTCGGTCACCGGTTGTTCATACTTGCTTCAAGCCCGGAAATCGTTCAGTTGAGGGAGTCCAACGTCGCCAACAATGTCACTAAGGAGCCCGAGTTCCAGGACCCCGGCTACCGGGCTCTCGTCGAGGAGAATGTCAAGGTGTCCGTTTCAAACGTCGCCAACGATCCGATCATGCAAGCGGTAGGTTTATTCCCCCACGTCCCTGTCCTCGGCCACCGGTTCTAACCTGGCCCCTCCTAGCACTGGGATGCTTTCAACCTAGAACAGCAAGGCGCCAAGCCCCCTGCTCGTAAGAGGGCTAGCCATCACGCGAGCGGTCCCCTCAAGCCGGTTTTCGTCCATGGTGCGCACCTCCGCAGTCATGTTACGCGTTCTCATCTGATCGCCCACACGCATAGGATTTGTGTATGACATCTCCAACGGCCAAGTTTCGGACCTCGGTATTTCCGCTGGTCCCCCCGGCCTCCCTACCCAGAGTCCTCCCGCGTCCACCGTGAAGCGTCATGTCGACTCCATTGAACACGACCACCAGCATTGAGCGGTGGATTAGCGCTAGCCTTCGCGTGTTCAAGGCGTAGCACACTCTTTGATATCTTTCCCATTTACACCTTTTCGAACTTATTTGTTACACCGTGGATTGTGCGCAGTAGGGTAGTCCTGAAGAAATACCTAGCAATGGAAGGGGATTTTAGAAGGCGAAATGTGGGCGCGTGATCGGTTGATGTTTGGACCGGCTGGCCAATTCGATGAGATAACCCGCAAGCGTGCCCCTTGACCTCTCCACCCGCGACACCATGAAGCCATTCCAATCGAAAACCTGGGACCGCTATCGCGCGAAGAACCTTTACATGCCGGAAGGCAGGTTGACTTCCGTGGAAGGTTGGTGGTTTAACCTACCACCAAGCCGACGGTTGATTCAGGTCAGCCACCAGGTGCGAGGGAGATTATCAAAACACTCTCACGGAGGGATGCCGTCGCTTGTTTGATCCTGCGCCATAACAAGCTTGGGGACGGGGGATGCGCCGAGCTCTTCAAGTACCTCGGCTCGGAGGATGGGCAAAGGCACAAGGTTGTTGGAATCCTATTAAACAAGAATCGCCTCGGGAATGTGGCCCTGGAATCAATCGGGCATTTCTTACGCGACAACAAGAGGCTGAGAGAGTTATATTTGGCGACTGTAAGGCCGAATCTTCCCGCCGGCAGCAGCGTTCCTGAATCTCCTTCTGTAGAATGATTTCGTCGGCGATTCTGACGTCATTACCTCCTTCGTGGATGCACTCAATTCTTCGTCGCTGAAGTCCCTGTCGTTTTCCAGCTGCGACAAACTTTCTGATATCTTCGCGGAAAGGTTCTTCCCCCGTCTCGATTCTCCTCATCTGGTGAACCTCCACTTGTCGAAAACCGGCCTGACCCGCGCCGCTGTCCCACACCTCGTCGAATACTTATCTTCGCCCCGTTCTCGCCACCTCGCGGGGTTGAAACTCAGCGGTAATAACCTCAGTGCGCGGGGGGCTGCGAGGATCGTGCGATCGATGCAGCAGGCTAACTTCAATTTGACGAGCATGGAGATGTACGGCATCCGCACACTTCAAGGTGGTCAAGAAGACTCTGGTGAGGGTAGTTCAGGGGACGGTTCTGTCATCCTCCATGGTGAAACCACGCGCTTTGCGATCGCTATGCGGTGGGTTCTTTCCAGGAACGAACTCCTGCAGAACGACACGCGCGCGGCAGCCTTACAGTTACTCCAGTACTCGAGGGTTTTGCTGTTGAAACCGGAGCGGACAAGCGAGGACAAGGCTAGAAGGCTACCGTTCCATATACATTCCCTCCCCATGGAGCTCCAGTTGCAGATCCTATCCCTCACCGTCGACACGTTATCCACGAACCAACGCATACGTATCTTCCGGTTCGCTTCCGACCTCACCACCCTCCCCCCATTACTTCCTGACCTCCTGCGAAGGGAATCGGAAGAGGTCCCCGAACTAGACCTTCTAGAGAAAAGTAGTGCTCCGGTTACGTTGTCCCCTCGTGATGCAAATCGTGCCCAGTGGTTGCAGACTGTGGGCTGTGATATTTACGAATTCTGATAAGCACTACTCCCTCTATTCTATGTACGGGCCGGAGCGTATATTTGGTGGCAGTTATCATCAATATTAATCGTACTCCTCCACTTATGTGCTCCAAACTGTATATCACCTCTCGCATGTCAGTCCTCGGCACGGATGGCCCCAAGGATTTTCCAGATAGCCCTCGCTATCACCTCCACGCCGTCGTTCCTCAGTTCGTTGCGTCTGATCGCATCTCGAGCGAACTCGGGCGTGAATATCCCTTTGTCGGTGCGGATTCCGACCACCTTGGCAACGATACTCTTCGTGAACTCCGGGTGACCTTGCACAGTGAGAATTCGGATATCGGATAGCTTAGCGAGCCTTCCGGGTGCATCAGAGATGTACCTGACCATTCCCTGATTGTTGCAGGTATCTGTAGATCCCAGTAGCTCAAAACCGGGGAGAACCGCCGGAACGTGATCCCTATGCATTTCTTGGATGTTCTGGGACAAGTTTCGAAGAAAGAGAAGAGAAGAATCAATAGCCTGAACGTGCGGAGAGATTTCGTTGACTCGGACCAATGACTTCGCGCCAAATATGCGTTGGCCAATCTCGGTAAGATGGATCTCGGTGATGCCAACCTCCCATTGAGAGTTGGGGACACACGTCCCGCCTAACGCTCTTCCGATGATCTGGTGACCAAAACAAATACCTGGGAAGGGCGATCAGCGAAAAAGTTGACCCCCTGATAAGCTTACGGTCGGACGTACCGAAGAGTTTGACCTCCGGGTTTGATCGTACGAGGTCGGAAACATACCCCACCAACTTATCGATCCACTCAACGTCTTCGTATGCAGAAGAGGCTACGATGGGGTGTTGGGTTGGATTGGAAGGTCAAGGCGGCGGGGGATAGTTTGACTGACCAGAGCCAGTTAAGAGGATACCATCGTACTTCCCGGCATCTGGAGGGTACTCCATTCTGTTCACAACATCGAAAGCATCGAGAGTGAAATCTACTGAGGGCAATACGCTCCTGAGCCATGTGTCGAATATCTTGTGGTAGTCGCCGTCCTCCTTGAGAACGGGCGGAGCGGGGGTGTCACAAAGCAGGACGGCGAGGTGGATCGGTGCCATGATCAAGACCGCGGCTTGGACACCCACATCATTTACACGTCGGTCACCACCCACCATGTCACTCGCAAAACTCACCTCGCTCTCGACGCAAACACTTTCTCTGTTGTTAGAACGCCAGCGCATACAGTCGTTACCGACCTCTACTGGAACGTCCACGTCTACATTACACCTACGGCGAATCACGAAGAACCTGCAGCTGCTGCGGGAGGGTATTATTGAGCTGCGCCAGACCGATGGGCCTTTCTCTGAGGCGGTCGACCAGCTGTCTGGTCAATACGACCGTATGAGGGCCATGATTGGGCCGGATGCGGATGCTAATGGCGTTGCAGTGTACGTTTCAAGTCCGGTGTCCATCCATCACCCGTGCTAAGTGTAACCAGTTTGGAACGACCGATCCAAGAACCGCCCATAGCTCCCCCACCACCACCAAGGGCGCCATCCCCTCCGACCCCAGGCGACACATTCACCCCCTATACAGACGATCCTGATGCATCGGGTTATGAATCAAACGAGATGATGCTCCATGGTCAACGCCGCATCATGGATGGTCCGTGTTCATTCCACGTGTTGTCCAGCTGTATAATTTAGAGTTACTTTCAGAGCAAGACGACCACCTGGAACACTTGTCCCAGTCAATATCGCGCCAACACCACATTTCATTGCAGATTAATGATGAACTGGATACTCATACTGGGTTGCTTGAGGGACTCGATCACGATTTGGACCGGACCCAGAGCCGGATGGGCAATGCGAGGAGAAGGCTAGAACGTGTTGCCGAAGGCGCCAAAGCAAACGGTTAGCCTCACATACCAATACGTGTTTCCGCGGGTTCTCATTTTGCCTTTGTCCTCCCTCTCAGGCTCCTCGGTCTCAATTGCCCTCTTGATCCTGGTATTGTTACTGCTGATCATAATCTTCAAAACATGAATCGTGTTCCTCGCTTCGGGGTGTCACATATAGGTTCTCATCCATGTTCCGGCAGCATGTATCAAATGTACAGTATAATCAATTCTAGGAGTTGTTGTTAGCTTGAATTCTAGATGGCGGTCCCCTCTTCCCGCCTCGGCCGTTCTGGTACATGTTGCTGCCACCTCTTTGTACCCCAGAATGTGGGGATCCGGGTCGAGACCGTGGCTTCGGTTTCTGGGCCGGTGCCCTCTTCTCCTGCGTCTGCTTGTCCTGGACCTTCTTCCCCTTGTCTTTCTTCCACTTCTTGGCCCTCTTCGGGCGACCGGCGGGGTTCGGAGGTTCCCTTGACAAAATCGACTCCAGAGATATCCCGAGTTGCAGCATGGCCCCAGTGTTTCTGCATTCGCGCATGAACTGGGCAAACATAAGCTTCTTGATTGGACCAGCACAGTTCTGGAAGGCGTTGGCGTTGGGCAGGATCACCGCAATGGAGGGGAGGCTCTTACCTTCGTGACAACGAATGGGTCGGCCACGCACATGAGATCCCCTGACCAGTCAGCGTCGAATGATTCGTCTGGGACCACCTCCCCATCAGCCTCTTCATCCTGTTCATCGTCGGGTGGCTCCCGCTCTTTGGGCGGCGTCGATGTCGAGGCGATGGGGTTTTTACCCTTCGGCGCACTCTTCCCCACGCGCGGGATTATCCCACCCTTTCGTATGCACGCTACAGATTCATCGTACCTGATCTCCCAGCCCCAGAACCTAAGGTCGCTGAGCGGACGGCAAACAAGTATTTGTCACGGGGAGCGTACCTGAGCCACTCGAAAAACAGCTCTCCGGGTGGTTTTCCCGGGTCGACCGGCCAATTTTCCACTACCTTGAACCGAGTATCACATCGGAACCTCTCGCCTTTCCTGTTCTTTATCCAGAATTGGTCTGTTGGGGCGGGACACTTTGTGGGCACATCCTCCTGGAGGTTCGGTAGCCATCCTAATGACTTGTGCGGAGTTCAGTCAGGGCGGATTTAGCCTTCGCGCCTGTGGACTTACTTGAAACCACGCAATTGTCATGAGGCTGAGCGTGTAGCTGCTAAAGGACACCGGTCGCTTGCTTGGAGAATTCATCCCTACTGTTTTCGCCCATCGCTTGATCATCCGCAACAGTGGGACCAACACTGGTTGCAAGGACACGTAATGCCTAATCATAGACGTGTTGATGAAGCCGAGCTGGTCGTTGACGTTGATATCGCATTCCAGCCCAGTGACAGGGTCTTTGAATTTCACTGGAACGGATGTGTCGGTGAAGGAACGTAGGATAATAATACGACGCTAACCTATCGGGACGCTTGCGCTTGGGATCGGAAGGACGCCCGTGAAGCCGGCATTCGACAATGCCCGACCAACGTTCCTGAGGTAGGCGCTTAAATCATATAGGGTAGCAGAGCTCCGGTTGCAACGGACCTGACGTTATATATAACTTGCAAATGACGCGACATTGAGTCTTCAACAGACTAACAGCAGGGAGGCAACGCTTACGAGGTAAACTGGCCAGGTTAAGGCTCGGCGGAAATCCATCCATCCGATTTAGATCCTGGTCGGGGTTCGGTGACACAGGCGAGTGTGGGTAAAAACGGATCCTTACCACTATCACGAGGTCGAGGTCGCTCGTCGGGGAATCGACTCCGTAAGAGGTGCTCCCGAAAAGTTCAACCCGGTAGTTCGTGCCGTAGTTCTGACGGATGGTGTCCTGTATCTTACGCACTGTCGCGGACCTTGCCAGTCTCACATGTGGTCTGATGGGGTTCGCCTATGAACATCCGGTCGGTAACCTCATCCTGATGAAAACCGGGTCATACCTCATCTTCGAATACCAGAGCTCTCTGCAGGGCACCCGCCGGACCAGCCGGCCCAATCCCAAGTACCTCCAGTAGCGATTGCCTCGTGTCCATCTTTCTGACTGCCAGTTGGGCATTGTGTGCAAGCGCGTTGACGGCTTGAGCGGAGACAAACTCTGCATGATTCTGCATACGCGGTCAGGGCTCGGTTACCGCATCAAACGAGGTCACTAACGTGAGTATACATGAAAGGATCTTGGACGATCAGAGGGTGGACTTTCCATAACTGGGGAGGTCGCATCAAAGCGTAGGGGCTATCGGCCGACTCCCCCAGCAAGGCAGGGAGTGATTTGACTAATAATCCCAGGTACGGCGTCATATCCCTCGGGATCCTCTTCCCAGTTCCGACAGAGATGATAGAAGACTTGGAGGGTTTCGCGGTGCGATTGAGGAAACTGGGCGTTGACAATCAGCCATATTGCGTGCGCACTAATACGAGATACAAACTTCATAAACTCGTGTAGCAGACGAGATTTATCCAAATCTGTGTACTTGGCGTCTGTCCGTATCATAAACTCCGTTTCCAACGCCACGATCTCATCTTTCCATTGGCCATTCCCGAGGGAGAATTCGTGGACTACCCATTTGCCGCCAGCCTTCGAAAGGTGGTACTGTTTCGCTGTGTGGTCGCTAATGGAACTCGTGGGAAAGGTGATGCCGGGCAGCCCAGTGGTTTCCTGTGAGTTGAGCTCAGAAGGGAAAGTGGGAAAAACACCAGTTCATCATACCTGCAGAAAGGAAACGAACAGCAATGTCAGACACGTAGGAGAGATGTCTCTCATACCCAGAGAATGACACCAGAGATATGAGATCGAGACCAGGTCACGAAAGGCAGGAACGAGCTTGGAATATTCTTCTAGCATGCGCATCAGAGGTACCGTGGCGGGGCCGGGAAGGATCAGATCAAATGCGATGGGGTGTTCAATACGTAGTCGCTCGGGGTAAATGAGACCTCTCCTGGGAATGTGGTTGATCCCGAGCCATTCTGTGCTCTCGTTACTTCCCCCCTGTGGAGGACGCACGTATCCCTTGACACCGTGAAGAGATATTGAGGTTGTTCTTGATAATGAGTGGTTGTTCACCCTGCCACGGAATCCTTCTCTTGCCAACGTCCTTGCGACAACCCTAAAAGCGCTGTTCGGCCTCGGGTGTGGCACGGCGAGTGACGGACGTACGAAGGGCTGTATATGTCCGGAAGGTCGCTGGTGTAGTCTCTGCCAACGACCCCGAGCTCGCTCTGAACATCCTACGGGAAAGCTCATACATCAGCGCCGGAATGGTACCGAATGACTGATGCTCACTATGATAGCGACCTCCATCGGTGCTTGGGTTATATCCGCAGCGTAGCGTCCAATGCCCACGTATTCGACATCGAACCCAGAGCCAAAACGTTCGCGTAATATCTCGAACAACTGGTCTAACAGTTCAGCCCGAGCCTGTGCATCCCGTTCAGAAGGTTTGAAGTGCTACAAGCGCGACGGAGACCGTGAGATAAGATTCCAACCGTCGAACACCGGACCTTCGTCGGGCTTACGTCGAGGCAGAGACGGATGTCTGGCACGTAGTCGACCTTGTTCCCCATAATCGTCCGGAAGCCCCGCGATACACCTTTCCAAAAGGGAGTTACAGTACGCCCGGTCGGAATGAGACGATGCGCCCGAGTATACAAACCAGCTCTCGGATATCGTCCTGGCAGAGTTCCTCAGTCCCCAACAGGTCAGCACGGAATGAGGGGGTGGTCGGTGGTGGTGACGGTGTTCACGTGATCTTTGCCTCCCACGAGCTCAAAACTTTTCTTATCTACCGACGGCTTGCTCGAAATCCCCTGAGCCCCTTCGACGATGGCCGAACAGCGAGTGGCTTATTGGGCTGCTGAGGCCGAGGTCGACGAAGACCTTGAAGATGTTGATCTTAACTTGGCCATTGGCAGCTTCGGTCAAGCGGACCTGTATGAAGACGGTGCGTCTAAAAGCCAAAATTGTGTATCCGACATGTAACTAAGAGTTTGCGACGACCTAGCGAAACCTCACATTGACGAAACTACTTTACTCGCTGTGCACCAGCAGATGGCGCAGCAAGCTTTTGCTCAAATCCCAGACGTCGTGAAGAGGGTTCGTATCCAGAAGCATCCCGGGTGTCGCCGCAGGCTAAGAAATGACCGCACAGTTCATCGTACACTTCTACCAAGCTGTCCAAGAGAACAATCTTACAGAAATCACGGTCTCGTACGAAAGTGGATGGAACCGCCTGACGGAGAAATACTACGCCAAGACTGAATGGCCAGAGGCCGAACTTATCGCTCCATTGGTCAACGACGGTATTTACCCTCATCTCATCCTTACCTCCTATGGTCCGTCTAACTGCTTTGCCCAGACCCTATTTTCCTGATTTTGTACCGGGAACTGTACTACCGACATGTTTACTCCCGACTACAACCAAACCTTGACGATCGGTTCCATTCCTACGAGAACAGCTGCGAACTGTTCAATTACCTGCTTAGTGCGTGGTTCGAGTGCCAGTCTAGAAAACCCCGTTTCTGATATCGGCCAACTAGACTCCGATGGACCAGTAACATTGGAACTCCCAGAACAGTGGTTGTGGGACATCATCGATGAGTTCATCTACCAGTACCAATCCTTCAGCGTCTGGAGATCAAAGGCTGCGTCAAAAACGGAAGAGGAGCTCAACAGTCTGGGAGATGCTGGCCAGGTAAAATCCCCGGATGAGGATTAAACGATAGGATGCTGAAAACGCCTTTCGCTAGCCGTGGTCCTCATACAGCGTGTTGAACGTCTTGTACTCGCTTATCCAAAAATCGCGGATACATGAGTACATCAACGCAACGCAGGAGGGTAAAACCCAGGAGGAGATTGGGTATGTTTCCCACAGTCAAAATCAGGCGTTGTTACCGACCCTGAACGAATCAGTGATATTGTTGGCGAGTATGGCATCCTTCCGTTATACCGCCTGCTCGGATACTTCAGCGTCCTCGGTCTGCTCCGCGTCCACACCATGTTGGGTGACTTTACTCTCGCCCTGAAATCGATGGAGAACGTCGAACTGAACCAAAAGGTATTTACCTCCATCCTTACTCACCCGGCGGTTCGCGTCTGACCCCGATAAACAATACTAAAGTCTTCGCTCACCCGAGTGACCGCATGTCATGTTTCAACCTACTACTACGTTGGGTTCTGCTACACGATGCTCAGGCGGTACACCGACGCGACGCGCACGTTTGTGTCGATCCTGAACCTTATACTCCGCATGCGACAATACCACACACGGAGTTATCAATACGACCAACTCAACAAAACTGCAGACAGGATGTACGCCCTGTTCGCGATTTGCAACGCCTTGTCTCCTAGTCGGTTGGACGATAATATTTTGAACATCGTCAAGGAGCGATTCGGCGAGCAGGTTACCAAGATGTCAAGAGGCGAGGAAGGCATCCCGGCGTTCGAGGAGTTGTTCACGTACGCCTGCCCTAAGTTCGTTTCGGCGAACCCACCACCATACGACGATTCGGAGGCGCTGGCCGCTTACCTCGAGGACTCTCACACTGACCCTGCTCAGCGACATTTGAAAGATTTTATTGCCGACGTGAGGGCTCAGCTTCCCGTTCCGACCCTTCGGAGTTTCTTGAAGTTGTACACTTCGTTGGGAACTAGCAAGCTTGCCGGGTTCTTGGACACCGATGAGGAAGCGATGGTCCAGCAGCTGATGGTTCTCAAACAAGCGAGTAGGAGCATTGGACGGGTGGGCAACGAGAAGGGCCTATTGGAGGGCTCTACGGTTTCCAACAACGATTTGGACTTTGTTATCGACGAGGTAACGCCGAGACTTGGACTCCGCTCATGCCCCAACCACCACCGCTGACAACCGCTCCAACTTTGTTTCCTGTAGAACATGGTTCACATCACCGAGTCGACTGTGGGCCGTCGTTACGCTGGATGGTTCATCCGAAACACGGAGCACGCCCAGCGTGTGTACGACGGTCTCAAGAATTCTCCGCTCCCAGTTCCGATCAAGCCAGCCAACCCCCCAGCACAACAGCCCGGTCAACCCCAACAGCAACAACCGGCCCCTCAAGGCAAGACCGTCGCTTGGGGTGCAGTCAAAGTTGTCGCCTAGATTGGGTCCTCGGGCCGCCGATTCTACATACGTCGATCCCTTCGTTGTTTCCCATTGTATTATGTGATCCAATTGCGGGTATACATTTTATCTTATATGGAGCCAGTAGGACCTGGTGACCGGCTATTCCTTTGGACCCCTCTGTGGGGGGGCAGGTCACCACGCCCATTCATTTCTCCAAACCAAACAGGACAAACAGGTTTCCGCTATGAGCAAAAAACGAGTAGGAGAGACCAAAGGGGAAAGATCTCCACGATATTCGTAAACCGGAGACGCAAGGTGATACATAAACAAAGGAGGGGGACCCATGGGAACGAAGGAAATGTGTATGTGGGTGTGTATGTGGGGGTAACGAGGGGACGAAAGGGGCGGGTCGAGGGTGGCGAACGAAACGGACAAAAAACCACGACAACCGATGTAAAGCGATCCAGTCGCTCGGGGAACCTTCCGTGCTCTAAAACCAAACGTACAGAGGAAACGTACAGGGGGATATGATGGGGAACAAAGGATACAAAACAAACGAATGACGAGAGGGGTGCTGGAACCAGTGAAGAGTGTGGGAATCAAGTGGGACCAGCAAATCGGGGGATAGTAGGGGGAAAAATGTCCCGAAGCCAACGTCACTGTGATTTTTCAACCCATGGCCCCATAGCGGCTGGCACTTTCGCTCAGGTGCTCGTTGGCAGGGTTATAGGTGAACCCTCTGAATTTGTCCTGGACGGTCTCGGAGAGGTGGGAATCCTCGACGACCGAATCTTGAGCCATCTCACTTGTGAATTCCGAATCAAAGTTGGCGACGTCCAACACAGACTCCTGGAAAGGGGCGGGAAGTGTGTTATTAGTACCGATGGATGTTCGCGAAGAAGTATCCACTTACTACACTGGGCTTGAACGGTGGCTGTATCTTCTTTGCCATCAGCTTATTCCAATCGATGTACTTAGCGAAGAACGGATGCCTCTTAATTTCGTCGCCTCCATGATTACCCAACCTCCCCTGGGGGTCCCTCCGCAACAGTCCGGTCATCACGCTCCTCGCTTCGGAGGAGATGTCAGGAGGGAAGTTGAGAGGGTCGGAAAGGATCCGTTGATACATGATGTTCACGTTCTCGTCATAGAACGGAGGTAAGCCGGTCATCATCTCATAGATCAGCACACCGAGGGTCCACCAATCGACAGTCTTGGTATACCCTTGACTTTCGAGGAGTTCCGGGGCGATGTATTCTGGCGTACCGCAGAAAGCTACGGAACCGCGGTCCGATTAGCATCCGGGTAGTGAGCACAGGCGAAAAGGGACTCACTCGTGGCCTTCTCGGTCTCTGACATATTCAGTTTGCACAACCCGAAGTCACAGAGCGCAATGTGCCCGGTATAATCCAACAGGATATTCTCGGGTTTCAGGTCACGATAGACAACATTGAACCCGTGAAGATGTTCCAATGCGCAAAGCAACTCCGCGGCGTAGAACCTGCTTCTATATTCATCGAACTTCCCTTCCCTCTGGAGGTGGTAGAAGAGTTCTCCGCCGTTCACGAAGCTCATCACAAGGTACAGTTTGTCCGGGGTTTGGAAGGAAAATTTGAGCGGTACGATGAATGGGTTGTTTACCAAGGCGAGAACGGTTCGCTCAGCAAGGATGTGAGTAATCTCTCCGGGCCGAGAGGCGATGTTGGCTTTTCGGATCGTCTTGAGAGCGTATATCCGTTGAGTATCTTTCTTCCGTACTTGCATCACCTTTCCAAACGAACCCTTGCCGATAACCTTGAGAAGATCGAAAGCATCGATTGTGAGGGGCACGTTCCGGGTTGGCTTGAAATCGATCTTGAGGTGGAAGGAACCTGAACCGGCAGTGGCAGTATACCATTGGTCGGAAGCGTGCTGATATCCCAAGCAAGACACGTGAGCGTGATATGTTGGGGGAGCGGGGGAACCGCACGATCGGTAAAATAAGGTGAACACGCGAGGGATGGCGAAATCGACAATCGACGGAGGCATATCGGGGCGATAAGGTATGTGAAAGGTGGTGAAAGAAAACTTACGTGGGTGTCGAGGACGGGTACGAGATCGACCCTCGCCATCAGTAAATCGTTTCCCATATCGTCCTGGCTCTGTACGCAGGGGGCGGTACGGAGATAGGCGCTGACGGCGATATTGGAGGTACGGGACACATCGCTAGATCATTCAAGACGGGTGAATGAAGCCAGATCAGCGAACGTCAACCAAGGGGAAAAACGCGAGTAGGCGGAGAGACGGTTGACATACAAATCAGCTCGGTAGTTCCAGACTGGGCTCGAGATATCTCCTCCAAAAGCGTCGATAAGGATCTCGTTCTTATCGAATTCGAGAACGACATAGGGCAACCACCAGGATCGGTGTCTCTGGAAGCTCTCCCTGTTGCTGGTGGACCTCCTGGTTGTGGGGATCGACTCGAGGGCTTTCTTGATCACCTCTGGAACTTCTTGACCGGGGGGTAAAGCGAGTCCGCGTCCTGAGTGGATCGAAAGAGGGGCGGGACGGATATGATAAGGTACAGTGTTTTAGTTGATGTGGGAGGGCACGAGGAGATAGGGGAGGGCAAAGATATGTGCGTACCTGAGAAGATACGGATAGTGAGCATTCCAGAGCGGAAGCTAGCCTCTGCCTCATCGTGCGGGGGCTTGGGCGTCGTTGACCTGGAAGGGATGGGGGTAATGGACCTAGAGAACCCGTTCTCTTTGAGGTCCTTTGATTCTGCGAAAAAGGAGAGAGGTCTCGGTTAGCCCATGGGCGATCTTGAACCGGGAAGGAAGATGGCGATCCGGGCGAGGCACAGAACGGCAAAGTGGTGCCGGTGGGAACGAGTACGTACTTTTTGACGCGCCAAGTTTGCCTAGCATCTTGTGGGGGAGATG
>Ga0307509_10000253_pt1 | contig 86950 bp, 111 predicted proteins | sample 10_EM_MG_FD_202245 | JGI IMG/M metagenome (GOLD analysis project Ga0307509, IMG submission 202245) | Populus trichocarpa ectomycorrhiza microbial communities from riparian zone in the Pacific Northwest, United States - 10_EM | ecosystem: Host-associated > Plants > Roots > Unclassified | place...
GCCCGGACGAAACGAGCCCGGGCGGAAGCACCCAGAACTGGAGTTTACGTTATAAGCGCCTGGAACGTCCGGGGGACGGGGCGAACAGGATGCAACAGGGCGCAGGGCAGTTTTTTTGCTGATGTACGTCAATAGTATTCTTCGGATACTGGCGGAACCATACAATAATGATATGACTATGGAGGGATAATGGCCATTGGAGCGATTATCGTGACAAGTCTATCTTAAGCCTCGCAGCTGTCGGGTACAGAATGCATCTGCAATGCTGAGTGGTTCGATAACAAAGCTGGCCTCTTTGTTAGTTCAATCATGGAGACCATTCTGCATATGCAATGGTAAAGCAAGACTCCATGCCGACGAAGATGAATCGTAACCAACGAACTGATGTGTGTGGGAGCACTGTCAGGAAAATTCATGGTGTTGCGATTCGGAAGTCGAAGTGAGATAACAGAATTGTCAGGGTCAGATGGTGTTTGCACTTTTAGAAGAAGCTGGAGTTTGTTAGCCGATACTTAGCTAGTATGAGAACTAGATGTAGCCGCGACCACCCAGACGCGGCATATAAATATTGAGGTGCCTCCCGACCTATTTGAACAAAAACAAGCAACAGAGAAGAGATCTTATCAATATAAAATGTTTAGGCTGGAAATCTTTTATCACTTTACCTACCTCAACTTTAAAACATTAAGCCTTCCTAGACAATCTCCGTCTACGATTAAGATTATCGGCCTGAGTTATCTCGCAAGACTTTGAGATAGGCTCCCGCCTAACAGTAACCAACGAACTGATGTGTGGGAGCACCGTCAGGAAAATTCATGGTGTTGCGATTCGGAAGTCGAAGTGAGATAATAGAATTGTCAGGGTCAAATGGTGTTCGCACTTTTGGAAGAAGCTGGAGTTTGTTAGCAGATACTTAGCTACTATGAGAACTTGATGTAGCCTGCAACCACCCAGACGCGGCATATAAATATTGAGGTGCCTCCCGAGATATTTGAACAAAAACAAGCAACAGAGAAGAGATCTTATCAATATAAAACGTTTACGCTAGAAATCTTTTATCACTTTACCTACCTCTACTTTAAAACATTGAACCTTCCTAGACAATCTCCATCTACGATTAAGATTATCGGCCTGAGTTATCTTGCAAGACTTTGAGATAGGCTCCTGCCTAACAGAAAGTATTTATTATGACCCTTGTATGAGTTCCTAAACTCTAGTGATCCCCTCATGTTTTCTTTCTTTAGTAATGTCTTACTTTTCTTCTTCTTTCTCTCCTTCTTCTCTTCTCTGTTCTTCCATTATCCTACTTTCACATTTCTTCTCCCTAACTTCTTAACCCCCCTACTTCTCAAGTTCCACTCTCTAACCCAAATAGTGGACTACAACTTCTACAATCTCTCAAATGCAATGAGAAACATTGCTGTACTAAGAAACGTAGCCAAAAACATCTAGACAGCAACTTAAGAAATTGGTAACACTCAAAATCTTATTCCCAATAATCTTTATGATGAGCTTAGTACTCTCAATCAGACAATAATTTTATTAACTAAGCAGGCAAGTAAGAAATCTAATGGCATGTATAATATCCAGATCTCTGATTTATTTAATGTTGGATACTAACTTACACTTGTAATAAATAGGAAATTCAATCTTATTTTAAGAGTTTTGGATTCAAAAAAGTTATAAAACAGGTTGAGCTGCTCTGGTCTTCTATTAATAAAGACAACATTCTGATCAACAACTTTCCAGACCTAGTTCAAGCTTTGAACACACTTGATCATAGGTCAACCTTCCAAATATTGATATTTGATAAAAACTGAAATAATTGAGAATTATGCTATAACATCTGGAATTTCTGCCTTTGAATTAAGAGGTAGACATTACCGGAAGATTTTCCTTCAGTTCTTACTTGAAACTTATGCTTTACTAGCATAGGCAACTTCAATATTCAAGCAAGATTTTCAATTATTTCAGCTTTTATACTACTATTAGAATAAAAACTAACAGGTACATACTAGGCCACTTCATTGATCACTTAATGGAATATACTAGGTCTTGGACAATCTAATAACCTAGAACAGAAAAAGGCTCAGATCTTCAAATGGATTGGGGTTCACCCCAACTTGGGAATTGATTCCGGAACTGTTTTATTGTTTTCTCAGCTCTCAATAAAATTCTTTTAAAAATACATCATGCCCAAATTTGAGAAATAGCTCTTAAGGATGCAGATATGATACAAGTACCATGAGGGTTTTTGCTCTGACAACCGGTTAAGATAGTAGCCATGAGTGTTACTTACCAGATTTGACCAGAAATCTACCATCACAGGAAATCACTCGCTGTATTTTCCTCAGTCCCTGCCCCTCACTGCCTCCTGTTTCATTCTGTATTGCTCGTAAGCGGCAGATTTGAAGCCCGGATGCAAACAGCTTTGTTTCACCCATTAATCTCGCAGTTTTTAAAAACTACACACATACAGGTATTCCTTTAAGCATGGGATGGGATCTTTGGCCGGGATTTAGGAATCGGTTTCTTGAAGGTAACTAACATACTCTGTGTGTGTGGGGTTGTAAAGAGCCCCCTCTTCCCTCCCTTCTTATTAAATTTAGTGTCCTGTCCTATACTTACCATTTAGCCACTGCTCTATTATATTATTACCAGAGAAAAGCTTCGACAGTCTAATTAGAGCTACCAAATCCCCATGATTCAAGAATCCTTGCGCAGTGAGTGATACACTTTCCTCTCCCCTCCCCCCTCCCCCCACCGTCGCCGCACTGAATTTTCGGCCACTATTAATGCCATAGTGGCCAAAAGTATAGATGGTATTGGTATCATACTGTGCTGTGCACACCCTCGACTGTCGGGGACGTCGACTATTTCATCTCCCGAATTCATGTGGAGAACAGGGTATGTCATTCTTATAAAACCCAAGACTATCTTAGCGATCAATCTCCATTTTCTCAAACCGAGCTCCCTCGTCTAGACTCGATGAACTCCAGTTTCGGGTCGGAGTCCAAGGTTACTATGCGTATGATAGTAAAACGAATCAATCAACCCACCCATACTTCTCCTCGACCTCGATCACTAATAACCTCAATCACTACAATTATTTACACTAACAGAGTCGGTATAACATGTAAAAGCGAAAAAATAACCATGACTGAAAAGCCCCGTGTATATAAAAAGGTTAGATACCCAAACCGCTATAGAAAAACTCCGCATATGCCCCTAACCACATGTCCCTGAGCTGTCCACTCTACCGCACTACCCCACAAACATGAAAAACAGAATAAAGGAAATATACAAAAAAAACCTCCCGAGCAGGTGCATAATGCAATACCGCCTACCCCTCATCTCCCCTCCCTATAGCCTCGTTCCTCGCCCTTTCCACGGCACCCCAACTCCCGCGCCTCCCGCGCGCCGGCGCAGGAATAAATGCGACGGGCAGTGGGGGATCGACTTCTTTCGGCCGCCTTCCGCTGCGTCGGAAAACCCATCCATTAGATGGCGTTCCTTGCATCGACGGTGCGGTCGGTGGAGGAAGTGGTGTAGAATCTGTTTGGGATTGTGAAGGGAAATGTACGCGGGAAAAGGAAGCAACGGTGTCCGTGGTAGAAACGTTGTGTGTTCGGTGATCCGCGTCAGCGGTTTCTTGGGTTTCCATTGTGTGTGGTGATGGTGATGATGCTATTACCGCCTGGGGAGGTGGGGTATGTGAAGAGGTGTGGAGGTGGTGGATGGAAGCGGTGCTATTGGAACGCACGATTCGTTCCCGGGTAGTGTATGAGCTGGAAGGGGTGTTTAGCCTATTCAGTGGCGGGGCGACGTTACGGACGTTGACAGCGTAGTTTGTGCCCTCGCTTGTTACGGTCGTTTCTCGGGTTAATCCCCCGTCTCCCCCGTTGCTACCGCCACTTCGGCCGAAGTGTTGGCGGCGTTGGTCACCTTGAAACCCATCTTCGTCCTCGTCCTCATCGAAGACTTCCCTTCCGAGAACCCCGCCCTTGCGTTCTTCTCTTTCGAGCTCCTCGATTCTGTCTACCCATTCCCAAACCACAGCACTAGCGCTTGCAGCTCCAACCCAGCGGACGTAATCCCCCCACCCCGCAAGGTCCTTCTGCGCGATATCCAGGACAAAAAACACTATTGGCGTGAGAACGCTCGCGATACTGAGTATCGCAACCAGAATGATGCTTCTACCACCACACCTCCTACTCCCCGACGGCGACCTCGAAAATAGGGGGGGGTAGAAGTAGCTGTACCTCCTCTTTGCGAAGGAGTAATAAAGCACACACGAAGCATACAGCAATGACAGGGCAATCTGGAAAAGATACGACAGAGCAGGAATCGCGTCGAGGAAGGAATGCGGATCCGAAGACAGCGGGGATATAAAGGTTTGTAAAATCGAGAATATAGTGTCCAGAAGGATGAGCCCGAAACCCGCCCATTTAATAATCACTTTTTCACGCTCCCGAGGAAAGAGCCGGATTAGGGTTTGCACTTGTGCCAACCAAAGGAAGAGGTCCGAGATTATTCTCCCTATCCGGATGAACGTTCCACCGACAACCTGGCGGCGGACCTCGCGAGCTTCGTTAGTCATGCTGCACAAGCTGGACCCGCGAAGCATGTACTCCTGCTCCAGTACAGACGTTGTCTCTGCAAACGCAGTAGTCAAGCAAATAACCACTGTGAGGGTAGCAACCTTCTGCAGCCAAGGTCTCGAATTCGGGGGGTTCGGTAGGAACAGCAGAAACAATAGCACGTATGCCAGCGTCGTAGTCGCGGATATGGAGTACGCCATAGGAATAGTAGAGGCATAGAATGGGTCCCGGAGGTCGCTGGCCGCGAGCGAGTCGGCTGACGCTTGGTCCACGGATGTCGCGGTCGAAGACGGCGGGTACGTGCTCGTGTAGCAGGCCGGTGTCACTGTCGCATCGGAGGCGAGGGTGATCGTTGATGATGGGGAGAGAGAGATTGTCCATCCTCCTGAAAGTGTGTATGGTACGCAGGTTGGGGTCGCGGGGGCTTTGGGGGTTGGAGATGTGGTCGCTCGCCAGTTTTGTCGCGGCATGACTGCTGCCGCGGGTGTCGTCTTTATTGTGGGAGTTTGATATACATGGGGGGGGTTTTTTTTTTGCTGCCTCTTCCTATTGTTTCGTTGTCGGTTTAGTGATTGGGTGTGATGAGGGTGTTTGAGGGGTTGGATTTTTGGTGATGGGTGTTCGTCTATTCCCGAAGAGGGTTGGAGATGGGTTGCGATGATGGTGAAAAGATTTTGGCTTGGTCAGAATGCTTGTATTTGGTGTGGGGGGGTGAGAGGGGTTTCGGATTGGTCCCTTGAGGGAGCTTGTGTCGCAGGGATCGCCGGGGTAAGACAGGGACTTTGAGTGGGTGGGCCAGAAGACAAGGACCTCCATCCATTCACTCGTCCTCGAGTACGGTACGGTACGAGTACAGTAAAATGCTCGCTGGTAAGGTGTTATCGATAGCACTTGAAAGGGATAATCCGACATCGCTTTCTCGTCCAGTAATTAAGTGAGAACTAACTTTGTTGCAGAAGAAAAAATCATGGTTTCGAGGCCAGAAAGCAATACGCCGTACCTGAGTACCGTAGAGGCATGCACGCAGTAAAAGTCATATCATACAATAGAAACCAGAAAGGTACTGTAAGTTGTCAGAAAACAACCATCAAGAGCAAAGTAATCGGTATTCGATGATGGGTTGGGATATCTCATATAGCACCAAACACTAAGATGAGCGCTACAGGACCATGCCTCAGGCCCCCTGAAACGATAATTCATGATTTTAGTTGCACCTACCCCTCAACCTCAACCTTCGATAAACAGAAGATTTGAAGCCTATAAATTTGCAGCAACCCAAGTAAACCAAGAGGAAAGAAAGCCCCTAGGATAAAGGAAAGCTTTGCATAATCACGCTGATCCAAATATCCAGTCTCCGGCGTCAGACCATATCAGAACATCCAATCCCCCAACGCCAACGCCCCACCAACAAGGAGAACGCAGGCATCGAGGACTAACGGCTCCCCCACCAAGGACAGTGCTAAAAGTATCATATCGTAAAAAAAAAACGTACTGTATGATAAGGCACCCAAAACCCTACATCCATCCCTCAGAAGGCACCCCCTCGGAGTCCACCCATCACCACGAACCCCCTTACCTCTAGAGCAAAAACCGAGGCCTAAGCCGATAAAGTTAACTACTCGATATCACCTATACCCAATACCGGTAACTTCGCCAAGTATTATCCACCTTGACACAGCCCATGATAACTTCATATCCTACATATGTACCTTCTCCAGAACCAACCACCCACCCACCCCGTACTCACAGATTCATTTACGCAAGGACTGAAGCTTGCATAAACGTAATCCAACAGAAACACGTGAAAATACGGGGTTATGGGTTGAGGGGGGGTGCAAACACTAGCCCCAGGGTAGCGCAACTCATACCCCAGGAAGTTAATAGGCCGTGGGATCATATTAAGATGCGCCACATCCAGAGCTCTAACCTAAACCCTTACATCAAGTTTCAGATCTTCGATATCATACTATCATACAATAATGTTTCCAGTCGGCGGAAGTTTTCCAATACAGTACTAGTAGCTCATAGGACATACTCGAGTACTGTTCCCCGGCGAGAAAGTGGACGTTTCCACTGCGGGAGCAGGCGGTCACTCTCTTGCCAGATTTTTTATGGGAAATGTGATACCGATCTGAATTATTGGCCCGAGAATCAGCTGCCTCAATTACAACAATGCTAGAGCACGCCCGTACCTAAGATCTTCACAGTAACCTCCAGCGTCGAATTCTGGCAGGGTGCCGCCCCGCCTCTCAAGTCTCAAACTTGAAGAAAGTGTTTCCAAATTTGGCCGTGGAGAGACATGCTATGAACCAATTTATCCCACGCCTCTCAGTCGACTACCGTAGGCAATCAATCCCTCTCATCTCTCTTATTCCCTCATCCCACCTTTTCTCACCATTTCTCACCCCTTCACCCACCTCCCCAGCATCACCCCACGCAAATGCAACACTCAAATAAGCCAACTAATACAAAAGAAGAAAGGTATCCCACCGCCATGAATTCGGAAGCGAAAAAAGAGAAAGGGAAAGAGAACGAATGGTAACATTTACCTACGGTACTAAAAAATGTAATACTTCAGACAACCCCAATCTGCACCCACCCGTCAACACCCGCTAGCCCGACCCAACTTCCTGCCGCAGATGAATCCTATGAAGGAAGTGTGAAGGGGAAAACGAAAGCCGGTAATAAAAGGGAATAGTCCACTCCCCCAACAGTGCTCCCCAGTCTGATACACCTAGCAAAAAAAAAAGGGAGTACGAGTTTAAAAAGAAATACGATTTATTCCGAAACGGTGAAAAGGAAAAGGAAAGCTAGACGTCTTGGTACAACAGCAGTGGTTCGCCAACATGCTCGATTTCTGGTATAGTGCATTTGAGATCGAAAGCTTTAGATAGAACGATTTTGAAGATCTAGGACAGATGTCAGCTAGGGTTTGTATAGGGCGAAAATAAAGTGTGTGCAACCTTCTGAACATTGATGCTGTGACTCGTGCTGGAGAAAATCAACGAAGCCTTCATTGCGCGAGCAAACTTCCTTGCCTATAATATGTCAACATGAAACTAGACCCACGAGCCTGGTATCTCATACCTGCTTAGAGATCTCCTCCTGATCTTCTCGCGGAAAGTTAACAAAGTGGTCGTACTTAGTGCCCACTAAGAAGGGGATTGCAGTCTATATCCAAAAACCTTTGTCAGCTCCAATTCATGCCCAAATACGAAGACACAAGTACCTTGTTAAATCCCCTAGCCTGGCGATACCATTCCTTGATACTATTTAAAGTACTCTTCCGTGTAAGGTCGAACATAAATAATATCGCAACGGCATCGTTGCATACCAACGGCAGCATATTGACAAACTCTCGCTGACCACCCAAGTCCCAGATCGAAAACGTGATCTCCGTGTTACGGATAGATATAGTTTTCTCCATGAAATTCACTCCTATAGCCAGCAATCAGCACATGATCACCACCACCGCCGAGAGCACGGTACCTGGGTGAGGGGGGAGTCATACCAAGAGTCTGGATGTAATCCTCGTCAAAGCTCCCTTCCACATACTTCACCATGAGTGAAGTCTTCCCAATCTGAGCATCTCCCACCATGCCAACCTTAATCACCACGCTATTCCGTTTGCCCATATCCACCGCTCCTCCATTTCCGTAGTGTGCCTGGGTTGGCGTGGTCCCGGCTCCATTCTGCTGGTAAGCGAGCGATTGTGGAGGGGGAGGGGGGTTCGGGGGAGGCGATCCAAAGCTACTGGCAGTTGCGGGAGCTGGGCCAGTGTGGTGGTGACGAACAGGAGACGGCTGCCTTGGAGGTGGAGAGGGGGGAGGTGGAGGTAGATTTGAGGTTGGGGTAGTCACCTCCTCGGAATCGTCGGGGTACAAGCTATCGGGTAGTGGAGGGGGGGGTGAGGGGCTGAAGAACGGTGGAGGGGTGGTGGTCATGATGATGGATGAGGAATTTGGTGAAGATGAGATCGTTTAGTTGGAGGAGGAGGAGGGGAGATGCGTATGTAGGAGTTGACGAGTGGTTCAACACAAACGGTTGAGCCCCAGTCAAAATGACCGATGGGAAAAAGGCCCTACCAACTACTCCCGATGGAGGTGGAGATACAGCAGTCGCGAATTGAAGGTGCACACTGCGGGGGGAAGCTGTGCCTAGTAAGAAGAAAAAAAGGACCGTCGGGATGGGTATCTATCAGCGGCCTTGTAGCCCGCAGCCTAGATTGAATCCCTAACTCGATGGACCGCAAGAACAGGAAAAAGGAGAGAACGAAAGGCACCCAATCCTAAATTTCAGCACACACACGAACACCCATACAACAAGCGAGTGAACGCCGAAGGAGAGTATGAGATTAGTCTATTATCGGGTGTCGTGGAGTGGTTGATCGCTGGTGGGTGGAGGGGCACAGACGAGAACGGCAATTTGGACTTTTGAGGTTCTTAACGCGGGAAAGTCAAGGGTTTCCCGTCCTCTGCCCACAAGATGAATCAAAGTATGTACAGACAGACCGAGTCAAATATTTAATTCATCTCAGCAGTTTGTGCAATGCTTATCTACCCGGTGGAGGGGTGTGTTCATACTTTTATTACTAAACTTAGCGAACACGTTGAATGCCAACGGCCCTTGCCCCAAACCCTTGGCAACACGTGAGCTTATCACTATACCTCACTCGACTGAAGCTTCAAAAGTTAGAGACTTCACAGCTATATACCCACTCTGCCGGGCTGAAGTTGCACCTCTTCTAGTAAGCCACCACCAAAAAAAGCGCAACTTCAACTCGAGACAAGAATACTTGTTACCCGTGCCGAAACAAAAACACCCTTTTAAGCTGCAAGCAGTGTGGTCTTTCTGGACAAAATACCAGAGCTGCCCAGGCAAAAACAAAAATTATGGACAAACTGGGAATCGAACCCAGGACCTTCTCAAGTTACGCCATGCGAATGAGATATTATACCCCTAAACCATTTGCCCGGTAGGAAGATTCGGGGTTTAGGCAATCATATTGCGCAACTACCGGCCCGATTATAAAGCCAGCATCCACCCTAAACCTCATAAACTGCCGTCGCAACAAATTGACCCCAACCCAATGAACTTGAAAAGAAAATAAATAATAGAAAAATAGAGAAAAGGTATAATTTACAAACATATTACCATTAGTAATTATTATTACCATTGACACACAAGCATTTAGCCATGATGTGTGTGGGCGAGTGGTTGTCACGGAGGTTTACTTGGTTTAGGGTGTTCAATATCTTTATTCAAACTATATAGTCAGGGAGCGACTACCCATCGGGCATGCACAACGTTTAGGATGGATGCGGACTTTCTGATCCGGGGAGTACGGTTTGTAACAGTCCTGGCTCAGGCAGTTCGCTGCCAACGAATTTTCTCAACTTGATAGGAGACTAAACAAGCTTACCACTTGTCTCTCTCCTAAAAAATTATCAGAGATTTCTTCTAAAAAAAATATCTTGGTCTATCAGGCCGGTTCGTTAAAGCGAGTATTTATTGGGTTCGTGGGGATCTTGTCGCAAGAAAATCCACCCTCGTATCAGACGATTCCATGGCAAAAAGTAGCTGAGGAAGTGGAGTGATATATATTGGCGCAATGCTGGCTACGAATGAATCCCTTACATAAACTCCCTACATTCTCTCTCTAGCCAATCCCACAATTTGGGGCCATTCTCACCGTAGCCACTCACAATATCGCTTCTCGGATTGCCGAATCTACCCCGGGGGATGACATATGCACCGTTACGCGACTCGTCGACTTGTGGAGATAGGCCAGCGAAAAGTTCTGTCAGGGCGCCGTAGTACGGCTCGTAGAGCGCTAAGTTCTATGGGTTTGCTACGGTTTAGCGGGTGGGGTAGTGGGAAGTGGGAAGTGGGGATAAGGAGAGGCTATACAATTATCGGGGTTAGGAATCTCCCGGAGACGTGCCTTATTAAAGCTGTTCTCAAAATTCCCGGACTAAGAGAAACAGAGAGGATTCCTGATCTACTCCATCTCTTAACTGCCTCAGCTCCTAGAATAATGTTCGCCGCTTTGCTCTGGCAGTATATTTCAGGTTTCAGGGTGAGCAATCTAGGGATGTCCCAGCCGACGTTCTCGAAGTTGATGTCGGGCCAGTTGATCCCGCCAGGGGCAGGAGACCAATAATGTGCGACGGACGACACCTGCAACTGGTTGTTAGCCGGTTGCAAGGCAGTGGATTGAATAGATTATATTTACCCAAATAACGCGAATACTATCCTTTGGCGTGTCAGGTAGCGCGGCCGTCCGCTGCATCAACGGGGTAAGAAAACTCTGAAATAGCCACGGAGCTATCACGTTTGTTCCCAATTGCAATTCGTAGCCTTGTTTGCTCTTGGACCCGCTCGGCGGCATCATAACACCAGCGTTATGCCAGACAACATCTAAGCGGTTCTCCACCGCGAGGAAGGCTTGCGCAGAACCCTTGATGGTAGACAGATCGTTCAAATCCAAATTCAAGAACTTGAGACTTCCGCTTGTATCCGGGACCTGGGATTTGATCCAAGAGATGGCGTCCTCGGCATTTTTTTGACTGCGTCCGGCAAGATAGACGGTAGCGAACTTGCCATAGAGGATCTATACATGTAGCACTCAAGGGTCAGCAGAAATATTAGTGACAGCAGGATGGTATAGACTCACCTTGCAGAGCTCTCTTCCGACGCCAGAGGCACCCCCGGTAACGATGTAGACCTTAGAGGAGAGATCCGGGAGGTCTCTCTCTGTGAACGCCGGTGTTGGAGGGAAAATTTCGGACAATGTCCCGGACACGAGCTCCATGATTGTGTTGTAAGGAGAGCTGTGAAGTAGAATTGCTTGAGCTTGACTTGGGGAGGACAGATACTGACCGGTAGTGGGTGTTGGTCAATTGAATGTTGAATGGAGAAAATCAAGGGCAAGGGCAATGAGGTATTGGTAGGGAGCTCGAAGGAGAGTTTGTGATGGACGATGCCGTGCCCAGAAACGCATTGCTTTTACCATATGATGCTGGTTTGATGCCGGCAACCTATACTGCCACCATGTTGAGCTCCCACCACTGCGCTCCAGTACAAGCTGGAACCCTGAGGTCGCTCCCGCCTGTTAGGTACTCGAGAACGGTACAGTACCGGTATATCGGATGCGCTGGGATCGGCGGCCCTCGGTTGCTGTTTGCAACCTTAAATTAGCATGGGTTAATGTTCTCGCCAAATGTGATAACGGCTTTCTCACTGATTTGATCGTGGTGAAAACCCTCCCAGCACTAAAGCTGAGGACCAACTTGCCTGAAATCACTTTTATACTTTTGGTATCATAGGCTTGACGACAGTGTTGTTGCGTCATTACTCCGGGGCGCTGACTAAAACCAACCCGACAACGTGTGTGGTGCAAGTACTTGTATCCCCATGTATGGTTGCTTCCTGGGAGCGTGCAGCACCCATACTCGAGTATAACGAGAGCTTATGCTCCATGTTCATTATCAAAAGCCTCCTCAGGATATTTAGCCATGATGCCTTATCTTGATACTCCGCGGACTAGCATTGTCAATCCACTCGTGGTGATCTATCATACCCCGGGGGACCTAATTTATGGACAGACTTGTCCTAAGCCCAAGGCTAACTTAATCCCGTAAATTTACGTAGTTGGAGCTAGAGAAGCTAAATTTCCTTCAATATCTTCTGGCAATCCTATATCATAAAGTATCAAACAAGATGAAGCTGATTTTTATGATAGGGCGAGCTTTCATTGCCCACACCTCCCCAGCCCTGAGCCACCCGCGGTAGGTTTTTTTTTAATATGCTAACGACCCTAGGAATGGGTTGAGGTTTTTGGATAGTTTTTGGCTCAGGCAATGGGGAATAACATAGTGGTTTCGCTATGATGCTGTATCTTCTTCATCCCGGATGTAGTCCATGTCCTGAGATTCGAGGGGAAACAGCAATACCCCGCAGTTACCCTAACACTAAAGAACTAGGGATGTGAGTCTTTCATTTGTAATGGCAGTGACGAGGCAGTAGATGTGGGTTACCCAAAGCATTTATGGTTTTAATTGATCTTCCAGGTGAATAGAATGTGATGCCTTCGCGAATAACAGCGGACTTAGCAGATGTGTCATTCAAGAGTCAGGCCCTGTGCTAAAAATGTTTAGGAGGTGCAAAGGAGCGGTTTTTTTTGGGGGGCGATCTGTTCAGCGTGGAATCTTCGAAATGAAGTGTACTGCTTATGGTACTTAAAGGCCTATCTAGAAAGGAAAAGACTATAATATAAGGGTTTACGTTACCAAGGGTTGATTCCCGAGTGATTTTTCCTCTCTTTTTCCATGTCTGAGATGAGATTCAATAGCGATAGAATCAAACCAATCGGCTGAATATGATTCTCGGAAACAATATTGAAACTTGCAGTAGAACTCCTCTACTCGTTCAGGCAGTTATACTAGTACCGCTTGTTCAGCCCTAATAAATCTAGAGCCTTGCTTGAGGAAGTGAGATGGAATTAAATTAAATATTTCAGATAACTAAACAGAACTATAATAACAAACGGGAGAAACACCACGACTTACCCTCAACCCCCCCCAACATACACTTCTCCCCACCTGACAATAGCAGCTGAGTTAGATTCCAATACCCTAACTCGATCAAAGCCAAGCATCGAAATCCTCCCAACAACAACACTCATCCCCTCCGAACCTCCGTGGCCAAGAGACCTTAGGGCAAGATCCCAGGAATTGACCTACTGGCTGAAAGAATTATTGGCATATATCATACCTTACTTGTATCCCCAATTAGACTCCAAGGGGAACGCCGTAGGGGTGTCAAAAACTTTAACGAGGGTTTCTCAATGATTGCGCTGTAGACTGGGTGAGGATAGGGGGCAATACTCAGAAGGAGTTTGGGGGGCGGTGGGTGTCGTGTAGTCGCGCGCTGAATAGGTTGTGGTTGTTTTATTCCTGTAGAGCAGCAGTTTAGAAGGTGCAGATTATATGATAGCTCCGGGGGTTTGTGACGCGAGTGATGTTTCGTGGATGTAGAGTGAGTATAACGGTAGATCTGTGGGGTCAATGATTGTCATAAGGAAGAAAGGAGGATCAAACCGGGTGAGCGCTCCGGCAGGAGCTGGGGGTTCGAAGTCTCTTTATTGTGGCCAACCGGGGTATTTAATTGATGATCAATGTCCCCTGGTTGAGGGTGCCGCCTTGCTGAGTGTTCGCTGGTCTATCACATCACATTGGGTGGAGACGTGCGTATCGCACCAGTATCGTGATTGACCACATGCCTCGGGTTTTGACCACCCACTAGGTTAACATAACTAGCAGTTCACTTTGCGCGACCTCACGGTGCTTCACCCTTCATAGTCTATTCACATACAGCACATTTAATCCGCAGCCATATATACACCCCAACCCAACCTAATAATGCACAACAAGCGGCGCTTCATACTCCTTAAACGGAGATCTACCGTAACCCGTATTAACCACGTAATTCACCGGCTTGTTTTCCTTCTCCTCCGCCATCCCCCTCACAACCTTCCACCTTTCTAACCTTTGTGCCCTGCATCCCTGAGCCCATTCCTCCTTCCTCCGCACCCTCTCAGCCAGTATCTCACTAGTGTAGCTATCCCTCTGTTTCTTTCTAATTGTGCACGCTGCCCGCGCGAGTTTGTCTACGCGGATATTCCCGCGTATGCCTGCGTGGGACTTAACCCATTCCAGCGCAACATCAATGCCGTATGTGTGGTAAAGGTCTTTCATCTGGGCACGGCCGTGGAGAGCAAGGTGGCTTCCGGGGCCGACCGTGCCGCGGGCCATCATACCGAGAGCGGCCTGGCTATCAGCGCATATGGTCAATTTTTTCGCTTTTCGTTCGCGAGCTACGCGACCGCCCAGGCCTATGGCTTTCCAGATGGCGTATAGCTCCGCGTCGTATATTGACATTCTCGTTCCGAGGCCGTACATCGTTCTGATTCCGCCCCCTTGAGGGTCGGCTTTGCGCCAGACTGCCGCGCCAGCCCGTAGGCCGCTTTTACTGCCGTCGGTGAAGACGACAACTTCTCTGCCCGCTTCGATGCGCTCCCTTGTGGCCATTTGGCTGTTATAGCGGGGTTTTCGAGCAGCAAGTGAAACGATCCCAGATGGTGGACGGAACTGCTTGTTGAAGAAGAGGCCGTTTTCCTGTATTGTGGCTGCTGCTTCCTGGGTTTTGAAGAATATGATCATGGAGAGGGCGCCGCGCTTGCTGGAGGCCATTTCTTTGACATTCCCAATCCACCGGGCGTTTACTACTGTTATGTCTTCGGGGTCCCAAGGATTCTCAGTATACAATTGCTTGATAAGGTCCTTCGTTCTCGCATGTAGAAACCCCCGGCAGCTAATGCTATGAGCTACTAAACCGAAGCCCTTCCGAACGCCCTTATATTCGTCGGTCTTGGGAGGTGGCTTTCCGGAGAGCAGCGATACCCAGGAGGTATTCTTCATGGCGGTGAGTTTCTCCTCTTCGTTTCTAAAGACAACTTCGAACCCACTGCCCTGCCGGCGAATATCTACTGCGTGAATCCCCCCCAGGGCCTTTTCGCGGGAGGAAGAAAGAACGATCGCCATGTTTATCAATTGAATCGCAGTGAGGCCGTCGGAGCTGGCGTCCAACTTCGGCAATAGACTAGGCCGCTCTTCCAATTCCGAAATCCTCGCAGAACTTTTGGGAATCATTCTGATCTGCCGCCGAGATGAGAAACCAGCCCTCCGACTCGGAGGTCTAGTCGCGAGATTTGTCAGCCGGGCAACAGAGATCTAAACCCCATCAGCTACCGTACCCATCCCAACCCCGCCTGGGCTGGCTCCCAATTCCTATATCGACAGGTGAGAGAAAAATGTACAAACATGAGCATGCCCCTCCTCAAACCCCACCAATTCCGGCCAATACTCCCCTGCCTCCACTCCCGCTGGCAACCACTGTTTCGCCCGATCAATTGGTCTCCACTTAATCCTCCCTCCCTCCTTATTCTCCGCCCCCCCTCCCCCCTCCCCTTTCCTTCTCCTCCTCTCATCAGTCGCCTTTTTGCCGGCAATGGCTCTGCGATTCAAACCGCTTTTCGGCACTGTCAACGCCTTACAACATCAGCCCCCAATCATCCCCCGTGTCCCAGCTAAAATCACACATCTGCGGTGATCATCATTAAACTTCACCTACCTGCTTGACAGCAACCTTTTTGACCGAAAGACGAGAGAGTACGCCCCGAGAGGCACTCGCGGCGAGTATTCGTGGCATTTGCCTGGCTAGGGTTGTGGTAATAATCTCAGTTTCAGGTCCGAGGAGAGAGAAGGCGGTGATAGGTTGGCATGAGGAAATTTCTTTTGGTAAGGTGTGGGTTAGTTCTTGGGCCGATGGATTGCCAAGAGTTCATGTGATTTTCGGTTGATTGATTGATAACGGGAGATGCCGAGCGTAGACTAAGTGCTGTGGGGCTGAGGTTTCGGCATTGAAGAGGGTGGGGTTTGGAGTCTCAAGGGAGAAGGGTGTTTGAATTGCCGCAGAAGTGGAGTGGAGGGGTGAGATTTGTGGAAGTGGTGATGTGCAAATGCTGTCTTACCGTGGCGCGGCATGATGGCGCCCATGATAAATTCTTCGCAGCAAAGTGTAAATCTCACAAGCAGACAAAACACGCCAACTCGCGCTGTCTGCCTCCTGCCTACCATCAGCCGTACCGTAGCTTAAACCCGCGTAAAGTAACCCACACAACACTCGAATACGGTACGGTCCAGGACGACCCCACCCGTGTGCGAAGCCCCACTCTCCGGACAAAGCACCGAGGAGAGTTGATACGATATGATACGGTACCGTAGCCCGAGGAATACGAGTACGCCAGGAACCCAAACCCTATCCTACCCGTAGTGTAACCCCAAGTTCGAGTTTCAATGCAATAAAAGAAATTAGCCAAAACCCGAGTGAGCTCCCATGACAACGTGTCCTTATTACCTAACCTTCAATATCCGCCATACCGGTAGCGCATCCAACGCCAAAAAAACGCCAAACCCTTCCTTTCCCCCTGCTCCAGTCCACCACCGGCATTGCACAAAATTCACTCCCACCAACCCACCACCTACCACCCACTAGTCACCTCACCCCGCCTCCCCACATCATCATCATATTATACCAAACTCACAACCACCACCCCAAGAAAAGAAAGAAGAAGAAGAAAAAACCCCTCCATCAATCGGAATGTCCCAAGACACCACACTACGCGCAGAAGTAAACCGCCGCCTTCTAGAATCCGGGGAACTCGAACGGTTTCCCACCCCCCTCCTTACCTCCTTACCTCCTTCACCACCCCGCTTCGCTTTGCTAACTGCTCCGTAGCCTGGAAGCGCTCTTCCTAGACCTCCTGCGGGAATCCGGCTGGTACGAGAACACGAAGAATACGTGCACGGAGAAGCTGCGCAGCGGGGAATTGGCCGGCGGCGGGTTCAATCGGCTTACGGAGGAGGTGGAGCGGGAGTGTCGCGAGAGGGTGCCCGAGGGGGTGAGGCTTGAGATGGTTATGGCTATTAAGAAGGTTTTGGAGGGGATGGTTGAGGGGTGAACCATGGCGGGCTGATGGGATGGGGTTATGAATTATGATCATGATTTGGGGGTGTTTTTTTGTTTGCTTTTTCTTCTTCTTCCTTTCAATCTTTATTTTCTTTTCCGGTAATTTGTGAATATATCATACTCCCGAATAAGGTAGACTACATTGTGGGAAGGTGGTTTGTTTGTTAGTCTTTGCTTGGGAGAGTACAGCACATATCCTAGCTATGATATCAGAAAAGCTCCTAGAAAACTCTCGTCCATTTATTCCCATACCATATTCCCTCAAGAAAAGCACACTAAACAAATCTAACCACACACAAACCTTCTAGCACAAAATCTATAAATACACCTATACAATATACCCTTACAAACAACCCACCCGTCAACAAAGCTTGAACTTCAACCCCTCAAGTTCCCAAGCTACCGGTACCCGCGATATCCTCCCCTCCATAAATCGTCCCCCAAAGTGAAAACTCACACCTACGGAAAAATGCACCTTGCAGAGAGAGAGGCAAGCCCGTCAGCATAAGAAGAAGGTGTATATTTCCATTGCCGTAGGTAGGATAGTATCTGTCAGCTTTTGCTGCGTAGAGGATGCTGCGTAGAGGAAAAAGGTGGTAGCCTAGCCTAGGACTTCCGAGGGAGGAGGAGGAGGAGGAGGAGGAAGGGTAGAACCTAATACGAGGTGGTGGTAAAGTGCAATTGGAGAGATCGGGTAAGAGTCGGTTAGAGTTGTGGTAGTCCTATGATGTGCTGTTTACTATATTAGAACTATATTATCGAGGTTGTAGCAATAGTTATGATATCAAATTATACCAATCTCAAATCAAGACCAGCAAAGCAGGAACTTTTAGACTCGGTTAAAGGAGGGTTTGAGAGCTACTGGCTACCAGTAAGGCATGTATTTATTTAGTAGAATAAAGATATGAAGGTGATCTAACATTAAGGCCTTCATTTATTTACATGCCAAGTTAAGTTACTCGGGATTCATCTCAACCTCTCTTGCGGGATGTAAAGAGAGTACCGTACTTCAGACTCCCTTCCCCAGCAACAGCAAAAGGTCATGTGCTCGACAGAAACAGAAAATGAAGAATGGAAAGAGGCATGTTTCCTGGAAACCTTCCTGAAACACGAAATTATACAAATCCCATGCCTACAGTACCGTACTTGTAGAATCTAATTTACCAAACGGTTATGCCACCACCCGCCAGCATGATGGTAACCTACGGTACGCGCACCCGACAGCGTCCATCCACGTTGCCGACTGTACGAGTACTTGTACCAGTACCAGTCCGGTAATTACAAACTCGTGGTGTGCGCCGTAATATGACGTTGGATCTGTCATGCATCCATTCTTCATGCCTTGCACGAAAGTTTCTACCGCAAAACACGGATTTTTAAGCTCACATGTGTGGATGACGTTAGCCGGGACTTTGTGTCGTAAAAAACAGCATCTTTCAAAAAGAAGAAGTATCGGATAATAATAATATTATAATATTATAAAAATAACACATTGGCAGCCTGAACTTTTTGCGCAGATCCCGAGAGAGGGAGAGAAGGAGATTGTGTGTGTGTGTGTGTATTGATAAATTTAGTTACTGTATCGTAGTTTCGGCCCGATCGATTTCATTTTCCCTACCCGCACAGACACCTGACACCACCACCACTCACTCACTGGCGCAATCGGTCGGTTGCTCGCCTGGTCGGAAATATGCTCCAGTAGCCGCCTTGAATGAAACGGATCTACCGTACAGTAGTCTACCCTTCCGATTCACTAATCTACTGGGAAGGCTGGGAGTTTCGATAAAATCTAGCAAAACGCGGGTCTGCACGGGGGACCGTGAGGAGTTTGAGACAATGGTATGGTAGGGTGGGAGGGGGGAGGAGTGAGGTTGTAAAAGCCGGAGTGGTTAAGGAGCCCGAGAATTCCTGGATGCCGATGCCGATAGGTCTCCCTCTTCAAGGCTTATTTACATACGGGATGCTCATTTGAGTGATTTGGCTACGGTGTGGGTCCGGAAATCATGGTTATGATACTTCGCCGAGCCCTTAGTTCGGGTGTTTTGCCAACCGAAGGCGCCGACCTTGCCAGACTGTCTACCAGTACGGTACTAGTACTTCCATCTCGGAGTAAAATACAAGCGAGGGTATTATATACAAGGACGAGTACAAGTACTAAGTGGTTGACCAATAGCAGCATGTGTCAACTATGTTCGAGCGCAGGGGAAAAGGGGAGAGGGGATAGCTCGGCCACTGAAGGCGAAGGTGGTTTGAGTTTGACTCGGCTCAACTTAAGCGCCGGCGCAGGTACGTTTTGGAAACCTGGGCGTCGGGATGGGGTGGATCAGGCACCGTTTTTTTATTTTATTTTTTGTTTGTCTAGGTCCCGTATCTGTCTTGTGCTGTGAGCGTGCTCTTGAGTGCCGTACGGTACTCGAGCACTCTGCTGTGGGATACCGGTATTTTGACTTGTGTAAAGGCAGAAGGTATGCATTCTGATACATCACACGACAGGTTATCATAGCACCGAGTGCTCGTACGAGTACAGACAGGACCGGTGCTGTGCTACGGTGCTGAAGGAGTACGAGTAGGAATCCGGCCAGCCCTCGCAGCGTACCGGTACCGTACCCGAACCAACCACTTTGGCCTGGACATTACAGAATGCCCCCCAGCAAGCCATCTCAGGGTAGCAAGCGAGGTGATACAACGCCATAACGGGGCTAACCCGTTGCGGGGTTGAGGACCGTAACGGCAGTTGATTGATTGACCACTGCTGGTGGTGGTGGAGGTGCTAGCGTGGCCAAGACGGAGCTTCTTTTCAACATCACTGGATAACATTCGTATCGTGTCATTTTGTTGTTATTATGCTACGGTGGGTTATATTATTATTGCTGCTGGGTTCGCTGATAATGCTCGGATGGCGCTGTAAGGCACGGTGAGGGAGATCTCGGCGACGCCACAGGGGGGGAAAAGATGGTGCTCGAGTGCAAGTCTGGAGTGGAGGGTCGATTGTGCAAGTTAGGGTACAGTACCGTACTGTATGAGCACCGTGGCATAGCATGATATATGGCATGGTGAATGCGGATTCGAAACGGGTGCCAACTTGTAGATATATATATATATATATATATATATATATGCTGGGCTCGTGTACCGGTATTTTGTGCTTCGCACTTTGTAGCTTTTTTCTTTCCTTGGAGATGGAGTGAGGGGTGAGAGAGTTCACAAAGCTGTGGATGATCGTCTTTAATAACTATACCGTACCTAGTACTGTACTCGTACTTGTACCCCCCCTTCTCACTCTAAGCGCCTTGCATGGCGTGTTGCCAAGGGATGCAGGGATGGAGTGACGGACGGAAAAGTCGCCAATCGGCGATTGTCCGTCAGTTGAAGGCTGTGAATGTTTGAACCAATGGGTGAGTGTGGTGGGCGGTCGTCGTAAGTCAGTCAGTGTGCTGGGCGAGTGATGGATGGATGGATTGGTGGCAACTGTGAAATGAATGGAGATGACAGAGTGAAGAGTGAGAAGAAAAAGTGAGAAGAGAAAAAGGAATGACCGCCATGTCCCCCCCCCCCCTTTTCTTCTCTTCTATCGCATTCTGGTGTGGTGAAAGTATGGGTGGAATCTGGGATCTATCGCTGGGCGGGTGCAGAGTTGAATTGTAGAATGCAGTGGGTTCGTCTGAAATGATGTTGGTCTTCTGCTGCTGTTGGTCACTGGAAGCACTTGATATGTAGGGACTGCCTGAGAACCGGTATCGGCTTCTACGCATCTAGCCGCTGCCCGCTCGATGAGGTAGGGTGCGTCTGCCTTCTCTTCCTCCTCCCCCTCCACCCTACCTTCGATCCCCATTCACCACTCGCTCACGGCGCTTTTACCACTCCTCCCCCCTTCCATGCTTTCTTCCTCGCACATCCCCCCCACAATACTAGCTGGGCGCCTACATAACTAGATTTTGCAGAGAGCAAAGATCAATCTCGTCCACTCAAGGATCGATCGTCACGGAAAGCATAGCCATTTCCAACGCTCCGGAAAAGCAAAAGGGCACAAAGAGGGGGTAGGAGAGACATAGGAAGAGAGAAAAGAAAAAAATAAAATCGAAAAACTAAAGAGTTAAACCTCCTGTTGGATCAACTGAAGGCCCTCCCGCCCCTGCCCAAAGTATTTCATCTGCTATTTTTTCTCACTTGTCCTTTCCCTTCTTCCTTGCTTTCCCTTCCCCTTCCCTCTCCCATCCAACAAGCTCCCACATATATCGCTATTATCCGCCCCCGATCACGGGCTACCTACCACTTGGGAGGAAGGAAGGAAGGAGAGGAAGGAAGGAAAGATCCAACTGTCTTTTTTTTTCTGCTTACTCACTCATTCAGCCGTTCGCTCTTTTTTTTTATTACTACACCGTTTGTACTGTGTATATCGGTACGAGTGCTGTACCCATCAGCATCACACCCTCGTTGACCCGCTTTCTGTCCCCCCCCCCCCCCTCCCCACCCCTTCCCTTTGCCTTTCCCCCTTCCTGCCGTCTTTTCTCTCTCTTCTTCCAACTAAACCTTACTAAACCTTCAAACCTTCCCTGCGCGCCACTGCGGATATCACATTTATCACTCTTTTTGCTCTCCCCCCTCCAAGGAGGAAGAAAAAAAAAAAATTATAATTCCAGTACCCAAGACCTAGATCGGTCTTGTTTATAAACCTACGATGGCCCAAAGACCTTACTCGACCCTTCACTCCCCCGACGACGTGCATAGGTTTAATCAAGCGCAGGCCTCACAGTACAGTCTGCATACACCCACGGACGTAGTATCCCCACATTCGTTCCGCTCATCGCCGCCGCTGCCGCAGCAGCAGTCGCATCACCTGCACACAATGGATACGACGGGGTACCAATTAACGGACTATCCGTCTCAACCACAGCAGCAACAGCAACCACAGCATCAACCGCAATCAGATCCTCGCTTGCACCAACAACCGCAGCAGCAGCAATCATACGTACCGGTAGTATCCCCCACAACACCTACAAGTCCACGTTATAGTTCTCCACCACCCGCCTTCGACGGCCAATGTCCGGACCCACGAGTACACGCATCGCCGCCAACCTCACCAACCTTCGCTCCTCCACCAACCTCAGAGTCTACACACCCAGTGCCCACAACCATAAACAACTCCCTCCCGATACCCCCAGAGCCAATACAAGCCCCAACGTACAATCCCTCGCAGGATACCCCTCACACACCGAAAACCCCAGTATACACTCCGGGCGGTGGCAGCGGTCCAAACGGGGGTGTCCATGCGCCCGGGCAAATCGGCCATCCGAACCAGCAGCACGGCCGAGAGGAATACCACCACGGTCTCTGCGACTGCTTTAGTGACTTTTCAACTTGTATATTCCCCGCTCCGCACTCCGTCCGCCTGTCCGTCCCTCTGCCCCCGCGCATATGGATAGTAAGAGATTAACAATGATTGACACAGGCTGCGTCGGATACTGGTGCCCCTGCATCCTCTACTCCCGCACCCACCATCGCCTAAAAACAAGCCCGAATTCAAACCTGAACGACTTTCACAACTGCAACGGACACTGCATAACCTTTTGTGTGCTCGGTCCGATTTCTTGTAACTGCCCTCTCACCGCCCACTTCATTCCTCCCTCTGGTTAAGTGCTAATGAAAAGAAGCAGGGATCTTTTCAACTCTGCAACGAACGCGCATTCGTGAAAAGTACCGACTGGAGGGCTCGTTGGTCAGTGACTGTGGAAAGGCGTATTGCTGCGTCATGTGCACGTTAGTCCAAGACGAGCGGGAAGTGCGTGATCGGGAAGACGAGAGGAGGAGGTTCGCCGGGCCTGGGAGCGGTGTTGTGGGGGATGGAGGGTACAGGAGGCAGGATACTATGGTTTATGGGAGAAGTTAGTTGGCGGCCGGGGGAGATGGTTGTTTATCTGTTTACTTTTTTTGCATTGGTAATGGGGTATCTAGTGCTATATTGTGTTCTTTTAGCGTTTCTTTCTTGGTCTAGTTTCTATCGGTTTTGGTCTCTCCTGTCTTTTCTTTTTTCTTTTCCCTTCATTACTCGGTTCCCTTTCCCCTCCGGTCCTTATACAATCCACGAATTGATCGGTCGATCGGTCAATTGGTTGGTCGGTACAGTACGATACGATATAAATTGGAATTTAATGTACAGTGTCTATTTACGCCAAGCTTTGAAGATGATAAAATAAATAAATGATGAATCCGGCGGATGAACTACATTTTTATCCGTTACAAAATAGTATCATAATAATAATAATATTATAATCATAGTGGACCAGAACCACGGATCATTTACCGTCACTCACCTAAGCCGTTTACGCCCGGCCAGCCGGATGGTGGGGGCTGATTGATTGATTGATTAAGCGATTGATAAGCTGGATAGATGGAAGGGCGAACCTGGACGGCGAGTGAGTGAGTGAGTGAGGGGAAGGGTGGGTGGGTGGATGGATGAAAGGAAGGAAGGGGGGGGGGAGAGAGATGCCTAACGTAAGCCGCCATCCCGACGGAATTCATGGTGCCGGTATCGTACTACATAATGATTCCTCGAAGTGTTATGTAGTGTTACAATGGCGCATGAGGGGAGGGAGGGGAGAAGGAAGGAAGGAAGGAAGGAAGGAGAGAAGTGCCGTTTCACGTGATTGTGGTGGAGGGATGTTTGGTGGGGGGTGGATCGTGTTGTGTGGGTTACGTAAAGTAGGTTTGGGGGTTGGATTAAGTAGGGCAGGGAAGGGAAGGAGCTGGGAAGGGGGGTTCGTATTGGGTAGCTACCGTACGGTAGGTAAATAGGTATGATGGGTTATTTATGCAGTGCGGTTGTGGTCTAGTGTCTCCTACCAGTACGAGTATAATACTGTTGTCAGTATTATAGTAGCGCTGCAGGTTGTTCTATATAAGTGCTGGTAGAGATATATATTATAATAATTATGTTGCTTTTGGGTATGGTAGAATAGGTGCGGTAGGTGGGGGTAGGTACGGGAGATTACGTATGTTTGATGCTTTCCCTTCTCCTTATGATACCAAGGTCTCCTCCTCCTCCTGGAATGACTAATACTTACCGAGCTTTTACTTTTTTGGAAAAAGATATATGATTCTATGATGCTCAGTTATTTGCTATATTATGCGTTATATTTTGCTATTATTTGGTGCGCACACCCTTTTCCCCTCCTCCTCGCGACCCCACATACATCCTGGGATCTAGTATCATACCGCACAGCACAGCACAGCACAGCACACCCATACATCCCCAAAACTCAAAAATCAACAAAAACAGAGAATCCCATCATCCCATCGAATCGGTATCATACCGAATCACAACTCTTGAGCCAGCCAGACTGGACAGGAGAAGTATAACACTGCTGATATGATAGCCTCGGCAAATTCCTATAGCCCTCGCACTGAGAGAGAGAGAGAGAAGAGAAACGGAATGACATACAAATAACTACTATTACAGTAGGTCATTCTACTTGCGACGTATTTCTAAAGACTGCTCTGAAGAGTAGTCAAGAAATGGGTGAGCTCCTGGTAGATAGAGAGGGGGAGAGGAAAGCATATTCTTGTAGAGGATCTTGCAGAGGAGGAGGAGGAGGAGGAGGATGTATTGTATTAATTACTTACCCTTTGGATGGGTTTGTCAAAAGGGATTTGGAGAAGAGGAGGGGGGGGAGGTATACCTCTGATAAACCATATCATTATTATTAACATGTATTATATCATTAAGGTTATAGAGCATGAGGGGCTATGAAGATATAGTAGCTACTGTAGATATAATGAGATGCATGGCTGCGGGGGGTGACTTACTCGCTTGCTGGATATTTCCTTCTCACTGGGGCCCTAGTCTACCGGATTCTGGAGAAATATCATCCTCGAGTACGGAGGCCTGAGTTACCCCGGCCTCCCAAGCACTCCGGCGTAAATGCCGCGATCCCGGGGAGGGGAACCTATCGCCCCCCCGCCTGTGATGTCCGCACCTTAAGTTAAGCTATTATTCCCAACGACCGATGTCAGTCGGTTGTTCCTCTGCAAGATAAGGGTTTTTATTTATTTATTTTATTTTAAATCGCAGGCATCCCCGCTACTGCCGGCCAGAGGCGAATAGCAACAACAACAAGGCCTGCCTGCCAGCGACCAAGTAGTAGTATAAGTTAAGCTCCAGGCCCATGACGACGTCTCGAAATGGGTTTCGGCCCCCCTAGGCATTTTGTTCCCTGCGATGCATCGACTAACTACTAGTAGCTCACACTCACATCACCAAACCTCACTCTGCCCGAGTAATACCATGCTGCCGTTTTAGTACACGGGCGAGGAAACTACCAAGGCATCGCTCTGGAATATTAGCCCGGAATTGGTTTGTGCGGCGAAGAAATGTGGGTGATTACCTAGCCGAACCTTACCTTGCATCTATTATACCAAAGGGCTTGGGGGAGGGGAGGATCGCATCGCATCGCAATGGAACTGACTGGTGAGGAATCCGGTATCCGTCAGAGTGAGTGACTGAGTGTCCCGACTCGGTTGGATTGTAATTAAAAAGCCATGCTCCGGATTGCTTGTTATTACACGTGCGGAGGGGGGAGTCAAAAGGCTTTGCAGGTTCGGGGCGACGGTTCTATGATATGCCTGCTATCAAGTTATAAAACCTTCCCAGTGATATAAAAAACGGATTATTGTTATTATAATACTATTTTTTTCGGGATATCATAATAATAATAATAATATTATAATATTGTTCGAGTGGTGAAGGCGAAAGGACAAAGTTAGGTTTTACGTTTTTTTCTAAAATAAAGGTAATTGCTTATTTCCTATTTGTCGTGATGTATAGATGTTGCCTACCTGCTGGATTATAGTAGCTTATAGTATAGAATAATATTGTGCCCCGGGAAATAGCTATACTATGACTTTTTATGAACTCCGTTGCCCCACTCCCTTCCCTGGCTGTGCTTTTTGCTTGATTGGATAGATATGCCTTTTGCGCTATCAATTCTGTATACGCAAGGAGTTAAAGAGCAGCGGTGGGCTTGAAAGGAAGTGAACTGATATTATTATATCTTGTGAAGTGAAGTGAAGGGCTGCGGAGGGGGGTGGAAAGAGGGAAGAGGGAATGGGGGAGATGTTCCGGGAGGAGGGGGGGGAAATGGAATCGCATACTAAACAACTCTATTCCATCTTGCCTTGTTGGGATCCTACCCTTTCTTGTATATACCTTACTCACATGCTCTACTATCATACCTATCACAGAACCTATCCTCGGGAAACTGACAAATGGCGCAACGGTCAAGCACACGAACCAGACTAGAGTTAGACTAAAGGGCAGGTATACTCAGAAACTTCGTTCGCTCGTCATCTCTCTCTAAGCTAAAACATAAGAATATAATAATGTAGAGTATGATATCATATTATAAGGAAATCGTCTTGCCCATTCCATCGTTCTCCACGCTCATCCATCACTCTTCGTGTATGAGCCGCGTTTGCCTGTTTCCTGTTTAAGTTACTCCCATACCGATGACAAAGGAAAGGCATGACCATAAACCATCTCCGTCGATCCTTTGATCTCTTTGTTTTTTCAACTTCAGAACAAAATGAAATCGCCGAAAGGCATTCTGTAATCTTTCATCATATATACCTTCCCGCTTATTATACATCCACTCTCACATCTTTGTCAGCTACCCACTCCCGTCAACTCTAAGACCCCGATCTGCTAAGCCATGAGTACAAAAAACCTGGGAATATTAATGCATATATTATGCCACATGGTAAAATGCTTTCCTGCGGCGAGCGGGTGTGCAAGATAAGTTCCAAGATCGCCGTCTACGAAAGACCGAGAAGAAAGTAAAGACGGGGGGAGATGGTGATGGATATGTCGGACTGCTGGGGAGGTGTTCCAAAAGAGGGTGGGAGCTGTACTGGTACCGGTAGGGGATATGTATATGAAGACTGTGGCGAAAGGGGTGCACCGGGGTGTGTGCAGAAGGGGAGCGTGGGCAAATCTCACTTTGAGACTAGTCCAGGGACCGAGGCTGCCAGAGGCTGGAGGAGCACTGCCACCTCCCACAGTGGCATTTAGCCATAGTGGTCTGGAATGTCGGGATTTACATCGTCCCGTGCGAGCAGTAATTTCACCACCCCTTCATGCCCATTACGGGAAGCGCACAAGAGTGGTGTTAGACCTTCATTATCTGGGCTGTTGGGATCGATATCATTCCGGGCGAGCAGTAGTTTCACCACCCCCCCATTCCCTTCCGAAGAAGCGTAAGAGAGTGGTGTTTGGCCAAAGATGCTTAGATGGTTGGGATTGATATTGTCCTGGGCGAGTAGTAGTTTCACTACCCCCCCATTCCCTTCCGAAGAAGCGTAAGAGAGTGGTGTTTGGCCAAAGATGCTTAGATGGTTGGGATTGATATTGTCCCGGGCGAGTAGTAGTTTCACTACCCCCTCCTGCCCAAAAGCAGTAGCCAAGAAGAGTGGTGTTAGGCCAACATTACCTGGCGTGTTGGGATTGGTATCGTTCCGGGCGAGCAGTAGTTTCACCACCCCTTCATGTCCATTACAGGAAGCATCCCAGAGTGACGTTTCGCTATCGTTGTTTGGCTTGTCGGGATTGATATCGTCCCGTGCGAGCAGCCCACCAAAGTGGGGTTTTACCAGTGCTATCAGGCTTGTCGGGTTGATATCGTCCTGTGCGAGTAGAAGTCGCATCACCCCTTCATTCCCCTGCCGGGCAGCACGTATGAGTGGTGTAAAGCCGATACAGTCACTATGGTTAATACCACAGCCTCCCCTCTCGATCAAAGCAGCCACGACCTCAGTAATTCCGAAGTAGGATGCACAATGTAAACTGGGCCATAGGTGGTAAGGAAGAGAACAAGAATGGTAGCGCTCTATTCGTTCGACGAGTATGGTAGTTGATATATTGTTGCCGCCCTGGTCTAATAGCTCCAGTGCAAGCAATTTCGCGCGACCTGAGAGTTCCACTTTTGCGTGACTTCCGCAATACAAAGACGAATATTTGAGAAAGGGCATGTCTCCAAGATTCGAGGTGCTCTTTGCTGGAAGCCCCTTGGCCTCCTTGTGATTTAGATATGTCAAGCATGTCTGCCCAAGTGTTTTGTGGGCGTCAGGCAAGATACCAGGCCAGGAAAGGTATTCTTGAAGCGTGTAGTGGATTAGCCGGACCGTCGATGTCTTCGCATCAACCACAGCAAGCCCTAAGCATGACCCTAGCACTGTATCTTGGGGCCGGATATTCTCAGGGCCCAGATCTGTCGACTCCATTTCTACCGCCAGAGCATGGCAGAGCTCGCTAATCCCTAACGGCCGCACTGCGTGGGATACCCACATCAGTACCTCCATCCCGAGCCGCGATCGGTCTCCCTTCTGCTCTCTAATTCGCTCTGGTGTTTGGGCATACACACTATCGAGGTCCACACCCGTCGTTGCCACCTTTTGCAACATTTTCTTTCTTCTTGCTAATGAGGTTTCACCTAAGATTGCCTCGATATTTAATGCAACAAGAAGGAATCTGAGTAGAATATCAATTAGTGATTCAAATTTGTGACAGAGCTACCCCCTACTCACATTCCTGAAGCCTTTTCCAACATTGCTTTAATGATGTCGTTTTTCAGATCCTCTGTCATCAAACCTGGATCTAGGTCGTTGTCATTCTCGATTATTTGGCTCACATATCTTGCGATATCTCCCTGGTCGGCAACAATGTGTACGATGTAGGCCCCCTTTGTGAGATGATTGTCAAGCTCCCCACGAATATGCGGCCTCCCTGTAAGAAATAGCCGCACATTTGGTGCATCCTGAACAATCTGTCGGAAGGCGCGAAGAAGCTCTGATCGGTATTTTCGCAGCACCTCATCCACTGCGTCGATACATAAGTATACTGCGTCAATGGAAATGATCGCTTTGATGAATAGCTTCAGCATTTCCGGCAATCGTAGACCTTGGCCAGCTCCGTGCTTCGACTCATCAAAAGCACTTTTAATTTCACTTGGAATCGTTGCCGCTCGCAAAGCAACCTGTCTAAGTAGGCCCCCCATCATATTTACCACCGATTGGTCCTTGTGTGCCTGGTAGTCGCAATAGAGAGATAGAACCGCGATATTCTGTCCATAGGTTCGCTTCTGTAGGGTGTCTATTACTAATGAACTGATTTTATCATTTGTTAACACTGTCCTTCGCTTTCAGAGAATGCTCTTGTACCTTATGTAAGTCTTGCCAACACCTGGACCCCCACAACATAGCAATGTACGATTCATTGAGCCATCCTGACTTTCACACCATGACTCGAATTCACTTCTCTGGAGAACCCATTCCCCAACACCATCAAGTCTACGGTTTCTCACATCCTGATGCCTTTTATTTGGTTCCAGTGGAGATAACCATGCCTGGATCCGCAATGATTCTTCATCTACTCCCAGGTTGGTAATGTTATTGTAACTGTTCGACACATTCCCAATGTTCGTATTCGAGTCGCCGTGGATATTATAGGCTATGCGATGGGTGGTATGGGCGTTTGATATGCCATACTGCCGTGGGCCGTGGAGACTTGATCCTCCGTTCCCCGTCGGTGATGTATTCATAGCGGATAAGGTTTGGTAATAGGCGAGATGATGGAACAACAGTAGGGTAGTTTGTGGAAGATGAGATGGGCGCCTTACTCACTTAAAGAAAAGCGGGGGTACCTTGTGCCTCTTGTTCAAGTAATCTATTAGGTTATTGTTCCACAACCTAGCCCAGCCAATCATTCCCATGCCAAGAAATAAAATACCAGTACGAGTACTCTACCTTAGCATCCCCGCTGGCATACCCCAGTCGGAGGAGGCAAGGTAAAAACCAGTTAGATCCGTATGATTATGCCCGCATCTAACGAGTTTTTCCAGTATGATACTAAGTTGTCGATTTAGAATATTCGCTACAACTTGCGTGTAAACTCGCCTTCTGACACAGCAAACATTATCAATTTGAGTAAAGGAGAGCTCACGGACCAGGTCCACCCAACAAACCAAGACCCCCCTTTTTCACAACTACGCCATTCGATCCTGGGCAAGTTTTTCTTATCTCCATAGCTCTAATAAGCGCTTATATGGAAGGAATAACCAGCTCATGTAATGGGGAATATCGTGTTAAAGTTGACCCTTACGTTGTAGATTCTAAAACGATTGAACCATGTACTCGTACTGCACTATATTTGCCGTATCATCTCTTCTCTCAAGGTTAAGTGTTTATTTCTCTTGTTTCTGCATGTCAGAAAAGCCAAGCAATTCATATTTTGCTCAATTTTTCGCTCCACTTCAGCACGAAATCCATTTTTAGAGAACCGAGAATAGTGGCTCATTACTTGCGGCCATATTATGGTAGAAAGACACCGGAGGAGGATTGAAGCAACGGAAGGGGAGTGGATCTACTGTTCAGCTGATGAATACTGGTGGGAATCACTGTGGGGCCGAGAGTAAAATCCGAGCTATCCCCCCGCTGTATGGTATAACAAGGATGGGCGGGGCAAGAGGTGGAATCATATTATATCACTCGAAAGAGCATAAGATGATGACCCGGGGTGATCAACGTCGGTATTTTGTAAAGAGACCCCTGGGAAATTAATTTTTTTCACTCATTAAGCTTTGCTCTCCTGAAAGTCTAACCTCGCAGGGGATGCTATTCGTAAGGTAGGGTAGCTTACGGAGTTGATGCAAAACACCTTTTCACAGAAAAGCTCTAAAGGACCATGTAAAAAAAAGAAGCAGAAAAACGCTAGAGAGGGCACACTATAACACAAGAAAAAGGTGGGTGGAGTCGAAATTAAAGATAATCAGAAAGGTAATAGATACAAAACAGTGTAGGAGATGATATTAAATTTGAATTAAACTCCTTGCAAAGTCCCCTGCTAGTCGCTGGCTTCCCTCCCACCGAGTGCTATATAGTTAGCCCAAATTCCATACTAATTCCTCGACAAAAAATCAAACAAGCCCACCGCCGTCTAGCCATCCGAGAAATGAGCTAGTCGCTACAAACAAAAAAATCCCACTAAGTCCACTGCTCCCTTACACAGGGTAGGGTGAATATCATATGGTACTTAAACATGCCCTTCTGAGCACCCAAGCGACTGCAAAAATAGTGGAAGAACTCGAATAATTGAACCCCATTCTATGGCGTTGGAGTTGCACCAATTTTGAAAGCCAAACAGGTACGTTAAAATGGAAAATTGGCAAGGTAGGAAACAAAAACCCAGGTCCCAAAACCATACCCACAGAAACCAAGCATAAACACCAATTTCATCCTTACAATGAAGTAGTTCCGCTGCCTGAGGCGTTGGTGAAGTAGTCTCTGCCCTTGTCGCTCAGGATATTTTCCGCCGATGTATCCCGAGATGACAATGAGGGAGCTCGATAAGGAGCGGGGTGGCTGGTGGGGCAACAAAGAACTCGGGCTATAGGGAGTTTGGAGATCTCGCAGTAGGGGGAATTGTGCTGTGATATATGTGCCGGGGGTCCTCAGATCCCCATTCTTTGGACTATGGCCCCAAGCTAGTCAAGCCACCCGCTATACTGTACATTTCCCCAGCGAGCACAGAGACTCCACTCTCATGCCTTTGGGGGATATCCTATGTGCTTCGACTAATTGGCAATGGGTTCTTCCATCCCGGCATTTGGCTAATATGTCCTGGCACTTTGTGCTGTTTCTTTTGCCTCAAGATGGGCCGGAGGCGGTCTGCTTTGGCTGTTTTAGTCCCTCCACAATTCCTCCGTTTCTCAACGCGGCATGCGTGCGATCGGCAGGAACAGAGTAACCCTTGGTCCCTCGTTCTTTTCCCACTTTGATGCTGAGAAAGTGAAAAGAATTGCTCAACCAGCTTGAACCATTCGTCATCATGTGACCATTTGCCAAAGAGGTTTTCAGGTTTCCATGAACCTGTGCACCATGCCTGTGGCCATTGTTACCACTCACATCCTTCATAGCTAGAAACATTTCTTTGGTGCTTGTGCCGACCTCTTGGCCTCTAGGGCAAGAACAAACTTCTCTTCCTTCAAAGGGATCCGCCTACCACAACAATTTCCTCATAACCGCCCATCTTAGTCTATGTAAATGAGCTGCCTCTCTCTATGCAATACTAAGGTATTGCGTGTGGGAGTGCTAACATCATCAATGATGGAGACAGTCGCAGCATAATAAGTCACTAAGGTTGACTTCTTTAGAATATGGGTCCGCACCCTAAGGGTTAACCTTGCGCAATAAGATTGTCCAGTATCCGCTTGTAAGCCCTTTGCTTAGTCTTCAAGGGAGCATCTCCGTATTTCGTGTGCCGATGCTGATATCAGCGACGATGGGAACAATGGTAACTCAAACAGTTTCCCCGGCAGACCATCTAGGGTAGAGAAATAGTGGGACTGCCGCCGTTGGCTCAGACTGAGGCTCCATAGGGTGAGGCAGTGCTTCTCGTAGGTAGGGGTAGGATCGTAGGAGATACCAAGGAATTGCCGGGGGGGTGCGTGACGACGGGGACTGGTCGGAATTGAAGGTCTTGTCTTGCGGCGGAAGGTTGTTGATTAAGTTCGCTCCCTAACTAAGAGGGACATGAGTGGTATATATATATCCCACTTTGGTGACGTAGGCATTACGCGGAATGCTGAGTGCCAACCTCCACTTCCACCCTCATACCGGTATCCGCGATAGCGAGTAGGAAGCTCAGGCTAAGCCTTCGTCCCTCAACACGGAGCCCCATTTCTCAAAAGAGACGAGAGGAGACGGTATGAGTGATATTTCATGATTCATGCTCTACCTATGGGATTCCTAAAACTGATCAAACGAATCGAATGAATGAACAAGTAGGAATCTCGAAGACTAAGTCTGTGGATATGCTCTCTGCTCTGGAATGAATTCTGTGGTTTTATTTTCTGCCCCTGTTAACGACAAGTTTGGGCGCATTCCATAATCCAAGAGAGAACTACTGGAATAGCTACCATATCCCCAACTATATAGGGCGGCAAATCATCCATAGGAGGAGCAATATATGGGGAGTCTAACTCAAGCGGGTTATAATCAGGATCTGCATCCGAGCCATGGATAAATAAAGTGGTGTACCACCGTGAGAGGCACATTTTAGTCGTAGAATATAATGCAAAGGACGGCGGAGGAAGGTGAGAACCTGAGGCTAATTGTCAGAGCTCATCGCACCAGACGGGATATCCTTCGTCTGTCGGGCGTAGGGCATCCGCTCACCTAAAATAATGACAGGCTGCTGCCCGTCCTCAGTCCCGTCCTCCAAGACAGACGGACGAGACGGCTGGGAAACATTGCCAGATAATCCAAGCCACTGTATTAGTTTCTTTGAAGTGCGGACCCTCCTCCGAAGGATAGTGTTCAGCGGTAACATCATCCCGTACTCGATCATAAACGCCTTCCTTAGTCTTCAAGATAGCATCTTCCGCCCTCTTGATATACTTCACATCCTGCGGCGTTTCTTCAAACCAGAATCGCCAGACTTTCGAGTGCTATTATCATAAGCCCTAATCCGCTACCTGTGTCGTCCATGGCCATACCAGAATAGGCTCTATTCCACTTTAGCTTTCTCTTCTTCGGTGGTGTTATCACTCATTATGATCACCCGTTGGAGTTTGCCTCAGCAGAACCCTTGTACAGTAAATACTGGGGTAATTGAGAATGACGCTGCGAGTAGGGCGTCCAGAATTCCCCCCCTTTGGATTAAGGGAAGAAAGCACAGCGGAAGGATTCCCTTTCAGCCCTCAATTGAGACGAATAAAAAGAAAAAGCCAATAGACCTTAATGGGAGAGGCGACTCTGGCGTCCTCGCGGTAGGTGGATGCTTGTGGAAGCTCAGTCGTTGGTCTCTTTTCCTCTTTCGCGGTCTTGCTTTCGGCTGTTGCCCATTCCTCTGTTACCCTCTTCCCCCCCGTCCTGTCCCCCGCCCATCCCATTCCTCCAAGAGGGGGAAACTTTTCAACCTTTATACCCTGCCGATTCACGAGAATTCGTACACTTTCTCCAGCGTGGCAACCACCTATCAAATAGCCCACGATTATGTCCCAACGACCTCGAAGACGATTACATCCCTAGCAGTACGATACCCGCATCTCTAGAAAAATGTTTGTGGGTCACGGGGGGACTTTTCTTTATTGAGTCTATAGATTCACTCGTAAACATGGAGAAAATTCCATCTCAGATTTTACAAGCATACCCAACAAGCATACCAGAAAGTCCCAAAAAAAGGAAACCCCAACCATCCTTGAGAAAGGTAATGTTAACAAATAAACGACTTGACTTCAGCATAGCTAGAGAGAACGTCACTAAAGATCCTAAACGTCTCAGAGCGGGAAAGGACCCCCATCCATAGACCAAAACTTCTTTTGCACATGCCTCGTGATAAAAGAAGGAAACCTCTAACCAACTAACTACTTTCTCTTCTTCATCTTAAGAGCATCCTGAGGGAAAGGTTGAGCAAGAGGAATAGAGGGATATTATAGAAATCAGAATAAGGCCCTGTAGTGTCTCTGCTCTTCGGGCCCCATTTTCCCTGGTATTTTTTGTATTGACATTCCGGAACCGGCAAGAAGTTATTAAACAGCTATTCAAGGTTAACCAGCGAAATATATCCCTCCCCGCTCGTGCCAGTCATCCCCTACCCTGTGCAGCACAGTAAGTACTTGTATATATCTGTTAAAAAAATAACATACCACTTTCCCCTCTCTTCGTGACAAAATTCTTTTAACATATCGTATAATATAATCAATTGGTACTTGTATCCCCCAGTCCCCTCTACGCTTCCACTCCCCTAGTAAAAAGTACTGCAACAAAACCACGCCAATTCCCATCACCTGCGCTATATTTTTATCTTAGCTCACAAGCTATTCCCATGAAATAGTACATCATTTCAAATTGGTATTATACATACCCCCAACAGGGCCTAAACGCTTCATACTTGCTTGCTTGCTTGGGGGCGCATCCCCCATTGCCCGCCAAAAGCGCAGCAACCCTGAAAAGAGCGGGCTGAACGCAAGCAAGCAGGAAAGGAAATTTTATATATAATAGTATGCAAGACACCGGAATGAGCGAGAGCGCAACAAGTGAGCCAAGGCCGTGCGGGCAAAGGCCAATCCTCGGGTCTCGATTGGCCCTCGCTGGTCGTCAGTACAGCACTGTGTAGTACTGGTCTGTAGAGTTCTCTTAATGCCGGATGATGGATGGTTTGGTGGCCATCCACCAGATCGTGGGCGGTGGCTATGCGCCAGGTTATATAATGTTCTTGTAGCCTCGGGAAGAAGCGGTTATTTGCTCGGGGGGACTGTCGATGAGTCCAGAAACACCCCGAGGAGGCATCTAATGCATCGCTTTCGGTCCCTCGTCGCAAAATGTCACTCGAATGCCTCCGACGGTAAGAACGCTCCTCCAGGATTCAAAGCCCTATATTCACCTAACCTAGCCACTTCAAACTAGTCCCAGACATCTACACATACTCGAGTACACTTTAATAACCAAAAGAAGGGGAAAGGCAAGAAGCAATCCACCTACCCATCCCTCCCTCGCTCGCTCGATATTATCTTCCAACGCCACTCCATCCCACCCCACCCACCCAGCAGACATATTACCTTACCCTACCCTACCCTACCCTACCGTGCCCCGCTAAGAAAATCCACACAGAAGAGAAAGAAAAGGCTAATAATATTCTTCATCTTTGTTATCGACACAACACAGCACACAGCACACGCATAATGATGCAAGGGAAGTACTCTTAGGTAACCGTAGGACGACCTCAAGTTTGAAGTGTCAAGTGAATAAACTAGAATAAACTAGAATCGAATAAAAATACTTTGAAAAAAGGGGTAAAAAGGTCAAACAGACATCCATTCCCCCAGGCAGCCTTTGGCTTCTTATTCAGCCCGACCCAATAGAGTTATAGTCGATGAAAAAGGGAGAAAAGGAAAATGAAAAGAAAGGTACAAAATAGAGCAAAGCAAAATCCAACCAATCCCGAGAACTAAGAACAAATAGAGAAGGAGAAATAATAGGCTAAAATAATAATTCCGTACAAAGACCACGAAAAGCGATATTTAAAAAGAATCAAATAGCAGTGCCCAGATAGAAGAGGGAGAATAATAAGGATGTAAGAAATAGAACGAGGGTGAGGAAAAGATGAAGCGGACTGATAGGAAAGGGAATTCTGGTGAAGCGCTGGGCATACTCCATGTATTGTTTCTTTCTCTGCTTCCTTTATTTATGGCGGTAAGACGAGGAGGAAGGTTTATAATACTCCACCAGGCAATGTGATGCCGCCTTCCCGGCCACCATATACACTTGCTCCGCTACCCCCTATGCCTCCGCCGGATGGCCCACCGCCGTTCGAACTGCTACCGCCAGAGTCAAAGTTGCCGTTCCGTCTTAGCATAAACATGGGTTTCCTTCCTTCCCTATCCAATTGCTTGAATAATATGAGTGGTTTCTCCTCGAGACCTAGACATCTCTCCTGATCGCCGTGGACAATATAAAGTGCGTACTGTCTCCAGTTCGCCTGGATGTTGTACCGTTTGAGGGCTGCGGGTAAAACCTTGTAACAGGGATCTTCCATGGATACCCGGAACGATTTAAAAATTTCGACCGATGATGATGAATTGCCTGGCGTTGATAGCGGGTTGGGCTCTTCATAGTCAGATCGAGGCGGGCGAGTACGAGGCGGCTGGCCGTCGGTGGGTCTATGGGTAGCCACAGGCGCGGTCATACCACCTACGGTGGAGTTATGTAAAGGGTTACCTACACCAGTCCCAGGAACATGATATATTGTGGATGGCGATGTCGGTGAGGGGATGTTGCCCGGTGACTGAGAATTCTGCAAGTTTGCCATCGTAGCATTCCCATTCGTCGCAGTCGGCGGTGGCTCGTATTCGGCTCGCACATTCTCAGGATGTGTAGAATGTGTGGGCGATGGGTTCTTGGGGGTTCCGAGGATGAGTTTCTTCATCGAAAATTTTCTTGACAAGCCTCTCCCCACCGATGGCGTAGGCTGTAGGCTTGAAGACGCATTACTATTAAAAGGAGGGTCCTGTACCTGATCCCTTTCCCGATCTCTCTCCTCTCTATCCCTGTCTCGATCACGTTTATCGCGTTCCCGTCTATCTGTATCCCGTTCCCGGGGCTGGGGAGGTTCAGACGTATATCCAATAGGCGTATTTAATCCTTGTGGTGTGGGTAATGCCTGATTCTTGTCCTTGAGCAACCGCCATACTGGAAGAAGCTCCTCTCTCAATTTTGTGATCCCCTTTTGCAATTCCCTCAGCTCGCCCTCAGTTTGCGAAATCCTCTCATCCCTCTGCCTTATTATCCCAATTAGTCGTTGTATGTCATGCTGTGTAGCAGACTTTTCGGTATCTTCGACATCGGCGGCTGCACATGCACAAAAACAAAACAAAGTAACCCACCAATCAGCGCTACACACAAAGGGGGGGGTCAAAAAATATCAGAGCGAGAAAAGAAACTCAGACTGAAAGCAAAGGAGCAACCCACAGACTGGCACATAATCACCGGTGTCAATTTGAACACCATGAGCGATCTTGATATTGTAGACACTTTTTAAGATGGTAAGCCTATGTCCAACACTTTTCACACCAACATCCCGTAGCTCTTCATGATCGAGATGGACCAAGGCCTGGCCGTCGATTTCATTTTCTGCATGGTCTGTCAGTCACTATTCACGCTTCCGACCCTGCATCCTGAATCTTGCGACCCATTGTAGCCCATCCCAAGAGGTCCGGGAAGGGACGAAAGGATGAAAGGGCTTACCGAAAAACTCATCGCCGTACTGATCCAATCCCAATGAGCGTATGTAACCAGCAACATCATCTGCGTCCCATTCCAGAATATGGCGATCGCTCATATCCCTGTTGTCCATTTCGTGGTAATGAGGCTGATGGAACGTGGGGGTATGTTGATCTCCATCCCTGGATGGAATGTCGGAGTCAGTGGGAGAGGGGGGCTGCTGATGATGACTTGGGGACGGCATCCCTAACCCTGCTATCGATGGGAACTGAGCGGGTGTTGTCGTTGATTGTGAGCTGTGGTAAGGGGGGTCGATGCGAGGCGGAGGAGGGGCTGCCGAACTGGGAAATTGAAGCTTGGAGGTCCCAACGTTAGCAGGGGATGCGATGGGAGAATAGCCAACTGCCTCCCAAAGTGTAGACTGGTCCTCGTATGGACGCGAGAGGCGGGCTTTTGGCTTTCGTTGATCCACCTTGGGTATCCGTCTGTTGGTGATTAAGAGGAAGCGGTCCGGGCAGTCGTTCAAAGGCAGGGTAAGGCCGCGTTACAGGAGGGAGTAGGGGGAAGGTGGGATAGAAGGTAAGGAAGAGGCGGTGGCAGATGCGTCCTGGAAAGTTAGCCTGTTGGTAGTCGAGGTAGGGTAATGTGGTGGTGGTGGTGGGCAAAGAGTGGGCAGTGAAAATGGTTTGTAGTGGTGGTGGAGGGAGGCTTGTAGGGGGGGGGTGAGGGAGGGATTCGGTAGGGGGGGAGGAACTTGGAAAATATGCGTGCAAAAAATGTGTGGACAACTTCAATAGGTAACAATACCTAATATTGTACCGCACCTGTATTAATGATTTTCGATTTCCTCAACAAGAATAACGTGCGAGAATAGGGAGGATGAGAAACTTGATAGCAGCTATATGAAGGAAGTAATATGTCTGAACAGATCCGGGAAAACAGTAATTTCTCATGCCACCCACCCACAGTTAAAGATTCGAAGATTTCCCAGACCCGGGGTCCTCAACAGGGGCGGCGATCGTGATGGGAGGGAAGAAGCGGCGGAAAAATAAAGAAGGGTGTGGCTCCTGCTCCTCCTGGGGGCTGGCACTGGACCACTAAGTGCTATATTGTTGCTTCTTTAATGCCGAGAGTGTGGACCATTTCTCTTTTTTAGGCCAGAAAGAGATCATTTTTGGACTTGTGATAAGGTTGGGTTTGCGCCAAGCCAGCAGGAATTGCGTTCAAGACACAGACCAATTTCTTCGGAGAGACATGGCTAAAGAGCGTCCCATTGGGACTTAGAAGGAAAAGCATTCTTCCGCGAACGCGGTAGAAGTCCGGAAATCGTACTCAGTAAACTAAAGTTAGGCACTGGTCCGGGACATTATGCGCGCTTCCTCCCTCAATCAAGGTTATCAATCAGCTAAAAGAAACCATCATACTCGCAGTCATCATGCTCACTTTCACGAGTTATGGAGCCAACACAATCGTCCTATCAATCCCCATAGCCACATCTGCGGGGCTCATCCAACCCCACCGCAACCACCACCACCACAACTCTCTCCCTCACTCCAACCATTATCCCATCCCCTCAGTTACCACCAGGGCTATGGGAAACATTATCACCATTAAACCAAATCATTGGCTTCACGGGATACGCATTTATACTCGCCGCCGTTCCCATGTATTCTATTGGCAGGGTTTGACTTGCAATGCTTGACACGACCATATCCTGCCATGCTCCAACTTCAATCCCAAATAAACGCCTCCGCCGTTAACGCTCAACCTCCCTTTAATAGTGCAAGCCAGTTCTCATTCATACCGGCACCGAGAGAAGATGAGCCATTTTTAAACAAAGATACCTGACCTAGTGGGACCGGATGCTAGCATCAATGACGTTTTCTAACATGAACTATCACAAAAATCAACGAGCTTTTGACCATTCATCTATCCACCCACCCATCCATGCAACAAGTATCCATCCGCATATCGGCTTGACCAAAGCAAAATAAAGCAATACAGTATCCTCGACGGTGCTCCTCATTTTATAGAGTAAGAACTCAGATACCGGCTCAATATAATTCTTATCTTCCCCAACCGTATACCAAGGTCATGAATAAGTACTAGTACAAGCGCTGGTGAGATGTTTTCGTGTCAGACAAGGGCAGTTAACCAGTGAGAATTTCCCTTTCTTGTACGAAAAATATCTCTCTGTGTGCTCGTACTCAATTACCGTACACTACTAATATAGACACATTCCTCACCGAATCATACGCCGACATGCGTGATGTCCTAAGACGGCCCGGTGATTCCATAGTGGAGAATAACTGAGTTCATGGGATAAACTCCTTTTCGATATAACACTTCTATCATAAAGGCAATTCTCCTCTAGCTCTAGTGAACTATGGTGAACTTCGCATTGGGAACACTATGAGCTACTTCACCCATTCTTTTACCATCACTACTCCACTCGAGTTCTTGCAGAAGTACCCGAAGATCTTGGCACTGTTCAGGGGTAAGAAACGCTAATACTTTTTGATGGGCACTCTCCTCTATGCATGTATGTCAGAAATGTATTCCCTCTACTAACCTCCCACTCCCGAATCCCTGTCAAACACAGTGGTCTTTTCCACCAAGGTGGAATCCTTCACTATGCTCTTCACCTTTTCTCTAGAGAAGGAAATTTTAGACTACCTAGCACATATACTTCAATTATTTGAGACTATATGGTAGGGTATTGCTTTAGCGTCACAATGTGTTGAAACTCATGGTATCTATTACTACCCACAAGTAAAACATAATCACTCGACCACCACCTTCCTCCAAAACAAAGATTAAAAATAAAAATAAAAAAGATAAAATAAATATATTACACTATTAGAAAGTCTTGACACTGCTATCGTGCTCCTCCAGTACCACCCAGCAAGTAAAAGCCACTTTGTAGAACTCAATCAGAATAGCTTTGTTATCTGTAGGCTCGACCCGGAAGTTCCTGAGGAGCAACCGGAGAAGAGTTTTTCGGTATTGTTTAAGCATATCATCATATGAGTTGAAGAAGATCCCTCAGTTCCCACATATTTCCTCCTTTTTGGCCATTTCTCCACCCCATCTATTCCTCCCAGTGTTCTCAACCCGGACGAGGGGGGAGGCGGAGGGCGGGGGGGGGCTCAAAAGCCCCCCAAAGACTGCCATCACAAAGAATCATGCGACACCCAAGTCTACTACTTGTCTAGTTAAAAGTTCACCGGACGCTTTGCACTCACCAACACCCATCTTATCACAAAAACGTCCGGAGACTTTTTTCCAAGTGCCAAGCCCTACCAAACATGGCACAGCTTGGTCCAAGCCCCCCCGACCCCACCAAAGATCCCGAGTCGCACAAGGCCTACTTGCTAGTCACCGCAAACAGCGAGAACAATAACCAAAACAAGACAAGCACAAGTACCCCCATTCTACCTAGCGTTGTATATACTGTGTATGCAGGAATACTCTCGGATTCCGGATCTATCCTCCCCAGGAACCCAGTTCAACCGTTTAGTCGAGAATATATAGGTTCCGCTTTCTATTCATGTAATGCAGGTTTCCTCCAGAGTTAGTGCACAGGCTGCCGGAGGCCCATTCTGGCATACGGTAGACAAGGTTGTTGTTTTGTTTTTCCTGTCCGAATATGGTATTATGATACTGGCCCTGTAAGTATGCGCATTCATGCTGGGACCCGGAATGCCGGGATGCCGGGCGGAGGCGAGGTGCTAGTAGTTCGAGTGATAAGTGGTGCTTCTGTAGGGCCGCAAGGGGAGAGTGGATGATCCGGAAATCTTGCCCCAGTGGGGTGGAAGAGGTGAAGAGCGGGGGGGTTTTGTTGCAGCTGCACTACACTGCAAGGCGTCTGTAGTTTCAAAGAGTTCTGTCTTGGGTAGCTTGCTTGTATCATCGCATTTTAAGGTTAGACTTTTCTGACTAGGTTCAACGACTACTGGTGGAGTTGTGTCTTCAGATGTCAACCATATTTGAATAAGATAGTGGTAAAGCCCTCTTCGTCCACCCCAACTCATCTCTAGCGATCGTAGATTAATAACTAAAATACTAGCTAATATTTATATTATACTATCACCATTAAACTTCCCGCTCGTATTTTCCGAAAATCTCAGAGCAGCAGTAGCTGAGGCTTTGGGCATGATAGTATCAGGGATTCATTTAAGGGTGGGTGATGTCGCGGAGTCTAACGGGGCTTAGTGCGGACGAGGACTTCACGACCCTGGAAGTACGATACCATATTCAAGGAACACCTTGTAAAGACGTAATTAGACAAGAGAAAAACACGCCAAAGATCAATCAATAGCCAAGCACAAATAACCTACAATCCAGAAAGGAGTTTCCATATGTATTCCGGTATGAGATGTGAAGTTCTCCTAATCTAGTTAGTATTTAGGTGCTTTCATGCTGCCACAGATTACCAAGTTAATCCCCGAATGAGCTACTGAAGCTACTTTAGAGTTTATTTGGGAGGCGAAAGAGCTCCCCGGAAACCAAATCAACAGAATGCGGTAGGAGTGTCTATGAGCTCGTGGCCGGCAACACAGAAAAACGCAGCAGCAGCATCTTCCATGCCCGAGAATGCGCTGAAACTGTACCAAACTTCGATATGTCCAAGAATTAAGAACAGCAGCGTTGACTCTGTGGCTTGAGTCCACCAATCTATATCATAGAAACAAAACCCTTCAGACATCATTCACGTTGCCGAAACTAAGGCACCAGACCTGATCAATTTCGGTATTCGTAGCAGGGGAGAAGGACCCAAAGACAGGATTCACAAAATATATAGCGGAGAGTCAGCACGTATCCAGAGCCCATATAAATTCACGATCCACGCTTTCGGGTATGTACTATACATATACTTCTCACCTGCTGCTTGTGCGAGCACTCTACCCGTACCGAACCCCCCCTATTCAGAATCTAAGTTTACCATAGAGCAGGATTTCGGTGGTTGGTTAATTGCTAACACCAAAAGCAAGGGCAAGAAAAGCCTTCAGTCCCCCCCCGTCTTCTAGTCCTCGTCTCCAATACTGTCGTAACATGGATTTTTTACCCGTCATTGCTGGGGTGTTCCGGTTGGGATGTATAAGTTAATATCTCAGCCGTGGCAGCCCACCGCATGTGGTATCTGCTTTAGAATATGGCTATTACTGCTAGCACTAACTTGAAAAATAGTCCTAGATTGTGTGGGGGCTCGCGGTTTATTTAAACCCTCCCGTCCAATATCTATAGAGCCATATTCACAGCTTCGTTGCAAGGATGGCACCGGTATGATACACTACACACTACCATACCAGCACGGCACCATACTCTATTTTCTAGGCTCAAACCCTTCCACCAACTTTCCATGTGCACTACTGAGCGAAGCGAGGCCAACAAGAGAGTCAGTTTCAGATTGCCCAGTGTTACACTCAGTGCCCAGTGAGTCGCACGGGCGACCAGCTTCAATACCTCTTGCCCTCTGGTGAAAGATCGGGAACACACGAATACAGTAAAGCCATGGCGAATCCGGTTTCCACTTCCTAAAGAAACCCCTACCAATACCAGGTATTATACCGCACTGGCTTGTCCGAATGAACACACCCGCTATGTACTGTACAGCACTCTACCATGCTCCTCGACTAGCATCCGGGATAGAAACCTCGATCTAACCGAGCTATGATATACGAGCAAAGCATTCCGAGATATGGCCTATGATGAGGTAGAAATCAGAACCCGGAATTCATCCACTCACTTACCCCCCCCCCCCTCTCCGTCCTGCCCTAATCCCAACAATATATAATATATCCCACGAATATAATAAATACCAGCGCAGTACCAACAAAAACCACCCGACACTAATCCCCCAACCTAACCCATCCCAACCCATCCAATCCCAAATACCCTAATCTGAAAATGCCATAGCACCACCACCATACAGCAGATCACATCATCCAGAGGATGTCCGTCCGTCTAGATAATAATGGCCAGCCAGCTAATAATAATCTAGGAAATTTCCCCCTCCCCCCATTCATTTCTCAACGTTTTCATTTCGTCTCGAGGTATTTACGATATCTCCAATCCAACACCAACAAACAAACTCAGTCAACCTCTTCTCCAATCAACCGAGAATCGAACGTTAACTCATCAGCTGAATACCTCAAAACCAGCTGCGAAGGGGAGCAAACCGTTTTTTTCCCAACATCCCTCGAAACCACGCTCGTATCATAGGCGCCGTATCATAACTGCGCGACACACCCGCGAGGGCTGAAGGAGTGCCCGGTCATCGGGGATCACTCGCCCTAGGGGATGTCTTGGCGGTCTAGTGAACTAGGCTTTTTTTTTTTTGCGAATTTTGCGAATTTTTTGTACGTATGAGTAGAAGAGCAGCTACACTAAGAGGAGAAGAAGAAGAAGAAGAAAATAGTTTTATATCAGTAGTATACCGTATTTGCAGTTCTGCACTGCCTGTAGACCACCCGGTTGGTCGAGGGGTTAGTTTGTACATGCGGAAACAATAGGGTTTATGGGACAGCTTCTTGTCCTTATCACTGTGGAATGTCACTCGATAGCACGGTGTGGGAGTTTACCGCCCCCCCCGCCGAGCCCAAGACGTTAACTTATCCCGCCGGGTGCGGAGGACTTAGATTGAGGCATAACGTAGTATGAAGACGGACCATGCGACGTTCGAGGCACAGTAAGTCGCTCGATTCAATTATGCTAGTGCACCAGTATCCTGGCCAAGCGTCATTGCGCCCAAGGCAAGAAGAAAACCTCCAAATGTACCCTACGATTATATGCAATTACAGTATCCATACGTAGTCGACGCGGCCGATACCCCGCTCTGCGACTAATCTGCCCTGGTATACTTTTAGGACTACAAGTGGTTCGGACTTCTTTGTGACATCAAGATTCCGTTTGGTGCTTTCGTATGTGGGTTGTTGTGTCGGGAGTGGTTGGTTGGTCATGGAGATGGGGGAGGGAGGGAGGGGAGCTTGTAATATCGCGATATTACTATCTAATCAAGTGATTGAGTGTTCTCGTATACAGCGATTATAATGGAATACATATGCCAATCTGGCAAGCGATGGCTATTAACAGGAAGTAGGGCAACGATGCGCCCCGACAAGTGGGATAGGAAGGGGGTAGGTGAGGTAATTAATCAAAGTCTGTAATCCACAAACTCTTCCTCTTCTTCTGCCTCATCCCCCTCCTCTTCCCCGTCCTCCCCATCACTTCCAGCTTGCACCTTCCGCCTCTTGCTCCCTTTAATAGTCCCTTTCCTCTTATTTTCCTTTCGCCTCTCATAGCCACTCTTAGTACTAATCCTCCCTTCCTTCCCATCAGCTGCTCTGCGCCTCGATTCAACCCCCCTCTTCTTCAACCGCTCCTTAGCCCTCTTCCTAACCTTCGGCAGTGCATCTACCAACCACCTCCCCTCCCCCTCCGCCCCTTCCTCTCCTCCTTGAGCTTTAGCAATAACCCCCGCAATCCCCTTCACAAAGCGCACATCCCCCTCTGTAAAATACGTAATCGCCAGCCCTCCCTGCACCCCACCACTCCTCCCCATGCGCCCAACACGATGAATATACCCCGCAACGGACGTCGGAATGTCGTAATTAACGACACACCTAACACCCCGAAAGTCCACCCCGCGGGCAAGTAGGTCCGTTGTGACAAGCACCCAAATCTCCCCTGCGAGAAAACGGCTCATGACCTCCGCACGCGAAGTGTCCGAGAGCTTCGCATGTAGCACCGCGATTCGGCCTGGGGTAGGCAGGTCGTAGAGGATCTCCGCGACAAGCGCTTTTGCGCGCGGGATCGTCTGTACGAATATTAAGGCGGGCGGGTGGAAGGAGGTCGTGAAGAGCTGGCGGAGCGCCAGGAGTTTTCCAGGTTCGGTTGCGGTGTAGGTTAGCTTTTGAGTGATGTTTTGGATTGTGGTGTCCTTTAGGCCGACAATTAGGCGGATAGTAGGGGATAAGGAGGGAGAGATGTGTTGTTGGCAGAGGGCCTCGGTGGAAGAAGATATTGTTGCGCTAAAGAGGGAGGTGCGGAGGTGTGGAGATTGTAATCGTGTCCAGATTCCAAGTGTTTGCTCACGGAAGAGGGAGTCTAGGAGGATATCAGCTTCGTCCAGGATCAACCTAGACACTGAGGACCAGTCGGTCTTCTTCCCTCTCTTCTCCTCACCCTTTTCGGGGGAGGAAGAGGATGAGGTGGAAGCCTCAAGGGAATGTAACAAAACCGCCGGTGTAGACACCACAACCTCACTCTTAACCCCCTCACCTCCCTTCTTCAACAACGCCACACGCACCCCGGTCCCCAAAGCCAACTTCTTCCCCTCATTCACAATCTGCCCCGCCAATTCCTTCGTCGGCGCCACGACTACTACTCGCACCTTCTTCTTCCTCTTCTTCTTCTTCTTCTCTCCTTCACCACCCTTCCCCTGCGCGAGTATCCAGTCTAGAACCGGTACCATAAATGCCATCGTCTTCCCGCTCCCCGTCGGCGCACAGCAGACCAGGTTCTCGCCACGCGAGATCACGGGCATTGCGCCCATCTGCACTTCCGTCGGGACGTGGTACCCCTGCGCTCGCATATTACGGTGCAGGCGCGGGGACAACTTGTGCAGGTGGGTGAATGAAGTCAGGGGCTGGATCTCTAGCTCTTGCTTCTTTTTCTTCTTTTCTTTCCCTCCATCGGCACTCGTAGATTTCAAAAGCGTAAACTTTAATTTATGCTTCCTCAGCAAAGCCTTTATTTCCTCTCGCCCTAGCGCCGGCTGCTCGCATAGGCCCAATTCTTCTTCTTCTTCTCCCCCCTCATCGCCATCTCTATCGCTATCATCGTTACCCTCGCTGTCGCCGTCGTCGTCACGGGAGCGCTTGACACCGGCATTAAAAAAGTCGAGTTCTTTCGGGAGTGCGCTGGAGGAGGAAGAGGATGCTGGAGTTTTTACGGAAGCGGAGCCGGCTCCCTTTGCGAGTGTGGTTGAGCGGGTTAGGAGGCGGAATATATCTGCCATTGCGGACTTGTGAAGACGGTGGTGGGGTGAAGGGAGATTACTAGCAGGTATTCATAGATGAAATCAAGAAAATGTGGTGTCGCCAAGACGGGAGATTTCGGGTCATGGCAGTCACTCGGAGTGGGTTGCAGGTTGCAGGTTACAGGTCCAGGCTGGTGGCTATGTAGTGGTGACCAGACACAGGGAAATGGGATTTTGAACGTAATAAATTAGACCCTAGCATCTAGGCCACTACTTTTAAATTATAATACCACTTGCTCTACTCGCAGGGGTCATAGGGAGAGTAAGTATTCTCAATTTATCGTACTGGGTCTTGCGGTCAGCCAATACCAAGTCTCTGGACACTCCCGCTGGCTCTCACCCCAGCTAAACGCAGCCACGAAAACCCATGCTCAAAGGAATAAAGGAGGTCATTAAATTTTATTATTAACACCTAAAAATCCGGAGCCCGTCACCACCGCCACGATATAAGCCCGTAAAAAAAATGAGCAAAAAAAGACAATACACCCGAGAAACAAATGAACGCCTCTCAAAACACCATCTCACCCCCACCCGCCGGTCCTCCAACAGCCCTCTCCCCGGCCAAACTCCCCCTTTCCGCACCTGTCTCCGAAAGCCCTTCATTCCCCCACTCATCCACCGCCACCGCCGCCTTACTCTTCCCATCTTCCCTCCCGCTTCCGCCCCTTCGACCTCTACTCCCGCTACCGCCCTTCTCCCAGAAATTCGACCTGACTTTTCTAAATGCCGGGTCATAAGCATAACTACTCCGCACTTTTCTCCCACCATTAGTCGCCTCCTGCGCCAACAACTCTGGCACCGAAATTTTTAATTCTGCAGCTAATCGCTGTTGGTCTTTATCATCCCAAGTGCTAAAGTAGTTTCCTTCGTGTCCGTCAAGGGCGGGAGTGAGTGACAGGGTGAGCCAATTCTTGCGCAGCCAGACGGTAAGAGCCTCCTTAGCTTCGTGGAGGACTTCAGATTTAATCGGCGCGATGGCTTTCTCCAACCGTCGGATGCCGCGGAATATCTGGGGGCAGTTTCCCCGGTTTATGGTCTTTGGGGAGGTTGCTCGGGTGATCAAGTCGTGGATTCTAGGTTTCTCTGGCGTGGTAGCTTTAAGGACTGTAGAGATTGGACCAGTGATCTTTGAGCTATCGAGCTTATCCGCTGCCATGAGAGCGCCGTGGTCCAGTAGTGGGTCAATGATCTTCCGGTGCCAGTCTTCTTTCAGATTCGACGTGGCGACGAGGGAAGCGTGCGCGTGGATTCTCAGGTAAATTTCTACCATCTTCTGCTCGTTGGCAGACATCTCCTCGCGGACTCTCGTGACGAGGGCGGTGATTATTGCGTCGTTGCATTTCAGCAGCGGCCTTTTCCAGAGGCCCTTGATGCCCCGGGTACTGAGTAGGTCTAGGCCTTTGTTAAATATCCAAGTATCCGAGACTTCGCAATTGTATACTTGATCTAGCACATGGGGCACAATATGTGCACAGCTTGCGCCAACACAAGTGAACTCATGCGCCATCCTGACAATCGAGTAATGGGCCCAATGTTTGAGATCAGTAATCTGTAAGAAGTCCGCCGCGCGCACAATCTCAAAGAGCCGATCGATGATCTCAACGGGGGGCGTCTTGGCGCCTGGTGTTTTGTACAGACTACAATCCGGAGACCCGCCCGGGGAGACGGGAGAACAATTCACGTGTCTGTCGAGCTCGTAGCTCTCGAACATGGACCACAGCTCCGTGCCATATACATATGAGATGACGGCCCACAATCCACAATCCGTAAACTCCTCCGTGTAGAAGGTAGCCTCGGCGGCATGGGCGTCACGGAATGCAGAACTGAACTGTGTCTTGAAGTATGTTATACGAATCGGCAGCAAGAAACGGTGCACCTTGACCGAATGGACCGGCACTTTGTCCCCTAGCTCTTTTAGATGAATAGTAAAATCCGGCATTAGCGCCTCCGGGAGCCTAGTGCTCAATACCGGTTCTTGAAAAACCGCATGAGGTCCCTCCACTTGCGGATACACATTGCTCATGGCTTTCCATAGCCCCGCCAAGGTCTCCTTCGTGCAGCACTTTTCCAAAATATCCTCGATAACGCACTCCAGATCCTTGCCCCCAGTAACATGGACATTTCGTCCGTCGCCTTCACCAAAGTCTGTGTGAAGCTTATTTCCCGCTGCTATGTAGAAGAGGGGAGAGTGGGTGTGGCGCTCGCCCCCGTCGGGAAAGATGAATTTTATGTCTCCGTTTCTGGAGGCATCTTTCTGGAGCCGGCTGAGGTGGGATCTGAGCCCGTCAGTGCCACCTATGAAATCGTACGGGAAGACATCGGAAGCCTGGAAATGTGACTTTGAAGATTTCATGATGAGAGAGGCTCGGATGGGAGGTGTGGTGATTGTGTCACAAGTTAGGAAAGTTAAGAGCAGAGGAGGAGAGGTTGCGCGAGGCGTAGCAAGCCCCAGAAAAGGAGCACAAGTAGTTGTACCAGGGTCTACTGGAGGGACACAAATACAAGTATCATACAAGCCACATATTGCCTACTCGGGTATACAAGCAGGTGATGAGAATGCAGACTGACAGGAGTATGTCCCGAGAGCAGATCTCTAGGTGACACCAATAACACTAAAGTCTCGGGCCGCCCATACCCCACCCCATCTCATCATTTACCTATATACCCGGGTGCTGCACTACCGGTAGTACTCTCACGAAGCAATAGGAGATGGGAGGGTGACATAGTCTAAGCCTGCACGCCGCCTTCTCTTTCAACGCAGTCCAGAGCCTCAACTCCAGTTTTCAGCCTCGATCACATCACAGAACCTCAACACCTAATTCCATCAAGAATCCGGCTATGATATAGCCCCTAGGAAAACGTGTTCGTGAGATATATGACTAAGCAAACTCATGCAGACTTTCGCCTGAGGGGGCACAGCACTCTCAACGGGTGTCCCCACCGCAGGTACAATTGCCAAACCCCGTGCTTGGTGACATCTGCGAAAAGCGCCAACCCTAGCCCACAAAGTCCCACAGAGCCGCATAGCTTAATTTCACGAGACGCCAATACGGGAACCACTCCTTACGCATCACTGGCGATAATCAAAGCCACAGACCAGCAAAAGATACCATCCCATAGCATCATATTACCACATTGTAACCTACGCTTCAACTTTTAACGATCTTGCACTGGTCAGGCAAGCCGCATCAGGAACATTAAGATGCAGAAAACGTCATGAACATGCGAGCAAACGTCAGATAGAAAGAACAAGGGAAATATAAAAACAAAATAAAAAGCAGGAACAAAGTTATTCCCCCAATGGCATCCCCTCAACTTCATTACAAAGCGACCTCCAGTTATCCGCGTGCAGCTCAGCGTATTTTACGCGCTCTTGACTCCAGTCTTGGTGCAACCTAGCGCAATCATTATCAGCCACGCTCCCTGTAATTAGAAAGGAGGAGGGAGCATACCTAGCAACATGGTACTGGCTGTTCTGGAAATAAATCAATTCGTCTCTAATGCATTCCTTGATCAGGACTCCTCGGGCATGCTGGTCTACGATGCTCTTCTTGTCTCTACTAATGCTCTCTTGCACCTTCTCCTCTTCTCCCGGCTTTCCAGGTTCCATACGGTGGCGGAGCGTTTCGAGTTTAGCTTCATTCTGCTTGATTCTCCGTTCGAGCTGCGGGATATTGTCTACGGCGTAACGGTCCTTGCGTTCGAAGAGTTCACGCATGCTGACAAGGCAGTCGCGTTGACGCTTGAGATCCTCGAGGACGCCTTGGTCCCAGGCCTTTGTCTCGTCTTCGATAAGAGATTGTGACTGTGAAAGATGTTTGGCAACTGCTATTAGTCCGTCGTTAACTAGTGGGATTTCGCTTGTATCGACCGCATAAGTTGCTTCAGAAGCATCGGTCAAAGACCGAAGAGCACTAGAGAATCTCATGTAATCCGATGCAATGCCCTCTTGACGTTTCTCAAGACGTTCGACAAGATTGCACAGCTGGATGTAGACCTCGGAGGACTTACGCAGTCCGCTGCGAACCATATCGAATGTGTTCTCTAGGTTTTGTGGCAGACGCTCCTCGAGTCCAGGAGGAAGGGCTTTTCCAGAGAACTCCTCCTGGACCGAAAGGTTCGCTTGCTTGCGCCAAACGGAAAGCTCCTGTTGCTTATTTTCTTAGCATGCCTATTGTTTCACAAATAACAATAGCTAGCGACATTGATGGTGAGTGTAAGGAAGGGTAGATACCGTAGGAACTGTCAAAAACATAATCACAAGTTGCTCCTGTGACAGCACTGGATGACGGACAAGTGCATTGGCAAATCTGGATAGTCCTCTCCTACGACGCTCCAGAAATGCCGCGTCGGCTGAGAGATAATGTCCATTAACTGCACGGTCCAGTGAATAACGTTATTTCTGCTTCAATATGAAACCACAGACAGACCCACAAACAACAGCTCAAGGGAATTGAGGCTTACCAGCCAATCGTTTAGGGGGCAATAGAGGTAGCTGCCGAAACGGGAATCGCTTATGAAGGCAATCCAATAACCTACGCAGAATAAAATAAGCATTAGATCATCTCCCCGTGAATAATGAATGGCGACTTACCAAACAAAGTCACTATACCGCCTAACAACCCTACTCTGTCTCCTCGCACTTGCAATCTGGTAATTACGATGCTGAAACATAAACATCCCCTCCTTCTCGGGCAGCACAGTCACAGTGACAACCTCCTCCGGACCTCTTGGAATCCTCATCCTGCCCAACCCGCCACCATCAGACCCCCCGGTGATAGTAGGTGCAGAACCATTCAGACCATTCCCGCCTAGACCACCGAACGAACCATGCCTCTGCCCTATTCCAGGGTTTGGCTCTCCGAAAACAGCAGACTGGTTATAAGTGCTCCCGCCAAACGAATCCTGTCTCTGAGGACCATCGTAAACCCCCCAGGACGAGGCGGATGTCCGACTTGCGTCACTCTGTCTAAGGGCAGAATGAATATCATCGGGCTCATGATCTCCGTCACCTATATGTTGTATGGCCTGGGGGGCGTGAGAATAGGCGGAGTGATTCCTATCAAGAGAAAGATCCCTAGGCGGCATTCCAAGTGTAGATGCAGATGGTGTATATTCAAAAGTATTTCCCTCCATGGGAGGGGTCGGCTGAGGATTTTTTCCACTATTATCTATAATAGCCACCTGATTATCCTGTTGGTTAGCGTGATCGTGGTTAGCGTGCATCTCAGGGCTCCCCCACGGATCCGATTCAGCGCCAAATATGCCGGCCGCGTTTCTGGGGCGGGTTGGAGCAGTGCTTATAGGAGTGGATTGTTGGCGATGGACAACTTTAACGGGAGTGCTCGAGGTCGGGAGATCTTGGGCTGATTGCGAGTGGTGTGGGGGGGGGGCGACGGATTGGTTGATCGAAGATGCAATGGAAGTGGTGGGAGTCTCGATAGCCTTCGAGAGGTGGAGACGTCGAGACTTAGCTAAGTCCGGTATGGGCAAATCTAAGTTCAAATGTCAACATGGCACTTTATTCTTTCTTTCCTGCTACGGTCAGCCCGCAAGGGATAATACTCCTCCTCGAGTCGTCCACTCCATCGATAGTGACCTCTTCACCTTGCTGCTCCAATCCGACCAACGCCAGCAAAACGTAAAACTCCTCACGACCGATGCTTTGTTTCCCGCCTTTTAACAAAATGCTCAAAATTTTGTCCTCGACACCATACCCATCGGCGTCAGCTTCCTTGAGCACCTGCTTAATACCATCCAAGGTAATCCCATTTCCATCGGGACTCCTAAACTGCTCAAAGAACGACTCGTAAAGGAAATTGTATCTCTCGGGAATATTTGCATTCTCCTTCGTGAGCAGCGTTTTTGAGATGTCCGTAGGAGCACCGCGCCGGGCCGTGGGAAGCCCTGCAGAGTTCCAGGCACCAGCACCAGAGTCATCGAATAGTGAACCGGGCGCGGACTCGAACTCTTCATCCGCAAAAAGCGAAGAGCGAGAACGGCCTGGGGGAGAATCGCCAAATAGAGACATGGTTACCAGCGAGGAGAAAAGGGAAGAGAGGAGAACAATAAGTTAGAGCACTCGCAACTCGGGATTACCTGCACCGCTCGCTGCAGCTGCCCCCCGCCCCCATCCAACAGCAAACCAATCAACCAGCCGGCCGGCCCACCCTAGGCTGTCCCAATTTGGGATATCCAATTGTGGGTTAAAACCCTTCGCTTGAATAAACCAAAAGCCACAACGCACCCAAGCCCATTCCCCAAACTACGCGTGCACATACCGGCAGTCCGTTGCCCATACTGAGGCGCCAAAAGGGCACTGTGGCACCGTCCTAAAGCCTACTGTAACCGCCCAACTCGCATAACTTAACACCAACAGCACAGCCGTTAGCAAATTAAATTACCGGCTCATGCAGCTCCATCCGATCAGTTGGCTCCCATTTCTTGCTGCTAGCCACGGAGAGTGCGGTTAAAATCATGCCTGCTCGTCCTAATGGTATTGTAAACAGTGCCCAGGTTTTCGTTTTGCAGCTAGCTAAGATTTCTAACAAGTTTTTTTCTCTTTTCACCTTGTTCCTGCGGAGCGCAGTATTTGAAGAAAGTTTTCTGTCATACATATTGTATATGTCGCTGTATGAAGCTCTAGAGCAAGATATGATAGAAACAGAGAAAATAGGTATCAAAAAGTCAAGGGCATGAGCAAATGAAGTTGGAAAAACTTCGCAGTCTAAGACACCATTTAAGAAGCCTCCGGATGCCTTGCATTTATTAGTACCTATCTTGGCACAAAAGCATCCGGAGACTTTCTGAATTATGATACCAAGTAGAAGCACCTGGTAGCGTTCAGAGATATTATTACCAGCGCTCTATTATCAGCAAACCAAACCTTGCTGTAGACTAGCCAACACCTATTCGCGCTATTGAGCTCACCCAGCACAGTATCCGCCCCCGAGCCACAGTTTTCTAGCCACATGAGGAGCGAATCATCTATCATACGGAAGAGTAGAGGGGAAAAGAAAAAGAAAAAAAGTTCATCCTAACCCCGTTCCGCTTCGGAGCCAGAGAGCGATGCCCACCGAAATCTAGCTAGCTAGTTCGGCCGTTGTCCTCTTCAGACTCGGAAGCTTCTCGGCTAAGGCTGATCGCAGTATCACCCCATCCATCACCTCCACTCCCCTCAACAAGCCTAGCATTCAGCTGGCCAAACCACCTCTCTCGCCTACTTCTATCTCCCCCTTCCTCGGCAACTCTGGCAGCCCTCGTAAGGCGCCTTTTTCTACTCCTGCCGCCTTGGGAGAGTAGCCCACTGGTTCTCTTCCTTTTCTCCTCTCTGGCCAGGTCATACTTGGTGATGCCTCTAATGTACGGAGCCGCATCTGTCATTAGAACCACGCGAGGCCCAGTGATGACTGAATGTGATATGGAGGGGGTGGGTGAAAAGATCGTAGATGTGGATCCAAGCGATTGGAAAACCTCTCGGATGTAGATATCTGAAAGAGGACTATAACAGCATCGTCAGAAAGCGTATTAGATATAACTGTGCCGGGTAATGGGAAATACCTGAGCCGATCCTTGATATTTCTCCTGTCGGCAACAGCGCCAATGATTTCTTCATCACGAATCGCATTTAATGGAGAGATGGATAAAGTAGTTGCCCTATCATTAAGATGGATCCTCGCGAGAGATCTCACACAGATCGAGATATTTGTCTCGATTGACCAAAGTGTGGCTACGGGATCCGTTTGCAGAGTTTGATATCCCACAATATCGTCCAAACGAACTTTTGCACCGATTAGGGGGAGTGTAGTATCGAGTGCGGCCTTGAGCATAATGGTCAGTCACTCTGCGCTAGCTATCTCCTTGGGTCGAGTCACAAAACCTACTTCAGTACTGTCCATTCCCAAGCCAGCGCACATATCCACGGAGCTCATTGCCTCAGCATAATCGTCCCACATTTCCAGAGATTGCAGGTCCTTCCCAAGCCCAGCGGAGAAATCTCTTAGTTCCCTATCTTCTCCAGATCCGACATCAACTCCCCATTTTTCCCATACGCCGTTCCATTTCTCCTCGTCACCAGCCCCTCTCTGGATCCAATCCATGCCTTTTCGATAAGTGTTTCTACTGATCACCCTAAGAACATTCCCGTCCTCATCACGGTCGGATCCATTGGGCCACCGTACCAACACCCAGTCCAATCCTCCCTTCCGATCTCCCACCCCCATTCTGCACCAGAACTCAAGCTCCATCAAACTAGCCCTAAGATCCCGGCCCGTTGCATTTACCAGTGCCATAATAGCCTCCCTGCGAAGCATATGACCTTCATTGGCGCATATGAGGAGTAGGTGATCGACAATCAAGTCCGTTGGCGGCGGGGTCAATCTTAGAACAGCATGGAGCGACAGAAGGTCAATTGGTAGAAGACTTTCATCATTACAAGTCATCACAACCGGGCGTTTTGACTGCGCGATGAGTGAGAGCACAGTGGACCAGAATTGTTTGTCTTCGTCAAATAATAGATCAACCTCCTCTAGAAGAAGGAGTGACTGCTGAGACTTATTGAGCTGGACATCTTCCCCGACTTGTGTGTTTTTCTCCATCTTGCTTTTGAAAAATGAGGTAGCACTCGCTGGGGTGCCTGCCTTGGCCTTCTGCACAAGGTGGTTTCGAGTCATTTCCCCAACAAGGTCGAGAATCTCTTTACCACTTCTTTTGGCTCCGGGAGAGACTTCGAAGATGGCAAACCCAACTTCCTTTGCAACTGCATAAATAGCTGCTGTCTTTCCGCATCCGCTGGGGCCACTTATGACCACAGCGTTCACAAGTCTGTCCGGTTCTCTAAGGCCCCCAAAAGGAGAATCAATTCCTTTATCTCCAGCACGCATGGTGGACTTCTTAGCGCCAGGAATTGTGGAATAATCTGTGTCCTCGGGATCGGTAATCTCATCCATCTCATCCATCTCTTCCTCGCTATCAATGATGAACCCGGCAAGCTCATCGTCATCCTTTTTACACTTTTTCTTTCTCTTTGTAGCTGCTTTCCCCGCTGCTCCCAAATTATGTTTTTGCTTCCTCTTGGCACCAAGTTTCGGATTGTTGGAACCAGTGCCCATGTTCTCCACCTTTAAGGCCATCAGCCAATCCTTCAGGATCCGAGGCTCCTTGCCGATTTGCAGTACCTCACTTGATGAAGTCGGTGCATACTTAGTCTCCCAGGCCTGGCTCTCACATTCACATTTATCAAATGCACTAAGTTCTCTGCCCAGCCTATCGTAAAGATTTAGCAGTGCTTGGTGCGGTTGCCTCGTCGGTCCCTCGGAGCTTATGCTTGAAACTGAGTTTTCTCGACCACGTGGGACCTCCACCGCACTGTTATTCGGATGTGGTAGTCTTGCAGAAACTCTCTCCCGTATTGCCTCTTTGAATTTTACACCAGTCGTAACGACACGTTTTGGAAGTCTGACATCGGAGGGAACCTCATAGAATCGTCTCTCATGATAATCCGCTGACAGCATATCCTCTTTCTGAGCATTGACGCCGAGGTGTGATGTATACAATCCGAGTATATCCTCCTCCGGCGGAATCGCAACCACAGCATCTTTTAGTTTCCGTTCTTTCAACACGAGTTCACCCTCTACCATGTGAACAATAGCTCCCTCTTCCGAGAGGCCACGAACATGACAATTATCTTTTGAAGGCCATGGAGGACCAACCGCTCCACTATTTCCTAGGGAGCGGCTATTTACCGAATTAAAATATGATATAGGAGCCCGTGCACCAGGTCCAGAGGGCAAATGTGTCTGGTTGTTATCAAACAAACAGGAACTTCCCTGTGGTTGATCCTGTGGCTCGAGGGAAATGGATTTACTGCGATCAGTGCCATCCCCACTCGTAGTATTAGCAACTAGTGTTGTAGTTGTTGGGGCATTGTCGGGTTTCTTCATGCCACCAGGCTTGAAGAAAGGATGAACTGGTTTTGTGCCCAGCGAAGCGGCTGTCCTTCTTGGTACGTCACGAATTGTGACAGCCGGCGTAGGCCTCGTGCAGGTTTCCAGAATAGGGGAATTTATATCTAATTGGGGGGGGTCCTTTTTCTTCCCCATAAGACTGAATGCATTAACTGGCGGCATGGCTGGGCTTTCCGGAACGAATAACGGACTACTCTGAATCATCAAAGCTCCCGTCTCGTAGTCGTAAACAACTCGCTTGTTTTTCTGAACGGCTTCCTCAAGGGCGGATAAGGGTACTTCGTCGTGCTGGTGGATGGTGCTGTGAGGAAGGTCGAGCTCGGGAAGAGGCAATGATGGTACGGGAACAGGGGTGTTTAGTGGCACAAACGGGCTTCTAGGTATAACAATGATGCCCGTATTTGGATTATAGCTCACGCCCCGCCTTGGTTTCGTCTGATCATCTGGCGCAGACAGCGAGGCCACATCAGACGTCTTCCCCCCCCCCCTGCCCTGCTCCACTAAACAGTTAGAGGCGCTCGCAGGAAACAGTTCTTGGGACTTATCCCCTGCCGCAGATGATAGCTTGGCTAATCTTTCATCCGGGGCTCGTATAGTCAGAATACGTCCATCCCATGAGGAACAGACCTCAGGGTTTCCAAGAGCATTGTTAAATTTTTCTTGGGGAGCAGAAGGAAGCCCACATGAATGCTCCTCAGATGTGCCATCCTGATCGCCTCCCAAGGGAATTGGTGTCTTCTTTCTTCTCTTCCTTCTGTTGCGATTAGGGTCAATTTCGTAACCCCCAATAGCATCCTCCGATGGCCCTGGTGAAGAGGCCGGCGTAATTAAGGAGGAAGTGGGGCCAGAAAAAGATGCGATAGCATTTGCGTCGCCCGTGGGATTGGATGGTCCTGCTTCAATAGCACCTTTCTTCCGGCGCTTTGTCTCTCGAGACTTGGTAGGTTTCTGAGGCTTTGAGTCGGAACGCGCTCGAGATTTTTTGGGTTTGACTTCCGCTTCGTCAGCTGAGATTGATGCAGGAGTTATAGGACGGCTTCCCTTTCCCTTCGGTGGTAAATGTCTCAATTCATTGCCTGCGGAAATGGCTCATCAGTAAAAGATATACTCTCTTTATGGCTAGGAGGAGATCAACGTTTTTGGGTGTCAAAAAACGGATGAATTGCCGGCTTTGCGGCTTTCATCTCTTGTATGGATGAAGACTTTGGTTCCAGCTGCTGGCCTGGTTGCTCCCCAACACTACCCAAGAGTGCACTGTTGCTAACGATATGGTCTGCGGACGACATGTTTGCGTAGGTAACGACGTCAAGCGAAGCCATACAGGCTAGAGGGCCAGAAGTTTGGTTTCTTGCTTCGCGCGCAAGTATGTAGACATGCGGATGTGGGGGCGTAGAATTTTCGTTCCTGCTTCAATCTGGTGGTTGAAAGTGTACTCAAAGAGGCCTGGGGTGGACGCGTTGAGGTTGCTATGGCCACAGTGCCGGGACGCGACGCGGCCACGCGAAAATTGTGCTGTGCTCGAGTATGATACAAGTACCAAAAATTCTGGCACCAAGGCCGGTAGATTTACTGTAGGACAAATGGCTCTCTCCCTTGGGCTGTCTGGGACAGTAAAAATTCGCTGCCAGGCACACTCATCCTATTTTGGAAGAATACCAGTACAGTATTATGATTAGTTGGAAATTAATGGTCACTTTGGCGCCGAGTCTTTGGGGTTTAAACCCCCGACATTCATTACTCGATATAGCTAGGTCTTGACTGATCTGGAGTGAGCGTGTCTGGCTGCGAATTCTACCGTTTTAGACCTCCCAAGGGTTATATAACACAGTCGCTATAAAAATTTTGTCACGGCACATATGATATGATACGAGCCTGAGTCCCAGGGCGGCTGTGCGACGACCACGGGTAAAGACTAAAGAAGTGGAATAGAGAAGAGGGCAGAAAAGAGAGGACACGCAATGAATTGTTACCCACAAAAAAAAAATCTCTAAAGAAATAACTTTATCACATTTGATGCAGTCGGAGAAATCCGCATAAAGTTCCGTTTGCATTCGCACGTGGCCATGAGAGTGCTTTTTGTTGTGGAAGTGCCAAGAGTGATCCCAGCCTCTAATCCAGAGCCTCCTCTTAACCTGACCTAGTGAGGGTATCTGGGTCCCTTGTTGGTCCCCCTGATAATCCAGATAAGCTGTTAAATCACTTATGGTACATAGGGGGTCCAGAATAGTCTTTCAGACAAGGTTTTACCCTCATAATGATACCCTCCCTTCTTATTTAGCTACGATAGTTATCATAGCAACTATCATATCCGTACCTACAGTATACCGTATACGGCACACTTGTCCAACGCGGGAGGGGGTATCATACCGGACAGATTCCTTGGAGTATGGTCGCCCAGGATAGAGGGGTGCGACTGGACTAAAATATTGATTGATAACTCTCGATTCTCCCCACCCGATCCAAGTACTAGTACAAGTACCGTACCGTACTCGAGTACAATGGCCGGGTGGCATCTGAACGGAGTGTTTATATTCCCGACCGAGAAGCCACGTGCTTACCTGCCGTATTCTAAAAGTGCGGATATTCTGGCATTTCTTCTGCAAGAAACCATGCCAAGATTTCCGGATATTTTTTAAATCGGTGAGTTGCACCATACGGAGCCTTGGCGTCAGAAAAGCCAGACTCAACCCTGGTTTTGCAAATATCCCTCGACCAGGTCACGATGCACAAGTGTATTCTCGTAAAAATGAAAATAAAAGATAGGAGAGGGAGTGGCGAAGGGAAGTAAATAAGCATAATAAACATCAATTAGGACTAGAATGTGGTGTTGGCCTTGATAAATACCGGTACTCCAACTGTGGGGGGAGGTCTACAATTGTTTTGCGAGATCAGAGTTGAGCCTGGCTCCTCTAACCCGAATACTTTTTCTCACCACCATCATAAAGAATGAATTATGCACAGTAAGGGATGGGTGGGCAATGCCAGTATCATAAAGCAAACGAACCGTGGCAGCACAAAACGAACTAAATCCATGAGGCATGCTGCTTATCCCTCTGATCTGGTAATCTCTCGCAGCGTGGTACTACAGTACCAGCCGTTTGGTCTTTCAGAACGATATCTCACACAAGTATTTGCCGATTTGCGAACATTGCCCCGTACTTTGGTATAATTTTTTCATTTCCTCATTCAATCATAACCTAATTTTCCTCATGAAAGTTGTATTAACTCACCTCGATTGGCAGGTGTTGTCCTTGCCCGTAACGGTATGTGGTAGTGAGAGTAATAAAGATTTCATACTGTAGAGTTAGCTTGGGTGATTGTGGTTAGTTTACCGGAGAAGCATTTGTAGGAGAAGCATTCTGAGAGAGGCATAAAAAGGCTGACTGCCTCCACCTTCCTATCCCGACGGCCAGCATTCACCACAAGCGAGATCCTCCTGCACCAAAGGAAGCATACCAGTAAACAACACGAATACAGAAGCTACGTTTCCTCTTTCCTCGCCATCACCTCTTTACCACCGAAGAGATTACTCCCTTCTGCTTGATTACTCTACCTGATTACTCCATGTTTTCTTCTGTCATTTCTTCCAATTACCTGCAACTCTTCCCACCAAGGGCACTGCAAGGCCCCAACTGGCAGATTACCCCGACCCGCCCTCTCGGGTAGTCTTTTAACCCGAAACAGTAAGGCCTGCCCCCCCCCCCGGGAAAGCGTGTGTCCGAAGCTTCTGGCTGTTTTCGAAGGCTTGCCGCCAAGAGAAATAAAACCGTCAGCCCTTTTTCTTTTGTTCGGCAATTTCCTTTCCACACAGGAACTAATCCAATGACTTTGGGGTGAAAGCAACGAGGAGAGACTAAAAAGAAAGGAAAAGGGATGCTGCCGTGTTCATTCCTCGTTCCTTCCTTATTTCCTCGCTCCCCCTCTCTGTTTATGCACTTTGGTGATTCGACTCCACCAAACTGTTACCATTGAGCCCCGGTTTTGGTGTTGTTACCTTCGGCGTCTATTGGGTAGTTGTCAATCGAAAAAGGGGGCTTAGAGCAGAGAACACATACAAGTTCGAGAGCCTCACCCATACGAATTACGGGTCCATCACCTTGAAGAGAGTGAAAACTTGGTCCCAAAAAAGTTTGGATATCAAGAAAGGCAGAAAAATATGGGTAGACCGAGACGAACGTCCTCCCTGGGGGAGGACATCCGGGGTGATACTTCAGCTCCTGGAATATCAACCATGAACACATCTCATGCACAGGTAATATTCCTTTGTCTCCCGGCACGGTAGCGGTTTCGCAGACTAACATTGTGTCATCCTAGAGAGCTGCTTCACGGAGTCGACGAAGGGCTTTATCCAAACCCCGGCCAGCATCGAAATCCCGAGTTCGGAGCTTTTTCACCTGGTACCGCGAGATCTCTTACCGCAAGACATGGAGTATGTTTCCATCCCCGGATTTCTAGATTTTGAATCAAAACATCAAGTTAACCTTTGATCCGTAGTAAACCCCCTCGTGGCTATGGCTCTCGTAATCGGGGCTTACAGCTTAAATCCCACTCCCGAGAACCCGTTACATGCTTGCATTTTCTTATCCTATCCCGAACCTCCAGATCCGACTTCACACGCGCCTACAGAGACGCAGTATGGTAAAGGAACGAGCGACTATCTCTTTGTCATATTTTATATGTTCTTCTTCTCTTTCACCCGTGAGTTCCTGATGCAGCAGGTCTTGCGGCCGCTAGCCATCTGGTGTGGTATCGTCAAGAAGTCCAAAGTTTCCCGGTTCATGGAGCAGACCTACACCGCAATCTATTTCTCTATCTTCGGCCCATTCGGATTATACGTAATGTCTAGAACACCAATCTGGTACTTTAATACTACAGCATTCTACGAAAGGTACCCGCACTATACCCACACAGCCGATTTCAAAACTTATTACCTCCTCCAAGCTGCATACTGGTTGCAACAGGCGATAGTCCTAATGCTCCAACTCGAGAAGCCGCGCAAGGATTTCAAAGAGCTAGTATTGCACCATATCGTGACCCTCTCTCTCATCGGCCTCTCCTACCGCTTCCACTTCACCTGGATCGGGGTTGCCGTTTTCGTTACCCACGATATTTCAGATTTCTTCCTTGCAACTTCCAAGACGCTAAATTACCTCGATCACCCATTCACAGGCCCATATTTTGCCTTCTTCATTCTCGTTTGGATCTACATGCGCCACTACATCAACTTGAAGGTCATCTGGTCTATCCTCACGGAATACGAAACTGTCGGAGTCTGGGAACTCAATTGGGTCACCCAAGTGTACAAATGTCGCATCGCACAGGTCATCACAGGCGGTCTTTTGGGTAGTCTGCAAGCAGTGAATCTCTTCTGGCTATGGTTAATTCTGAAGATTGCGTGGAGATATGCTGTTAGCAACATTGCTCAGGATGAGCGCAGCGATGATGAAGATGAAGAGGAGGAAAGCAGCGAGAGTATTGAGGCCGAGTATGTGGCTCCCCTCCTCCTCCAAAGTCTTCCTCTTACGAACTTGTGCTAATGCGAGGGCGAAAAGTAGCTCCCCAAAACCGGAGCCCCCCCGCGAAGACGAACGAGATATCAAGAAAAAGATATAATATCAATATATACCCACCAGCAAGTGTTTTCCAAAAAAGGGAAAGGATCTAAATAGCGTTTCCCTATGGTGTTAATATTGTCATGAATAGTGTCTCTATTACATTAAATCCCTATTATTCCTCCACTTTCCTCCTCTTGTTTTCGATTTTCGATTTTCGATTTTTTTTTTTTTTAAACTCATGCTAGCTAGCTACCTGTATCGTACTGTTAATGAAGGAAGGCTTAGTGGTTAGAGAGGTATCATAAACATAAAGTACACAGCGCAAGATAAGAGAGGATGTATGGGGCGCGGATAATTATTAGGGATTATGCATCGAGTGTTTAAGCTGGTGGGTAACGATATACGATGCGGTGATGGACTTGTGGCTGGGGCCCGAGTGAGGTGTTTTGTATCCGAGTAGCAAGCGTTATAGACTTTCTCTCCTTTGCTCTGGTAATAATATTATGGTAATATACCTTATATGATATCTTATATGAATATATATTTCGAGCTTCTAGTGATGGGAACAGTGCTAGCGGTGAATCATATCTTATCACTCGCCTTGCGAAATGAAGGATGTGATTTGGGAGGGGTTGTAGCGTGGTCGCTTCAAAGCGCAATAAGTTAATATATAATAATAATATTATGATGATTCCCCCGCGTATCCTACCGAAGGATGGGAAGGAGGCACGACACGAGGAGGTTATAAGAGTAAAATTGCAGAGAGAACAGAGAAGCCTTTGTGGCCCCCCATGTGCATAACCAATTTATCTTCTAAACTAATACCTATATATCGCTGTTTCTTGGTATCATATATTATTATACAATATTCTGTACAAGTCACCAAAAATATGAGGAAGGAGCGCAAAAGCAAAAAGACCAAAAAAAGAGCCAACGCCCCAACCGAGAATAAGAAAGCGAGAAAAAAATCTAGCGGTCGATGACTACAATGGCCACACCCACTTCTTCTCCTCTTTCACTCTCGTTCCATCCCCTCCGTACCCAATCATTTCCCGCCTGTCATCTAAAAGCCTAGCGTACTCCAGCATGAGCCGGAACATGTACACCTCGATGTCCTCCTTCCTCAACACTTTCGCAGCCCACTGTCTTCCCTGCCCAGCCAATCTCTTCCCAGTAGAATCGTGCGGAGGTATGTACACCCCGTCTCCCCCTTCCCTGCTTCCCAGACCAATAAAGTATGTGATAATGGAGTAAAAGTCGTCAAATCTGTTATCCATAGGGACGAAATGTTGCCACGCGAACAATCGACTATCGTGCCATTCTCTGAATATGGTGGCTTTAATCCCTAGACTGCGACTTTTCAGCCAGGAATGCCAGCGGCCCGAGAAGCTGTGGCCGTCAATGTCCGGAAGGTACTTGTTTAGAAATTGGGCTGTTAGGGCCGTTGCGTTCACCTCTTTTAAGAACAAGCGCAGCCAACCGCATTTGCTGTCTGGGATGCACCAGGCGAGCTCATGGAAGCCGACATCGGCGTATTTTTCCGAGAAGAGGGATGGGTCCCAGCTCTTGGCCTCGGAGTAGGCTGGTGGAATGGCTGTTGAATTTAGGGTGGGTAGGGTCAGGCGAGTTTCTGTGTTCTGGAGTTCGGTACTATTTGCCAGTAGGACGAAACGGTGACGGTGGAGGTGGCGCCAGGTACTTAGAGTTTGGTGCCCACCTGAAGTTATACCGCGCCAGAAGGCGATTGTGCGTTTGTCATCCCAGGGGATGTCGTTCTCTGGGTTGTAGAGGTAACGTGGGTCGTCGCTGTAGTACATGTTGGCTGGGAAGAGAACTTTTGGAGTGGCTTGTTAGCATCGGTGTAGCTGAAGGCGGGAAAAAGGGGTTAATATACTATCGTTATTGACGTTAACTTTGCATTCGCTGAATACTGGAACTAGTTTCTTTGTGGCTACTATGGTAGCAGGAGCAAGCAGCATACCGTGAAGGTCTTGGATTGCTGGGCCAACGGTGCATAGATCACTAGATATATTGAAGTTAGAGATTAACCCGCCACTGTTTGGAAACTTGTATTTTGCTTCTGCTATGGCCGGGTCCATGGTCATGTTATTCCGTGCGTGGGAGTCTGGAGGGCAAGCTTTGCTCGCAAGGTTCATGTAAGGTTCTCCCGATGCGCTGAACCACTCTGCCGTTGGGAATGGCATAGATTCATCTGCTCTGATTAGCAATGTAGTATAGGTGATGAGTATAAGATATGATTTAACCTACCTAGCTCTCTGTTCCTCGAAAACCCGTTTGTAACCAGCCTGCCTATATTTCGATTTTTCTCCTCAATCTCGAGGTGTTCCTGCAATGCTTCCCATTCAACGATTACTCTTGGCTGGTCATGTGTGTTCATGGCGACCTGCATATTCGGTAATTCCTTGATGAAGACGTTCAGCATTTTCACGAATTCGTCTGTGCGCCAGTTTCCGTTGGTGACCGTTATCTCGCCATGTTCAATCTATGTCGTATAGTTAGTCGACAATCTAAGAGATTTTCCGAGGTGGAATTTGTACCGTAATTCCAGCAAGGCCACTCTGCTGGGGATCCTCTTTCAGCATCCCCTTCACCAACTTCCTCAGTTCCAACGGCGGGATACTCCAAAATGGTCGCAGGTCGTCCCAAATTTGGTCAAAGTCGTCTATATTGTAGACATTTCGTTCCCTAGCAAATCGATACCACTACGCAACTAATTAGCTATGAGAACTTGCGGGCAGTTATAAAAAAGGCCTACCTTATCGAAGCCTGGAGGAGGATGTCGCCCATATTTTTCCCGGTATTTGCCTATGACTTGTACAAACGTCTTTGACCGGGAGTCTTTATATTGCTTAAAACTAGCTGCTGCCTTTTCCATCAACTGGGAAATAGGGTGGGCGCCAGCCCTCTCGCTGCTATAGCTGAAGTCGTCTTTGTCCTCATGAATTGTGAGCTGCGGAGGCTATGATGGCGCAAAAAGTCAGCATTACAATCCTCGCATCCTCACCCCCGGCGATCAGAGCTGTCTGTACCTTATTTTGCTCCCCAGGATGTTTAATTGACTGAGAAATTGGTAGGAGTTCGATCTCATATCGATAATCGGTCTTGGTGATAATGGCTAGGTTTGTGAGGAAAATTACAAATGCCGAAACACCTAAAATAAGGAGTATCCGCTGTTTTGACGACGAGGGAGGCAGTGTCATACTGCTAGTCGTTCCTGCAGCCCCTCGATGGTTACGGTGGTTTCTATGTGCAGGGATTAAGTGTGCAGCTGTAAACAAACAACCAGTAACAATTGCTGTGCTGTGGAAAGTATGAGATGGGTCAAGGAGAAGGCAGGGGAGATTCGTAGGTTAAATAAATGGAAATCAGAACGGCATGGGGTGGTAAGGAGAGAAAGGAGGTAGACTTGTCTTACAGATTATGAGTTGAGGTTTTAGGGGGGATAACTGTACGGTGGTCAGTTTGTTCCACTTAGGCCCCAAGATTATACAGCTCACCAGCTCATGGCCAAAACACAGTACTTGCACAATGTACCACAAATCCACAATCGGACTGGCTCAACGGGAACTTCCACACTGACCCACAATGGGCTTAGCAGAGCAGAATAAGGGAATTGCGAATAACCAGTTAATGAGATCTACCAGACTCAACTGGCCCAAGCTGTACCGCGTCTGGAAAAACTATTCCCCCTTGGGTGCCTTGTCTCTGGTTGCCGGTATTAGCAATGGTGGATTTACTTGTAGCCAGTATTGTATTTACGGTATTCTCATACAGTAGGGTGCTTCTGAAGGGCCCAAGATCTTCGGCGAGGATATTAACAGTTCGGTAAAGGTTTCCAATTCCACGGGTTTTTATGCTTTGTCCCCCCTATATCCAGGCTACTATTATTAGACTATGCCTGCCGGTGTCTGAAGATCATTATACCCGGTGAGCGCTGATCACGTTCAGGAAAGCTTGTCATGGCTTGACACCAAATTTCGGTACGACTAATACGAGTACTGTTACCGTATTCCTTGGAAGGATGAGACTGTCAAACTTGTTGCAAGCCTTGTGGAACCTCACTCTTCTTTAGTGATTGATGCAGGTAAGAAATGATTTGCAGGAATTCCTGATCACACCCTCCCCTTTCTCTAATCGAGTTTCTGAAAAAAAAAGCTACACACAAGCCATCCCTTCCATCCAAGGGGTAATTCAGGCCCTGTTTAGAAGAACAATAAAAATAAACCTCAACGATACTCAGACATATTTCTATATTTTGAGAGCGGGCTGGCTCTAGGGAAAGCACCGACACAGCATCTTGGTTAGATAGCAGACCCCCTTGCAAAGGATGACCAACCCGGGGCCGACAGGTTGCGGAGTAGGGAGATGGGTGAAAATGCTTTGACAGCACTGCAATTTTTCTTACTTTACAATGTGTAAGCTTCTGGCCACTCGTTACTTCCTAGAAGAGTGGTGAAGAAGCATTGGACTATGATGTTATTATCCTTCCTCGCATGATACTTGCCGAAGAGGGCCGAGGTTTATTTTTATCTTATTATCCGATCATAAGAGTGTCTGATAACTTGTGGTACCGTATTATAATATTATTATTATGGGAGTGATAAAACGTAAAAACTTGTGGCATTGGAGACATTTACTGTATAAGGTTCATTGTTTTGACCTGACCTTGAACCTCTGTTCAATCATTGCGCGGATTCCTCCATCACGCTGTTCTGTACAGTACCGTACTCTCATGGGCGCCAATAGGGGTCGCTTAGTACTTGGAACCAGACAGACGCCAAAACATATCAAAATTGCAAGGGTTTTGAGTTATTATCATATATTTCCTCAAGCATCTTGAATCTTAGCTTTGGGTGTTTTTTTTTTGGAAAAAAAATTAGCATTTCTGAGGTATCATAATATTATGTTATATATTTATTTCAGGGTTTTATCTGGAGTTTCTAGAAAGCTGTAGGCATAATATTATGAACTAGGCAGGCCGTGTTGCAGTCTATCTTTCCCACATGGTACGTACGATTCAGAATGTGCACGGGACTTATGCATAGAATTAGATTGGTTATAACGAAACATTCAAAAATCTAAGCAACGTTTCAAAAACCTTTACCGTGGGCAACGAGAATGGGGACAATGTACCGTATTAACTCGATAAATTGGGTATCTCCGTGCAGGGGTTTTATCTCCATACCGTATTACACGTGTAGCTTGAGAAATTGAGTAGCGCCTTGGTAGGGTTTGATCGCCCAAGACAAGTGAATTTGGAGAACATCGTAGGTTAGCAGGGGATTGAAGCTTCTTGACAGCAGTTAAAGCGATCATCTTATTCCCCATTTGTTCACTACTAGACTATCTCGGGAGCTTTTATTTCAGAACGGAGATTAGAACCCTCCACGGAGATAACTTACTCAATTTATCGAGTTAATTCGGTAGGGGTTTTGTTTATTTTTTGAGACACTGGTTGATTTGTTATTAAGTTTTCAAAGGAGGTATCATATCATACGAAAAAGGCTGGTCTTGGCAGGTGGCATACCGTAAAAACTGGAACAATCAAGTCGTGTGCTGTGTAGTTGGAGTTGCCCCCTCCGGCAAGGTCTACTGTAATGATTTTTTGTTTTCCTTCACCCCTTTTCTAAAGTAGGGAATTCTCAACGACATTGCACACAACTCGGTGTTATGAGGGAAAAAGACATGCCACTCCTCACTGCAGCAGGAGAATTGAAGGGAGAAATCACACACATTTTTCTCTTGGTACTATTATCGCAAATTACTTTTTGAATTTTTTTCCATAATATTATTATGTACTATTTCCACTTATGGTATGATACAGTAGTTGGGTAATGATAGCTCAAAAACCTGCAATTTCGATGGGTTTTAGCTTTAATTTGGATGGGGTGACCCGCACTCATGCCGAGGTTGCGGCGAGCGGCCGCAACCCCCGGATGTTCTTAGGCTCGCCGCAACCTTGGCCCGAGCACTATTAGTACCCAGTGTTGGCGGTGACCACTGGTCACCCCTCATCACCTCCCATGGTTGGCCACTACTCATGGTCGGGACCGGCCAATACATCAGCCCTGGTCACCGCCAACACTGCTATCATAGTATTATACCGTTACTGTACCAACTCGACAAATTGAGTACTCGTACACTACTATCTCCGTGCAGGGCTCTAATCTCCGTTTTGAAATAAAACCTCCCTAGAAAGCCTCGTGTTGAACAGCAGCTAAAACGATCTTCCTATTCCCACTTTGCCAAAGAGCCTCTACAAGTAACTTATCCCCCGTTCACCGACGATCTTCCAGATTCACTTGTCTTAGGCGATCAGACTCTGCCAAGACGCTACTCAATTTGTCGAGTCACTACTGCAGCGCACGACTCACAGTCGGCCTAAAACTCTGCTGCTAAAGCTACTATCAAATCGCCCCCGCTCACATCGCCAGACACCCGTTTCTAGCAACACCACTCCCACCATCCCTTCTACAACAATCTTATCTCTTGTTTTTGATCTTTAAGTGAGATATGTCTGGAGAAATTACCCGTGGTCCCCCTGCAGAGGCTGCCGGAGCTCACCAAGCTATTAATGCCGATGCACAAAAGAAACCCCGGGAGGAAAACTTAGCACCCTCTGCGTCAGGCTCAATGGAAACGCCGTCCCCTGCACCCGAGTCGGGAAAGCTTTCAGCCAAGGAGCTTAAAGAAAGGAAAAAACGAGAGAGAGCCGAACGCCGTCAGCAAGCTAAATCTGATGCCCCTGCTACTCCTCAACGTCCCCCAAAACCTCAACCGCCCAAAAAGGAGGCTCAAGGAAAGGGGAAAAAGGGAGTCCAACCCACTGCAGCCCATGACTCTGGCATTGTCAAGACAATTTATAGCCAACAGTCTAGCAAAGTCCTCGCTGGAGGAAGGGTGCCGGAAGCCGCCCTCCGAGCAGGGGACAAGGATCTCCCGGGTCTTATGAAAGAGCTGGAGATCGAGCAGCATGAAAAAAAGAAGAAGCCTCTGTTCGGGATAAACAATGCCCATCCCGACGTTCACCCCGCAATCCTTACATTGGGTGTGCAGATGAATCAATTTATTCTTGTTGGAAGTAGTGCTCGGTGTTTGGGATTTATGTTGGCAATGAAACGGGTAGGTTTGCTTCTCATTTCTCTCGTGATAATACCGCATTACCTGGTTTTTTCGCCTGCCGCTAGTACGTTGAAATATGGGCTTTCTTTGTATTCCGTCTCAAATTCGCAATAAAACGCCTTCACTTAACCCTTTATGTCCAAAGCCAGGCCTATTCTGGACTCTTCCTGACTGTATTGAATGTTTTGCTTCAGCCCCTGCTTTATTTCAACGTACTGGCGGCAAGCGAATAAAACCAGTTAATGCGGTATATCACTCGTCTACCCATTCCCAGAAACTTTGACGCGGGGATCATCTAACGACCCTATCATAGTTGATCAATGATTATGAATGCCCCGCCGGAGAAACTATAAGTCGTCACCTTCCTGGCCACTACTTTTCTCGTCAGATCGATTACCTCATCTCGGCGCGGCCTATGTCGACCGCCTTGGGGAATTCAATTCGCTGGCTTAAGACCGAAATTGCCGCTATTTCCCCTGAACTCTCGGAAGAGGCAGCGAAGAAGCTTCTCTGTGAGAAGATTGATATTTTTATTCGCGAGCGTATTACTGCTGCTAGTGAGGCAATTGTGAATACTACTGCCGGTCGTTACATCAACGACGGTGATACGATTCTTACCTTCTCTAAATCCTCGGTGATCGAGAAGTCTCTGCTCGAAGCACATTCTCGCGGAACGAACTTCAAGGTACTTGTCGCTGATAGTAGTCATTTATTTGAAGGAAGCAATTCTTTGGCCGCGTTGGTGAAGGCTGGGGTTGATGTCGAGTATATCAAGATGGTGCTCGTCAAACAGAATATGAGTAGCGTTACAAGAGTTCTTCTGGGAGCCCATTCCCTTCAGGCCAATGGGTCTCTCTACTCGCGTGCTGGATGTTCTATGATTGCCCGCTCTGCCTCTCGGAAAGGGATTCCTGTAATTGTTTGTTGTGAGAGCATCAAGTTCTCAGACAAGTTCACCTCGGATGGAATTATTGGAAATGAATTTGGTAATAATGTTTGTTACGTTTCCATCCTACCTGTTTCTGATAATGTGCAAATAGGCGACACGGACGTAATTGCCCCTGACAATAATTGCGACAACGGCGGGATCTTCGGGGGCTGGCGTAACCAGCCCACCACCAGCCTTTCTAGTTTTATGTTTGACACTACTCCGGCCAAGCATATCAAAGCCGTCATCTCCGAACACGGCGCCCTTGGACCAACCAACTGCCCCAATGTCCTGAGAGCAAATAGCAGTTCTGCACCATCGAGGTAGGCTTGGGTATAGCCTATTTTGCCGACCTCCGTTTGATTTGTTGGCGCTCTCTCTTTGCCTGTGTGGCGAGTTCACATGGCACATTGCAATTCTCATACCTACAGTAGTTCATGTATTTCTTTCTGGGTTATGTCGGTATGAGATTATAGTTCTGGGGGCTGTTGGGTGTCTTTTGAGGGCGTTCATAGGTGGTTTCCATCAGACGTGTTTTCTCCTCCTTGCTACCTCTTCCGGGGGGCATGGTTGGTTTGCGAAATACTTCTTCATTATATATTAGGTGGGTCCTCACTTGTACGAGGCTGTCGACAAAAATCACCAGTAGTGCACTATAGGGTTTTTCACTGAAACCAGTCATATTCAAAACCCTCCAACCAATACTCTAGGAAAGAAATCTAGATCAAATCTTCATCTATCATACATGCGAAACAATTCCCTGGATTTTACTTTCCAGTCCTTTAGAACTCTGTATCTAAACTGACTGGGAAATTATCAAGAGCGGGATGGCTCGTACAGTACGTGTACATTGGTCTTGGCACAATTTTGGGCTGTTTTGTGTGGGCAATGACAAGGCGCTATTTTCAACTTCAACTTTATTATTGTGTGCTAAATTTATTTCAGAGCAAAGGCTAGGATTTTTCATATAGATTTGCTGACGCTGTCAGGGCCTTTCTTTAGTCGTATTCGATTTTAGTGTTTGTGTAATACGTCGTTTGTGCTTGAGGTGAGATATTATCTCACCAAACCCAGTTTCCTCACTTAATTCCCACAACCCAGACGCCGCGGCGGGGGGAAAAAGAAAAAGGGAAAAAAAAATAGTCCAACAGTCTAAAGTTTGTATTTCCCCAGGCCTATATTGTAATACACCCGCCGCAACCCTTGTATCCATGCAACTACCTCAAGTGTCCAGATCCAAATTCCAAGTCTTTCCCTTAACTCCCGCAACGTCTTTCAATGTTGTCCCCATCTTGACAACGCTGAAACTAATCATTCGAGGGTCCAACCGTAGCGTACGCTGAATCAAGTGCTGTGTCGGCGAGTTCGAATCGAACCTCATGATGAAGTATTGGCCATGGGTGTGATACGCCGTATGCGCGCGCCGACGGGTTGGCAGCATGAGTTTCTCCCAGTATGTATACCCGCGAACGACTCCGCCATTTTGCAGTACCGTCATGCCAGCGGATTTAGCGATGTCCTTGATTTCATTGATGGAGGTTGTCCGGACCTGTGTTGTTGTGGTGGTGGTGGCTATCTATTAGTAGGTGGGGTGGAAGAGGGGGGGAGATGGGGGAATTGGGGATGATATACCACTGCGACGAGTTCGTATAACATTTCTGGGAGGATTGTTTTAAGGTCGGATAGGTCGGATAGGTCCTATGGTTGTGGGGGGGGGTTGTGTGCAGAATGCAGGAAAAATGGTTTGCTGATTGTTGTAGTTGGGGAAAGATATGATACTATAGTTTTTATGCCGGGTCGGGTAGGTTATAATACTAGCGTTTCCCTACCACCCCACCGGACACTATCAGTTGCGTTGCTATCCCACGCACGTGATACCGTCCTTATTTTCCCGACACCGGAAACCGATAATACGAATTGCTTGAGGGGTTCTTTAATCATCTTTCCCCGTTCCTCTTTAAATCAAAACTCGGATTCCAAAGGCCTACCCAGCCCAATCTCACCTATACAATCCTACTTCTTCACACAATTTTCTGCGTCAATTTCATCTCACCTCGTACAAACCTTTAACAATGGCTTCCCTCCTTCGTTCCATGCTGACCCGGCCTGTTTTCAAACCAGCCCGTGCTGCAAGAGCAGTGGCTCGCAGCAGGAACTTTACCGCAGGAAATTATTTCCGTTCGTAACAATCCAGCCCCAAGTTTCCCCACTCTAACATGAGTATAATACGAAAGTGGGGGAAGAAAGAAAGAAGGGCTAATTGGAAATGCGACATAGTGAGCAAGAAATATACCAAAGACCACGAATGGGTCGATCTGTCCGACCCTGGCAGGACCATTGGTTCCTGTCCCCATCACCTGTCGAAGCCTCATAGACTAACATAGAACTACTAGCTACCGTCGGCGTCACCAATTACGCCCAAAAATCCCTAGGTGAAGTTGTGTTTGTCGAACTCCCGGAGGAAAACAACGAAGTCAAAGCAGGGGACGCCGTCGGCGCCGTCGAGTCCGTAAAGAGCGCCTCTGAAATCCTTTCCCCCGTGTCCGGCCTCGTCGTTGAGGCTAACGCTGAGCTCGGCACCAATCCCCAGTTGATCAACAAGAGCGCTGAGAGTGACGGGTGGATTTGCAAGATTAAGGTCAAGGACCAAGCGGAGGTTGAGGCACTCATGGACGAGGAGGGCTACGATGCATTTATTAATGGAACGGATCATTAGAACGGATCATTAGATATTATCCGTTTGGGTTGACGATAATTTCCGGGAATTCATTTCATTTCATTCGGGCTCTTTCCGTCTGCTCCCTCAGCTGGGCTAGAGAGTTTGCCAAACCTTTTCTTTCTCTTCGTGTCTCATTGGGTATTTAGGGAAGGTTAGCTTTTTTCTTTTTTCGACAGCTTCTTTTGTTTGCATCCATGAGCTTGGGGGACTGGCTTTGCGTTGGAATATATTTATTTGCCTACGGCCCTTTCTACGTAAGATTGATATATTTTTAGTTGTAAACGGGTGATGAAGTATGGTTGTAGGTCTGGGGGGGAACATGGGCGCCTTAGATATTCATCTCTTCCTGTCCTCTTGAGAAGACTGGGAGTATGGGAGATTGCTCTTAAGTGTAGAGTTCGGGCCACGGTCCCTAGAGCATTGGATACAAGTATACTACTCCTACTGCGCCCTATGAATCCGCTAACTTCGCAGAGGGGAAAACGAACAGGAGACCAAATCTGACGTTGGCCACCAAACCTCCTGTACACTTCTCCCCCTCTCCCTCCACACACATCCCCCTGCCATCTCAACTAACGCCGCAAGATTCATGATACCTGAAAGAAGCCTTACCGAGTGCGTGGCCCATCCCCTCCGCACCAACATGACAAGCACAGATACCACGCTGAAGATCAACACCGTATAGAAGAGCGACAATCTAGGCATATCAGGACCGGGATATTAGCATTTAAAAGACTAATCCCTGATTCGGACTGGCATTGGGAGCCCAGAGAAATTGGTCCGCTGGTATATATACGTAGCATAAGGTAGTGTGATATACTTTTTTTTCCCCGCCAGCCTACACACACACGCGCGCACTCTCTTATATTCCATCCTTCGAATTGACAATAACTACCATACCATATCGAATCGAACCCCCCCCCATCACCCACAGTTTTTATGATAGACTATCATACCCTTGGATGTGTAATGATGCATGTCAATCCTTTCAAGAGTGGTTGGTAGTGCACCGTCCTCGACGTACGCTCGGTGTAGGTAGGTAGGTTAGTTCCCTAGCAGTGTGAGTGATAGCGTATGATGAAAGGAGCGTGGCGTAGTTTGGAACTGCGGGGTGTGCTCCCGCTTTTGTTTTGGTGTGATATTGTACTTACAACTCACTTTTGCAAGGGTCTTCCTTGTGCCATATTATTATTATACCTCAGGGATAATGATAATAATAACCTGTATGATAAACGATATCGGAACGACAAGAGTTTGGGTACCTTTTTTCTTCTTCGGATATGAGGCTTTCGTAACGATTTGTTTTACTGGGTAGTATCATGGAACGGGAGGACTGGGATGTGCTTCCAAGCCTCAGCGGTACAGTGCAGTAGCGCGCTTTGTGGGCGTAGCCAGGCTTGAGTTAGACATGGGGTATGGTAAGACACAGTAGGGTATGCTGTCTTGGTCATGTTACGAATTCTTGGCATGTATTTTCTATTCTACGGTATTCCTCTTCCCCCCCTCCGCCTGAGTAAACCTGTTGGTGCTGGGTTTAGTTACATGTGTAGAGAATTTATTCTCTAGGCAACTATAGAAAGCTAGGGATGCTCTCTAATCATCCCTTCTTCTCCCTTTATTTCTATTGTAATGAAGGGTTTTACAAGAGTCTCATCCTCTCCCAAATTCTCGACTGATACGTCCGGGAGGAGGAGGAAAGGAAGTGCGAAAGGGGGAGTGAAGATGAGGTAGACGCAGTGGGTGGGGTTAATTACTTGTAGTCTGCACTAGGCATCTATTTTACAAATTCAAGTATCTACAGAATCCCTATTGAGGTTAATACGCTCCAAGATATCCCCAGCCCCAGCAGCAACCAGCTTCCCTGCCACGACTCTACCAAAGCTATTGGCTGCATCCTCGTCCGCGACCTCCATGCGCTCTTCTACGTCAACAGAGGTTTGGCCGTCAAGGCTGACGACAACAGCCTTCATGAGCATCTGCCCGTCCGTGGCGGTTTCAGTCTCTACACCAATTGGAACGGAGCAGCCACCTTCCAGCGTCCTCATGAGCGAGCGTTCAGCAAGGCAATGAAAGGTGGTTTCCTTGTGACCCAGCACTTGAAGTAGCTTGGCAGTGTCTTCATCGTTGTCGCGGATCTCAACGCCTAGCGCTCCCTGGCCAACGGCGTGGAGGAGGTACGGGGAGGAGAGGTAACTCGTGATACGCTCTCCTAGACCGAGTCTTAGGAGGCCCGCGGCTGCGAGGATCAGGCAGGTGTAGGAGGACTCTGGGTCATCAAGTTTGGCAAGCCGGGTGCCGACGTTGCCGCGGACATCCTCGAAGTTAAGGTGATGATATCGTTTTTTGATTTGCGCGCTGCGTCGGACAGAGGAGGTACCGACTACACTGCCTTCTGGTAAGTCTTCTAGGGACTTGTAGTTCGAGCCGGCTTTCATGACTAGGGCATCGCGGGGGTCTGTGCAGGTCGTTAGGAGGGTTGTGGGGCTACAGTGGTGGTAGCAGGAAGATTACCTTCACGTTCAAGTATGGCTCCGATCTTGCACCCTTGCGGGAGCTGGGTCGGCATATCTGGATTCTTGCATTAACCACAAACTACCCCAGAAAAGGGATTGCAAAAGCAAGGGGAGCCAACCTTTGAGCGAATGCACAATCATCTCCAGCTTATCCTCTAACAACAACACTTCGAGCTCCTGTGTCCAGAGCGCTTTCGCCCCGAAACTATGCAGTGGCTTCGTTTGGTTGTTGTCGCCGGTAGTAGTCATAGCAACGATTTCGAAGTTGATATCCGGATAGACGGTCTGTAAAGCATCGCGAACAAGGTGTGTCTGGACCAGTGCGAGCTTGGACTTCCTGCTTCCAATGCGGACAACTCTGTGGGTAGGGTACACGGGCCCTGGCCCAGCACCGCCGATAAGATTGAGGACTAATTGGTAGATTTGCGCAAGGACGTAGGAAGACATGATGCAGATTGTGCAATTGAGTGGAATGAGGTTGATCAAAGGAGCGTTAAACTAAAGTGAAGGGGTAGAGGAACCTTAGGTGCATTGAAATAGATGAAAGTCTTGGGGGGAAGAGTAATAATAAGCCTCTGAAGTGTGACAGGTGAGAGTTACATACCCTGAGAGGGGTTCGAGTTGACTAACTCGGGGAGGAAAAAGTAGCCAAGCCATCCTTTTGTTCTATGATAGAAATAGGAAGGGCCGCCAATGATAAAAAAAAGTTAATACCGTCGCCGATGCAGCCATCAATTTTTTCCCCAATCCACAGTTTCTCCTCTTCCTCCTTTCTGAAAAACCGATTCGATTAGACCCGCCTTTACCGACATTTAACAATTTTTTCACAAATTACCAAGGGCCCTCTAACTAATTTGCCATGATGCTCGGAAGGGCACTCAATCGCTCGTTTCTGAGAGCGAGACCATTCTTGGTAGCTCCCCGCATTGCCCCGCCAATTTCGAGATCGTCCCACTATCAGTTCCAGTACCGATACTCGACTCAGCAAACCCCCGGGAAAGATCCTCAGGACCCTTCGACCGCCGGCTCGGATGAAATTTCGCCCACCGGTGCAAATGCCTCCCCACTCTCTTCAGACCACCCAGATTCCACGCGGATACCGCCGCAGGAACCTTCCCCTCCAAGCCCAACACCCAACCCCCCACCACCAGAATCCCATCTTCCAGAGTTGGAATTATTTTTGAAGGAAACCGAGAAGGCCGAGAAGGCCAGCTCCGGTCGAGGAGGAAGCAGAGGGAGAGCAGGTGGTGGAGGGCTTGGAAGGGGAGAGGGTCTACCTAAATCCGCCTACATTTCATCCACAGATCGAAAGCGAGAGCGCCTGGCCCGGATCGTGTTCGGCTCATTCATAGCCTTCTTCATCGGCGGTACACTCTACATGGGCCGGGAACTGGATGACATGGAAAGGAACTACTACAAAGACCTCCAACAGGGCTGGGGACTATCTGCCTTCTACGCACGATTAAAAGCGCGAACTAATGACCTCCTAAACTTCTACAACGAGCCACCCTTCGAAAAGCTTCTACCGGACCCACTCCCGGACTACTCGCGCCCCTACACGCTCGTCATCTCCCTCGAGGACGTCTGCGTGCACAGCACCTGGGACCGCGAGCATGGGTGGAGAATCGCGAAGCGTCCGGGATTGGACTACTTCCTTGCTTACTTATCCCAATACTACGAAATAGTAGTCTTCACAAGCCAGCACGAGCAAACCGCCGCCCCGGTAATCCAGAAAATGGAACAGTACCCGGGGTACATCATGTACCCGCTCTTCCGTGCGCACACACGCTACAAGGACGGGAAGCACATCAAGGACCTCAACTACCTCAACCGACATCTATCGAAGGTCATAATGCTGGAGGCGAACCCAGACGCCTGGTCCGAGAACCCGAACAATGCGATAAAGATGAAGCCCTGGGATGGCGATCCAAATGACAAGGAGTTAATATCCCTAATCCCATTCCTGGAATACGTCGCTGCGATGGGCATCTCTGACGTCAGGCCCGTGATTGAGGGCTTTGGCGACAAGCACGTTCCCACCGAATTCTCCAGGCGCGAGGCGATTGCTCGTGCAGAACACATGAAACGCGTGGAGGAGCAGCGCAAGAATCGCAAGAGCACCGCCGGAGGCGCCTTACTCGGTGCACTGGGGATGAGCAGGCAGTCCGCCAGTGAGGAGAAGACATTCATGGACCTGGCTAGGGAACGCGGTCTGCAAGGCTACCAAGATATGCAGAAGCACATCGAGGATCACAAGGAGGAAATGCTCCAACAGCAGAAGAAGTTGGAGAAGGAGGCGGCGGAAATGATGAAGACGAGTCTGAGCAAGATATTCACCGAGGTATTTTATGTCCCTGCATACGTGCTCACCTACTCACTCACTGTATGATACTGATCTTTTTTTACTTGTCTATCTGAAGGGCCTACCGAAGCCCCCAGGGGCGCAATGAAACTCCCCCAAATCAACTTCACTTGGCTAGCTACCTATAGCTCTCCACTCTGTGCTTAATCCACTTTTATCAATCAATCGGCCAGGATTTTCCTTTCTTCGCCCCTTTGTTTCTTTCATTTCCTCCAAAACACAAAAATCGGTTTGTGGCAGTTCTTGTTTTCCGTTTGTTTATATACTTGCGGGGGGGCATAAGCGATTGTCTTATGTATGTATTAGTAGTTGTACTGTAGATGAAGGTTTGGCACCACTTTGCCAATTGTAACTTAAACCGAAGCCAGGCGAAGCTTTAAGGTATACATAGATTGTTCTCTTTTCCTCCGACCCTTCTCCCCTCTTATTTATATGGGGTGAAGGTGAATATGATGCTTGGTGTGAATGGTGTTACCTCCGGAGCGTTGAGACCATCACAAAACCTGTATTTTCACGACAAGCATTGCCGGATCACATGGGCTATCAAGGTTTCTATATCATCAAAAATGTTCCATTATCATGAATGAGCCATAAAACAGGAAAAGCTAAAAACACAAGGACGAGTTCATAAAAGATTTAAACTTGATGCAGTAAGGAAAAGCTCGTTTTATATCAAACACGGTTTTAGAAACAGGAAACGAGCCCCGACTGCCTTCACGAATCACATTTACCTCGACGCGCTAGTGTACTACATGCTATCACCCCAAACCAGCCAAAAGGTACCTGTTTAATTGTACAGATCGTCATCCTCGCCAGTCTGCCCAAACCCAGATTCAGCCCCGCCGCCGACCTCCTCGGCGGTTGGGAACCTGAACGAGCTCATGCCGCCCGACTGCTTCATGCTCTGTGCGAAGGCCTCGTAACGCCTAATCTCGACTTCTGAGACTGAGCGTCTAGCAACCGCCATGGCCTCTTCGAAATGAGCTTTGGTGAGTTCTGGGACTGGATCATCCCCCTCGGTTTCTATCATCTCAGTATCGGCACCCTCGCCTCTCTCAGCTCTCTCTTTTTGAGCCTCAATTTCAACAGAGATGGCTTGCTTGATTGCCAATTTGACGGCGCGTTGTGTGATGAAGCCCAAGTCGGCACCAGAGAAACCGTGCTGAAAAGGGGTTAGCACGAGAATAAGAGAAAAGAGGCAGGCAAACTTACAGTCTTAGAGGCAATGAATTTGAGGTCAATATCAGGGGCACAAGGAGTGTTCCTGAGTTGAGCCTTAAGAATATCGGCCCTAGAAGCCTCATTCGGCAAAGGTACATAGACCAAGGTGTCTAGGCGGCCTGGGCGACAAAGCGCAGCATCCAACTACACATTGTTAGCAAAACAATTCTCTATAACCGGGCTATAGTGGGATTTACCTGTTCGGGACGATTGGTAGCCCCAATGACAAAAACATTTTTCTTAACACCCATACCATCCAATTCAGTCAACAACATATTTACCACCCTATCGCTAGCTCCGCCAGCATCACCCACAGATCCGCCACGACTCTTGGCAATTGAGTCCAACTCATCAAGGAACACAACACAAGGCGCCGCAGCACGTGCCTTATCGAAGATATCCCGGATATTGCTTTCTGATTCACCGAACCACATGGAGAGAAGTTCGGGACCTTTGACGGAAATGAAGTTCGCGGCACATTCATTCGCGACGGCTTTTGCCAAGAGCGTCTTACCAGTACCAGGTGGGCCATAAAACAGGACACCGCGAGATGGGGACATTCCAAACTTGAGGAACTTTTCAGGGTGTTCAACAGGGTATTGCACAGATTCGATGAGTTCGCGCTTGACTTCTTCCAACCCCCCAATGTCGTCCCAACGAACATTGGGTACCTCAACCACAGCAACCTCACGGAGGGCGGATGGGTTACTAACACCAAGAGCGAATCGGAAGTTTTCCATAGTAACTCCCAAAGAGTCAAGAACCTCAGCATCAATAGTGTCTTCATCAAGGTCGATGAGGTCCATTTTCTCACGAATCTGCTGCATAGCAGCCTCAGAGCAGAGGGAAGCAACATCGGAACCAACATAACCGTGAGTTTCTGCCGCAATTTGTTCAAGATCCACACCCTCGGCGAGCTTCATATTCTTCGTATGGATTTGGAGAATTTCAAGACGTCCGGTTGGGTCAGGGATACCAATATCAACCTCGCGATCGAATCGCCCGAATCGGCGGAGGGCGGGGTCAATGGAGTTTGGTCGGTTGGTGGCAGCCATGACAACAACGTTGCTTCGAGCCTTCATTCCGTCCATCAGGGTGAGTAATTGTGAAACAACTCTTCGCTCAACCTCGCCGTTGGTCTTTTCACGCTTAGGGGCAATCGAGTCGATCTCGTCGATGAAGATAATTGCGGGGGAATTTTTCTCTGCCTCCTCGAAGGCCTTACGCAAGTTAGATTCTGACTCTCCGGCCATTTTACTCATGATTTCGGGACCGTTGATCAAAAAGAAAAAGGCCCCAGTCTCGTTGGCGACAGCGCGAGCCATAAGAGTTTTACCGGTGCCAGGAGGCCCATACTGGTTATATGGTTAGCGAGCGAGGGAAGAGGGATCCAAGAGAGGGGCTTACAAGAAGGATACCACGTGGTGGCTTGATACCAATGCTCTTGAATAGTTGGGGATGCCGGAGTGGCAGTTCAACGAGCTCTCTGATTTGTGCCATTTGCTTTCGGCACCCACCGATATCATCGTAACCGACCTCGTTAAGATTTCCCTCTTCGTCTTCTCGGTTAAGAGGCTCGCCCTCGCAATGAATAACAGTATCTTGGGCCACAATTCCGTAATCTGGTGGGTCAAGTTCCACAACCTTAAATTCAACCTGTCTCATACCACCACGCACGGTGAACAGATCGCCCATACGCACAGGCCGGTAGGCCTCAAGGAAGTACGGCTTGAGGTAGACGTCGAACAAAGATCCAGTCAATCCTTCAACAGTGTCTGCAATCGGGAGAACGGCAATACGTTTTGCCTAGAGATAAATGATCAGTATCGCTACCCGCCATCATATATAAATGAGAGATTCAAACGTACATATTTAATATCTGGGCACGGGTGTACAGTAATAACATCTCCACTATGCCCATGTCAGCTTTCGAAGTAGATTTCAGAAAGATGTTGGGAGGGCAAACAGTCTAACTCGGAGGTTATTTCTAATGACACGATTGATTCTCACAGATCCATCATCAAGATCATCATCAGCCAGAACGATGAGGACTGTGTCCTTCCGCTTCTTTCCTTTGACGAGAACAGTATCTCCACGAAACAGTTGCAGCATCTCCATGGTATTATTAGACAGGGCGATGATACCTACAACACCATTAGAAATCATCCCCAAACTCAAAAACTCGAAGCTAGGGCCAACAAACTATTATCATCATTGACGGCATCAGTAACAATCAAGCTATTTGGCTTCTTCTTCTTCTTCAAGATGGCCGTTGCAGTTTCGTCCGCCTGCGCTCGGCCAGTTAGCAAAGCTCTTGTCAAACCCAACTATCTGGTGAAGCGATAAACGATAGACAAAAATTATACCTCTTTGTGTGTAGCGCCTGAGGCATCGCTAATAGAAAAGTGATGTTAGTCGATGAATCTCCCAAGAAAGCTGATAGGTTCTCCTTGATAAACTAAAGGATGAGAGATGGTAAAATTTATGAAAGTAACCTACGTTAGATTAACCTTCTTTTTCTCTTCGTGATCGACCATCTTGTCTATGAAGAATGAAGAAGTAAATGAGATAGATAGAGCTTGAGAGATGAAGTAGGAGCGGCGGTAGGAAAGGGTGGTACTGATGGATGGGAGAGGGATGGAGTGGAGGGGGGAAGAACGATGAGGAGAGGAAGGATGGTGGTTAAGAAGTTAAGAAGTTAAGAAGGCAGCGAGTTCTAGTCTAAGTAACTAGGTTACCTCAGCCGCCGAACCCCACCGAACCCAAGAGATAGTATGTAACAAACCTAGTTCGCGGTCAGAATGACCCGGGGGAGCTTTTGCTCTTTGAAAGAACAGATTTCTATTTGTATCATACATAAGTCCTTCTCAATCTGAAGCCCTTTTCATACCAGCTCTTGAAACGGTATTGCTGGTCCTTTCCAGAGCCTTCCCCCCATGAAGCCAAAAACGATAACTAAGCAGGGCCGACGCCACGGTGGGGCGCCTATGCACCCCACTACAGTGGCTAGAACACAAATACCGGAGCCCTCCACTCCCCTCCTAAAACATCTTACATACCGTACCATATCATACCAAGATGCTCAGACTTAGGAAAATGGGACTCTGACACTGCTTTTAGGTGCACTCTTAAGGTTTGTGATAGTCGGCAAGCGGCACCTGGTAGGTTTACCATATGTTACCGTAAGGAACCATATCATATGTATGGTAACTTACCGTACCTTACAATTTGAACCCTATTTTGAAATGAATGGAAAATCGTGAACAACTGTGCCCCTTCCCAACAGAGAGATTTGCGATCCCCACTTCCCCCAGGCTAAAATCGTCTTCGTTGAAGATGGATGCTAAGTGAGACAAATTAACTATAAGTATTTGAGTAGCTAAACCTGAGATAACTTACCGTATCCTTTAGTAAATTTCATCTAACACTCTCGAAACACCTTTAAGTACTATTCAGGAGTGGGGGAAATATTAAAATCAGATGGAGTATAATATCATACTTGGAAATTTTTTTTTTTAATATGCCGAATGGGCAGAGCCCAGTGCCCCGGCATGCACCTCTTAAACGCGTACTCAGAACTAGTACGGTACTCGAGCACTGTCTGGTATGGGTACCAGTACCTGGGAGCATCATACCTACCGTATGGGTTTTGGGGAATGCTGACACAAAGCGCCTAGCCGAATTCAGTAATTTTGAACCACAACTCTACCTAGGCCGTCCGCAGGTCCTCGAAACAACACACACCTCCACCCAGGCCATCGCTGAGATCGTCGGAAGAGCTTGATGGATCAATCTCGAGCCAAAGTCCTCTTCATTCTAATAATTATCATCCTTCTTGCACCCGATGGAAACTCGCCACAGAATAGCTACCGCCTCGACGAGATAATCGCACTGGAAAAAGAGCAGCTCGAAAATTTACGAAACTCGACATATGGAGTGCCAGGAAACCTTACCGGGATAAACTTCACGCATAGCCGAATACCACCCAAGCCTGTAAGGAAACTAGTTGAGTCCCTAAGGAAAGAGGTTCTTGGGGAATATTTCCTGGAGGGAATACATGCAGGCGGCCTGCGCCCTTCAACTGCGGTTGCTGGAGAAACTCATCGGGGAGACCCGAACCGGAAAGCCGAGACAGTCGGAGAAGAAGGAGGTAGTGTTAAAGATTCAGAGGCTACCGGAGAACGTTTTAGTTGGGGGGCTACATCCCCATCTGCGCAGCTACCTTCGATATACGAAAATGTCACTGGGACCATACATGGAGCATGGGATCGGCTTTTCTTAGATGTTAGAGCGCCACAGACGAACATGACTTATGATAAAAATGTCACGGCTAACCGTGGGAAACTTGTTTTTACCATTGAAGAGAAAAAAAGGCCCGGAGAAGTACAAGAGATGACGGCTACAATGATTATCAAGAATGAAGAGGGCGGAGATATGAAGGACATAAGCTTAAGCGGGGTTCATTTCACCAAGTCTGGCGAAATTTTGGTTACCACGACGTCTGATAAGTTAGTCCCCTGATAGGATTTGTACATTGTGATGCGGCACTAATTACCCTCTATAGGTTTGCCGGGATATTTGCACTTCCACATTTTACGCTCACAGAGCACGCTTATAACCAATCCAAGGTCCTTCTTCTCGAGTCCATCGCCACCACAATCAAGAAGCAGAAGGACACAGCTTCAACTACCTCCCCTTGGCAACACTCTCCCGAGAATGCCGCCAATGAGAAACCTCACTGTGAGTATATCGCATATTTCCAGCTGCACCCTGTCCAGCCAATGCTCTCCTCCCATCCGTTCTTCTCGTTCAACACACCATATCTACCATACATAAGTCCCGAAACACTCCACCTCATTGAAAAAGAACTGCGACATCCCACCGGTGCTCCAGTCCCTGATGCACCACCCATCGTCGTTTCTGGAATTATATATTCTCCTACATGCGGCCACATTCTTAGCGTCAAGAAGGCCGAAGGCATCAAGATTGAAAAATATTTCCGCAAAGCAATCAACTTTGCATTGTGCGCTGCGGCCATCACATGTGCGCAGATTTGGCTGTTAATTCGGCAGATGAATGAGAGTAACACACCGAGCACAGTGAGTAGAGTCAGCTTCTGGACAATTGCAATGATGGGCATAGTCGATGGTTATATGGCGCTTGCCTTTTTAGGAGCAACTGTGCTTATCGGTAAGCTAACCGGAAAGCTACCTCCTGGAACACTGTGGGTACTTACGCACAATAGATTCATGCTATCTAGCCCTGTCCCCAGTGACTTTCTTCTCCTTCCTTCTCGGATCCATCTTCGGAATGCGCTTCTTGATGATTATTCGTCGCGTTCAACGCCCCGAACACCTCCCAGCACAGTCTACACCACCACCAGCCACTTCAGCAGCAGATTCATCAACAAGTTCGCTTCCATTGCCCGTCAACGCAGTGCCTCGGGCGCCGATAATACTGCCGCCCAATCAAGACACGAACGATAACGGTAACGATAGTCGACAGGACATCGGCATGCTGTATCCCCGCTTCCTGTTCGTTCTCCTCGGCTCCTTCTTCGTCTCCTTGCACGCAGCCAGCTGGCCACCATTCCTCCGAGGGCTATTCGTCAATACAGTCGTCCTGCTTGCAAATAGTTACTGGGTGCCACAGATACATAGAAATGTAATGCGCGGATGCCGGAAGGCATTCACATGGGAATTCGTTATCGGAATGAGCATTTGCAGAGCCGCGCCAGGCCTGTACCTCTACTGCTGGAAAGGAAACATATTTTTTCTCGAGCCAAGTTATAAATCTGCAGCCGTAGTCCTTGGTTGGGTGTGGTTTCAAGTGTTCTTGCTCCTGAGCCAGCAGTTGTTTGGCCCAAGAGTTTTGATTCCCTCCAATGTAATCCCACCATCCCACCATCCCACCATCCCCACCCCATCAATGAAATCTACAGATTACTAACCAGGATACTAGCTCCTCCCCCCCGCCTATGATTACCATCCGATTCTTCCCATCGACGATTTAGAGGCCGCCGAATCACAACTTCCCTCTTCCCCTCCAACAGATGTAACCGCTCTCCTCCCCAACACCCGCTTATTCGACTGTGCAATTTGTATGCAATCCGTCGAGGTCCCGACCATATCCAGCGATCGCGACGCAGGCAGTGGGCCGAGCAGCGTTGGTTTCTTGGGAAGGAGAAGTTACATGGTTACTCCTTGCCGTCACGTATTCCATTCAAATTGTCTTGAAGGGTGGATGCGGTTCAGATTACAGTGTCCTAATTGCAGGTACGGAAAATCCTCCACTTCATCATTACACTTGGTAATTCCAACTAACCTGAGGCAGAAACCCTCTACCACCCTTGTAAACATCGCTCGTTTGTTATGTATGTACAGGCTCATTGTATTAGTAAATATTGGAGTTTGGAAGGTTTTGGCGGGAATTGCATTATAGATAAACGTGTACTATTAGATGCCCTCGCTTGAGGCGATAGGAGGGGAGGGTCGCTTTGCTGATGCTTAATTTTCTATCGATCGATCTCTGGGTGTTCCGACAAACCTCGGATAGAATCAGAAAGGTTATATACTAACCCACGGTAAGCCTAACATAATCGCAAGCTCTAATCGAAAACATCAGGTCTCGGATATAAAATCTTACATCCCCCCCAATAAACCCCAACCGTACCCTTCACCGTCTCATATTAAGTTCTACCATAGAGCCTAAGCCCGTTATCTTAAAATAAAATAAAACAATGCAAGTCGTTTTATTTATTGTTCTAAGAGAGAGAGAGAGAGAGAGAGAGAGAGAGAGAGAGAGAGAGAGAGAGAGAGAGAGAGAGAGAGAGAGAGAGAGAGAGAGAGAGACCAAGAATAGTGAGAAACCACTCAACTATGATAGGAAAGCCTGGTCCGATAATTATAATACAAAAGAGGCAATAGTGCCTAATCTACCCCTACCCCTACCCGCACTCTCGACCATTTCCCATCCCACCGGAACATCACCAACCATCACTCCCGCAAACACACTCACTCCTCCTTCACCCTTTCATTTTCATAATTTCCACGCCCCACCTCCAAAACTATGATACGGCATAATAATAATAATTATCACAATAGCTCCCCCTCTTCCGAATTCATTCATTCTCACTCCTCCTCCTCCCCTAGAATCCAGAAAGAAGAAGAAGAGAAGCAGCCCGGACGGCGGAACTCCGATATCCCCCAACTTCCACCGCCACCACGATATCAAGAGCTGGAAAAAGCACCTATCGTACGCGCGAATAACTTCTTCAAACTTACGATACCTATTACAGCAGGTACAGCACGTTCATGTCAAATCCTGCATCCTCCCTCCCTCCCTCCCTCCCTCCATCCATCCAATCACGAAAATATATCATACTGCCAGTATAATAGTAACTTTACAGTGCAAGCACACTCCCAATCCGAGGACAGGACTATCACACCGAAATAAACTACGTAAAGCCCACCAACCAACCAACCCACCATACACCCCCACCTCCCATCATACAGTAGTACTATACAGACTTAGGAGCAGGTTT
>Ga0307509_10000254_pt1 | contig 86659 bp, 67 predicted proteins | sample 10_EM_MG_FD_202245 | JGI IMG/M metagenome (GOLD analysis project Ga0307509, IMG submission 202245) | Populus trichocarpa ectomycorrhiza microbial communities from riparian zone in the Pacific Northwest, United States - 10_EM | ecosystem: Host-associated > Plants > Roots > Unclassified | place...
CCTCCAGGGTCACCACACCGACCCCGCCGACCTGGACCACCTTCTCAACTAACTCCACGGGCTTGCTCCTCAACCGGCTCCAGACGACTGGAGCGCTCGCTCCAATCCTCAACCGGACCACCCCCTCGCGTCAAGCTCGCAATCAAAAAACCCATCGGGCCACCGGACCCGACGCGCCATTCGCGGGCTGCCCAGCGAGTCCACTCACTCCGAGCTCGGAGATGGCATCGGAAAGAATCCGCAGCTTCGTTCCGGGACGAATCTGCAAAAATCAAGATGTCGATCGATGACTTCGACGCGCTTTCCTCGTTTGTTTGCGCCACACAAGCGATAACAACGTTGTCACTGTTGCTGGAGATTCGTAAACGGACATGGCCACGCCACCGACATCGGTTCGCTCGGCGGCCATTACAGTGGGACTCACCTCTCGAACCACGGCAACCCAGCTTGGCAACCTCGCGCAGCCGATTGCAAAGGTTCCCCGGTGGCTCCTGATAGGCTAGGTAACTTGGCAATGATGACTGAGCCGCTGATAGGGAAGCGAATGCGCTGTGGAGCACGCGCTACGGATCGATGCGGGCGGCCGAGGCCTCAGTTAAGGAAGCCCCGGTTCCCTCATCCGCCCCGTCGATGCCCTATTGGCTGGGAAATCACTCGCCGACCCGGTCTTCGATTGCGTGCTTGACGTGGTGGGGTGGTATGGTTAAAAATTGGAGCGAGCGCTCCAGTTGTCATAGAATGGAAACTCGAACACAGTCAATGCGAACCCGTCGAATGATCGGCGTGGTTTGAGGAGCCAGCTTGTGGTGAACCAGCATATGCAGTTGCTCGAGAAGATGGTCGACGTCGGACTGGAGGGGGGCGGTTCGGGTCGTCCGTTGCTGATGTTGCACGACGAGCTCGGATTCCCGGGCTGGATGCGGTGGAACGAGGTGCTGGCGGCCGCCGGTCGTCGGTTCGTTGTGCCGTTGCAGCCCGGGTTCAGGCGTACGCCACAGGTGTGTAGCAGGGCATCGCGGCTCCCGCCCGCGCCGACGGTGCACAAATGACAGTAGATCTGGCGACATTCGAAGATGTGATAAGCCGTTTTCCGAGCGGCGTTGTCGTGGTGACCACGCGGGATTGCAAAGACAAGCCATGGGGATTTGCCGCTAGCCCTTTTTCGTCAGTATCACTGGATTCACCGCTGGTGCTCGTGCCCCTCGCCAGATCCGCCGAGTGCTATCAGGCTTTCAATTCGGCCGAGTGGTTCGCGATCAGTGTGCTGAGCGCGGAGGATGAGGTGACCGCGGCGCGCTTCGCGAGACGCAGTGCTGATCAGTTCGCCGGCTTGGACGTTGAGACCGACGATCACGGCTCACCGCTGTTGCCATCCGCGGTTGCCACGCTCACATGCCAAAGAATCAACGTGCACGATTGTGGACAGCACGCGGTCTTCGTGGGGCGTGTGACCAAGGCTGGCTTGGGCTCGGAGGACAGTCCAATGGTGTATTCCAGGCGGCGCTTCGGGCGCTTCCCGGGTGCGCCCCGCCCCGTTCTTACGCCGCGTGTGGCGAGCCTCGACCCTGTTCGGCACTGCGTCAGGTGTGGGTCCGGCGTGGTCTTCGGTGTGCCGGAAGGCGATACAGTCGCCCGGCATATCTGCCGCCGGTGTGGCAACGTCCACTATGTCAACCCAACAGTGGTCGTTGGATGTGTTGCCGAGACCACCGATGGCAGGATCCTGATGTGCAGAAGGCGGATCAGCCCGAGGCGCGGATTCTGGACCTTCCCTTCGGGCTTCCTGGAATGCGGTGAATCGGGAGGTGACGGAGCGCGCCGTGAAGTGTTGGAGGAGACGCGGGCGCAAGTGCACATCGAAGGACTGCTTTGCGTGATCGACGTGCCGCAGATGAGCGAAGTGCATCTCGTTTATCGGGGGACCCTGCGCAGCCTCACCCTGGCGCCCACCGCGGAAAGCTCTGAAGTGACATTGATGACCGAAGCTGAGATTCCCTGGGATGAGTTGGCGTTCACGTCTATCGGCGAGAGCTTGCGCCGCTACTTCGAGGATCGCCGGCAGAAGCAAAGGGTCGTTCACTCACTCGACCTGCGGACGGCTCCTCCAAGCGAGAATCGCGATGAGTTCGCTCCTTCTGTCTGCGGAGCGTCACGCTGAACAGCCGATCACGGCTTCGAGCGCGTCGGCCTGCTGCTTCAGATGCAGCGCTGATGAATTCGGGAGCCAACATGCTGCTGCTGACTCACGATGTGCACCTGATCAAAGCGATGTACACAAAGCTGTTGTCCGAGCTTCATGAGGCTGTGAGGGCTACCGGAAGCGGACAGTCGGCCAGTTCGGTGTGAGTCGTGCCTTTCCCAACTCGTGATGGGTCGTGCAGCAGTGGAGAAGGTATCGGCCAGCAAGTCGGTTAACATACGCACCTTCGCCGCGACGAATTTGCGAGTGGCGAATACGGCCAAAATCCCAAGGTTCCGACGCCGTAATTGTCGATCGCCGTTGGCGATCGACAATTGTTCCACATCACCGTCCGTGATGGACCGGACGCCGCGGTAATCACCGAACAGCTGACGGGGCGCGCGCCAGGCCGGGCGATTGCTTTAAGCCGCCATCAGCTCGACCCGGGCGCCTCTGCGAATAACTTTCCGGACGCCGCCCAGTCCGAAGGCTTGACGTCCTCGAAGATTACGTAAATGTACTTGGAGTCGGTCCCCGTGTTCTTGACAATACTTGTAGTGATATCGGCGGCGACTGCCTGCTTGGCCTTCGCGTCTTTTCCCTCGAACCAACTAACACGGACAACTGGCATCATGATCTCCTGGTATGTGGCGAATAAATCCGGGCGGTCTGTTGAGATTACTGGGCCGCTAGTACGTAAACGCGCGCCGTGGACTTCGGCGTGGGCCATATTTTCGAGGTCATTCCGCCGCTGACCGCGACGCGCTGTCCCGAGCCCGTGTCGTAGGTTATAACGCCGCCGGCGACCGCACCGCCCAGGTCGCGTTCCCACAATTTCTCGCCGCTGTCGCTGTTGAGAGCGTAGAGATTGCCCCCCATGTCGCCGAAGAACACGACGCCACCCGCCGTGGGAGTGACGCCGCCCATGATCGGGTTGGGTGCGCGAAATCTCCAACGTTGCTTGCCGGAAACCGCGTCGAGCGACGTGAGCCATCCCGCCCACCGGGACTGCGGGTCCGGGTGACCAAAGCCGTCTTTCGAGGATCCCGTCCACGGTTGGGCGGAAGGAACCGACTTGATCTGGTCATCCGCATCGAAATGGACTGTCGAGCACCAATCGACTTGCCCGGTGATGACCGCGTCATGCTGGGGATCATAGGCAGGTCCGTTCCATTCCGCGCCGCCCTGCGTGCCGGGGCAGAACCTAACGCCCGCTGCGGACAGGGGCACAGACGTATTCTCCTGCGTAGTCATCGGCAATCGGTACAGGCGCCGGCTCGTCTTGCGGTCGTAGGCATAGATAAAGCCGTCCTTTGGCGTGAGCGCCATGATTTGCGTGCCATCCTTGCTGGTGAACAACGCTGGCGGCGACGACACATCGTAATCGTGGAAGTCATGAGGCACGATCGAATAGTGACGCTGGTACGCACCTGTCCTGGCATCGAGCACGACAACCGAGCCGGCAAAAAGATTTGCGCCCTTGCGCAGGTGCGCGGCGAAATCTGGTGCAGGATTGCCGCCGGGTACATACAGAAGTCCGGTCTTTGGATCGAGCGAATAGGAAGTCCACGTGCCGCCACCGGTGATCTCAATGCCCGCCGCGTTCTCCCAAGTGTTCAGGGGCGCCGCGCCACCACCCTGCAGGCCACGCTCCGGATCACCTGCCTTCTTGGGAACCAAATAGAATTCCCAGACAATCTTGCCCGTCTTGGCATCGAGGGCGTACATGCGGCCTTTAACACCGCGATTGTCCCCGCCGGCGTTACCGATGAATACCAGACCCTGCCAGGCAATGGGTGAGGCGGGAACAGTCTCGCCCCGGGTTTGCTCGGCGATCTGGGTGTCCCAAAGCCGCGCACCGGTTTTTTCGTCATATGAGTAAACACGACCGTTGGCGGCGCCGCGGAAAACGCGGCCGGCCTCGATTGCCACGCCCCGCTGGGCACCCAGATAACTATCCGGGAAGTCCTCATGAACGCGCCAGTTGAGCTTGCAGTTGTTGGGGTCCAGCGAGAACGTGTCGTGCTCGGTCGTCGCGAACAAAGCCCCATCGACCTGAACGAGCCCGGACTGAAAGGCCGTAGTCTCGCCAGTGTCGAAGTTGCAGATGACTCTTAGTTTGCCGGCATTGCCGACATTGATGCCGGTCAGCGCAGAAAACCGCTCAGAAGTCAGTGTCCGGTTGTAGCTTGGCCAGTCTGAGGGGGACTGAGCCACTGCGGCCGGTCCGGCGAACGCGGCGAATGAGATCAATCCGACGATTACCAACATTGAGGTGCGCATAATTTCTTCCTGAGGGGAACCTGTGACGCGAACTTGTCGGGCCGATCCACGGATCAGTCCTTGAGTTCGCCAAAGACATATGAGGTCATCGGAATCTTCATCACCGTGTCGGTGAAAAGCACGCTTCCCGTGTCGCTGCCCGCCGCACCCGCGGCCACCAGCAGGGGCATGAGGTGATCTTCGCGGGGATGTGCAAGCCGTGCTCGGGGAGCGCTCTGCCAATTGCGCAGTTTCTCGTCACGCACATGTCCATACTCGAGTGCTATTGCCTCATTCAAGTAGCGCGTGAACAACTCGGCGTCCCGAGTGGAGCTGTCGAGTCCGAAACCTCGCATGTTGTGATAGTTGAGACCGCTGCCGACGATGAGAACGCCCTGGTCACGCAATGGCGCAAGCGCTCGACCTAGCGCGAGATGCTGCGCCGGGTCGTAGCCTGATTGCACGGAGACCATCACGATGGGCATATCGGTCAGCGGGTACATCAGCCCCAACGGTACAAAGACACCGTGGTCAAATCCCCTATTGGGGTTGGCTGCGGATTCGATGCCGGCGCCTGCTAACAGCTCACGGGCCTGCGCGGCAAGAGCGGGATTGCCGGGCGCTGCATAGCGGATTTCATAGGTGTGAGGCGGAAAGCCCGTGTAGTCGTACTCCATCGGCGGCCGCGCGCCTGTTGCAACAGAGAATTTCGGCGCCTCCCAGTGACCGGAAACGACCAGGACTGCCTTTGGACGCGAGAGAAAGCGTCCGGGGAGCCCTCGCAACACGTTCTCCGTCTTTGCATAAGCCGCTCTCAATTCTTCGACGTACGGCCAAGGCCCGCCGCCGTGGGAGATGAAAAGAACCGGAAGTCGCGCAGGGACTGAGTTCGGCATGGGATTCAACTTTTGAGCTGCATTATCCGAGCAGACGACAAGCGTGAATTGCGCAAGGGCGACCGTACTAGTCCGCCTTGATCGCCTCAACCTGGATTCGCATCAAGACTTCTTGTTTGAAGCCGTATTGCTGACCGTAGTTCACACCAAAATCCGCCCGACTGAAGGTGCCGGTGGCATTCGCTCCACAGACTTCCTTCTTTAACATCGGATGTTGCATGCACTTGAAGGAATCAATCTTCAAAGTCAGTGGTTTGGTAACGCCGTGCAGCGTCAGCGTGCCGGTTGCCAGCGTCGGGACGCCATTTTTGAACCCGCCGAGCGTACCCTGGTAGATGGCTGTCGGAAATCTGGCAGCATCGAGCATCTCCGGCCCCGACACATGCTCATTGAGTTTGTCATTGGCCAGATCGATGGTGCCCGTGTCGACCTTGATCTCGACCGAACCGCTCTGCGCCGCAACATCGAGGATCACTTTCCCGGCGGCTTTTTTGAACGTCCCGCGCCACACGGACAAACCGCCGAAATGATCGACTTCGAAGCTTGGATGGGTGTGGTCCGGATCGACTGAGTAGTCGGTGGGCACAGCGGCAGCAGAGGCGGATAAAGTGCCGATGGCGAGTGCGAAAAGCAGGCGGTTCATGGAAATCCTTCTACGCAATGCGGTTGAAGTGCCGCTATCGGTAAGCTACTCGCCTGATTCATAATCCACTAGTGGGTAAAATCAGAAATCACTGTGCACGCATATGAACAATCGAATCGACCTGAACGCAGTGGCCATATTCGTTCGCATCGTGGAGACGGGCAGCCTTTCAGCAGCGGCGCGCACGCTGAACATTCCAAAGACGACCGTCAGTAAACGATTGGCTGATCTGGAAGAATCGCTGGGTCTTGCCTTGATTACCCGCACGACGCGCAAAATGCGCCCGACCGAAGCGGGCAAGGCCTACTTCGAACACAGCCAGGCGGCCATGCGACGACTGGAACAGGCCCGCGTCGAAATGAGCTCGGCCCGCGACCGTCCATCCGGACTCTTGAGGATCACCGCGCCGGTGGATATATCTCACACCGTGATGGCGAAAGTGACCAACGCTTTCGTCCTGCGCTACCCAGGGGTCACAGTGGAGTTGCTGGTTTCAAACCGCGTCGTTGACATTCTCGGCGAGGGAATCGACCTGGCTGTTCGTGCCGGAGCGATGCGCGACTCGAGCTTAGTGGGCCGACGGTTCATGGAACTGACGTCCAACCTATACGCATCGCCGGAGTATCTGCGTCGGCACAAAGCGCCCTTGCAGCCACAAGACCTGCCTTCTGCCGACTTCATTGAATTTACCGGAATGCAGCCCCTCTACCTCGTCAAGGGACGCTCATCCGTGAAAATCAAGGTCAAGCCCAGGATCATCGTCGACGATCTCGAGACGGTTAGAGAGCTATTGACACTGGGGACCGGTATCGGCTGGCTCCCCGACTTCCTCGCACAGACCGACACCGGGAAACTGCTCCCCGCCGTGCCGGAATGGCGCGCGAAATCCGCTGGAGACGTACATTTCCTCTACGCTAATCCCAAGCATCCCGCCGTCAACGTCAAGGCCTTCGTCACGCTGGCGATAGAGATGTTGCCGTCAATCCTGCATGGCGCGATGCCGAGATAAGTCGTTCGCTCCATGAGGACCCCTTCATCTGGTCCAAGTGGGTCCGTGGCAGCAAGTCGCCGGTGTTGGCTTCCGTGGACGGTTTTTATCGGTACTGCGATAGCCTGCACAGCGGCTATATGTGTTTCGTTGGCGGGAAAGAATTCCGATAATTCGCGCGCATCGAACCGGCTTCGGGCGCAGTGCAGCCTCAACGACGCCGGCTCGTTGAATGTGGTAGTGCCTGGTGACTCTCTGAGACATTGAACAGGTCACCAGTCGCGAGGTACATGTTCAACATTCTTCGAACGATATCATCCAATCCGGGCGTCCATCCAGGCTTGCGTCCCTGCCTACTAGTTGGTAGGCTACTGTCATGACTTCCGATACTCGCTCGACGCTCATCTCGATTGCCACGGCGCAGGTTCGCCGACAAGGCTATGCCGGCTTCTCCTACGCAGACCTTGCTGCGCAAGCCCGCATTCGCAAGCCCTCGATCCACCACCATTTCCCGGCTAAGGAAGATCTGGGTGTTGCGATCGTGCAGGCCTATACGGAAAGCTTTTCGGAACGACTCAAAGAGATTGAAGCGCGCAACGACAAAGTGGTCGAGCGACTGAGAGCGTACGGTCGCCTCTATCGTGAGGCATTGGCCGCGGGCAACGGCTGTCTGTGCGGCGTGCTCGCATCCGAAGCCGCGATTCTTCCAGAAAGTGTACAGGCGGCTGTCCGCAATTTTTTTCGGCTGCAGCTGCGCTGGCTCGAACGCACCTTGCGAGGAAGTGGAGCGGCAGGTTCGCTCCGGGATGACATCGAGCCCCGGCGGGAAGCCAGAACCGTGCTTGCGACCCTGCAGGGCGCAATGTTCGTTGCGCTCTCGCTCGATGAGCCGACGTCCTTCGATCAGGCCCTGGCGGGCCTGCTCAAGGGACTGAGCCGTCAGCGGGATTAGTTTTTCTCTGCCACCCTACCAACTAGTCGGATTGGTTTCTATGTACGAGATGTCAGACCTTGATTTCACGCAGGAATCGGCACATGTTCAAGATTCATGACTACAAGGGATTTCCCAATCCCACGCGCATTCGTATCGCGATCGTCGAAAAAGGACTGAGCGACCAGATCTCCTTTGTAAGCGTTGATGTGCCTGCCGGAGAGCACAAGAGTGCGGCTTTTCTGTCGAGAAACCCGGCGGGCACCGTGCCGGTGCTAGAGCTCGAAGACGGGACTCACATCTGCGAGTGCACCGCGATCACGGAGTTTCTCGACCACCTGACCGGCGAGCCCGCCCTGACCGGACGCACCGCGCGCGAGCGCGCGATGATCCACATGATGCAGCGGCGCGCCGAGGCGGGCCTGCTCGACGCTGTGGCAACCTACTTTCACCATGCGACGCCCGGACTGGGACCTCACATCGAGACCTACCAGTGCCGCGAATGGGGCGAGAAGAGCCGTGAACGAGCGATCTCCGTTATGCGATATCTTGACAAGGCTTTGGAGCACCAGCCCTACCTCGCCGGAAACCAGTTCACCATGGCCGACATAACTGCCTTCGCGGGACTGCTGTACGCCGACATCGTGAAGTTGGAAATACCCTCAGACCTCACGCGACTGAAAGCCTGGCGTGCCCGAATCAGCGAGCGTCCCAGCATCGCTTCCTGACACAACACTCACATCATGGAGCTCAACGCCGATTTCACTCAGCGCGCGGTCGTTCACGCAGCGACGCTCGACTGGACGCCCTCACCCATGTCCGGTGTCGATCGGCGCATGCTCGATCGCATCGGCGCAGAGGTGGCGCGGGCCACCTCCATCGTCCGCTACGCTCCGCACTCTCACTTCTCTCACCATACGCACAGCGGTGGGGAAGAATTCCTGGTGCTCGAAGGCGTATTTCAGGACGAGTACGGCGATTATCCCGCTGGCTTCTATATCCGCAATCCACCGACCTCCGCACACACACCGCGCTCGGAGCCAGGATGTACCATCTTTGTGAAGCTGTGGCAGTTCGAAGCCTCCGATCGAACGCAGCTTCGCCTCGACACGAAAAGGCTCGCGTACAGTTCTGATCCGTCGCGGCCAGGGGTGGAAGTCATGCATCTCTTCCGGGATGAGCACGAACGGGTTGCGCTGGAACGTTGGAGAGCCGGCGCCGAGATTCCGCTTCACTCGCCTGCCGGACTCGAGCTCCTGGTCCTTGAGGGCAGTTTCACGGACGGGCAGGATCGCTTCAACTGTCACTCCTGGTTGCGGCTTCCGCCCGCCTCTTCTGCGCAGGCTCAGGCAGGTGCAGAAGGTTGTCGGGTCTGGATCAAGACCGGCCATCTGGCTCGCCAACAGCTCATCCCACCCGCTCGCCGCTGAGCGACCATGCTCTTGCGACAACTGTTCGACTCCGTCTCGGGCACGTACACGTATCTGCTCGCCCTCTGGGATTGGCCGTGAGGCCTTCATCATCGATCCGGTGAAGTAGCGCACGGACCAGTATTTGAATCTCGTCTTACCCGACATTTGCGGTGCGCGCCGATTCGGCGGATCTCGTCCGCATCCTACCGGAGCTGCAGGGCCGGCGGGATCTGTGGTTGTCGAGCCATCCTGACATGCAGGGTGTCGCGCGAATTCGCACCCTACGGCAATTTCTCGAGAATCTCGTCGCCCGGGATGCAGACGCCTTCGTGACTGCCGAGGCAGGGCCAGCCAGATGATTGCGGCCGGGCAGCTCCGCCCGAGCCCCTTCATCGATCGCGCACGACACACCTGAATCCAATGTGCGAGGTCGAAGTATCGACTGTCTGCGCGTACCGCGCGGCCGGACGGTATCGCTGGCAGTAATTCGGCGCGCACAGATGCGAGCCGCCTTTCAGCACCTTGCGGCCGAAGGTTGCGCCGGCGTCAGCGAGGTCGCGGCTCTTCTCCTCGGTGCCGCCGCGCGGATTGCGCGGAGCGCAACAGCTCCGCGGCTCGGGGAGCATGCTTCGGTCGACATACCAGTCCGACGTCCATTCCCAGACATTGCCGATCATGTCGAACAGGCCGTAGCCGTTCGGCGGAAAGCCGCGGACCGGGGATGTGCGCTCGTAACCGTCCTGAAGCAGGTTCTCGTGCGGAAATGCGCCCTGCCAATAGTTCGCCATCATGCTGCCAGCCGGCGCGAGCTCTACGCCCCACGCATAGGGCTGCCGATCCAGCCCACCGCGCGCCGCGAGTTCCCATTCCGCTTCGGTGGGCAGATCTTTTCCGGCCCATCGCGCATACGCCTCAGCGTCGGCGTAAGCCACATGCACCACCGGATGATCGAGCAGCGCGGCGATGCTGCTATCCGCTCCCCAGGGATGCCGCCAGTTCGTGCCGAAAGAGAAGCTCCACCACAGGAATGGATCGTTCAACGGAACGGGTCGCGGCTGACGCGTGAACAGAGAGGAACCCGGGCGCAGCATCGCCGGATCGGCGCCCGGATAGAGCTTCGCATCCGGCGCGCGCTCGGCCACGGTGACGTGCCCGGTCGCGGCGACGAAGTCCTGAAAGTCGCGATTCGTCACCGGCGTTTCGTCGATCCGGAAACCATCGACGGCCACACGGCGAGCGGGCGCCTCCTCCGGATAGTGATCGTTCGACCCCATCCAGAACGTGGCGCCCGCGATGAATTGCATTCCCGTCAGAAATTCCTCCGCAGGCTCAAAGACCACTCCCGCGGCGGTGCGGGTTGGCCGGTGACCACCTGGATGCCCGGGCCGCGGAAGGTATTCTGATAATAGAACCGGTTCGACAGGTTCGTGCCGGCGAGCGCCACTTCCCAATCTTCACTTGTGGATCGCCAGGCAAGACGTGCGTCGTACACGGTGTAGCCCGGCGTGAGCGTCGCGGGATTGTTGTCGATGTTCGTGAAGAACGAGGACTGGTAGGCCATGCCGACGCGTGGGGTGATCGATCCCACTGTGCCGAGAGGAATCCGGTATTGCACTCCGGCCCCCACCTTCCACTTCGTGACGTATGGCGCCACATTGTTCAACGTGATGTTCGGAATCGTCACGCCCGCGGCACCGATACGCCGCAGCTCAAAGTCGAGATAGCTCGCATTGAGATCGAACGCCAGCCCTTCGATCGGCCGCGCACTCAGCTCCAGCTCGACGCCTTTGAAGCGGCCGTCGCCCGCGTTGACCGGCGTGCCGTTGGAGGTGCTCAGCACGACGCCGTTCACCACGGTGGGCGCCGTATTGCTGAAGATCATGTCGTGGTAGTCGTTCATGAACGTCGCCAGATTGATCCGCAGGCGGCGTCCGAACCAGTCGCTCTTCAGGCCGATCTCATAGGCATTCAGCGTCTCAGGCAGGAACGGCACGGCCTGCTGGATGACGAAGGGGCGCGGGTTGATGCCGCCGCCGCGATAGCCCGTGGAGTACTGCGCGTATGCGAGCACATGGTCCGCGAACTTGTAGTCGAGATTCGCGCGGTAATCCCAACGGTGCCCGGTGTATGCCGGCGGCGTGTACCCATCGATGAGGCTCGCGCTGGTGTAAGTGGCCGCGCCCGGAACATAGAGATTCGTGCGGCGGAACGAATAGCTCTTCTCGTCGCGGGTGTAGCGAACACCCGAAGTGGCATTCAGACGATCGGTGATGTGCCACACGACATGCGCGAAGCCCGACTTGCTCTTGGAAGGGATCGTGTCGTCGGCGCCATTCACTGTTTCGCTCGCAAGCCCCGGATTGATGATGTTGGTGCCGCCGAGGCGACCTTTGCCGTCGTAGTAATACGCGCCCGTGGTCCAGTCGAGTGCTTCGCCGAGCACACCGTTCAGCCGCAGCTCCTGCGTGAATTGGCGGTACTTCATCGAGAACACACCGGTGCCGATACCGAAGGGCGTCGTGTCGTTGTCCGTGCTGTACCGACCATCGGTGTCCTGATATCCGGTAATCGACTTCAGCGACAGGGTCTGAGTGAGCCGCACGTCGACGCTGCCTGCGACATCCCACGCGCGGATTCGATTGTCGGTCGGAAAAATCATTGTGGGATGGCTTCCGGCACCCGGGCGGCCGGCGTAGACCGCAGGATCCGTGAAGGGCTGCGTCACGTAGGTGGAATAGTTGCTGTAGGACTGCGGTGCCGTCAGAAAAACGCTCCGATCCGTGATGCCCGGCGTAGTGGCCGCAGCCGAGTTGAGCGAAATGAGCTTCGTTGCGGTGGGCTCACTGTCATCGTCGAGCCGGTCCGCGGCGACATTGATCTCGACGGCGTCGCTCGCGAGCCAACGCAGCGCCACGCGCCCCGCGGTGTAGTCCTGCCCGCCTTCGGTACCGATCCTGCAGTCGCCATTGGTGCCCACCGACGTCGGCGCCACGGGCCCGGCCGGATGAGCGCAATTGAAGTCGTAGCGCGTGAGGTATCCATCGCGATGGCGAGTGACGGCCGAGGCCCGCATGAACAACGCATCCGGCACGAGCGTGAAATTGCCGGCGCCCCTGGCGTCCAGCCTATCGAAAGAACCGGTAGTCGCTTCGAAGTATCCGCCGCCCTCACCGTCCGGCTCCTTGCTGTACAGCTTCACGGCGCCGCCGATGGAGTTCTTGCCGGCGAGCGTTCCCTGCGGGCCGCGCAGAATTTCGACGCGCTCGAGATCGAGCAGATCCAGCAGCGAGCCAAACGTGATTCCGCGATACACGTCATCCACGTAGATGCCGACACCGGGATCTACTGCAAAACTCGAGTCCATCTGCCCGACGCCGCGGATGAACAGGGTTGCTGCGGGGCCATAGATCGAGCCCGACGGCTTCATCACGACGTTCGGAGCGCTGTTCGTGATGTCAGTGATTCGATTCAGCCCCTGCTCCTCGAGTTGCGCGCTTCCGAGAGCCGTGATGGCAAGCGGCGTGTTCTGCACCGGCTCGCTGCGGAATTGCGCGGTGACGACGACGTCCTGCAACGGCTCCGAGGTTTCACTTGGCGGGGCATCGGCGCCTGCGGGCGCGGGCGCCGCTCCCTGTGCGCTCACGCGCCCGGATAGCATCGCACTTGCGAGCAGGCCCAGGACTGCCAGCAACTTGGCATTAATCATTCTGTTGCCCCCCGAACGTTACGGATTGTTGTTGGTGTCGATCTCGACGGAGCGGACGCTCGCTCCCGTCAGCACACCGAGCGACTGGCCGGCGAGCAACTCGCCGATACCGCGCCGGCCGATGAATGCGTCGCCTCGCACTCGATACAGAATCGGCACGTCTGCCGAGGCGACCGGCCGTCCATCGATGCTGAGGATGAGCGTGCCCGCGCGAGCGGAATCGCCCGCTTTCGGGTCAGTGCGGACCTGTATGTCGTGCGGACCCGGTGCGAGCGGCGCTGCTGCCTTCACAACCACGCGCTCGTCAGCGCCGCCGCTTGGGTTGTAGAGATAAGTCGGCCGGCCCTGATCCAGCAGCAATCCCATGCCGCCGAACTGATCGCCTTGTATGACGATCGGGCCGGACGCCTGACCTTGTGCCAGGTCGAGGTGTGCTGTCATCGACCAGTGCGGACGGATATACGGAAACGATGTGTTCGGATATCGCGTATCGCCCGGGTAATACGTGAACCGGGTACGGCCCTCCAGGATGTCCGGCCGCAGCCCCGGCGCCAGGCGCGCCATCAGGTTGGAGGCGAGTGGATACACGTGATACTTGCCTGCGGCAGCCTGGAAGTCGGCTTGCAGCTCCGCGAGTTTCTCGGGGTAGCGTGCAGCGATGTTGCGCGACTGCGAGTAGTCCTTGCTCAGGTCGTAGAGCTCCCAGCTGAACTTGTTGGGATCGACCGACCTGGTGGAGTGGTCCCACGGCAGCACCTCAGGCTTCGTCGATGCGATCCACCCGTCCTTGTAATACGAGCGGTTGCCGTTCAATTCGAAGTATTGCTCATGGTGCGCCGAGGGCGCACTCGCCTGCTCGAACGTGTAGACCATGCTTACGCCGTCAATCGGCTGCTGCGTGTACCCATCGATCGACTGCGGAGGAGTGATGCCCCCTGCTTCGTAGATGGTCGGCGCGACATCGATTACGTGGTGGAACTGCGAGCGCATCTGGCCCACTTGCTTGATGCGCTTCGGCCAGCTGATGACGAGCCCATCGCGCAGCCCGCCGAGGTGCGAGGCAATCTGCTTGCCCCACCGAAAAGGCGCATTCGTCGCCCAGGCCCACGCTGCCGGATAGTTTCCATAGCTATTCGGTCCGCCGTGCTTGTCGAGGTCGCGCGCGAGCGAAGCATCGGTCGGCTCGATGCCCAGCAGGCCGGCAAGATCGTTGTGCGTGCCGCGAAAGCTTTCGAGGCTCGCGCCGTTGTCGCCCTGAAGATAGATGACGAGCGTGTTGTCGAGCTGCCCCGACTGCCGAAGCTGCTCGATCACCCGGCCAATCTGGTAGTCGCAGTGAGCGAGCTGTCCTGCGGCCACTTCCATCATCCGGGCATACCTGTGCTGCTGCCCGTTCGTGAGACTGTTCCACGCCGGAAGCTCCGCGGGCCGTGGGGTCAATACGGCATCCTTCGGAACGATCCCCATCTGCTTCTGACGCGCGAAAGTCTCCTCGCGCAGCTTGTCCCAGCCGTGATCGAACCTGCCGCTGAACTTCGCGCTCCATTCCACTGGCGCCTGGTGCGGCGAGTGGGTCGCGGCCGGCGCGAGATAGGCGAAGAACGGATGATCCGGATCCAGATTCCGCTGGATCTGCAGCCAGTGAATGAGATGGTCGGCGAGATCGCGATCTAGGTGATACCCGGGATCGCCGGCCGGCGGATCGACGGGATTGCGATTCTCGACCAGCTGTGGCGCGTACTGATTGGTCACAGCCGCATTGAAGCCGTAGAAATAGTCGAAGCCCATGGCGTTGGGCCAGTGGTCGAACGGTCCCACGGGCCCCGTCTCCCACTCCGGCGTGTTGTGGTTCTTGCCGAACCACGCCGTGTCGTAGCCGTTCTCATGCAGCACCTGACCGATCGTGCCGGCGCTCTTCGGTATGACAGAGGTGTAGCCCTCCTCGTCGACCGCGAGATTGGTGAGCGCACCGCTCTCCACAGCGTGATGATTGCGGCCGGTAAGCAGCGCGGCCCGCGTGGGCGAGCACATGGCAACGGTGTGAAACGCGTTGTAGCGCAAGCCGGTGCGCGCGAGGGCATCGAACGTTGGCGTCGGGACGGGGCCACCGAACGTGCTGGCCGCGCTGAAGCCGACGTCGTCTGTCATGATCAGCAGCACATTCGGCGCGCCGGCAGGGGCAGACGGACGCCGGGGGAAATGCTTCCATTGCGCGCTCGGCTGCGGCGGCATTACAGGCTCGGTCCCCGCAGCGCCTGCAGACCCGAACGGGATGACACTCGCGAAGACGCTCACGGACAGAGTGGCGCGCCGAAGCGCACGCTTTCTCGACATGCTTCCCCCCTTCGCAGCACGAGAATGTTGCGGTCTCGGACACTGCCCGAGAGGCGCTCGGGCGAGCAACGGACCGGGGGGTTATCGGATATATTCTGGGTCGGTTATATGTTTGCGGGGACGAAAGGCCGATGAACTTTACGTTCCGTCAGCTCGAAGTGTTCGTCGAAGCCGCGAAAGACTGTAATTTCCGCAAGACGGCGGACCGACTGGGCATCAGCCAACCTTCCGTCAGCAATCAGATCCGGATGCTGGAGCGCTGGTCAGGCTGTGAGTTGTTCCAGCGCAGTCGCGGCTCGACGCCGCGCCTGACTGACAAGGGCACAGCACTGCTGGCCAAGGCACGGGAGCTCACTGCAGGCAAACGCCAGATGGCGACACTGGAAGGTCCACGCGCGCGACAGGAGCTCCCGAGACTGCGCATCGCTGCAGGTCCCTATCTTCTCGATCGCTACATCCGCCCGGCATTGCGACAGTTCTTGGAGAAGCACGACGACGTCGTTCTCGATTTCCTGCCGCCCAGCGCAGCGAAGCGCATGGGCAGTGCCATTCGCAAGGGCGAGGCCGACATCGCTGTGTTTACCGGGAGCCGCGCGGTGCGCAGACTCGTGGGAGCGGAATTTCTGTGCGAGACGCCCTGCTCGCTTTACGGAAGCGCCCGGTTCGCGCGGCTCGCGTCGAAAGACTCCACACGCATCGGATCGCTCCCTTTCGTGCTTCCTCTCGAAAACTCCGGGATGGAGCAGTGGATGCTCCGCTCGCTGAAGAATGTCGGCATCTCGCCCCGGAACGTGGTCGCCCGCTCGCAATTCGCGGACGTGATCGGCGACATGGTCACGAGCGGTACGGGTGTTTCGGTGCTGTTCGATGAGCACATGGCCGAGCACGTGCGCGCCGGGCGCGCCTCACGCCTCGGCCCCGCAATCGAGAGCGGCTCGCGCGTGCTCCTGATTGGCCCGCGAGCACGCAGCCGCGCTGCCGCGCCGTTTCTGGAATTTCTGCGTCAGGTGCTGAAGCGCGAGACTGGCAACGCAGGCCGCGATGACCTCCGCAGTCCGAATCCGCGCAGGGCCCGCACGGCGTGATTGGGACGACGTGTCGCATAGCCGAGAGCTGTCGGCGATCCAGACTGCGTCGCCGGGCATGTTCGACGGCGTCAGGGGGCGACCTCTCTTTGGACCTCGTAGAGATCGCCACGATAGGTCCGCGAGGCGATCAGGAAGTGGATCGCCGCCCACGGGAACACGAGGACCCCGATGCTGAGGGCGTCGCGCAGCCCTTCCGAAGATGCTTGGCGGCAGGCGGCCGACAAGGTCAAGGAGGCGCTGCGCGCGCCAACGCCCCCGATACACTCCGCATTGAAAACGCCCTCAAAATGGCGGGCGGCGAAATGGTCGCTGGTGAAGCCGATAAAGGTCGGCCCGAGCGCAACGCCGAACAGACTGTAGAGGGTGGCGTAGAGCGCCGCCGCCTGCGCCCGCAGATGCGGCGGGCACATGTTCTGGATCATGCCAATGGCCGGCGCGTAGAAGCACAGCAGCAGCGCACCGCCGGCCAGGAGCAAGGCGACGGTCGCCGCGAGCCCACCGACGTGGAAGGCAGCGACGTAGAATAAGGGAGCCAGAGCCAGACCGATCGCCGGTCCCCAGGCCGACCAGCGCCGGTCGAGGCGGCCGGCCAGATCCGTGCCGAAGGCACCGGCGATCAGACCGACCGTTAGGGCGACGGCGCTGATTACGCCATAGAGCAAGGCCCCCTTAGACACAGGCAGGTGGTGCGAGCGGATCAGGAACGGCGCCATGAACTGCGAAATCGACGTCATGCCAAAGCCCGCCACCGGCCCGCCGATCAGCACCTGGATCAGCGCCGGTTTGCGGGCGATCACGCCCAGCAGCTCCTTAAATGATGGCCGCGCGTCGGCAGCGGTCCGGGGCTTGCCGTCGGCAAGCCCCCGGGGCGGCTCGCGCAGGGCGAGGGCGACCACGGCGGCGAGCAGCACGCCAGGAACACCGAAGGCGATGAAGGACGCGCGCCAACCGTAGTGCTGGGCGATCCAGCCGCCGATCACCGCGCCGGCCACGGTGCCGACGGGCGAGCCCAGCATGATCAGGGCCACGGCAGAGGCCCGCTGACGGTCGCGGAAATGGTCGGAGCTGAGCGATGTCATTGGCGAGGTGAAACCCGCCTCGCCTACCCCCACCCCCACCCGCGCCAGCAGGAGCTGCACGAACGATCCCGCGGCGCCGGTGAGAACGGTCATCACGGACCAGATCGCCGTGGCGCAGGCGATGATCCACACCCGGCTGACGCGCTCGGCAAGCCAACCAATCGGCAGGCCCAGCAGGGCGTAGACGATGGCGAACCCGGCCCCCTGGAGCAGACCGAGCTGCAGGTCTGTGAAACCGAGGTCCTGCTTCACGCTCTGGGCGGCGGCCGCAAAGACCGCGCGGTCGGCGAAGTTGAACGTCGCGACCGTCAACATCAGCGCAATGAACCGCACCCGGTAGGGCTGGCTGAGGAAGTCGGGTTTCGACGCCGCCCGCTTCGGCGCTCCCTCGGCATTGCCAGCATCTGTTTGTCGAGTGACCGTCATGGCCAAGTTTCTTACCCTGTTCGAACGGAACTGTCAGGCTCTCGCCGCCAAGAGCGTGCACCGCTCCCGGACCGATCAAGGCGGGACCAAGGCGTCGAACACGACGGGCTATGTCGGGCGGCCCGGCACCCCGGGTTGCCAAACCTACTTATAGCTTATCACTATAGCGACATATCCCTCCCTGCATTGCTAAAGCCTGGTGCGCCGGCTATTTGTCGCCCCTCGATTGGGCGCCGTCGTGCTCGCGAAAGTGCTTGGGCGACGCCGTAGACGCCCAGGTGCTGGTCGCATCGACGCGAACAGCAACTCAACAAGATCGGATCGCGAACGCTGGATCCGCGATCGTATGGGAGAACCTCACGGATATGTCGGACACAGATCAGCGGCTCGCCGCGCTCGAAGCCCGGATCACCAGGCTCGAAGACGAGCAGGCCATCCGCAAGCTTCACTACCTCTACGGATACCTGATCGATCAATGCATGTACGATGAGGTCGTGGACCTATTCGTGAACGACGGCGAGGTGCACTTCTTCGGCGGCAAGTTTATCGGCAAGGAAAGCGTGCGGCGTCTCTATGTCGGCCGCTTCCGCAAGAATTTCACCCAGGACTTCAACGGCCCGGTGGACGGCTTCCTGCTCGACCACCCGCAGTTGCAGGACGTGATCGACGTCCAGGCCGACGGTAAGACCGCCAAGGCCCGGGTGCGCGCCCTGATGCAGGCGGGCAGACACGTCGATCACGGCGGCCCGCGCCAGTGGTGGGAAGGCGGCATCTACGAGAACATCTACGTCAAGGATGACGGCGTCTGGAAGATCAAGCTTCTCGACTACAGGCCCCAGTGGCACGCCGACTTCGACATGGGCTGGGCCCATACCCAGCCGAACTACGTCCCGTTCTTCAGCAAGACCCTCTCCGACGGCGAGCCGACCGGGCCGGACGAGTTGATGGAAGCCTGGCTGTGGCCCCAGCGCCGGGTCGTGCCGTTCCACAACCCGCACCCGGTGACGGGCAAGCCGATCGCGCCCCAGGCGCCGGGGCACATGGAATACAAGAAGCCGTGACCGCGATCGAGGCGCGGTTCGCCCCGCTCTACATGCACATCGCCGGCGAGCGTGTTGGTGTTGGCCATCGCCGCACCCACACCCTCGTCAATCCCGCCACTGGGGCCACGCTCGGCGAGTTGCCGCTCGCCGACGCCGCCGACCTCGACCGCGCCCTGGAGGCGGCGGCCAAGGGCTTCGAGGTGTGGCGCAACACCCCCGCCGAGGCTCGGGGCGCGGTGCTGAACAAGGCCGCCGACCTGATCCGCGAGCGGGTCGAGCACATCGCCCGCATCGCCACGATGGAAGAGGGCAAGACCCTCGCCGAGACGCGCATCGAGGCGAACGTGGTGGCCAACCTGTTCGAGTTCTACGGCGAGGAGTGCCGCCGCACCTATGGACGGGTGCTGGTGCGCCCGACCGGGCACCGCTCGATGGTGATCAAGCAGCCGGTGGGCCCGGTGGCGGCCTTCGCGCCCTGGAACTTCCCGATCGGCAATCCCGGCCGCAAGCTGGGGGCGCCGATCGCCGCTGGCTGCTCGGTGATCTTGAAGCCCGCCGAGGAGGCGCCGGCCTCCGCCCTGGCGGTGCTGCAGGCCCTGGTCGACGCCGGCCTGCCCGACAACGTGGCCCAGGTGGTGTTCGGCGTGCCCGATGAGGTTTCGCGCCACCTGCTCAATTCGCCGGTCATCGCCAAGCTCTCCTTCACGGGGTCGACCGTGGTGGGCAAGCACCTGGCCAAGCTGGCGGCCGACCGCTGCATACGCACCACCATGGAGCTGGGCGGCCACGCCCCGGTACTGATCTTCGACGACGCCGACTTCGACCAGACGGTGGAGTTGCTGGCTACGTCCAAGGCCCGCAACGCGGGACAAGTGTGCGTCTCCCCCACCCGCTTCTACGTGCAGGAAGGCATCTACGAACGGTTTCTGAAGGCCTTCGCAGACCGCTACGGCTCGACCCCGGTGGGCGACGGCCTGAAGCCAGACGTGCGCATGGGGCCGTTGGCCAATCCGCGCCGCCCCGCCGCCATCGAGGCCCTGGTCAAGGACGCCGTCAGCCATGGCGCGCGGCTAGTCACCGGCGGCGAGGCTATCGACGGGCCGGGCTGGTTCTGGCGACCCACAGTGTTGGCCGAACTGCCGCTGGAAGCCCGCGCCATGAACGAGGAGCCGTTCGGGCCCCTGGTACTGATGACGCCGTTCAAGACCTTCGACGAAGCCATCGACAACGCCAACCGCCTGCCCTTCGGCCTGGCCGCCTACGCCTTCACCCAGAACGCCAAGACGGTGATGCTGGCAGGCGACGCGATCCGGAGCGGCATGGTGGGCATCAACACCACCATGATCGCGCGGGCGGATTCCCCGTTCGGCGGGGTCGGGCACAGCGGCCATGGGTCCGAAGACGGACCCGAGGGGCTCGACGCCTGCCTCGTCACCAAGGCCATCCATCAGGGTTAGAGTACATGAGCGACCAACCGAAGACCGGCGGCGCCAAGGGCTACCTGCGCATCGCGACCGAGGAGGCCTTCGCACCTCCGCAGATGCTGGACCTGTATCGAAAGCTTCTCGCCAGCGGCTATGACGACCCGGGCTTTGCCTCCCTGTGGGGTTTCTACCTCGGCAGCCCCTCGCCGCGGGCGACCAAGATCATCGAGCGCCTGCAGGACCTCGGCGAAGGGCGCATCCGCGACATGGACGAGCGGGGCATCGACCGCCAGGTGATCGCCATCACCGCGCCGGGCGTGCAGGTGCTCGACCGCGACTCCGCGGTGGCCCTGGCCGCCGAAGCCAACGACATGCTGGGCGAGGCCTGCGCCCGCTATCCGGACCGCTACACCGGCATGGCCGCCTGCGCGCCCCAGGACCCGAAGGGGGCCGCCAAGGAGATCGATCGGGCCATCACCAAGCTCGGCTTCAAGGCGGTGATCATCAACGGCCACACCCAGGGCGAATACTTCGACAACCCCAAGTTCCTCCCGATCCTGGAGGCGGCGGCGGCGCTCAAGGTCCCGATCTACCTCCATCCGACGGGCATGCCCCGCGCCATGGTGCAGCATTTCCTGGAATCGGGGCTGGACGGGGCGGTCTACGGCTTTGGCGTCGACACCGGCCTGCACGCCCTGCGCCTGATCGTCAGCGGAATCTTCGACCGCCTGCCGGACCTGAAGATCATCATCGGCCACATGGGCGAAGCCCTGCCCTTCTGGCAATACCGCATCGACTACATGCACGGCGCATGCGTGCGCTCGCAGCGCTACGACTTCCTCAAGCCGCTGAAGAAGAAGGCGAGCGAGTACCTGCGCGACAACTTCTACATCACCAGTTCCGGCGTCGCCTGGCCCCCAGCGATCAAGTTCACCCAGGAACAGGTCGGCGTGGAAAACACCCTTTACGCCATGGACTACCCCTACCAGTGCGACGTCGAAGAGGTGATCACGCTCGACGCCATGGAAATTGACCCCGTCACCAAGAAGAGGTTTTTCCAGACCAACGCCGAGACGGTTTTCAACCTCTGAGGATTGCGCGATGACGGCCGAAACCATGGATCGGGCCCTCGCGGTCAAACCGATCGCTGCGCACGCGGGCTTCAAGGTGGGCGGCAAATACGCCTGGTATGTGCTGTCCGTCGCGACCATCATCTGCGCCCTCAGCCTGTTCGACAGGCAGGTGCTGAGCATCGTCGCCCCCGCAGTGCAGGCCGACCTGCATCTCAGCAACACCGATGTCGGCGTGCTGTTCGGCGCGGTTTTCGCCATCTTCTACGCCATCTTCGGCATCCCGCTCGGCAAGCTGGCTGACGGCTGGAATCGCAGCTGGCTCCTGGCCCTGGCGATCGCCGGCTGGTCGCTGTCGACCATGCTCGGCGGGCTGGCGAGCGGCTTTGTCGTGTTCGCCATGGCCCGTTCGGGCGTGGCGGTGGGCGAGGCCCTGGCCAATCCCGCAGCCTATTCCCTGCTGTCGGACTGGTTCCCCAAGAAGATGCGCGCCACCGCCCTCTCCATCTACAGCGCCGGCATCGCCTTCGGCCTCGGCGGTTCGTTCTGGGTCGGCGGAAAGCTGCTGGACGCCTGGCACGCCCGGTATCCCACCGGCCCAGGAGCCTTCGGCCTTCACGACTGGCAGGCGGTCTTCCTGGGCAGCGGCGCGCCGGGCCTGCTGGTCGCCCTGTGGGCCGCCACTCTGAAGGAGCCGCCGCGGGGCCTGTCCGACGGCGTGATCCAGCCCAACGCCCCTCATCCGATCAAGGCCGCCTTCGGCGAACTGTTTGCCGTCCTGCCGCTGACCTGCCAGTGGCGGCTGTGGCGCCGGGGGGCCAAGCCGCGCGAGATCGGCCTGTCGCTGGCCACCCTCGTCGTGATCGTCCTCGCCGTGATCGGCATGACCAACTTCACCCAGGGCCTTGTTTCAGCCCCGCTGCCGGCCCTGTTCCACCTGGGTTCGGTCGGTGTCACTCCGCACGGCCTGGAATGGGCCACCATCGGTCTTGGTGGGGCTGTGATCCTGGGATGGGTGCAGAGCCTGAAGCAGGCCGACCGGCCGACCTACGCCCTGCTTTGGGGTAACCCGCAGATGATCGCCATGACGATCGCCTCGGCGCTCTACATGACCCAGACCTACGGCCTGACCACCTTCTCCGCCAAGTACGCTATCACCCATTTCCACGCCTCGCCGGGCGTGGTGGGGGCCAAGCTCGGCCTGGTCACCGGCGGCGTCGGCCTGGTGGCGACCCTGTTCGGCGGCTGGCTGGCCGACTTCGCCCTGCGCTTCTCGCCCCGCGGGCGGCTCTACGTCTCGTTCGGCGCCATGATCGCCGTCATGCCCATGGCCTACCTGACCTTCGCCGCCACCAGCCTGGACCAGTTCTTCTGGACCTACACTCTGCTGTCCTTCTCCACGGTCATGTGGCTGCCGGGCGTGGCGGCGACCGGCCAGGATCTGGTCATGCCGCGCATGCGCGGGGCGGCGGCGGCCACCTACAACCTCGCCACCTCGATGTTCGGCCTGGGTCTCGGGCCCTTCCTGGTGGGCATGGTCGCCGACAAGACCGGCAGCATCTCGCAGGGCATCCTGACCGTCTATTGGCTCTCGCCGCTGGTCTGGATCGCCATGTTCATCCTGGTGAAGGGCCTGCCCAAGGCAGAAGCCACCCGCCTCGAACGTGCCCGCGCCGCCGGCGAACCCGTCTGATCGGAGGACATCCATGTCTCACTTTCCCAACACTCCCGCCTTCACCGGATTCTTCAAGCCCGAGCGGTGGGAGGGCGACATCTTCGACTGCGAGGTTGAGGGTCAAGTCCCGACCGAGCTCGACGGCGCCTTTTTCCGCGTCCAGCCCGACCCGCAGCTACCGCCTAAACTGGGCAACGACATCGCGTTCAACGGCGACGGCGCCATCTCGCAGTTCCGAATCAGGGACGGCCGGGTCGACTTCAAGCACCGCTGGGTGAAGACCGACAAGTTCCGGCTCGAGCGCGAGGAGGGCCGAGCTCTGTTCGGCGCCTATCGCAATCCCCTCACCGACGATCCGCGCGCGGCAGGCCGCTATCGCGGCACGGCCAACACCAACGCCATCGCCTATGGCGGCAAGCTGTTCGCGCTGAAGGAAGACAGCCCGCCCGTGGCCATGGACCCCTTCACCATGGAGACCGAGGGCTACTACGACTTCGGCGGTGCCATGGACGCCCCGACCTTCACCGCACACCCCAAGGTCGATCCGATCACCGGCAACCTGTGCGCCTTCAGCTATGCGACCGAGGGGCTGTGCACGCGGGGGGTGATCTATTGGGAGTTCGCGCCGGACGGGTCGCTGGTGCGCAAGATCCCCTTCGAAGCGCCCTACTACTGCATGATGCACGACTTCGGCGTGACCCAGGACTACGCCATTTTCCACATCGTTCCATCGATCGGCTCGTGGGATCGGCTGGAGAAGGGCCTACCCCACTTCGGCTTCGACACTACCCTGCCCGTCTACCTGGGCGTGCTGCACCGCAACGGTGATGGCAGCGACATTCGCTGGTTTCAGGCGCCGAACCTGTTCGCCAGCCATGTGATGAACGCCTTCAATGACGGGACCAAGGTCTATTTCGACACCCCCGAGGCGAAGAACAACATGTTCCCGTTCTTCCCCGACGTGCACGGCGCGCCGTTCAATCCGCGCGAGGCGGCGTCCTTCATCACCCGCTGGACCGTGGACATGAACTCGAACGGAACCGAGTTCGAAAATCGCGAGCGCTTGACGAACGTGATGGGCGAGTTCCCCAAGATCGACGAGCGCTATGCGACCATTCCCTATCGGCACGGCTGGATGCTCTCGCAGGACCTGTCCAAGCCGTTCGATGTCCCCTCCGGCAAGAGCGCCGGCGGCCTGGCGATGAACACTTTGGGCCACCTCGACCACGCCACCGGCAAGACCCACACTTGGTGGGCCGGCCCAACCTCGACCCTGCAGGAGCCAGCCTTCGTGCCGAAGAGCGCGGCCTCCGGCGAAGGCGAAGGCTGGATCGTCGCGGTGTGCAACCGCCTCGACGAATGGCGCAGCGACCTCGTGATGTTCGACGCTCTGAACATCGAGGAGGGCCCTGTCGCCACGGTCAAGCTGCCGCTACGCCTGCGCACCGGCCTGCACGGTAATTGGCACAGCGCTGAGGACTTGGGGGTCCAGACCCTGCCTGGCAAGGGCAAGGCGACCGAACCCCTCGTGGCGGCTCAAAATCCCGTGTCCCCGAAGATAGGCCTCGGATGAAGGAACGGGTGAAAGTCATCGACAGCCGAGGCGTTCGCTGCGGGGCCTAGACGGCCCTCGACGCCCTTCGCCCATCCCTCTGGCGCAGTCGCACCGGGGCATGCGGGCGCGTTCGTCTCGAAGGGGCGCCTTGTCGGCTGCGCGCGTCGCTCAACCACGCTGGAACCAATGCCGATCGGCCATAAGGTCATATAGCTAAATACTATACCGACATGCCGTCAGCCACATTGCTGAAAGCCCGGGCCTCCCCGCAATGTGTCCTCTATGAAATGAGCGTCGGCAAAGAACGCTCGTCGTCGGGGGGGGACATAGAGATGCCGGTTCGGGTCACCAACGGTCGTGGACGCTATTACGGTTCGAGCTTGGCCGTGCTCGCAGAAGTGTTAGGCATGACAGGGCAGGCGCAGGCCCAGACTTCGCCGCCTGCCCCGGCCGCTACGCCTGTCTCGACCACTCCGGCGGCGGCGACCCAGCAGCTCGAGGAGATCGTGGTCAGCGGCTCCCGCATCGCTCGCACCGGCTTCACGGCCCCGACGCCGGTCACCGTGGTCGGAGGCGTCGAGGTCCAGCGGCTGGCAGCGACCAACGTCGCCGAAGCTCTGGACCAAGTGCCCTCGTTCCGGGCGCAAGGCTCCCCGGCGACAACCGGCGTGTTCGGGAATAACGTGGGCGCGCAGACCGCTGATCTGCGCGGCCTCGGCGCACAGCGCACCTTGGTGCTGGTGGACGGCCGTCGTTTCGTGCCGGGCACGGTGCAGGGCGGCTCGTTCACGCCAGGCGGCCAGGTCGATCTGAACATGATCCCGACCTCGCTCCTCGACCGCGTCGAGGTGGTGACGGGCGGCGCCTCGGCGGCCTACGGGTCGGACGCGGTCGCCGGCGTCGTGAACCTGATCCTCAACAAGAAGCTCGAGGGGCTGCGCTTCCAGGCCCAGTACGGCCAGGCTGAGGCCGGGGATAGCCAGGAGTATCAGACGTCGCTAGCCGGCGGCACAGATCTGTTCGGCGGAAGCGGACACCTGATCGGCGCGGCCGAGTACATAGACAACAAGGGCGAGCGTGACTGCTACAGCCGCTCCTGGTGCGCCAACGGCTACTCGCCCATTTCCAATGGGACGCCCGGCGTCAACGGACTGCCGGCGACCGTTTACATGCCCAGAGGCCGACCCGCCACAATCTCGGCGAACGGCCTGATCAACGCCGGGCCGCTGCGCGGCACGACATTCGACGCCAACGGCAACCCGGTCGCCTTTTCGTACGGGCAGTACTACAACGCCGGGCTGTTCATGAGCGGCGGCGGCGACCCGCGAAACGGGTTCTGGGAATTCTATCCGCTTTATGCGCCGAACCAGCGCTACAACCTCTACACCCATCTCGATTTCGACCTGGCCGGCAGCACCAAGGCGTTCGCCGAGGCGTCATACGGCAACGTCAGCACCAACATCCCGCAGGCACAGATCCGCGACGCGGCGATCAACGTCCAGAAGGACAACGCCTATCTGCCGGCGACACTTGTCCAGCAGATGACCGCCGCGAACGTGACGAGCTTCACGCTTGGACGCCTTGGAGACGACTTCGGTCCGGCACGGCTTTCGAGCCAAAGGGGGACCGAGCGTTTCGCTGTCGGCATGAATGGCGATATCCCCAATGGGTGGTGGGGCTCGGGCTGGATGTGGAACAGCTACTACCAGTTCGGCCGGACCGACTATGACCAGAACGCTGCGAACGATCGGATCAACGCCAATTTCACTCGTGCGGTCGACGCGGTCGTGGCGCCGAATGGGTCGATTGTCTGCCGTTCGACGCTCAGCACGAACCCCGCGGTCGCCGCCGCCGCGGCTGGCTGCTCTCCACTGGATCTGTTCGGAGCCGGCCGGTTCAGTCCGGCCGCCGTGGCCTACGTCTTCGGGACCGCGAGCCAGCAGACCAAGCTGACCCAACAGGCGGCCGCCGCCAATTTCCAGGGCAACCTGTTCAACACCATTGCCGGACCGGCCTCTCTCGCGGGAGGCGTCGAGTATCGCCGCGATGCGGCGCAAGGCTCGGCGGATCCGATCTCCCAGAGCCTGGGCTTCTACGTGAACAACGGCACGCCCATCCATGGCGCAATCGAGGTGGTCGAGGGCTTCCTCGAGACGGATGTGCCCCTGCTCGAGGATCAACCCTGGGCGAAGGCGCTCAACTTCAACGGAGCCATCCGCGAGACGCGCTACAGCACCAGCGGCGACGTCACGACCTGGAAGATCGGGGGGGTGTACGAGCCGACGGACTGGCTGCGGCTGCGCGTGACGGACTCGCGGGACATCCGTGCCGCCAATGTGTTCGAACTCTACAACCCGACCTCCCAATCCCTGGCCTCGGTGCGCGACCCCGTGCGCAATCAGAACGTGTTGGCCTCAGTGATCGCCAGCGGCAATCCCGATCTGAAACCGGAGATCGCGAGCACCTTCACGGCGGGGGTGGTGCTGCGGCCCACCCTCGAGTGGCTGGCCGGCGCGAGACTCTCGATCGACTACTACGACATCGATCTTCGCGACGCGATCACCACGACGGGCGCGCAGATCATCCTGAACCAGTGCGCGGCGGGCGCGACTTCGTACTGCGGGGCCATCACCCGTAACGCGAACGGCGCGATCACCGCGGTCAGGAATCCGTACCTGAACGTCAACCGGCTCAAGACGCGCGGGCTCGATTTCGAGGCGAGCTACCGGCTGCCCCTCGCCAAGATCGCGGCCAGCTGGCCTGGGGCCGTAAATCTGCGGGTGCTCGCCACCCATGTCGGCGCCCTCACCACGACCGACGCCACCGGTGCCTCCGTCAATCGGGCCGGGATGGACGGGTCGCCGAACGGGCAAACCTCGGGCCTTCCCGACTGGTCCGTCAACGCCGGAGTGACCTACGAGGTGGGGCCGCTGTCCGTCACGACGCAGGTCCGATACGTCAACGGCGGCATTTACGACGCCACCCTCGTGGGGCCGGGCCAGGCGGGCTACGACCCACATCTGGGGAATAGCGTCAGCAACAATTTCGTGCCGAGCCGGACCTATGTGAACCTACAGGCCCAGTACACCCTCGCGGCGCGGGCGCACGGCGACGTGCAGATTTATGGCGCGATCAACAACCTCTTCGACGTCGCCCCGCCCAACCAGATCCCCTCGGCGTTCGGGCCGACCAACCCGGTGCTCTACGACGTCATTGGACGCGCGTACCGCGTCGGCGTCCGCTTCAGTTACTGAAAAGGAATGACGACAATGCGGGATGACAGGAAACGGCCATCGCTGGCGGCGCCCGATGCGTGGAGACGGCGCGCGCTGTTATGGTCGGCGCCGCTCGCCACAACGGCGGCGTGGCTCGCCCTCTTGCCCCGCAGCCAGGCCGCCGCCGCCGAGACCTGTCCCGAACCTGGGATAAGCCAGGCCGACTACCGCGCCTATCTCAAGGCTTTCAATGCGCGTGACATGGACGGCTTCACGCGGTTCTACACCGACGACGTGGTGTTCGTGCTCGGCGAGCGCGAGCCGGTGCACGGCAAGGCGGCGATCATCGACTGGTACAAGAAGGCCTGGGCCAAGGTCCGCGAACATACCGAGGTCGGGGATATGATCAGCGATCACGGGGGCTTGGCCGTCGAACTGCATACGACCTTCACGGCGATCGAGGACTGGCCGGACTTCAGCACCCGTCCTCTGCTCAAGGGCCAGCAGGTCCAACGCATCGGCTTCGCCCATTACCGCATCCGTGACGGACGCATCGCGGAAGTGAAAACTGCGCCTCATCGGACGGTAGCCGCCCCGTGGATCACGCCTTCAAAGTCCTGAGTCGAACGCGGCGCTGGCCGCGGGGAAGGCGCCCGATGTCCGATGCAGTCGAGGCGAGGCCGACGGCTCCGACCGATCTGAAGACTGACGAGGCGCCCCCTTCCGGCGCCGATAAGGCAAGACGCCGGTTCAGGATCTGGCCGAGGGAGCCATTGGCCCGGTTCTTCATCCTCGGCGCCCTCATCTTCTGCGCCGCCGGGTTGCTGGACGGAGCGCGCGAGCGGGCGTCCCAGACAATCGCCGTAGACCAATCCACGGTCGAGCGGCTGGCCACGCGCTACAAGGTCGAGATGGGCTTTGCGCCCACACATCAGCAGCTGAAAGCCCTGGTGGACCGATACGTGAGCGACGAGGCCCTGTACCGGGAAGCGGTGCGGTTGCACCTGCAGGAGGATGACGAGATCGTCCGGCGGCGCTTGGTCCAGAAGATGCAGTTTCTGGACGCCGATTTCGGCGTTGCGGCCACTCCGTCGGAGGAGGCGTTACGGACGTACTATTCCGCCAACCCAGCCCGCTTCGCCAACCCGCCCAGCGTGGACTTCCGGCACCTCTACTTCGACCCCGACAAGGGCGGAGCGGATGAGGCTCGCCGCCGCGCCGACCAGGCTCTCCATGCACTGGCCAGCGGTGCAGACTGGGGCCACCTCGGCGACCGCTTCCCACTGCAGAGCGAGTATCGAGGCGTCGGCCATGAGGATCTCGTCCAGCTGTTCGGCGATACGCCGGTGTCAAGCCAGGTCCTCGCCGATCCGGTGCAGCGGTGGTCCGGTCCGGTCAAGTCGGGTTACGGGTGGCACCTCGTGTTCGTCGAGCGGCGGCGCTCGGCGCAGACACCCCCCTATGACCAGATCCGCGATCGGGTACGTCTGGCCTTCCTGGAGGATGCGCGCGCGAGGTCGGAGCAGCAGGCCCAGGCGCGCCTATTGTCCCGGTACGAGATCACCTTGCCCGCCGGGATGCGATGAGGCGCGGCTTTCTCGCCCTGGCGCTCCTGATCGCCGCTCTTCTGATTCCGCGGGTGAGCGCCGCCCACGAGGTGCGCCCGGCCTACCTCGAGATTCGCGAGGGGGCCGATCGCCAGGTGCACGTGTACTGGAAGCAGCCGGTCGTCGGCGACCTCGCCGTCCCGCTCGCGCCCGACCTCTCGTCTGGATGGCTGCGCGGCGACGCGGGCCGACAGCAGGCGACGAGCACGTTCCTGGTCAAGGAATGGACGATACCTGCGCCCCATCTGCCGTTGCCCGGCCAGAGACTGGCCATCGCCGGCCTCGACCGGACCCTCACCGACGTTCTGGTGCGGATTTCGGCGCCGGAGGTCGGCGAGGCGACATTCATCCTGCGGCCCGCGACCCCCGGCATCACGATCCCGACGCAGGTTCAGGCCGGCGCGCCAATCCTCGACTACCTGCGCATGGGCGTGACCCATATCTGGACCGGGTTCGACCACCTCCTCTACCTGCTGGGCCTGATCCTTCTCATCCCGAAGATGCGGACACTGTTGAAGACGATCACCGCCTTCACCGTCGCCCACAGCCTCACCCTGGCGGCGTCGGTCCTGAACGTGCTGCACGTGTCCGCGGCCGCCGTGGAGGCGGTCATCGCCCTGAGCATCGTCTTCGTGGCCGTCGAACTCGTCCACGCCCAACGCGGACAGGGCGGCCTGGCGCAAGCCTATCCGTGGGTGGTCGCCTTCGGTTTCGGCCTGCTGCATGGCTTCGGCTTCGCCAGCGCCCTGCGAGAAGTGGGACTGCCGCAGCACGATCTCCCGCTCGCGCTCATGCTGTTCAATGTCGGGATCGAGATCGGGCAGCTGGCGTTCGTCGCCGCCGTGACGTTGTTCCTGGCCTCGATCGCACGCGCGCCCAGGCTCCTGGACGTCCCGCTCCGGGCGGCGCCTTACGCCATTGGCGGGATGGGCGCCTTCTGGGTGATCCAGCGGGTCGAGCTGATCCTAATCCGCTGATGTCGCCAGCCGAGCTCGAGGCGGCGTAGCAACCTTGCCCCCCATCGCCCGTCCCAATCGGTCATTCACGAATTGAACCAGGCTGCGCTCGGCGGGGTTGAGTTTCGGAAACGTCCGGGTCAGCTGGCGGACCGAACTGCTCGGCAGGTCGAGCAATTTGACGAGGCGACCGGCCGCGACGTCTTCAGCGACGACGTCGTCGAGGATGGGCAGGAGGCCGTCGCTTTCGAGCGCCATACGCCGCACCGCGGAAAAATAGGGCGATCTCAACTGCACCCTAGGCGCCAGCACCCCCAGTGTCGCGAGCAAGGCGAGGATCGTGGTCTCCAGTTCCGAGTGCTCCGGCGGCAAGATGAAGCTGGCATGCGAGATATCGTCTAGGGTGATCGCTCGCCGTTGCGCCAGGGGATGCCCGCTCGCGACGTAGAGCCCGTTGCTCAGGTCGGCCACAATGAGCTTGCCGGCCGATTCCTCGCCCTTGGCGAAATGGAATCCTGCGCAAACCGCGCCCTGCCGCACGAGCCGCGCGATCTCCGGGTTTGTCCCCTCGACAGCCGTCGGCATGATCTGGGGATTCTCGACCTGGAACTCCGAGAAGAGATCGAGCAGGAATCTCTGCTTGATGTAAGGAGGCGCCGCGATGGCGACCTCGGCCAGGGTGGCGCTGCCGTTCATCCACCGGCCCAGGTCGTCTGCCTCGTTGATCAGCGAGCGTGCTCGGGCCAACAACTCCTTGCCCGCCGTGGTGAGTTCGGGACTGGTCCCACGCCGCCTGCCGAACAGCGGCGTGTTTACGTGACGCTCCAGAGTATTGATCAGCCGGCTGAGCGACGGCTGGGACATGTCGAGGCGTTCGGCCGCCCTCGAGAAATTGGCCTCCTCGGCGACGGCGATGAAGCCTTCAAGTTGCCTCAATGTGTAGCTCGACATCTTCCTCGCCATTCAGAGCCTTGCCCTGCCCTTATAGCAAACTACTATAGCGGCATAGCCTGGATCGGATTGCTGCACCCCCCGCCTCGCCCCCATTCTGACGCAAATCCGGGAGGGCCAGGATGCTGGCGAAGCAGAACCAAGAGCCCATCAGAATGCGTCGTCGGCGGCGTGCGTCTGAAGGGCTCGGCGCCTCTGCATGCCTGGCGATTTCGGTGGCGATCGCGGCTGCCATCGCGGCGGGGTGCGCCGGTCCGCAGTACCAGACCGCCGCGACTTTGCAACCTACGGCGGAAGAACTTCGGCCGGCGCCTAACCCGCTGCGAAACGCCTACTTCGGCGACCTCCACCTGCACACCAGCTATTCGTTCGACGCCGTCGCCTCCGGAACCACCACCGTTCCCGACGACTCCTACCACTACGCCCAAGGCGGCGAGGTCGATTACCTCGGGCAGCCCGTTCGACGGCGAGTGAAGCTCGACTTCCTGGCGGTCACCGACCACGCGGAGTACCTCGGCGTGGTCCGCGAAGCCGCCGACCCGAAGGGACCGTTCGCCAACACCGAGTGGCCGGGACTCTTCAAACAGACAGACCCTCGTGCCCTCGTCGCCCTGTTCCGGCGGCTGGCCACGTCCGGCTTCCAAGGGGGGGGCAAAATCCCTGAGTTCCTGTCGGAGGGACGAATCCGGGAGAACTGGGACCGAGAGGTCGACGCGGCGCAACGCAATTATCGGCCGGGTTACTTCACGACCTTCGTCGCCTTCGAATGGTCGGCCATGCCCGGCGGCGCACATCTGCACCGCAACGTGATCTTCCGCGGCCCGCGCTTCCCGGATCGTCCGTTCAGCGCCCTGGACTCCATGCATCCAGAGGACCTCTGGCGCTACGCCGAGAACCTGCGCGGCCAGAGGATCGACTCGGTCCTGATCCCGCATAATTCCAATCTGAGCGACGGGTTGATGTTCGCCTTCCGCGATTCCGAAGGCAATCCGCTGACCCGGGCGTATGCGGAACACCGGGCCGCGAACGAGCGTCTCGTCGAAATCACCCAGAACAAGGGGACGAGCGAGACGCGCCCCGAGTTGTCGCCCAACGACGAGTTCGCCGGATTCGAACTGATGAATCTGCGGCATGAGGGGCTCGAGGGCCACGTCGACGGCAGCTATGTGCGGCAGGCGCTGGGGCGCGGTCTGGAGGTCCGGGCCCGCGTCGGGGTCAACCCGTTCCGCTACGGCTTTGTCGGCGCCACGGACTTTCATTCCGGCATCTCCTCGACCGAGGAATTCAACTATCCGGGCGCGCTTGGCCGAAGCGACGCCCAAGATCATCCGGACGAACTGCTGACCCAGGCCTCTCCGATCACGGGATCGCCGCTGACTGTCCTCAGCGCCGGCGGCCTCACAGGCGTCTGGGCCGAGGAGAACACCCGCGAATCGATCTTCGACGCACTGCGCCGACGGGAGGTGTTCGCCACGACCGGAAGCCGGATGCAGGTCCGCATGTTCGTCGGCGCCTACCCGCGCGGTACTACCGATCGAGCGGACTGGCTGCGCCGAGCCTACGCCGTGGGGACGCCGATGGGCGGGGACCTCCCACCGGGCTTCCGCGGGGCGCCGCGCATCCTATTGAACGCAGTGAAAGACCCGGATTCCGCTAACCTGGACAGAATCCAGGTGGTCAAGGTCTGGCTCGCGAACGGGCAGGCCCAGGAGCGTGTCTACGATGCCGTCTGGTCCGGTGATCGTCGCCCCGCCCCCCGTACGGGCCGGTTACCGCCGGTGGGGAACACCGTGGATCTGAAGACCGCAACCTACACCAACGCCATAGGCGCGACGGAACTCAAGGGCGAATGGACCGATCCCGAGTTCGATCCGAAGGTCCCGTCCATCTATTACGCCCGCGTCCTTGAGGCTCCGACCCCCCGTTGGACGACCTACCTGGCCGTCAAGAACCATCTTCCGCTGCCGAATTCGGCGCCTCCGACGATCCAGGAGCGCGCCTGGACCTCACCTGTCTTCTACCAACCCTGAGGCGACCAACGGATGAAACATCGCCCCCTGATGGTCGCGGCAAGCGCGGCGCTGAGCGTCCACTTCCTGAGCGCTCGAACCGAGCCTCGATCGGAGCCTGGCCGGCTATATCGAAGGCGCCCGAAAGCGGGGCATGGAGGCCCTCGCCATCCCGCATAACACGATCGAGTCGATCCCCAGCCCGATCGGCTGTTGGTTAACCGGTGTTCCAATCCGAGAGCGCCGGGTCCCGCCGTTGCGGCAGGTCCCCTGAGACACGTCAGCGAAAAACGGCCCCAACTGGCGGCACTTTTTGGCACCGAAATCAAGGGGACGCGGCTATTCCATGCAGGTCAGTTCAGACACTCGGCATCTGCCGTATTTGGCGCGCGCTGCCACTGATACGCCTGCACTGTATCCCCACGCGGTAAATAAGTGATCGAAAGCTCCTTTCCTTCGCGGCGTACGTTCACCGTAATCGTCTTCGTCTGATTTTCCTGCACGGCGTCCTGGCCGAATGGCTTGAGAATCTCATCCCCATTCTTGAGACCTGCGCGTGCGGCGGCGGATTGAGCCATCAGACCGCGGATGATCCTGCTGCGTTCTGCCATGACCCTGGGATCAAAGCCGAGCTCATAGCGCCGCAATGACTTGGTGGTGCGCCGAAAGCACGCACCGAACGCATCCGATGCCGGCAGGATTTGCTTGCCGGCCAGCATGGACTGAAAGTCGTTCAGGCCCGCTTGTCCAAGCTCGTGTTTGATGATGTTTTGCCAATCGGCGCGATGGACGTCGCCTTTCTCCTCGCGTCCGTGCAGGATCTCCAGGACCAGATCATCCAGCGAGCGCTTGCCATGACTGGCTTTTCGAATCTCATCATTGACCGCCGCAAAATAGAGTGCGCCACGGTCGTAGGGAAGTACCCTGATCAGGGTGTTCGACCAGAAATGAGCGGGGATTTCCGAGTTGGGCGTATTGGCCAGAGCGTCCGTGTAGTAGCGGCCGGCCGTTTTGTTGAGATCCGCCAGGAAGTCGGCAGCCGAAATCTGTCCGAACCTCAATGGCAGGGTGCGTTGATAGTAGACGGCCAACCCTTCACTGAACCATGAATCATCGAGATTGCCGTCCTCATGACTGCCCAGACCGCCGATGTAGGTGTGGAGCATCTCGTGTGACAGGGTGAGCTTCAGATCCCGTTCCAACGTGTTGGTATCATACGTAGCCACAAACGAATGATCCTGACTGACGCCGCCACCTGGATTCACCGGGTTGGGTCGCAAAAACACGCCATAGGGAGTGGGCGCATGCTCCTTGAAGAACACCGCAAAGTGCTCGTGAAGATCACCTGTCCACTTCATCAGCTTAGGCGCATCGAACGGAGGCGTCCCCTGCCACGCTGAAAAGTACCCTGTCTTCGGCAAGGGCAGCGGATAGCTGCCCACCTGCCCGGCCATAAAGAAACTGCGACTGAGGTGATCCAGCGATACGGGTCCCGTGCTCTGCGCATCGCCACCTCCCAAACTGCTCAAGGCCACGGAGCCGGCCGGCAGATTGGACAGGTCCCAATGAAGTGCCAGGCGGTAGGCCTCTTGGGTTGCGGGGACTGCGAGAAAAGCCGCACCGCCGGCGGAAAACGCTGCACCGTCCGCTCTGAGCTCGAGCGGCGGTGCACCGCCCAGCGGGGCCAGGCGCTTGCTGATCGGGGCGCGATAGTGGACAACCAAAGAACCTTCGACACTTCTGTCTGCTACCCAATGGCGGTTGAAGTCATGCCCGCCCTCAGGATCATCGCGTACGGAAAGCTGGAGCGCCCCTCGTTGGTCCGTCGCCGAAAGACCCTCCAGCGTCTTGGCGACCGTCTCGACGTTATAGATAACCAGCGGCAACTGTAACAGCGGCGAGCCTGGCACCGTCTTCAGCCCGCTGACCCGAATGGTGACATCAACCGCGTCAATTGAATCGTGTGTCGTATTGACCGAAGGTTTGAGCGAGACCTCGAGGCGCGGCGCATCCTGTTGCGTCGTCTGAGCATACGAGATCGTCAGTGCTCCCAGGACCAGCAGGGACGCTCGAGCTCCAAAGGCAGATGCGCGAGAGATCTTGGCAAGCATGCCTACTGGGAACTCTTCGACGAGCCGCTCACCAGCTTGCGTATATCCGCCACGAATGCGCGCGCGGCGGGTTCTCCCAGATAGACCATATGTCCTGACTCGTAGGTTTTATATTGGACGCGATCGGCAGGTATCGCGGTATGTCCAACAACGTACTCGGCCTGGGCGAATGGCGTGACCAGGTCGTAGTAGCCTGATGCAACGAGTAGTTGCATCGACGGATTGCGACGCATCGCAGCCTCGAGATCCTCCGCATGACTGGCCAGCATTCCCAGCGGCCCCCAGGACCATCGACTGTTCACTTCACTGAACGAGATCACCTGGTACGGCTGATCAACGGCGACTTGCAGGACTTCGCGAATGTATTGATGAAACCCCGCAACGAATGCCGCGGAATACTGTCCCATGGCCGGATCATCCGCGACCGGATCGTTGGCGGCGCCCTTCGATCCCAATGTGAAACGACTGTCATATTGCCCGACTTGTGTTTTCTGGTCGCGGAGGAGCTCATTGGCGAAGTCATGGCCGGAAATGCGCAAGTCATGTTCCAGCACGAAGCCTTCAGACAAACCGGTCATCGCCGCAAGACGGCTTGCGATGGCATGCCGTTGATTGTCCGGAAGTCGATTACCCGCGTAGAGCGCGACAGCGTATTCAGTCGAATCAAACTCGCGAACGTCGCGCATGAACGCATCGAACGTCCTGCCCTTCTTATCGATCTTGTTGTGGTACCAGGCAGTAGCCGCCAGGCTCGGCAGCAATCCCTGCGTGCTGATGTCTCCCGCGGTAAACGATAGTGCGGTCCCCACTATGGCGATCCCGTTCAACGAGACTCCCGGCAATACCCCGCCGCCGCTGGGCCCTCCTCCCATCAGTTTCGCGAGCACAGCCGCGCGGACGGTGCCGTAGCTCTCGCCAATCACGAACTTCGGCGACGCCCAGCGACGGTTCTTCGTCAGCCATTGCTCAATGAAATTGAGTGTGGCCTTACCATCTGCCTCGACTCCATAGAAATCCTCCGGTTTGCCGTTTCCTACGAATCGGCTGAATCCGGTTCCGACCGGATCGATGAAAACCAGGTCGGTCGCATCCAGCGGACTGAGCGGATTTTCCACAACACGAAAAGGCCCGACGGTCTGCGGGTGCGCCACATCGTCAAAAGCCACTCGGTACGGCCCCAACGCCCCCACGTGAATCCACACTGACGAAGAGCCCGGCCCACCGTTGAACACGAACGTCACCGGGCGATTCGTTGGATCCTTCACGCCCTGCCGGACGTATGAAAACGAGAAGATCGCGCCGGCCGGTTCCCCGTGACCATTCTTAAGAATCGTGTCTTCTGCGGTTGCTGTGTAATTGACTTCGAGGCCATCGAAGACACCACGGTGAGACGTGACAAATTTCTCTGCGGCCGCAGGTGCCTGGGGTGCAGGCGCGGACTTCTCCGCGGGCTTCTCTGTTGGAGCCGCCTGCACCGCTGACGCGAAACTCCAGCAGACGAGCATCCCGAGGACGGTGAAACAGCGGCCGGCGAGTGCGATCATGATTTCCCCGAATTGCTGAGACCTTGAAGTTGAGACTCCGTGAGCTTTCCGGCTGCAGGCTCGTCCGGCAGGCGATACCGCATGGCTGCCAGAAACGCCAGGCCATAGAGCGCCGCAGCTGCGAAGGTGAAACATACGAGAACACCCGTCGTGCGGGCCGGACCGTGCCCGGCGCCCGCTGCACCGGCAATGGCGAGAAGTATTCCTAAAACGAATCCGCCCGCAGCAAAAGCCGTTTGCTGCGCAAATACGAACAGACCGAAGAGCATGCCTTCACGACGCTCGCCGGTGCGTCTCTGATCGAACTCAACGGTGTCCGGCACCATCGCGTTCGGCAACAGGCGCGCCGCCGTGTTGAGCAGTCCGTAGACGAACATGAAGGGATACAGCAGCCAGTAGTTCTCCGGCGTGATTCCCAGCGGCAGCAGACAGCTCAGAGCCAGCAACCCCAACGCCAGCCGGCAAATGAACGCTTTCCCAAAGCGATTGGCAGCAAGACTCCACAGGGGTGTAACTATGATGCCGGTGATGGAGCTGACCGGATAGAGCGATGCGATCATCGAGGCGTTGCGATGCAGAACCTCGGTCATGTAGTACACCATCGATCCGGTGAAGACCGCATCCCCGAGATTTACGAAAAAAAAGGCCGTCGTCACATACGCGAACGGACGGTTCTCAACGATCGGAGCCAGGTTCAATCTATGACGCGCGGGCTCGAGCCCGGGCGACGTCGATGGCGCGCCGGCCGTCGCGAAGAAAGCAATCAGTCCGGTGAGCAGGATCACTCCGCCAAACACCAGGCCGATCGAGCTGAATCCCCTTGCTGGGCTTGTTTGCGACGCCAGCAAGAGCGGCGCGCCAGACAGTGTCAGCAATATCGCCACGCGCGCTGCGACTTCTCTGTAGGCGACCAACCGGGTCCGCTCCCGAGGATCGGGAGTGAACTCCGCGAGCATCGCCGAATACGGGACCTGAAAGAGCGTCAGCCCGGTGTTGTTGAGGAGGAAAAATAGTGCGAACAGCAGCGTGGTTCCCAGAGGAGTCGGCACACTCGGCTGGTTGAACAGCAGACAGAATGAAATGCTCCAGACGACGGCCCCGAACAGCAGAAAAGGCCGCCGCCGGCCAAATCGGGATCGGGTTCGATCCGACAGAAAGCCGACGATCGGGTCACCGAGAATGTTCCAGATCCGCGGAATGAGCAGTGCGAGACCGGCCCAGGCCGGAGGAATGTGCAGGACCTCCGTCGCGTAAAACAGGAGGTAGACCGTCGAGACGCCTGCGTAACTAGCCAGCGCCAGCTCGCCGATCGTCCACCCGAATTTGCCGGCGTCCAGGCGTGCCCAGTGGGGCCAAGCTGGGGCTGTCATCGCCCTACCCGACTTTCGCCATGGCGTTTACGAAGCGATCGACTTCCTCTTCCGTGTTGTAGAAGTGCGGCGACGCCCTGAGGAACGGAGTTCCGTCTTCGACAAAAATCGACTGCTCAGCCAGTGACTTCACGACATCGGCAGTCGCGCAATGCCGTATCGAGACAATGCCGCCATGTCCTTCTTCTGGGGTCACTACGTCGAATCCTCGATAGCGCAAGGCGGCAATGGCATGCAAGGCCAGCCGGTCCACCTGCTCATATATGTTTTGCCAACCCACCGACTCAAGATACTGCAGTGTCCCCTGCAACGCGTAAATCCCGGGATAGTTCAAATGACCGTAACGCAAGGATCGGCTCGGAGGCGGATTTGAATAGCCACGCAGGGCGGGCGTGAGCTCGTTGCTGATCCGCTCGCTCAAGACCATGAACGCCAGACCGAAACCGGACAGCAGCCACTTGAAGACCGACGCGCAGTAGGCATCCACTTCACTCGCATCAACTGGCACAGCCCCTGCTGCTTGCACACCATCAACAATCAAGCGGCAGTCGTGTTTCCGGCAGACGGCCACCAACGCGCTCAGGTCTACCCGGGTACCTGTGCGCCAGTGAATGTGCGACACGGCAAGAACTCGCGTGTGCGAATCAACAGCCGCAGCCAGGGCTTGAGTTCGCTCCGACTCATTTCGGATCTGCACACGATTGAGCCTGACGCCGTTGCGATGCAGCGTGATCCATGGCTGCACGACTGACGGGAATTCATCCTCCGCCACCACGACACAATCGCCCTGGGCAAGGGGCATGGCCAAAGCGATCAGGTTCAAGGCTTCCGTGGTGCTGCCGAAAAACTGAATCGAGCCCGGTACAACGCCACAGAGCCGGCCTAGCGCTGCCCGGGTGGCATCGGCCCTCGCCATCCATTCAGAAGAGCCCCCGATGCCATTGAATTTGTCAGCGTAGAATTGCGCAGCCGCAGGGCCTTGTCCGATCCAGGAGAGTCCGGCGCTTGCAGTGTTGAGATAGACACCTTCCGCCAGATGCGGGAAGGACTTGCGAACTTCCTTGCTGTCTAACATGGTTCGATCACCAATTCCTGCAGCGCGCGTCGGGTACACTTCGCACACGCGTCCAGTGATAGCCTTGAGTGCTCTCGGTACCCGATTTCATCGACACGGCCTCGCGCTTGAAACAGGGGCCGAATGCCGGCGCAGCCACCTCGAGCGTTCGAGTCCCTTCGATCAGCGCAGCGCGAAATTCCTTCACTGCCTCCGGTCCCAGCTCACGAGTCAGCATCGATTCCCATACGGCTTGATCGAAGCGCGCGCCCTTCTGACGTGCCACAAACATCGGGTAGAGAAAGGCGTCCAGATTCCGTTTGCCGTGCGACTTGCGGCGGATCTGCCAGTCGAGATTCGAGAAATAAAGCGCACCCCGGACATACGGCGTATGACGAATCTGCTCGTTGCCAAAACCGACTGCGGCGATCTTCGCGGCTGACCAGTTGCGTGCGGGGCTCTCATAGTAGTTGCGAGCCTCCTTGTTGAGACGCAGCGCATACTCGTCGACGGGCACTAAGCCGCCCCGCAGCGGCAGCAACAACGTGTAATAGACGTTGAGTCCTTCCACAAACCACGCGATTTCGCCCGGGCTTCCCTCAATCTGTCCAACCCATTGATGAGACATCTCGTGGAAGAACGTTTCGCGGGTGTCCTCGATCGAGCCCTTGAGGTTGCCCTCGCCCATGGACAACATGAATGAGTTTCCCAGTGCGGTACCTCCCCCGAAAGGCGGAGTGTCCAGCGCGCGCATGAAAACGCGGTAGTCCGGGACGGGGTCCAGGTAACGAAATGATTTGCCCAGGTATGCGTAAGCCTCGGCAACCCAACCCATCTCGTGCGGTGCATCGAAGGGAGGGTCACCGAGCCAGAATGCTCCAAAGCGCGACTTTGTATTCGGCGCGGAATAATGCTGCAGCGGGCCTGCCATCATCCATCCCTGCGCCAATTCACTTGGGTCGCCCGGCAGATCGAAGGCCCCTTCACCAAAGGTCGTTACCCCGATGGAGCCCGGTGCCAAGCCGCTGAGATCCCACCGCACATGGGACACTGTTGTGTGAACGTTCTCAGGCAGAAGAAGAAAGCCGCCTCCCGAACCGCTGACACCGCCCGCGGCGGGCCGGATTCCGAACGCAGGTCCATTTGGCGATCCCGGTGGCTGCACCAGCGCGGTGTATTTGATCGTAATAGGCGACGTCACGGCCCGGGTAGCACGCCAATGTCGATAGTAGGGAAAACCGCCGGCAGCCGGTTTGTCTTCCTCCACGCGCAGCGCGATTGGGCCAGCGGCATCACGAACGTCCAGCGATTTGATCCGATCTGCCACACCCGTCACTGCGGCGTAGGTCACCGGGGCTGCGAGACTGAATGTGGCAGAAGCGGCGACACTGGAATCGCTGAGCTGTTGGCTCACTTCTATTGCGGTGACCTCGCCGGCCGAGTCCCGCACGGGCCGCAGTGTCATGTTGAAGCTGCCATCGCCCGGGTTGGGTTCTGAGACCGGATGATCAGCCACTGCCTGCGCGGGCCCCGACTCGTCGGAATCGCCAAAGGCCGAACGTGACATCCAATGCGCACTGGCGGCTGCCGTGGACGCCAGTGTTTCCTTTGGTATCGATATGGGTGGGGCGGAAGCAAAGGGGGTGATTCCGAGCTCGCGGTAGATTTCCTGCGGGTAGTAGATCACCCCATCCTTCATCACCAGCTCGATCTGCCTGACCGCACTGATGTCCTGCAGCGGATCACCGGGGATCAGAAAGAAGTCCGCCCTCTTACCCCGCTCCAGCGAACCGTATTGCTGGTCGCGGTTGAGATACTGATCGCAGTCGAATGTCGCCCGTCGCAGGGTGTCTGCGGCCGACAGAGCGGCCTGGGTATAGAGCTCGAGCTCGCGGTGAACCGTGAATCCTGTTGCATCGTCGGTTCCCGGCCAGAGCCGGATCCCTTCCCGGTTGAGCAGGGTCAGCGTGTCAATGATCTTGGCAAAGGCTCGGTCGTACCTGGCCTTTTCCGCATCGTCCTTGAAGCTGACAAAGGACCGTTTTCTGTAGCGTTGATAGCCGATCGGCATGTGCTCCAGGTACGGAGCATCGCCGGCAGCGACCTGCCCCGCGCGGCTGAGCATCAGGCGCTCGAGAATCACGGCCGTCGTATCCAGACCCGTGTGGTGCGACTTCATCAACTCAATGGTGTTTCGAACCCTGGGGCTGGCTAGATCCAGATCCGCTGCCCGCGACATGGCTGTCAACCGCAGCGGCGTCCGAGTATCCTCCTTGGGATCCAACAGCCAACCGAGCATCAACTGGTTGATGTGGGTGATTTCGTCGTATCCGTCTGCAATCATCCTGTCAGGTGTCGTAAAGGCAGGCACGTGACCGACCACGCGCAAACCCAGTGAATGCGCTTGCGCAGCCAGAGGCTTCACCCAGTCCGGATTCATCGAATTGTAGATTTTGATCTGCAGGTAGCCGCGATCTGCATACCACCGCACATCGCTGCTTCCCTCGTCGAGTGATTCGGGAATAACTCCGATGCGCGCGGAAAACGGACTGCGACCCTCGATGAGCCCCGAGGGAATGATGTGCGGCCCTGGCAGATCTCCAGCATCCAATCGCTTGATCAAATCCAGCAATACGGGGTTGTCGTTGCCCATGTCACGAACCGTCGTGACACCGGCTGCCAGGTAGAACGGTCCACTCCACAGCGAGTTGTGAGAGTGCATGTCGTGCAGGCCCGCAATCAGTGTGCCTCCGTGGCCATCGACCGTGACCTCGCTTGCCGTGTTGGCGACTTTCGAATCCGGCTCCACTGTCGAGATCACACCCCGATACACGACGACAGATGCGGGAGGGCTCAATGCCTTTGACTGAGGGTCGAAGATGCGAACGTTGCGGAAGCGAATCGGCGCGTCGTAGGAATGCGCCACTCGTTTCTGAATGGCTTCCAGGCGCTCGAGCGTCAGAGACTCGCCCAGCGTACGTAGAGCTGCGTAATGCTTTTCATATCCTTCCCGGATCGCCATCTGACTCGACAGATGTGCGAACAGCCGTTGCTGTTGGTCCAGGAGAATCACTTCGGGCGTGAGGTCGATCCCGCTGAGCAGCCACGCATTCAAAGTCACCTTGGCGCCGCCCTCTCCGAGGCTTACCTGACGGAGCTTCTCCAGTTTCAGCTTGCCGGCCGGAAGAACCTCGAGTGAATGCTCAGGTGCCTTCAACAAGAGGCGGGCGTACAGCCCCAGTGTCCAGGGGCTTGCATCATTTCCGATGTACAGACGCGGCGCCGCGCTTTGCACCTCGCCTCGATCAGCCTGGCTCGACCAGGACTGCACCCCGGACTTCCAACTCGCGTGCTCCGTAACGGCCCCACCCATGAGAGAGGTGCCTTCGATTGACCACTCCGTTGGCATCCCATTGGGCGACAGAACCAGGTGCTCCTGGTGTTGTGGCCCCCGGCCGTTGTCGCTGATCGCAAAGTCAATATCGACCGCCGGTCCCGTCAGCACCGCGACAACGTGGCCGACCTTCTCATGGTTCGCCATGATCGAAAAACGCTCGATCGCCGCCCTGCAGACCGACGATCCGCTGGCGAACGCGACCATCGCGAGCACAGCTGCTGTGTATCTACTCATTCTCAACCGCACGTACTTCCCCCCGGGCGACTCCGCCAGGAGACCGACGGAGCCCCCAGTCTGGAAAGTATACGAGTGAGATGCTGGCATTTCTTTCCACAAATGCCGTACCGGCGACCGGTGCCGGGAGCGTTTATTCCAGTGGAGCGAAAAACGCGCATTGAATTGCCGGGCCGAGTCTCATCTGCCGCGTGGACGAATGAATATTCCCGCGCCATTGGGCTACGATTTGGTTTGAGGTTTGCTGATCAATCAGGGTGGGTAGCCATGTCGAAATTCGCGGTGACGGTGTTGATGGGACTGGCACTAGCGGCTCTCGGCCCCAGTGCGATGGGCGCATCCGCGGTCACCGCGACCCACCACAATGGAATCTTCAACGGCAAGAAGGTCAAGTACGACGCGATCTGCGAACCGATCGTGGTCGCCGACCCGAGTGGTAAGCCCGCGGCACGACTGGTGGCGATCAGTTATATAGCGAGAGTCGCGAAGACCGCCGATCGCCCGCTGGTGTTTGTGTTCAATGGCGGCCCGATCACAGCCTCCGCAACTCTTCACATGGGCGCGTTTGGCCCCAAGCGGGTGGCCATACCGGATGACCTCAATGCAGATCCAAAGACCTTCCGCACGGTTGACAATACCTACACAGTTCTTGACGTGGCGGACGTCGTCTTCTTCGACCCGGCGGGTACCGGATTGAGCCGCGTGCTCGATGGCGTCGACCCCAAGAGCTACTTTTCGGTCACTACCGATGGACAACAACTTGCCCAGTTCATCATTGAATGGAGCAAGCGGCATCAAAGGCAGGCCTCGCCCAAGTATCTCTTCGGCGAAAGCTACGGGACGATGCGCGCGGCAGCCACTGCAAATCAGCTCCAGAAAATGACGCCGGCCTATCCGTTGGCGGGGGTGGTACTGATGGGGCAGGCCCTGAACATCATCGAGTTCTCGCAGCGCCCCGCCAATGTCACAAGTTATATCGCGTCTTTGCCAACGCTGGCAGCCATTGCGTGGTCCCACGGCAAGGCCGCAACCGGGGGGAAGGACTTCAATTCGTTCATGGACGAAGTTCAGATGTTTGCCCGCACGCAATACCTGACCGCCCTCTTCCAGGGGAGCTCCCTTGATGAAGCCACGCGTAACCAGGTTGCGGCCCGATTGGAGGACTACACCGGCATCCCGAAGTCCTTCTACCTCGCCAACGCATTGAAGATCACGAAGGAACGTTATCGGCGTGAGTTGTTCAAGGATCGCAATGAGATCCTGGGAATGGTGGATGCCCGCTACGTTCGACCCAACGACACCAATTCCCATGACGATCCCGCCATGGCGGTCTATCAGTCCTATCAGACGGCGTTCACGAGCTACCTGCGCAACGAACTGGGGGTCACAGATGCCGCGGGCTATCTTCCTGCAGTGATTTCGAAGGAGGAGCTCGAGGGCTGGCGCTGGGACGGAACCGGCACGTCCCCGTTTGCCGACTGGCCCTACATGAACCTCCTGTCGGAGGTATTCGCCGCCAATCCAACGTTTCGAGTCATGATCGACAACGGTTGGCAAGACACTCAGACCACCGTCGGCGCGGCGCTGCTGGCACGTGACCAGTCGGGATGGCCGCGGGATCGGGTGAGCGTTCACTTTTACCAAGGCGGACACATGGCCTATTCGGTCGAATCGAGCCTGCGCGAGCTCATGACCGACCTGCGTGCGTTCCTGCAGCGGTGAAACTATCGTGCAGGCCCGACGACTCAGAAGTCTTTGGCTACCGTCAAACCGATCATGCGCGGCTGGAGGAACCGAACCGAGGTCACGCTGGTTCCATTCCGGTTGTCCGCCGTCACGACGCCCCGCTTGTCAGTTACGTTGCGCATGAAGACGTTCAGATGCCAGGTGGTGTTGTAGTTCAGGCCGGTCCGCAGATCGAGCAGCGAGTAGCTCGGCAAATCGAACCGTGGAGTAGTTCCATCGGCCGAATTCCTGAACGCGGACTGACGCACGCCGATAAAGCTCCAGTTGGCCCCGACGAAACCGATGAGCGAGCTGGTCAGCGGAAAATCCTGCTGAATGTTCAGGTTACTCGAGAACCGTGCGGAACCCGGCAGACGGTCACCATCGCTCCCCACCAGGCCATCGGCGCCCTGCGGCGGCGTCAGCGCCTCGGTCAGAACCGCATCCGTAAATGTGGTCGTAGCGTCAATGCTCAGACCGTTGTAAGGCTTCCAATTGAGAGCGAGCTCGAGTCCACGGCTACGCGCACTGCCGCCATTCGTTGTATACGTGAGTTGCGAGAAGGCGTCTGTGTCCTGCAATTGAACGTGTTGCCAATTGATCTGAAATAGCGCCGCATCCCAACTGAAGGAACGATCCGCAATGATGCCTTTGAAGCCCAATTCGTAGTCAACAACCTTGTCCGGTGCGAATGTTGCTGGCACATTCGGCAGAATCGCGTTCGGACCGCCGGGTCGATAACCGCTGGCGGCGCGCGCGTAGATCATCATGTCGTGGGAGAGATGATAGATCGGCGAAACGGCCCATGTCGTAGACTTGTCGCTGGAGATCAGATTCTGAGCAACGGTCGTCGGGCCAAAGACCAGACCGCCAATGTCGTCAGTCGTAGTGGTTCCACCAATCAGCTGATCATTTTTCGCATAACGCAACCCTGCCTGTAGATCCCACTGGTCGGTCACGTGATACACAACGTCGCCGAAAGCCGCTCGCTCCTTGTAGTTGTCGGGGCTGGCGCCGACGTACGGGGTAGCGACGTGACCGCCGCTACCATCAAAGACGTTCAGAGTCTGATCGACACTACCGTACTCCCGCGTGTAGTACAGGCCACCCCGCCAGTCGAGACGGTCGATCTTGCCGCTGACCCGAAGCTCCTGGGACACCTTCTTGGTCTCGGCCGCATCGTCAATGAACACTGAACCGGCGCCGAGCCCATAGATGGCCGGCAGATTCAGTCCCACGGGATTGGCGAAGACACTGCTCAGATCCTGAAAATTCGTACCCGTGCTCTTGCCGAAGGCAGTCAAGGAGGTGATCTGCAACCCGGCGACGTCCAGCACGACTCGCGCCGAGTACAACCGCTGGTCGCCGATGTCCGAGGTCGCCCCCAGGCTGATCTTCTGGTCACCGTAGATCGGCACATAGTTCGGGATGCCGTTGGCGTCTTCTTTCACCTGAATCGAATTGGAGAAGTCCGCGTGGCGTTTCTGCTCCAGTGCGGAAAGTGTGATCGCCAGATTGTCGATCGGCTTCAGCAACAGCGCAGCATTACCGCCATACACATGGGTCCGATTGACGTCATTGGCCTGGAGGCCGGATTTCACATTGTCCACGTATCCTGGGTCCCACCGGGTGAAGGCGCTGACACTCAAGGCCACCTTCTCCGACACAAGCGGAATGTTTACCGAGCCGCGTGTCGTCCAGCCTGTGTCGCCGCCTTTTGCCGACGCGAAGCCTGCTTCCACCCGGCCAAAGAATTCCTCCGTATCCGGCTGACGGGTGACAAACTTGATCAGACCGCCGAGGCTGGCCGCACCGTAGAGCGTTCCCTGGGGGCCGTGCAGAACCTCGATCCGCTCCAGTATCGCCGGATCAAAGTCGGGAAAGATGCTGTTGCCCAGTCCGGCAACGGTGGACGAGCCAAACTGAATGTCGTCGATCAGAATGGCCAGCGTCGGGTTGGTCGCACCGCCGGTCGTAATGCCGCGCAACGACAGGTTGTAGGTCTTGTTGCCGTTGTACGCGAGTCCCGGGATTCGTGAGTAGTAGTCGAAGATCTGTTCGACATTCTGCTCCGTGAGATCCTGGGCCTTGACCGAGCTGATTACGGCCGGAACGTCGATGAGACGCTCCTCGCGCTTTTGCGCCGTGACAATGATCTCTTCGAGCACCGTGCCCTCACTGGCGGGTGACGCCGCATCTGCTGCGGCAGACCCTAACGAGCAAAAGCCCGCCGTAATTCCAAAGACAATCGACTGATATCGAAACTGGGCACCCATGTGCAAACCCCCGCGACCGTGTTTTGAGTTGTGATCTGCCAAGGCGAAAGCTTATAGACAATGTGCGGCACGATTCATGCGTTCTATGTGCGGTCTGCGCGGTCTGACGAAATTTTATTTTCGCTTGAGGCGCGCTCGGGGCTAAACAATCCAACAAAAAAGCCACACCGCGGCCAGGTTGTTTCGCCGCCCATCGCGGTGCAAACGGTAACGAGCAGCTGCTTCGTGGTGCAAACGAAGCTCGCTTGGTTTCAGACACTCAACATGTGTCGCGGCACGTGAGCAGCTCGCGGTGCTCGGCCACCGCCGGTATAATTTGCTCCGGTTATGCCATTCAATGCATAATTGTTCTAAGATAGCGATAGAAAGTGTATTGGGTATCTACCTCACCTGCGAAGGTCACCAGCATGTCAGCGCTCGATTCGATCGACTTGAAGATTCTGGAACTGCTGCAGACGGATGCTTCCCTCTCCACATCCGAGCTTGCGGAGCGCGCGGGACTGTCGCAGTCGCCCTGCTGGCGCCGGATCCAGCGGCTGCGGGATGAGGGTTACATCAAAAAGCAGGTGTGCATCCTCGATCGCACCAAGCTGGGTTTCAACATGTTCATCTTCAGCTTCGTGAAGATGACGACATTGACGGAAGCCAAGCGGGCCGAATTCATCAACGCCATCAACAAGATTCCCGAAATCGTGGAGTGCTACACGATCTTCGGTGAGATGGATGTGTTGCTCAAGGTCCTCGCACCGGATGTCAACTGGTACCAGGACTTCATTTTCGCCACCATCCTCAAACTCCCGGGCGTGGTCGATATTCGCTCCACAGTCACCCTCCTGGAGACCAAGTTCACGACGGCTATTCCGCTCGAGCCGCGCCGGCTGAAATGACCCGTGCAATTTCAATTCTCCGGCGCACTGCCGGCTTCGCCCCAACACATGATTTATCCCGCAAGCGAGCTCCAAGTGGATGAAGCATGCAAGTTTCCGCGCGGTCGTTGACCGGGCGATACCGCGAGTCGATCATTACTTGCAGTGCTACAAGCGGGAGACCCGGTGTCACAACCACTGGATTCGGTCGACAAGAAGATCCTGACATTGCTCCAGCATGACGCGGAGCTGTCCTCGAGCGAGCTGGCCGAGCGTGTCGGGATCTCACAGTCGCCCTGCTGGCGCCGGGTTCAGAGGCTGCGCAGCGAAGGCTACATCAAGTCGATGGGTGCGGTCGTCGACTGGCGCAAGCTCGGATTTTCACTCCAGATCTTTGTGCAGGCAAAAATGGCGCGCCATTCGGACGAGGCGCGCGCGGAGTTTTTCCGTCAGATCGAAACCATACCGGAAATCATCGAGTGTTATACGGTTCTTGGGGAGATGGACGTGATGATGAAGGTGATTGCGCCCGATGTTGCCTGGTTCCAGGAGTTCATTTTCTGCGTGCTCATGAAGCTTCCCGGGGTCGACAATCTCAAATCCGTCGTTACGCTCGCCGAGGCCAAGAAGTCCAGGGCGCTGCCCGTCTCAGTTCGCAAAATCCGCTAGCAACAGGCCGCCAGTACCCTCCCCCTCCTAACCCAGAGCCGCGAGGAAGCGCTCAATATCCTGCATATCGTTGTAGACGGAGGGCGAAAGCCGCAGCCAGTGCGTGCTGAAGCGGACGTTTACCTTGGCGACCTCGAGCCTTTCAGGCAAGCCGCTTTTGTAAACATCCTGTTTCGCGAAAGTGATGTTACCTCCGGTGGACTGCGGAGGTGTCACCACTGTGAACCCGAAGCGAGGCACTTCCTGCCGCAGTCTCGACAGCAGAGGTTGCCGATGGGACCAGATGTTGGACAAGCCGAGTTGCTTGATATACTTCAGTGAAGCACTCAGCAACGCTGCAGACACGGCGGACCCTACGAACCCTGACGTGCCCGGCTCAAACATCCCGGTCGCAGATTTATCGAGACTGTAAGCAACGGGCGTATACGAGCCGGCAGGCAGGTTCGGCGGATAGAAAGCCTCCACATCGCCCTGCATGTAGCCCACCACCGGTCGATTGAGTTTCTGCAGAGCCTGGCGTCGAGCATAAAGAAATCCAACCCCAAAATCGCCCATCAGCCATTTGAAGGTCGAGCACGCGGCGAAATCGATGCCGCTGGCAGAAATGTCGAAAGGCCCGCAACCCGCCGAATGAATGATATCGGCGTACACGTAGGCCCCATGTGCGTGAGCGAGATCGGCGACAGCCCGCAGATCGTGCTCGAACCCGTTGTACATTGCGATCGAGGAAATTTCGATCAGGCGGGTGTTGCGATCGACGACTTTCTCCAGATCGCGCATGTCGATGCGGAAGTCCTCGGTGGGCTTCACAACCCGCACATCGAGACCTTTCTTCTTCAATTCCAGCAGGTGCATCAGCGCGCCCTCGTAATGCAGCCCGTCCGTGACGACATTTCCATCGAATCGCTCGTGTAACCCTAATGCCTGCACTACCAGGTTCTCACCGAAGCTGGTGCTGGGAACGAAGGCAATCTCGTCCAGCTGGGCCCCGATCAGGTCGGCAAAGAGCGCGCGGGGATTTTCATGATGTTCCGCTTGAGGCGGCGGACGAAGCGCCCCCCTGCGTTCGGCAGCCTCGCGCGCGGCGGCCAGGGATATCTTCGGAATCGGATGAGTGTAGGCCGCGTTTATGTAGGTGTATCCCTCCTCGATATTGAAATCAACCTTACGAGGCCACCCCGTTGGCGCGATTGTCTGCCCCTCCTTCGCAGTGCTGGCTGACGCCTCCGGCCGCGAGCCACACAGGCCGGACGCAGCGACTGCGAGTCCGCCAAATCCGGTCAGCACGTCGCGCCTGTTCTTGTTCATAGTTCGAATACCTGTCCAAGCCCAGCTGCCTCGGCCTTTCTATAGACGTGTGCGGCCAACGCGATGTCCTCCGCGGCAATACCGAGGGACTTGAACACGGTGACGTCGTTGCGAGCAGTGCGTCCCGACTTGCGGCCGTCAATCACTTCGCCCAACTCAGCGAGGAGGTGATCTGACGAGACGTGGCCACGCTCAATGGCATTGAGCAGCTCTCCCGCCTGCGCCATCGCTGACTTGCGGAAGTCGACAAAGAAGCGAGACCGCTCGACCAGCTCATCATCTGCTTCGGCTGTCGTGCGGCCGCTCGATCCCACCAGATTCACATGAGCACCCGGTGCCACTAAGCGCCCGTGCAGAATGGGTGTCGGAGCAGCCGTCAGCGTGCAGATTACGTCGGCGCCGTTGATCGCGCTTTCGATCGTGTCGTGCACCTGTATCAGTGGTTCGCGATTGGAATGTTTCACAGCCAGCGCCTCGGCGTTGGCGCGAGTGCGGCTCCAAATTCGAATCTGCGCGAAGTTACGGGCGTGACGCAGTGCGTCGAGATGCGCGTCCGCCTGCTCTCCACTACCCAAGATCGCAAGCACTCGAGCTGCAGGATCGGCCAACACGCTCGTAGCGCATGCAGTGGCGGCCGCCGTACGTAACGCCGTCACTGTGGACCCGCATAACAATGCCACTGGGACCAGTCCGTCAGCGTCATACAGAACAACAAGGCCAAGGTGGCTGGGGCGCCGCTGAGTAGCTGCGTTGGGACTGAGGCTGACAAGCTTGATGCCCGCACTGTTCTCAGATCCCAGATACCCGGGCATCAAGACCAGGGCCCCGCCACCGCCAGGTACGCTCAATGCCCAACGCAACGGCAGCTCAGCCTCACCCCGGCTGACTGAAGCCAGGGTTCTGGCCATGAGCGGAATGGTTTCCCCGTACGGAGCGAGTTTGCGGATCAGGTCGGCGCTCAATGCGCGGATCTTCATCGTCACTACCCGGTGCGCGTAGCACGAATCAGTCAACGTAGTGGAATTCTACGGGGCCCGGCCTGCACATTTCTTGCAATTTTGACTGCAATCGGTGCGCGGATTGCATAATAAATGCAGAACCGTTCATTGACCGACAAACCTGTGCAGCGCTGCGGACACGCTCTTCCGATTCTGATCTTCGCCAAACGGCGTATGCCCGCTGCTGAGAGCCAACATCGTTACCCGCTCCATCGGTACGCCCGAGTGTGTCAGGGCATATCTGGGTCCTAAGAGCGGCGTCGCCAGATCAAAGTACCCGCCAATCAGCAGCACCTTGGCAGCCGGGCGCTTGTTCATCAGTGCTGCGATGTTAGGTGTGAGGTTGTAGTACACCCGGAACGGTAGTATGTCCTCCCGCCCCATGTTTTTGGGCACGCTCCCGAACCAGTCCCAGCCCAGCGCCAGATCGAGTCGCAGCGCGTAGTAGTCCAGGTTTGTTGCCAACCCCGCCTGGTCCTTCAGGTAGTTCCTCGCGAATTCGGATTTCTTGATGTTGGTTCCGAGCATTCCGAGCGCTGGGTCGTCCGCCGCCGGCGGACGGGATGGATCGCTACGCTTTGCAGGCTTCGGGGCCGCGACCCGGGTGTCGATGCGCCCGACGATCTGCCCTGGCACCAGGGATTCGAGAAACAACTGGCTGTCTACGCGGAGGTTCGCTGTTTCCACCAACTCAGGTGCCAGGCCGATCATTGCCGCGATCTGGTGCGACAGTTTCCCGCGTTCGTCGGCGGACAGAGCGGAGCCTTGCTGGAGCGCTGCGGCATACTCAGTCTGCGCGAATCCCCGAACATCGTTCCAGACCTGCTCGACGGTGCGTCCACGAGCATCGATCCTTCCGTGTACCAGCGCGGTCACTGCCATCGTCGGCAAGTCGAAGATGTAGGGCTGATCATTCCCTACGCCCATGCCGGCGCCGTAATCGAGCGCCGGGGAGATCAAAATGAGTCCCGCGACATTCAGGTCGCCCATATCCTGCGCCATCTGTGCGACGCGAGTGCCGCCGTAACTTTCCCCAGCAACAAACACAGGAGAGCCGGTTCGAGCGTGCCGCGAGAGCCAGCTGCGAATGAATTTCAGTGTAGCCTCGCCATCTGCGGCCACATTCCAGAATCGGCGGCCCGATCCGGCGCTCAGTTCTCGACTGAACCCGGTGCCTACGGGATCGATGAGTACCAGGTCGACCACATCGAGCAGGCTTTCAGCATTGTCCACCCAGGGATGCGGCTTCAGCTGTTGACCGGGCTGCTCATCAACCCGGCGTCTTGGCCCAAGCAGGTTGAAGTGCAGAGGCGTGGATGAAGCTCCCGGCCCCCCATTGAACGCGAACAGGACAGGTCGGCCAGCGGAGTTGGCTACGCCCGTACGAACGTAGCTGGTGGCCGAAATCGTGGCTGCCGGCGTGCCCGAATCATCGTCCAGAATGAGGCTGGACCAGGTGATTCGGTAATTCACCTTGGTGCTACCAATGCGAGCAGATTGGTTCGCGCTAACTGTCGCGAGCTGCGCCGCTGTACCGGCCGCATCCTGCGCATCAGCGGCAAGACTTGCGAACAGCAGTGCAATGACGCGACTGGCAGCCAACGATCCAGACAACAGAGCGGCAACTAATCGGGGCATGGTGCGGAAACATACCGCATGAGCGTTCGCTGGTCGCCGCAATAAGGCGCGTTTTGTCCCAAACGGCAAGAAATCCGTTCGCATGCCCTAGCCGGCCCCGCCGAGCGACGCTGAGCCGCATCGTTGCGACTGCCAACGGCTACGACTCGCGATGCGGCCCAACGGCTGCGCGTCAGAAGAACTCGTAACTCACTCGCACCCCGAACGTGCGCGGCGGCCGAATGTCCGCCCCCGAGAACGAGCTCGTACCATATCGACGCGCGTCGTTGTAGACCGCGCGGTCCGCAATATTCTTGACCCACGCGGTCGCTGACCAATGCCCCCCTGCACTGTGATATCCCAAGTCAGCGTTGGCAATCGTGAAGGCTTTCTGCGTCAGAAAATCCACCGCAGTCACGTCGAGCTTGTAGGACGAGTTGTACAGCGCATCAACGCCTGCAACGATTTTCCCGCCTTGCGGCAGGAAGAAGTTGTGCGACCATGCTGCCTGTATCGCCCATTTAGGTGCTCGCGCGAGCTGCACGCCGGAACAATCGAACTTGTAAATAGGCGTGCTGGCACCGCTTGGCAGTGTTTGCGAGCCGGCGACGCCTAGCGACGCGCAGCTCCGCTGCCCATCTACGGGAATCGGTGTCGTATAGGTGAAATCCGTGAACCGTGTGCTCAGATATTCGGCCGTTGCGCTCAGCGTGTCTGTTCTCGTCGGTGTCAGAATAATGTCTACGTTGGCTCCGTAGAGTCGCGCCTTGCCGGCGTTGGTCGTCGTGAGCGCCTGTGTGCCGTTGCTCACGAAGTTGATAAACGTGAACTGATAATCACGATAGAGCCAATAAAAGGCCTCGAGGTTCAGCTGCAGAGTGTTATTGAGGAACCGGTTGCGAATGCCCGCATCGAAGGATGTCAGGAATTCGGGCCGATAGGTGTTGTCCGGCGCCGGCCCCGAGTAGACCCCGCCCGACTTGAAGCCACGGTTGACCGTCAGATACGCCATCGAGTCCTGCGCAACATCGAGCTCAACGCCACCGCGCCAGGTCACGGCATTATTGCTGACCGAGTTGTCGGGAATGTTGGAGAGACAGAATCGGAAGGTTGGGTCCGGAAGTGTTGCGCCTGCCGGACAGAGCGGCACGGTAGGGATGGTGGCGAACGTCGTGCTCATGCCGTAGAGGCCGCGCTTCTCGGCCGTATAACGAATGCCACCGATGACACGCAGACGCGAGGTCAGCGACACGTTCGCGTCGGCAAAACCGGCGGTCGCCTCGGTGGGCGCGCGATAAGGCGTGTAGATGTTCGACAGACCCGTGGCCGCACCCAGGCGCACACCCTGATAGATCTGCTGATTGAAATTCGTGTTTTCCTTGAAGTAGAAAACTCCTGTGACGAGCTTCAGCGCATCGGTGTTGCGCGCAAGCCGTGCCTCGAGGCTCTCCTGATTCACATGATCCTGCTCGGCGAAATTGAGCGTGCCGGCGGGCGAGGTAAAGAACGATGACTGCTGCCAGCGGTAGGCGGGGATCACAGTGAGCTGAGCGAACCCGAAATCCGCATCCAGCTGCGCCGAAGCGCTTGCATACTTGTTGTCGACGAAGCCATCGGCCGGGACCGGCGGCGCATTGGCTGCTTTCTGGTACGAGCGGACGGTCGCGCCGGAAGCAGCCATCCACGGGTTCTCCCCGGGCGGTGTTGGATAAACGACTGAGGACTGGCCCATGCCCTCAATGTGCGTGTAATCAACCTTGAAGCCGACGCTCAGGGCATCGGTGGGCTCCCAGCCGAGGCGAATGCGGCCCGATTGCTGCTTGTCGTCATCGTAGCCATCCGGGAGGTACCCGTCGCGATCCACGACGTTGAATGCGGCCCGGACCGCGAGGTTGTGCTTCAGAGGTATGTTCAAGGCGCCCTGAACGTGCCGCAGATCGTAGTTGCCAACGTCGACGGCCAACATGCCGCCGAGCTCGGGACCCGGCGCATTTGTGAGGATGTTGATGACGCCCGCAGCGGCGTTCCGGCCATAGAGCGTTCCTTGCGGTCCCTTGAGTACCTCGATGCGGGCCACGTCGTAGAAGTTGCCACCGATCTGGCTGGTACGGGCGACGTGGACTCCGTCGACGTTCATCGCGACCGCGGATTGACTGAGCGCGGTTGCCGTGTTGTCGCCAATGCCGCGCAAGTAAACGCGCGAGTAGGTGAACTGCCCTACCTGGAGATTTGGCACCAGTCGGCTGAGACCCTCGGGCTGGGACAGATTGGAGCCGATGATCCGATCGGGTTCGATGGCAGTGATGGCTAGCGAGGATCGCTGCAGCGACTCGAGCCTGTGTTGAGCCGTCACTACAATCTCCTCGAGGCCACCGAGCGCCGCGGTCGAGCTGTCTGCCGCGGCAGGTGCTTTAGGCTCATTTGAAGTGTGCGTTTGCCCGGATTCGACGCGCGCAGCTTCCTGCGCCCCGGCAACCCCCTCACAGAAAGGCACGCTCACAACCAGGATCGAAACCAGAAACGTCGTCGGCTTCATCTTCCCCCCCTTGCCTGACAATCGCTCAAAGAAACGTCGTGCTGCACGCACGGTGCAACCGTGCGTTCTTTTAATTAAAGGTACACTGAAATAATAAAGTGTCAAACGGAGCCGCTCGATGGCATCCGGCGCCCGCCAACGATTCTGGCTTATTTATGCGGAAAATTCGCGCAAAACCCCGCTTTATATGGCCGGCAGCCTGTCCATCCAGCGGTGAGACTTGCTAGATCATTTAAATCTAGGTATAAAAAAATTTATGGAACGCCCGCCTCCCGTGGCCGCACGTTCCAGCGACGACGCAAATACGAGGGGACTGCAGCATGATCGATTCATCCACCCCGCCGGCAGACGCTGAGCGGCCCGTTGCCACTAGCCATCTCGGCCGTGAATATCGGCGCGAGCACGACGGCACTTATCTGCAGAACTGGAACCCGCTGCTGTTGGCAACCGAGCTTCGTCCCGGTGTGATCGTCGGGCGCGATTTTCTTGGCACGCGGGTAATCGTCTATCGGGGCCCGGATGGTAAGCCTGTCGTCCAAAGCGCCTACTGTCCGCATGTCGGCGCCGATCTTGCCCAAGGAGAGATCGTCAACGGCCGCGTGCGCTGCGCCTACCATCATTGGCAATTCGCAGCGGACGGGCGCTGCACCGCCATTCCGAGCACAGATCGTATTCCGCCGGTGGCGAGGTTATTCAACTACCCCGCGGCCGAGCGGTGGGGACTGATCTGGGCTTTCAATGGCCCGAAGCCCCTGTTTGAGCTTCCCGAGATGCCCAATGCCGCGGAACAGGATCTCCACTACAGGGTGTTTCACCACGGTGTCCGTCCCGTCGAGGGCTGGATTTCAGCTTCGAACCTGGTCGACTTCCAGCACCTGACGACCGTTCATGGCATCGCTGATGCCCATCCGAAGTCAGTGGTATTCGACAAGTATGTCATCAGCGTGCGCCAGGAGTCGGCTGCGCGCATCGCCGACACCCTACTGTTCGGCGGCACTTGGCTGACCGCTCACACGCAATACAGCGATGGCACCGAGCGCATGTTCATGGCGGGAAGCTCGCAGGTCGGGCCTGGATTATCGGACGCTTACTACATCGTCGCACGCCGCAAGAGCGAGGTTGAGAAGCTCGGCGCCGAAGCGACGGATGAGCTCATAGGCAAGCAGGTAGCCTACGTCAAAAAGCTCTACCGCGAGGATGAGCCGATCCTGTTCACCATGCGCTTTCGTGGGCGTGGCAAGAGCGCACTGCTCGATGTGGACCGCCATTTCGGCCACTACCTCGATTACATCGAGAAATATCCGCGATCCGCCCCTTTCGACGTGTGACTGCCCTTCACCACAAAATTTCGACACCGAGAGCCTGCCATGAGTAACCGACATATTCGCGTTGGCGTCTTTGCTCCACCGCATCACCCGAACGACGAAAACCCCACACTGGCAATGCAACGCGACTTCCAGCTCGTGGAGTGGCTCGAGGAGCTCGGATACTCGGAATTCTGGCTGGGCGAGCATCACTCCGGGGGCATGCAGATCTACGGCTCGCCGGAACTGTTCATCGCGGCCGCCGCGGAGCGGACCACACGGATCAAACTGGGTGCCGCGGTCATCTCGGTTCCATACCATAACCCGCTGATGGTGGCCGATCGGATCGTGCAGCTCGATCACCAGACCCGCGGGCGGGCCATGTTTGGCTTCGGCCCCGGGGCGTTGTCCTCCGATGCACACATGTTGAACATTCCGGTCGCCAGCTCGCGCGATCGCATGATGCAGGCCGTGCACACCATTGTGAGACTGCTCGATGGCGAAGTCGTGACGGAGGAGACCGAGTGGTACGCGCTCAAGGATGCCCGTGTTCATCTGGAACCATACACGCGCCCGCGCCCACATCTTGCAGTCGCGAGCCTCAAGACTCCGATCGGAGCGCTCACGGCAGGCCGATACAACATGGGTCTGCTGTGCGCAATGGCCTCCGGGGTCAGCAGCGCCTGGAAAACAGCGACTGAGGCGGCAGCCCAGCACGGCCAGGTCCTCGACCGGGACAACCTGCGGGTCGTGGGCTCGTTCCACCTGGCAGAGACTCGCGAAAAGGCGCGCGAAAACGTAAAGTTCGGCTTCGAGCCGTATATGGACTATCTCAACGTGATCCGGCCACCTACTCCAATGGATCAACCGTCGACGGGCGATCCGATCGAGAAAGTGCTTGCCGGGCGCGGTGGCGTTGTAGGCACCCCGGACGATGCGGTCGAGGCACTCGAAAAATTATGGGATCAGACAGGTGGGTTCGGTTGCTTGCTGCTATCCGGCACCAACTGGATGGACTTCGAAGCGACCAAGAAATCGTACGAGCTCTTCATGCGTTACGTGTGGCCGAAGTTCTGCGGCCAGAACCGGCGCCGTGCCGCCTCACTGGACTGGATGAAACAGAACGCACTGCTCTTCAGCGATGTGCGCGACAAGGCGGCCGCGGAAGCGATGAAGCCCAGCGGCACGTAGCAACTCGTCAGCGCCCGTAAGCGTCATGCTGCCAACCGTCGACCGGCCGGCGATTTCAATCGACGTCGTCCTGAACGTTCTTCGGCTGGGCCGATACCGAAGATTGCTGTTCGGCGCTTGCGCGCTGATCATGGCTATCGACGGATACGATGCGTACCTGATTGCGAATATCGCCCCCTTCATCGTCCGCAACCTGGGGGTGCCGATTGCCGCCATGGGTGCGGTGTTTACGGCGCAGGCCATTGGACTCGCGATCGGCTACTACACGGTCTCGCTGCTTGCGGACCGTTTCGGACGGCGCAAAGTCATAGTCGCATCCGCCGCGATGTTCGGGCTCTTGACTCTGGGCACTGCGCAGGTCACGACGCTCGATGCGCTGGTGCTCGTGCGCTTTTTCGCCTTCGTTTCGTTCGGAGGAATGTTTCCCAACATTGTCGCCTTGCTGGCCGAGTTCCTGCCCGATGCCAGACGACGACAATTGCTCACCTGGATATTCATTGCGCATGGGCTGGGCGCGTCGGTGGGCGGCCTGCTCGGCCCGAGTTTCGTTGCCTACTTCTCGTGGCGCGCCGCATTCTGGACAGGCGGAGTTGTGCTGCTGATCACGACCGTCCTGCTCTATCTTCGTCTGCCGGAATCCTGCCGGTACTGGCTGCTGCGTGATCCTTCGGATGTCCGTATCGGCCAGACGCTGGCACGGGTCGATCCGAAGTTTCACGCACCGCCGGGCAGCATATTCGTCACGGACGAGCCGGCCGGTCGCGGGCTGCCGCTAGTCCAACTATTCCGGGACGGCCGAACGTCGTTGACGTTACTGCTGTGGGTGGCGAGCGGTGCAGCCTTGAGTGTCACGACAACACTCACGGCCTGGCTGCCCAGTCTATTGCACACAGTGGGCACGCTCGATCCGGCCATGGCGAGCCGCGCTTCGTCAGTGTCCGCTCTGGGCGCTACCATCGCGCCTGTCATGGTGACGCTCCTCATGCGTCATATCAGCCAGGCACGCGCGCTCTCGGTGATGTTCGTGGCCGGGGCTTTGGCCATGATGTGCTTCGCTGGTGTCGCGCGGGTCCCCGGGACTGCCTGGGTACTGAGCTTCTGCTTCGGTCTGCTCGTCATCGGCGGACAAGCAGGTCTGAATTCACTCATCGGCTCGAGCTACCCGACCTCGATGCGGGCCACCGGCATCGGCTGGGCTGGAGGTATCGGCCGGCTCGCTGCGACACTTGGGCCAGGTAGCGCCGCGGCGATGCTAGGCAAACATTGGAGCGCGGGCGCCCTATACGCAGCTCTCGCGTCGCCACTATTTCTCGCAGCGCTCGTACTGTTCTGGGTCGAGCGGCGCGGAACGGCCCCGATATCGTCGCGTTGAGTTGTCAGCGCCTGGGTGCTGCCGGAGCGCCCACCGCTCAGGTTTTTTCGGGAACCGCGATTGGCGCGCCTATTCGCGAGTCCGTCGGCCGGGCTCCCAGGCCATTGAACACGAAGTCATACAGGAATGCCTTGTAGCGTTTGGCCGCGGCGGCGCTATCAGACCGGGCCGCTGCGGCGAGCTCGTTGGTGCCGTTGGGAAAGAGACGGAGGCTGTAGTGAAACTGCTCGCACAGTCCCATCATTGCCAGATACGTAAACGACACATCGAGCGCGCGCAGCGAGCCTTGTTCGACACCGTCGGCCATGATGCCGCGATAGATTGCGAGGGTGTGAGACATCCAGGCATTGATCAGCTCGGCGGCCAGCGGATCCTCCGTTGAAGCCATGATCTCCACCATGAGGCGGTGGTAGAACGGATGCTCGAAGTAGAAGTCGACCATGGCGTCGATGCGGATCCGTAGCCGCTCTGGCGGCGGAGGCCGGTCATCTTCCGCAACTGCCACCTTTTGTCCGAGCTTCAGCGTGAGGTGTCGTGCTACATCCGTCAGCAGGCGCGTGCGGTCCTGAAAGTAATACTTGAAAAGAGTGAGGTGGACATTCGCGGCCTGGGCAGCAGCGGTCAACGACAGCTTCTCGGGCGGCAAGGTGCACAGCAGTTGGGCGGTTTTCTCGATCAGCACCTCTTTGCCGATGCTGCCTTTGTTGGTCGGTCTGCCGATCCCGCGAGTTTTTTTCTTGCGAGCGGCCTTATCAATGGGTGTTCTGGTGCGCTTGGTCATGTGGGCGCAAGTATGCCTCGCTCGTCAACTCGTATCATCGTCTAAGTGAAGGCGCTTCGCCATGGGCCCAAATGCGGCGCACCAGGGACAAATCGCACCGAGCCCCCCCGCTGCCCGGTCTCCGACTTGTCAAATAATTATAGATAGCTATAATTAATGCCATGGACGAGGAATTGCATGACAAGGGGCGTATTCGTGACCGCTTGAGGCGCCCGCTCAATTCACCCGAGTCCCGGGGGGCGAAGCCACGAAAGTTCAGCCGCACGACTGAGAGTGGCATGCTGATCGAGCGTGACGTCGAAGTCCCAACACGCTGCGGCTTCGGTCTCTATGTCGATGTCTTCAGGCCGGCCGATCAAGGCGTGCCCGTGCCGCCGTTGATCGCCTGGACTCCTTACGGCAAGCACAACCCGGCACCGCTTGCGGCTCTGTATCCCGGCTCTGGAGTCAAAGCCGAGTGGATGTCCCACTACACAATATTCGAGGCACCTGATCCGCTGTATTGGGTCACGCGCGGCTACGCCGTGATCACAGCGGATATTCCTGGCAGCTGGTATGCGAATACGGATGCCCACTATCTGGCTCCGCAGGAAGCCGCCGCGCACTTTGATCTCATCGAGTGGGCGGGTAGTCAGTCATGGAGCAATGGCAAGGTCGGTCTATCCGGAGTCTCTTATCTGTCGAGCTCGCAGTGGAGCGTGGCTGCACTCAAGCCGCCGCACCTGGCGGCCATCAATCCATGGGAGGGTTGGTCCGATACCTACAATGACATTGTTCGGCACGGCGGCATCCCGGAGACCTCCTTCTGGCCACACATTCAGGTGCGCTGGGGAGTTTCGGACCGACGGATCGAGGACTTGTGGGCGCTCACGCAGGAGCACCCATTTTTCGATGAGTTCTGGCATTCGAAAGTAGCCCAATTGACGGCCATCGATGTACCGGCCTTTGTGGTTGCCAGCTGGAGTGATCACGGCGTGCACACTCGCGGTACGCTGGAGGGATTCAAGCGAATTTCCTCTCGCGAGAAGTGGCTCGAGGTACACGGCGGCAAGAAGTGGGGCTACTTCTACGAGCCCGCGTCGGTCGCGCGGCAGGCGATGTTCTTCGATCATTTTCTCAAGGGCCTGGAAACCGAGCTGGAAACTTGGCCGCGAGTGCGATTACACGTTCGTGACGGCTATGGTGAAGCGAGGATCGCTGCTGCCGACCGCTGGCCCGTAGAAGGCACCGAGTATCGTGCGCTGTATCTCGATGCCGCTGGCGGCAAGATGACACAGACGGTCCCCGCTGCTCCAGCCTCGGTCACCTACGATCCCTTCGACGAAGCAGATGGAGCGTGCTTCGATGTCACTTTCGATGAGGCGATCGAGTTGGTCGGACACATGAAGCTGTGTCTGTTCGTGTCGACGGAGGCAGGCGACGACCTCGATCTGTTCGTGGCCATCGAGAAATTGCGCGGCGGTATCTCAAAGGTCGGCTTCGCCCACTATGGCGTGTTCGAAGACGGGCCCGTAGCGCTTGGCTGGCTGCGAGTATCTCGCCGGGCGCTCCGTGAGGACATTTCTTCGCCACATCAGCCGGTGCTCGCGCACGAGCGCGATGCCAAGATTTCCCCCGGAGAAGTGGTGGAGACTCACATCGAGATTCTTCCGTCCGGCACCCGTTTTGCCGCGGGTGATGTATTGCGCCTGATCGTCAAGGGTCGCGACATCTACACCTATCCGAAGCCGATGGTGTACATGCGTCATGAGGATAGCGTCAATCGCGGACTTCATCGGCTTCACACGGGGTCAGGTGCAGCTTCATATCTGCTGGTGCCTGTAGTCGCGTTACGTGATGAAACCTGACTGTACATCATCAGCTTCATGTTGGCGGACGTAGCATGACTACCACATCGCAAACTGCACTCGCATTGCGCGAAGGGCTGAGGCGGCTGGCAAAAGCTGTCGTAGTAATCACCTGCAAACACGGTGGAGCACGCTTTGCAATGACGGCCACGGCCGTGAGCGAGCTCAGCATGGAGCCGCCGTCACTGCTTATATGCGTGAATAGATCGGCAAGTCTGCACGCTCCGCTGTCCGCCAAGGCAGGCTTCTGCGTGAACGTACTGCACCGCGCCCACACTGACATCTCGGCCCTTTGCAGCGGCCAGGCGAAGGGCGAAGCGCGATTCGCTCTCGGCCGATGGCAGGCCGAGGCTGGCGACACCCCGTACCTCGCGGATGCCCAAGCCAGTTTCCTCTGCCGTCACGAGCAGAGCCTGGAGTACGGCACGCATTGCGTTGTGATAGGCCTGGTTGAGAAGGTTTTGATCCACGGCAGTGTGGATCCGCTCGTCTATGTGGACGGCACCTATAGCCATGTTTGCTTGCCGTCCAGGTAGCCGAAGGTCGCCCCCCCTCCAAGCTCGCAACCGCGCTCTACCCAATCCCCGGATTTTCCTTGCCTGTGCCTCGCCCGCGAGGCTATATATGTCAAACGGGCCGTTGGTCGCAACCCGAGTTTGTTCAACCGGGATGCAGGCCATCGAATAGACCCGGCTGCAAGTGATAACTTGCCGTCTGCTCGAGGACAACAACAAAGGGAGGGTCCATGGAATACGATCCGGCTAACACCACTGCGCCTGCGGCAGCAGCGATCCGCGCGCCCGAACAACTGCGCTTCACAGGTACCGGTGCCAGTTACTTCGGCATCTGGCTGGTCAACCTGTTGTTGACCATAGTGACTTTGGGCATCTACTCCGCCTGGGCGAAGGTGCGCCGATTGCAGTACTTCTACCGGCACACGGAACTGGCTGGGACTGGCTTCGATTTCCATGGCAGCCCCAAACGCATCCTGCTGGGCCGGGCCATCGCCTTCGTGATGTTGGTAGCCTACAACATGTCGGTGCGCCTGCATTCGATCTGGACGCTGGTAGTCATCCTCGTGCTCGCCGCCATTCTCCCGTGGCTACTGCGCAACTCCCTGCGCTTCCGCCTGTACAACACGAGCTGGCGCGGCACCCGCTTTCATTTCCGGGGAACAGTCGGTGGCGCGTACCGCGTCTTCCTGCTGAACGGCTTTCTGAGCCTGATCACCCTTTACATCATGGCGCCCTTCGCCCACCAGCGGTTGAAGGCTTACCAGCACAATAACAGCTGGTTCGGGCAGACCCGCTTTTCCTTCCACGCCCGGCCGGGCCAGTTCTACCTCATCTACCTGATGATGGTGGCCGCCATGTTGGCACTCGGCATCATACTGGCGATGGCGGGCATCGGCGGCGCGTTCAAAGCGATCATGCTGGCTCAGCAGCACGGGGGCCGCGCCGATCCAAAAGCGATACTGATGGCCCTGGGTATCCTCTATGCCACATTGATTCTGATCAGTGTCATTGTCGGACCGGTGATCCACGCGCTGCTGACCAATCTAATCTGGAGCAACACCCGGCTCGGCGACCACCAGATCGAATGCAACATCTCGCCGTTACGGCTGACGTGGGTGACGGTGAGCAATCTGGTGCTGGTCGTGGTGACCTGCGGCCTGTTCATTCCTTGGGCGATGGTGCGGATGACAAGATTGCATGTGGAGTCCATCACCATCACGCCCGCCAGCGACTTGCAGGAGTTCGCAGCGGCACCGTTGGATGATGTGGGTGCGGTCGGCGCGGAGACCGCGACCGTGTTCGACTTCGACATCGCGCTGTAGGACCTGGACGGCGCAAAGTTGCTACAAGCGAGCTACTTCGACGGACAATCCACCCGGGTCCGCGAGGTCGTGCTGTCGATTGTCGACAACGACCTCGTTGTCTTGGGAGAAGGTGTCAGCGTCCGCCTGCCTTTCGCCCAGGTACAGGTCGATGAGCGCCTCGGCCGGGCATCGCGTCGGCTGCGTCTCCCGGACGGCACATTCTGCGAAGTGCGCGATCTGGAGCAGCTCGATGCTTTGCTGCAGGCAGCGGGGCATCGCGATGGATGGGTTGATCGGGTGCAGCGACATCTGCAGCTCGTGTTGGTAAGTTGTTTTATCTTTGTAGTGGTGATGGTAGCCGCTTACAAATGGGGACTGCCCATTGCGGCCCGGATCGGGGCGCAGCACCTGCCGCCCGCCGTCTCCAGGGCTCTGACAACGCAGACCCTGCGTGTGCTCGACGGCGGATTCCTCAAGAAGTCAAAACTTTCCACTGAGCGGCAGGCTGCGTTGACCTCCCGGTTCCGCGTCTTGCGCCTGCCAGATGGCGGCACGCCCACTTCCCAGTTGCTGTTTCGACGCTCGCATCAACTAGGCTCCAACGCTTTTACTCTCCCCGATGGCACGATCATACTGCTGGATGATCTGGTGACATCCATGAAAGACGACCGCCAGATCATGGCCGTGATGTCCCACGAGTTGGGGCATGCTCATGCGCATCACAGCCTGCAGTTACTGCTGGAAAGCTCGGCGGTGGGTGCGTTCCTGACTTTATACATTGGCGACATCAGCACCCTGCTCGCCGCAGCCCCTGCCGCCATCATGCAGGCCAAGTATTCGCAGCAGCTTGAGCAGGAAGCTGACGACTACGGCGCCGCTGTAATGATCAAGAATGGCATGTCACCGGCGCTGCTCGCTGATGCCTTACGCACTATTTTGGCTAGTCATCCTGAGGCCTCCGATGGAGGGTACTTATCCAGTCACCCTTCCACTGAGAGGCGGATGAAGCACCTGCGGGAGTTGGGCTCAGCTGCTGGCGATCGTTAGCCGGAAACAGCCGCTGGCAACGACCTGAAACCCCGGAACCGCGCCCGCGCATCCCGAGTCGGAGCATCGGTAAGATGCAGTCCGGGAAGACGCTGAATTGCTGCAAGGATGGCGATTCGCGCCTCCAGGCGCGCAACTGACATTCCCGCGCATGCATGAGCACCGGCGCCGAAAGCAAGATGCCGGTTTGGGCTTCGCGTGATGTCGATCTCGTTCGGAGCAGCAAATTCATCCGGATCCCGATTCGCCGCCCCGATGCACAGTGTCAGGTATGTGCCGGGCTCGAAGGCTACGCCGCCAATCGCCACTCGCTCGATGACCAGCCGGTTGCCAAGTTGATTGGAGCTCTCGAAACGCAGGAACTCCTCGACTGCGCTGCCGATCAGCCTGGGCGAATCACGCAATTGCGCCAGACAGGCGGGACGCTGCAGCAGAGCGTGCAGGCTGTTGCCGATCAGATTGGTCGTCGTCTCGTGCCCGGCATTCAACAAGAAGATGCAGTTGTGGAGCAGCTCAGGTTCCGACATTTCTCCATCACGCAACAACCGGGTCAGAATATCCGCGTCATTGCCCGGGTGCCGACGGCGATCGGCAACCAGGATCCGCAGATAATCGCAAAATTCGCGAACAGCGCGGTTGCCCGCCGAAAGCTGGGTTACGCTCGGCGCCGACTCCAATGCCCCCAGTATCGCGAGTGACCAGTCGCGCAGCGGCGCCCGATCCTCGCGCGGCACACGCAGCAGATTGCCGATCACTTCGATTGGAATGGCGGCAGCGAAATCCCTGATCAGATCGAACGACCGATTCTCCAGCATCCGATTGAGCAACGAATCCACGAGGCTCACGATGCCAGGCTCCATCGAATTGAGTACCTGCGGTGTGAGTGCTCCGACGATTTGGCGTCGCACTCGCGCGTGATAGGGTGGATCGTTGAACACGAGGCTCGATGTGTGATGCTCGTAAAGCGCTGAACTCGCTCCGAACTTGGGTGCGAATGCCATCTTCTTGTCGGAGCTGAAGTGCTGACGATCGCGGTATATTTGATCGAGATCCGCGTACCGGGTCAGAAAATAACTGTCGTCGGGACAGCGATGCACGGGATCGGCCTTGCGCAAGGCCGTATAGATCGGATAGGGGTCAGCGTAAAATCCGGCGGTCAGCCGGTTCGGGTCAAACGCAGCAGCGACTGCCCGTTCGTCTATCGATGCTGAGACGGTCGCGGACATGACGCTATCAGTTGCTCGAGCAATGTCACTATCGCCCCAGGTTTCTCGACGTGGGTGTTATGCCCCGCCCCCGTGATGACTTCCACAGTCGATCCGTATTTGCTCAGGTCCTGGCTCGACACCATCTGATCATGTTCGCCGCGCGCCAGCACGACGCGGCAGCTCGCGGCAGTCGCCAATGTCGAAAACGGTGCACCCGCCACACCGAACGTACGCGGGTCCTGCGAGAGTCGCCAGCCATCGTTGACTTTGACAATCCCGCGCGACAAACAGCCCGGCTCCGCGGCGATCTCAATTGAAAGTCCCGAGGCCTTGCGGTAACGGGCCCAGGCGTCAGCCTCACTCGCAAAGTATTTGACCGGCCGGCTGGCAAGCTGTCGGGACGATTCCAATTCGGCAGCAGTCCAATTGGTTTTGGGTCCGACACCCAACACGCCATCGACGGTTACGCCGAACCAGCCACTCGCCAACGCAAGCCCGACGAACGCGCCCAGGGAGTGTCCGATGACGAACAGCTGCTGTGATCCACGGACAAATTCCGACGTCTCAGCGGCAAGTTGCCCAACACTGTAGTGATCCCGCCATGGCGAGCCGCCATGGCCGCTCAGGTCCGGAGCAATGCAGCGCCCGACGCCGCGTTGCTCCAACTCCTGGCGGACACTGTTCCACACGGCGCCCGTGGCCCCCAGCCCATGCAGCAGAAGGACCGTGGCGTCCATCAGCCGGGCCGACCCCGGTACGTCTTCTGCAGAAAAGGAATCAGCGCATCAAAATAAGCCTTCTGATCGTCGTACATGGCCATGTGGCTGCCCCGCTCGCAGATGACGACCTGCGACTTGGGAATCAACGTGCCCATGCGCTGGATCTGTTCCGGGGACATCTCATCATGCCGGGCGGCAATCAACAGTGCCGGTACCCTGATGCCCGGCAACCGGTCCCAGATATCCCAGTGCCTGAAATTCCCGCTGATGTTGAATTCATCGGGGCCTTGCATGGTGTTGTAGATCTTGGCATTCATGGTGCGGAAGCATCTGCGGACCGGCTCCGGCCACGGATCCAGGCGACAGACATGCTGGCTATAGACTTGTTCCAGCAGCACTTTCTGATACTCAGGGGCTTCATAGTCGCCGGTTGCGCGGTGGCGCGCAATGATCTGCTGTGCATCCGCCGGCAACTGTTTTATCAACACGGCCGCATATCTGACGTACTCGGCAACGCTCGCGGTCATGTTCGAGATCACGACACCGGCGAGGTGCTGCGGATATTTCAGTGCGTATTCCATTGTGAGCATGCCACCCCACGAATGCCCGTAGAGAATGAACCTGTCGAGGCCTAACGCCCGCCGTACCTGTTCCACCTCCTCGCGATAGCGTTCGAGCGTCCACAGAGAAACGTCATCGGGGGTGTCCGAGAATCCGCAGCCGAGTTGGTCGTAGTACCAGAACCGCACTCCGGCCTGGGGGAGAAAATCTTCGAAGCACTCCAGATAGAAGTGATTGAAACCCGGGCCACCATGCAAGGTCAGCACGGGGATATCCCCGGTACCGACTTGTTTCACCCAAACATCGTAGCGCCCATCGATGCGGACAACCCGGCTTCCTCCCGTGTGCACGCCATCGGCGCGCGACACTGCCACCACACCTGTGACGTCGGGATGCGCGGTGGGTTTGGTTGACTCGCCTGCCGCAGCAAATGCGACCGCTTCAGGGATTGCCGCGGCCCCGGTACCAACGACGAGCAGTTTCCGCCTGATGTGATCGACCATGTGCGCCTCTCCGCCCGGAGCTCGTCAAACTGTAACTGGTCTGGAGCTTGACGCGCCAGTTGTGCCGGGCCTACTGTATAGTACGAGAACAATTACTATACGATTCAGGTGAGGGCGGCGGGCGCTCGGGGAGGTCAGTCGTGTCGCGAACACTGCGCTCGACGGCGATGTTGTTAACCGCGTTGATACTGGCCGCCTGCGCCAGGCACGAGGTTCACCCCTCGGGCACGGTCCTGGTGGCCATGGCCGACAATACCTTCACGCCCAGCATCGTGCGCATTCCCGTCGGTGGCTCGGTCGTGTTTCACAACGCCGGCCGCAGTGCTCACAACGCGATCTCAGTAGACAAGTCCTGGTCCAGCGAAAAGAGTTTCGGCAACATCAGCATCCCGCCGGAGCAGATGACCGAAATGGTCTTTCCGAAGGCCGGCGTGTACCCCTTCTACTGCACTTTTCACGGCACTCCGGATGGACATGCCGGCATGGTTGGGGTGGTTGTAGTCGGTGACGTTCAATACACACCGCCCGCCGGCAATCGCGGAGCTCTGGCTGTAACCGACAAGCCAACCGGAGTCACCCGCCATGTGCCGGCTGACTATCCTGACATCCAGACCGCCGTCGATGCCGCCGATCCAGGCGACCTGGTGCTCGTGGACCCGGGTGTCTACACCGAGAGCGTGTCAGTCACGACTCCGTCCATCACCATCCGTGGCGTGGACAGGAATCAGGTGATTCTGGACGGGAAATTCGCTTTGGGCACGGGGATCATGGTGGGCGCGGATGCCGTTGCGGTCGAGAACATGACGGCGCGCAATTTCACTCTCAATGGCTTCTATTGGACGGGAGTCAATGGATTCCGGGGCTCCTACCTGACGGCCTACAACAACGGGGACTACGGGATCTATGGTTTCGGCGCGACCAATGGGGTGTTCGAGCATTCATACGCCAGCGGTTCTCCCGACTCGGCGTTCTACATCGGCCAGTGTTACCCGTGTAAGGTTGTGCTGGACGATGTAACGGGGGCTTATAGCGGGCTCGGCTATTCCGGGACCAACTCGGGCGGGCAGATGTATGTCCTCAATTCGAGGTTCTTGCACAACCGCAGCGGGATGAGCACCACTACGTTCGACATCGAGCTGTACCCACCCGGCAGGGATACGACAATCGTGGGCAACGTGGTCACCGACAGCGGACTGGATAATGAAGCAGCCGGTTTCTACGCGACCGAGACCCTGGCGGGGACTGGAATCGGTCTAGTTGGAACTCACGCCAACCTGGTGGAGCGCAACTACGTCGCGCGCAGCCGCAACAACGGCATCCTGCTCCTGCCGCTGCTCGACCGGCACTACTGGCCGTCAACCCGCCACGTGGTTCGTGACAACACGGTGATCGATTCGGGCCGGGCGGATCTGGCGGCGGGCGGGCTCGGCACCATGAATAACTGTTTTTCGGGCAATCGCTACCGGACGTCATTGCCCTGGGGCTTGCAGCAGTTGAATGGTTGTACCGGCGCGCGCCTGCCGGTGTCGGCGGATTTATCCGGCAGCATGACGTTTTTTGGTTCTATCGCGCAGGTGTTTCTCGGGCAATTCAAGGTGAGTGACTACAAGGATCGGCCCGTGCCGCCGGCGCAACCATCCATGCCGATGGGTGCGCAAGCCCCGGTGGTCCCCGCCGCTCACCCGTTCGAGAACCACAAGATCGATCTCGAGGCCATTCGGGTACCGGCAGAGAGCACGTGATGCCTTCACTGTTTTCCATGTCCGGTCCGGTCACAATGTTCCAGGTGTGGTTCGTCGTCTACGTCTACATGCTGCCCATCCTGTTGTACGCGACCTGGGCGGCCCTTTCGATCATGGACATAGCCGAATCCAATGACCCCGACACACGCTGGGGTTCCGCGCTCGCGGTGATGCTGTTGCCGCTGGTTGGCGGCGCCTGGTACCTGTTGACACGGGCGCGCATTTTGCGGCGCACCAGTTGCATCGCGGCGGTGGTGTTGGGTTCGGTGGTGTGGCTGATTCCACTGGCCGTTGCGATCTGGTTGGTAGGCCGGCCCCTCGGTCCGAAAGCCCTCGGCTGACGGGCAGCCATTGTGGCGGAGAATTCTCAATGACCCATCCGACTGATCTGATGCCGAGCGCCTTCCAGATGCTATTGGGATTGTACGGTTATCTGCTCCCCGTACTGCTGTACGTGTTGTGGAGTACGATTGCGCTTTGGGACCTGGGCAAGAGAGGCGATCTTGGCCGCGTCGCCGTATGGGGCTGGACACTTGCGCTCTTTCTGCTGCCCTTTGCCGGACCGATCGCGTATCTGCTGGTTGCGGGAGGCCACATTCCGGCTCGTCTGCGTATTACGGCACTCGGCGCAGGTGCGGGGGCCTACGCGGTGGTCCTGCTGCTGGGAATGTTGTCCGGAGTGAGTTGATGCCACTCGGAAGGCGCGAATTGTTTCGGTTTGGCGCCATTGGCAGCCTCTTCGGAGCCGTTGGCGCACTCACTTACCCGGCGACCAGGTTGCTCGGCTCGCGCGCCGATCCGCCCATGCCGGGAGATGAGCCGCCATCTTTGTTTCCTATCGATTGCGATGGTGCAGCGCCATCGGCAACGGCCGCACCCTATGCGGCCCGTTTTCAACCCGCTCCGTACTTGCGACTCGGAGCCCGAGACAGTCTGCATTCACCGCCCCCTGCGCGCACCAACGCCGGCGTTGGGCCCGTGGACGTCGAAGTTGATCTGCCGATCATTGAAACCACCCTGGAAGTGGCGAACGGGCGCAACGTCCGCGTATGGGCCTACGGCGGGACAGTTCCCGGACCGATCATTCGTGCCACGTTGGGCGATCGCGTGCGCGTCAATCTGAACAATCACTCATCGACGGCTCACAGCATTCATTTTCATGGCGCGCACCACGTTGTCCAGGATGGACTCGGTCGCGTCGACCCGGGCGAGCGGCGGACTTACCAATTCACGGCGGGGCCTGTCGGGTTCCACCCGTATCACTGCCACATCCCTCCCTACTCGCGTCATGTCGGGAAGGGAATGTATGGCGGTTTGATAGTGGACCCGGTCGGCAATCGGCCAACCGCGCATGAGTATGTGTTATGCCTTTGCGGATTCGATGTCGATGGCAAGGGTCGGAACGACACGTATGCATGGAATGGAGTCGCAGGTTACTACGACCGCTTCCCGCTCAAGGTACCGGCCGGGGAGCTCGTGCGCATCTACCTGATGAACATGGTCGAGAACGATTCATTCGCGTCATTCCATTTGCATGCACATACCTTCGATGTATACCGCTCCGGCACCTCCCTGACGCCTCACGAGCACACCGACATCGTGAGTCTGGGTCCCGCCGAGCGCGCGATCCTCGAATTCCGGCTACCGGATCGCGGCCGCTACATGTTCCATCCACATCAAAGCCACATGGCCGAGCGTGGCGCCATGGGTTGGATAGTTGCAGTTTGAATGCGCCCACACGCCCACGTGGTCGCAACTGGGCGAGTCGCGAGTTGCTGCGCCTCGTCATTTTTCCGGGCTTGGGCAACCAGGGCGTAGGGTGAGACACATCAACCGACCAGGGACGAGTCGCTGGGAGGTGTTATGGGTACGTTGACGAGATCGTTGGCTGGTTGCGTGGCCTTGGTTGCGGCCGTGCCGGGTGCTTGGGCAGCCGATACGGCAGCTCCGGGCGAAGGACTGGCGGAGATCATCGTAACCGCACAGAAGCGCTCGCAGAGCGAGCAGACCGTGCCGCTGTCCATGACGACATTCGGCGAGGTCGCCCTGCAGCAGAAGGCAATTTCAACGTTCTTCGACTACGCGACCAAGGTGCCCAATCTCGCATTCGCAATGACCGGCGACGGCGTCGGGACTTCGCGGACCATTTCCATTCGCGGTATCTCGGGCGACAACGTCACGGGTTTTTATGTTGACGAGACGCCGCTGCCCGATTCAATCGACCCGCGGGTACTCGATGTCGATCACATCGAGGTGTTGCGCGGACCCCAGGGTACTTTGTACGGCGCACGCTCCATGGGCGGTACGGTCCGTATCATCACCAAGACGCCGGACCTGGTTCGTTTCTCCGCTGATCTGCACGGCGCAGCCGGCAAGACCTGGAATACCGACCGGCCCAACTATACAGGCGACGCCGTGGTCAACATTCCGATCATCGAGGATCGGATGGCGCTGCGCATCTCCGGCTTCTATGACTATGAAGCGGGATACCTGCAGCGCAGTTATTGCACCGACCCAAACACGACGGCGTTCAACCTCAACGCCGCTCCGACGTGCACACCTCTGACAAATTCTCCCGGGCTCACGACCACGGTAGATAACGTGGCGGACCTGAAGACTTACGGTGGTGCCGCTGCTCTGACGTTCAAGGTGACGGACAACATCACCATCACACCCCGGATAATGATGCAGCGAACGTCCTACAACGGCCTCCCGATGTCGGACGTCCTGACGACGCCGGAGAATGGCTACGGTTATCCGGTGCCCTCGGGGCCCACAACACTGCCCAAACTCGAGCCGACCAACTTCACTCAAGCCCGCATCTTCAACCTGCCGGAAGGCGGCTCCGATCGTTGGAACCTGTACAGCGTTGCGTTGCGCTGGAACGTGGGAATCGGCGAGATTGTGTCTTCCACGGCCTACTTCGACCGCAAGGTGCTCGAGACCGAAGACCAGACCGACTTTGTATTCGCGGCCCTGCTGGGGGGCTTCCAAGCCCTGCCCGCAGACATCACCGAGGAGAAGAATTACCAGCGCTTCGTGCAGGAAGTTCGTTTTGCCTCGCAGCTTCCCGGTCCGGTGCAGTTCGTGGCGGGCGGCTTCTTCCAGGACTTCCACGGCCGGCTGCCGTTTGCCTCCAGCTATCCTTCGTCCGCCGCTCCCGGATATGGAGACATACTGATCAACGTATTCGGCTCGTGTGTGCCGCCACCGGCTCCCGCAGGCACCTACCTGTGTCCGAATCCGAATAATCCGGATCAGATCTTCGGCTCCGACTACCGCACCGATATCAAGGAACCGGCGCTGTTCGGTGAAGTCTCCTACGAGATCACACCGGAGCTGAAGGCCACCGCCGGTTTGCGGTGGAGCCAGGTCAAAACCGTCGCCGGCGGATACGTCGAGGGCACCGTCACTCAATCCAATACCGACTACTATTCCGTGCCTCCGATAGGCCGGGTGATCGATCCTGACGTGACAACCAAGGAGACGAGCACGACACCGAAATTTCAGCTCGACTACAAACTGACACCCAGCGCGATGGTTTATACGATGATCGCCAAAGGTTTCCGCCCCGGAGGACTCGTGCCCTCCGTACCGGCTGCGCTGTGTTCCGACCAGTTACCGGCGGGCATCACAGTGGATCAAACCCGTGCGTTCAAGTCGGATTCACTGTGGAACTACGAGCTCGGTACCAAGACCGGCTGGTTCGAAAACCGGCTGACCTTCAACGCGGCGGCCTTCTACATCAAGTGGAACGACATTCAGCAGAACATCCTGTTGGGCTGCGGATTTCAATACCGGGCGAATGCGGGTGCGGCCGAAAGCAAGGGGGGTGAAGCCGAGCTGCGCGCGCGCCCCATCGACCCGCTGGAGGTGTCGGTGGGCGTGGGGTATCAGAATGCCAAGATCACGGAGGCTGGAGCGTCCTCACCGCAGCGTTCTGGCGACCCGGTCTTTCAAGTGCCGGACTGGACCGGCAATGCTTCCGTCAGTTGGACCCAACCCCTTGCCTCCGACTGGAAGCTCATCAGTACGGCGGACTTTTCCTTTGTTGGACGCAGCTTCAGTGCCAACAACCTGGCGCCCGATGAGAACGGTGTTTTCCTGACCCGTGAGCGACCCGGTTACCATCTTTTGGATCTGCGCGTCGCACTGTCCCGGTTCCCGTATGAGGTTGCGTTGGTCGCGAAGAACATGACCAACGAGCACGCCAATCTCGGCGACAGCCGATCGATCGCAGCGGAGACGCCGGGCCGCCCGCGCCTGCTGCTGAACCAGCCGAGGACGATCGGCGTCGAAGTCCGGGCATCATTCTGAGGACTCACTCGTTGCGCCGATGAGTTGGTTGCCGGTAGTCAGCCGGACGGACACCCCGCCCTGGTGAAGACCGTTGAAGTGCAGATTCGCGGTTCATCGCCGGGGGTTGTGCAAACGGCGGGTGCTGTCGCGAGCCTCCTCAATCCCCTGACGCCCAAAGCACCTCATACCCCACCTCATCCCCTCATCTACAGAATCATAGACAACCGGAACCACCAGCAAACTGAGCACAGTTGAAGTCATCAGTCCGCCAATCACGACAATCGCCATCGGCGAGCGAAAGCTCGGATCCCCTCCCAGACCCAATGCCACAGGCACCATACCGCCCGCCATCGCGATAGTGGTCATGACAATGGGCCGTGCCCGCTTCTGGCAAGCATCGAGGATGGCGTCCGTGCGATTGAGACCGTACTCGCGACGCGCGATCACGATGTAGTCGACCAGCAGTATCGAATTCTTGGTTGCAATGCCCATCAGCATGATCAACCCGATCATCGACGGCATCGACAACGCCGACCCGGTGATAAAGAGGGCCAATACAGCACCCGGCAGCGACAGCACGAGTGCAATCAGAATCGTACCGGGCTGAACGAAGTCCCGGAGCAGGAGTACCAGCACCAGGTAGACGCATAGCACGCCGGTCAGCATGGCTACACCAAATGCAGTCGCAAGCTCGCCTAGCTCTTCGGCATCGCCCAGCACGCTGCGCTCGATACCAGGCGGTAGTCGCTGCAGACTGGTCAGCGCAGCCACCGCCTGTTCGAACTGCCCCAGCGGATAGCCATTCAGCTCCACCTCGATGTTGATATTCCGCTTCCGGTCGTGACGGGTGATCGCCGCGGGTCCGCTGCCCATTGCCAATTTCGCGACATTTTCCAATGCGACCGGGCCGCGCGCACCGGGGACGGGCAGGCGCGCGAGCATCTCGATGTCCTTCCGCGCAATATCGCTCAAGCGCACCACCACTGGAACCTGACGTTCGCCCAAGTTCAACTTCGCAAGCTCCTGCTCGTAATCTCCAATCGTCGCCACACGCAACGTCTCGGCAATCATCGACGACGAGACGCCCAGGTCAGCGGCGCGCGCGAAGTCGGGCCTGATCGTCAGCTCAGGGCGCACGAGACTGACGGTCGACGTAACCGCTCCGATGCCAGGGATGGTACGCAACTCGCGCTCGACCCGCAGCGAGTGCTGTTCGAGTATGCGACCGTCCTCACCGGCGAGCACCAACACATACTTGTCATTCGCACCCCCGACCTCTACCCGAACACCTGGCAAGGCTGCCAGCGAATCACGCAGTTGTCTCTCAATCTCCTGCTTGCGCAGACCCTTGCGATCCGCGCGAGGCGTCAGATTGAGCGTAAGTACCGCCGTACGCACGTCCGCGACAGATGCGGCGGCTTCCATAGGACCGCCGCCACTTGTGCTGCCTCCACCTATGGCCGCGAAGACCCTGTGCACATGCTTGTTATGTTGAAGCATCAAACGAGCGCGCTCAGCCGCTGCAATCGTGTCAGCCAGTTCGCTGCCCGGCGCAAGGGTGAGTGTCACTTGCGTCTGCGCATCGTCGTCAGGGGGAACAAACGCGATAGGCAGCAGGAACGCCAGCGCCGCGCTGGCGGCTACGAGCGCCGCGACAACAGTCGCGGTCATCGCGCGATGTTGAAGGCACCAGCGCACCAGATCTGAGTATCGCGATATCCAGGCCGGCTCACGTGCAGCGCGCTGCGTCGGCGCTCGTAATGTGTAGGCTGCCAACAGGGGCGTCAGCAAGCGCGCGACAACGAGAGAGAAAAAGACCGCCCCGGCTGCTGTCCAGCCAAACTGGAAGAAGAACCTGCCGGCCATGCCACTCATGAAAGCGGTCGGCAGAAACACGGCAATCAACGTGAAGGTCGTCGCAACGACCGCGAGTCCTATCTCGCCTGTTGCATCCATGGACGCTTGGAAGGGAGTCTTTCCCATCAGCAAATGTCGCTCGATATTCTCGACCTCGACTATGGCATCGTCAACGACAACTCCGATCACGAGCGATAACGATAGCAGCGTAATCGCGTTGAGCGTGAAACTCATCCAGTGCATCAGTGCGAATGTCGGGATCAGCGACAGCGGCAACGCGATCGCCGCGACAAAAGTGGCGCGACCGTCCCGCAGGAACAGAAAGACAACCAGCACCGCCAGAGCCGCGCCTTCGTAGAGCAGCCTCACGGATCCGTCGTAGTTCTCAGTGACCGGATCGATCGAGTTGAATGCTTCTGTGACCACGGGCTCACGGTGCTTGGACTGCACCTGGCCGAGCGCCTTGCGCACGCCGTCGGCGACTTCGATCTCTCCGTGGCCTCTCGCGCGCATGATCTCGAAACCCACTACCGGCACACCGTCGAGAAAGGCTGCCGAGCGACGCTCGGCAATCGAATCACTGACCGTCGCGACCTGGTCGAGCCGAATATGACGTCCGTCGTTGAGAGTGAGCTCGATTTCGCCCATCTCAGCGGCGTTCTGCACTGTGGCGATCACGCGCACAGACTGTTCCGCGCCGCCAAAGTCGACTCGCCCCCCCGATCCCTCCTGCTGCACCTGCCGCAGTTGGCGCGAGATGTCTGCTGCCGTTGTACGCAACGCCATCAGACGTGCCGGATCGAGGTCAACCCGCACCTCGCGACTGACGCCGCCAATGCGCTTGACAGCCCCGACGCCAGGCACTGACAGCAGGCTCTTGCTGAGCTCATTGTCGACAAACCAGGACACTGCTTCATCGTCCATTCGCGTCGAGACGACGCTGAAAGTGAGAACCGGCGAGTCCGCCAGATCGGCCTTCATGACCACCGGATCGCGCAGCGCGGCGGGCAGATCGGCCCGCACGCGTGCGACCGCATCGCGCACATCTTCCACCGCTTCCTGGGTCCGCTTTTCGAGGCGAAACTCAACTTCAATGTTGACATTGCCCTGAGTCAGGGTGCTTTTTATATGTTTGATTCCCTGAACCGTCGAAAGCGAATTTTCGATCTTGCGCGCGACCTCGGTCTCCAACTGGGAGGGCGCGGCGCCCGGCAACGAGGCCAGGACCGTGACCGTGGGCACATCCATGTCGGGAAAGTTCTGGATCTTCGCGCCCGAGAAGGCCATCAGCCCGCCGAATGTCATGATGATGAAGAGCAGGACGACCGGGATTGGATTGCAGATGGCCCAGGCAGAGAGATTCACTACGGCATGTCCCTGGCGACGCGCACGAGATCGCCATCGCCCAGGAACGCGACTCCCAAAGCCACCACGCGATCCTCCGCATCGAGGCCGCTCAGGATCTCGACCCGATCGCCTGAGCGGCGCCCCGGTGTCACCTTCGTTTGTATGACGCGGGCGTCTGCGCCGACACACATCACATAACCGAAGCCCTCACGTAACAGCACCGCGCTTTGCGGCAGTGTCATTACCTTACTCGTGCCCACCTCGAATTCGCCGTGCGCAAACATTCCGGCTCGTGTCATGTCGCCGGGTGGCAAATCCACGTAGACCAAACCGTTGCGCGTCTGGGCGTCAATTGCTGGTGCCAACATCCGCAGTCGGCCCTCAACTACGTCGCCGCCCGTGGCTGTGATACCGACCTTCTGACCCGGTTTGAGTCGCGCCAGATCTGCAGCCGCCACTTCAGCTCGCCATTCGAGCCGCCCCCTCCGGATCAATCGGAACAACTCCTGGCCGGCCGGCACCACAGCTCCAACGGTCGCCGTACGTGAGGAAATAACACCGTCGTCCGGAGCAACAATCCGTGTTTGGGCGAGGCGCAATCGCTGCATTTTCTCAACAGCCCGCGCCGCATCCAGTCGCGCTCGCGCCGTGTGCTTTGCGGTAACAGTCTGCTGGATCTGCTGCGTCGACAAAGCACCACTGTCCTGCAATGAGACGGCGCGTTCGGCATTGGCGGCAGCTTCTGCGTGAGCCGCATCGGCCTCGGCAACAGAGGCACGACTTTGTGCCAGTTCAGCTAGAACAGTCTCGTTGGCGAGCCTCGCCAGCGGCTGGCCGCGGCGCACTTTGTCCCCTACATCGACCTCGACTTCGATCAAGCGGAGATTGGCGGCCTCAGCCCCAATGCTGACTTCCTGCCAAGCGACGATGTTGCCGTTGGCGGCTACTCGGTCGGGGAATGTCGCGGGTTGCAACGTTGCGATGGCCACCGTCAACGAGGGCGGGCCGGTAGCAGATATCGCCGCTGCTTGCGGCAGCGTCTCGCGGCCGGCAATCGCCAGCGCGCTCGCGATGGCAGCGCCGGCCAGGCAGAGAACAAGCCATCCGCGATGGAACCTGGATAGGACATTCATCGCCCGCACTATCCAGCCAACTGTCTTTCCGAACACTTACGGCGACACGGCAAACCGCCCGTAAGTGTGGGGTAAGTCCAGGGACTGGAGCATGGGCACTCTCGCCCCCCGGTAAGGACTTCCCCTCATGCACACCGCCCCGGTTTCCTGCCCACGCCTCCAGGTGAGATGCGTCGCTTTCGTGGCTGCTCTGGTCTGGTCCTTTCCAGCCTCCGCCCAAGAGCCGCCCGGAGACGGACCGCCCCCCACGACCTGGTCGCTGGGTCTCGGCGGAATCAGCCGGCAGCAGCCTTACACCGGCATCGCACGCGACAACATGGCCATCCCCTTCATTCACTTCGAGAACCGATACATTGAGATCATGGGCCCCATGATCGGGCTGAAGATCGGCGGTCTGGATATCGCCGAATCCCAGACACTCCACTTCAGTCTCGTCGGAAAGTACGACGGCCACGGCTACAAGGGCGATGACGCCGCCATTCTCCATGGCATGGCCACGCGCAAGGGGGCCTTCTGGGTTGGTGGTAAACTCGAATGGAACAGCGAATTGATGGGTGTCAGCGCTGAATGGCTCACCGACGCGACCCGCGCCAGCAAGGGCCAGTTGCTCAGCCTGGAGCTGGAGAAAACGTGGCATTTTGGCCAGCACATGATGCTGACGCCGCGTCTGGGGGCGACCTGGCAAGACAAGAAGTACGTCGACTACTACTTCGGTGTTCGCAACAACGAAGTGCGCATCGACCGTCCGGCCTACACAGGCAAGTCCGGTGTCAACACCGAGGTGGGCGTGCGTGGAATCTATATGTTCAATAGGCGCCACTCCGTGTTCGCGGATTTCGAAGTATCGAGTCTGTCAAAGGCCATCAAGGACAGTCCGCTGGTGGATCGCTCGACCGAAAACCGGGTGTTCCTGGGCTATCTCTACCGCTTCCGATGAGCCGAATACTTCTCATCGAGGACCATGAACGACTGGCTCGGCTGATGCGCAAAGGATTAGCGGCCGCCGGAATCGCCGTCGATGTGATCGACCGCATCGACGCCGCATGGACCGCCGTCCAACAAATTCCCTACCAGGCATTGGTCCTCGATCGGGGACTGCCGGATGGGGATGGGCTCGTCCTGCTGAAGAAGCTGCGCAACGCCGGTCTTCGCGTGCCCTGCCTGGTATTGACCGCCCGCGATGCATTGCATGACCGCGTCGAGGGTCTCGACGCCGGAGCCGATGACTACCTCCCGAAGCCGTTCGCGATGGACGAGATGGTGGCGCGTGTGCGCGCGTTGCTGCGTCGTCCCGTGGAATTTCGCGAGCTCAATGCCAGTTACGGCGATCTGACGCTGCGCCTGGATGCCGGCCTTCTGTGCAGCGGCGACGAGAATGTCACCCTCGCCCCCGCGGAGATGCACATCATGATGCTGTTCTTGCGCAAACACGAAGAGGTCGTACGCCGCACAGCGCTCGAAGCGGCGGCATGGGGGCTGAGCGAGACGGTCACACCGAACGCTCTGGATGTGGCCCTTCACCGCATACGCCGCAAGCTGCTCGCCATCGGCTCGCGTCATCGGATAGTCAACGTGCGAGGCATGGGGTATGCGCTTCGTGAAGATGATTCGGCCGAGTAACGTGAGGCTGAACAAACTGAGGTTGAATAGCCTGCGACTGAAGATTCTGCTGGCCTACGTTGCCGGAACGATGCTCAGTATCACGCTGCTGGTGGTGGTCGCCGTTGTGACACTCCAAGGACCCGTTCTCGACCGAATGGATCTGGCGGGTCTCGCGGAAGACATGGCGGCCAAGATCCGATTCGACGGCCACGGTGCACCCGTTGGATTTGACACGGATGAGGACAATCTGGCGTGGATCTACGACAGTCTCCAGCGCGAAACCGCGTATCGAATCCTGGATCAGAATGGAAATGTGGCACTCGTATCGGGTGCGGGAGAGAGTTTCTGGCCCACTGACGGACCCTTCCCCCCCTTGGCGCGTGGTCGCTTCGACTTCAAGCACGATGGCTTGGCAATGTACGGATCTACCGCGCGCTTCGAACACGGCGGAAAGACGTGGTATTTGCAGGTCGCGGTCAGCACGAGGCTCATGAGTCTCCTTCATCGCGTTGCCCTGCCACTCGTAGTAACTGGCATCACGGTGTTCAGCCTCGTACTGCTCGTCGCCTTCGGCTCGTGTGCCTACGTCACCTTGCGCTACACGCTCAAACCGCTGCGAGATGTTTCGGATTCCGCTGCGGCAATCTCTCCCCGCTCCATGCACGCCAGATTGGCTACGGAAGCGGTTCCCGCGGAAATAGCGCCTCTCGTCGACAGCTTCAATCGAGTCCTGGAGCGTCTCGAGCGGGGCTATCGCGTGCAGCAGGAGTTTCTGGGCAACGCGGCTCACGAGTTGAAGACACCACTCGCGTTGATCCGTGCGCAGATCGAGTTAAAAGAAGATAGCGAAAAGGACCGCGCTGTCCTGCTGGGCGATGTCGAGTACATGACACGCCAGGTTCAACAGCTTCTGCTCCTGGCTGAAGCAAGCGAGGCGCACAACTACAACTTCGCCACGGTCCACGTGCAAGAGATTGCGCTCGAGGTCGCCTCCTACCTCAAACGCGTGGCCGAGACCGCCGATGTGCGCCTGACAGTGTCCGCCGTTGGCGATGTGAAGTGGAAGGCCGATCGCGGGGCATTATTCACCTTGCTGAAGAACTTGCTGGAAAACGCTATTCAGCATGCGCCTGCAGAGACGTCAGTCAGCGTGGAGATCCAAAACAACGCAATCACCGTGCGGGACCTGGGCCCAGGCATCGATGTTGCTCAAATCCCCTTCATGTTCGAGCGATTCTGGCGCGCAGCGCATCGCCGAGACCGCGGCGCAGGACTGGGTCTGGCGATCTGCCAGGAGATTGCTTTAGCGCATGGCTGGCGTCTGACGGTCGAGCGCGCTGAACCAGGACTGCGTTTCCAACTGCTGTCTTGATGTAGCCTTCGTGGGGCGTCCCTGATTCGTGACCTGCAACGCACCCCTCAAAAACGATCCAACAACCCACCCGGTCTCCAGTAAGTTTCCAGTAAGGTTTTGGTAAGAGATGGCGTGCCAGTTTAAGCGCACGACTCAACTCACGCCGGAACACGTCCGTGAAACGAACATCGACATTCGCCGAGGAACTTCCGAGTCGCGAGCATGCCTTCGCGTATCGAACCACACGGGAGTAGATGCATGCCTCGCGCGCTCGGTCGAATCACAGGTGCTGCAGCGGCTTTGCTTGCAGCAACCGCCCTGGGCGCCGCCGGACAACCGGGCGGCGCCACGTTCGAACGCTCGGCTGCGAGCTCCGAGAGTTCTTTCGCGAGCGACGCCGAGCCAGGCGAACGGGGCGCGTCGGATGGACCCGACGGAGTGCCCGGGGGGCCGGGAAGACCAGGAGGACCGAAAGGCTTTGGTGGGCCCGGCAAAAAACCTGGGTATGAGATTGCCTGGTATCCCTCGGCCTCGGCTTCCGGCCCGGGCAGCAAGCTCGCGATGGTCCGAAATCGCCTGGGTGTCGAAACATCCGTTTGGTCCCGTGATGGCAATGCGATCATGGCGAGTCTCGACTTCGACGAGTCGCATTTTTCGGGCGCAGCGCTTCTGCCACAGACCCTCAGAGCATTTCCAACCGACTTGTGGAAGATAGAGGCTGGGTTGAAACACATGCATCGCTTCTCGTCCGGGTCGTCCAGTATGTTGATGTTGGACATCGGAACCGCAGGCGACCGGCCGTTCCATTCCTCGCGCGACCTGAATTACACAGTGGGCGGTTTCTACCGCAAGCCGGTCAAAAACGGCCGAGATTCCTGGATGTTGGGAGCGATCTACTCGCCATTGGGTCCGCTCGACTTTCCAATACCCCTCGTGGCGTACGACTGGAACCCTTCCGCGCGCTTTCACGCGAGCATCGGAATTCCTTTTTCAATGGCCTGGCGTCCCACTGACCGACTCGATCTCGACCTGTCCCTCAACCCCGGCGGCATTGACGCCCTCGGGACCTACCAGTGGTCCCATCGTTTACGTACCTATGGCGGTTACCAGAATGTCTCGGATCAATACTTTCTGTCAGGCAGGGTGGCTAAAAAAGACGAATTCTTCGCAATCGAGCAGCGACTGATTGTCGGATTGCGGCGGGATTTGTGGAACGGCGTCTCGCTCGATCTGAACGGGGGATATGCATTCGACCGACACTTTGGCGAGGGTCACAATGAGGGCAACCTGCACGATCGCGTGAACCTCGACTCCAGCGCATTTCTGGGCGCGAGACTCATCTGGGCATTCTGAGATCGATTTATGACCGCCGGCGCATTTGAGCCCGGTAACTCAACTCCCCAGAGAACCGAGTGAGCGAGCATTGGGCGGCGTCCCTCTGGAGTTGGAAGCGCGACATTGACCTCCAGATCCTCATTGACCCCGATCGCCACATGGGCAGCCGTGAGAGCCAGTCCACGCTGGCCGACGAAGAACCCTGTGCCGAGGAATGCCTTCCGATCAAAGCCCTGCGGAGTCTCGATTCCTGCGATTAGTGGAAACACCAAGCGACGAACGTCGACCTGCACCTCGCCTGGTGGCGCGCTGATGCAGGAGTCCTCAAATTCAAAACAGATCGCGCCGTTAGGGCGACGGCTCCGCGAGAAATCATTGAGCGCTTGCAGTTGCAACTCTCCGTCACATCTCTAGATCCTTCGAATTGTTTTCCCGGACATCCGGATCGGCGTCATATTTCCTTTTTCGTGCCCGCCACGCGTTCAACTCCTGAGTGAGTCCCATCGACCGTGCCAGTCTGCTCAGTCGCGCAGCGTCAAGCCGCTCGACCTCGACATCGAACGGGGGCCCGGCAATCTTCGAATATTTGGATTCCCCAAGATACAGCCAGTCGAGGAACGCCTTTTCCGCGGTGGCTCGGGGGTATTTGACGTCGAGATCCAGGCGGTCTTCCGGTACACCAGCCCGATCGTCGAGAAGCCGCGTCGGCATTGAGTGAAAGCGAAACTCGATATCTGCCGCTCTTACCGGCCGTACTGAGGACACGTGGCCAGGCTCATGAGGCAGAACGCTCGTCACAACATCGGAAAAGTTGTTCGTGATTCCAGCCTCGCCCAGCACGGTCTGCAGACTCACGATGGCTCCAGTCCGTATGATGCCGGCCGCTTCAGAGGCGGTCGGTCTCGGTGCCGCTAGTTGGTTCAGATATAGCCCGCGCGTCATTGGACGCAGAGCACCGCCCGCGACCTGGTCGCGAACCCAGCGAAACACGGTGTTTCGCGCGCGAAGCTTGCGGCGGTCCGCAAGAACCGCGGCGATCATGGGAATCGTCAGGACGCGAGGTGCTTCAGCGCCCAGCAAGATCGATGTCGGTGCTTGGGTCATGATCGTTCTCACTGGAGGGTTGAGCACGCGCAATGGCCGCATCCATCCAACTTTCTACGTGGTGCGCCACATCAAGGCGAATTTCATCCCAACGAGATTCATTGATGGACTGTCGTATGTCCGGCGAGATGTATGGCAGCAGCTCCGCAGCGGCCAAGGCAAAGTCGATGCCGTCGATCTTCGCCATAATCGCAGCGCGCTTGCGCCCCAATACACCTGGAGGGATGTGGCGAACCCACAGTTCTGTGGGATCGGCGCCGTGCCGGATCAGCTCCGACAGGTCGTATACATCACGCGGAACGCTGCGGTTATCGCTGAGTAGTGCGTTCACCTTACCACCTGCCATCGCTGCGGCACCGTAGACGCGGACACTGAAAGGAGGAATGCGGTACGCAATCGGTGTCTCAAACGGCTTTGTCTCGACAAATTCCGGTGGAGGCACGCCGCGGCGGGACACCTCGGCTTCCCAGACAATCTTCACTTCACCGGCGGCCGTCCCCACGATCCGCCACCGGGCAGAGCGTTCTCCCCGCTTTGTCTGGGTTACCTCGGTTGCCGCCAGTCCCGCGAGACGGGCTGCTTGCATGAGTGCCCTGCTCATATGTGACTGCATGGACTGCTGGGAGAAATTATCCTCGCAGTCAAAGTCCACGTCCTTGGTGAGACGAGTACTGCCGTACAGCGCACGCATGGCCATGCCGCCCTTGAGTATGAGGCGGCTCGCTCCCTGCCTCACCAAGAGGGCCACGAATTGCATTTGAGTCCGGTCGCGGAATTCCGCCTCCGGACTGAAGCCAAGCTCATGAGCGGCGAAGATCATATTAGTACGTTAGTAGCAACTTATTGATACGATCATACTAATACAAAATGCTTTGGGGCGATATCCCTGAAGGACCGGTACTGGGCACGCACCGGGTGCTAACCCATTGATCCTTGTGATCGCTGGTGATCACTTGGAACCACCCAAGTCATTGTTTTCGCTGGACTCTTCAGGTGTTCGGGACGTAGGTGTCGCAGGTCAAATTTCTTCGCGCGCCCGGTTAGCCTCGCGACAGCGGTACCTTCAGTTCACGTTGCGTCGCAGCACGGCGAACCCTCTCTCGACACCGTGCCGTGCGGACACGGCACTCACGTCGGCGTGTCGAACCCGCTCACATGAACGTTTAACATGCCGGGGGCGCGGACCTGCCGACGCCAGCGCTTACCTCGCCATAGCGGGCAAGGCGCCTCTCAGGCGATAAACCGCAGATCCGCGTTACGAAATGGCATGGAGCGAATGCGCTTGCCCGTTGCGCGAAAGATCGCATTTGCGACGGCAGGGCCGACCACGCCAACGGCCACTTCCCCCGTACCGCCATAGCGCGAGTGGCCGGTGAGCGCGCCCATGTGCACGTTGATCTGCCGGGGCACATCAGCAATACGCAGCATCCGGTACCGGTCGAAGTTACCTTCAACAATGCGCCCGTTCTCCACGTTGAGTTCTTCGTTCAGGCAGACGTTCAGGCCGAAGATCATCGAGCCTTGTAACTGAGCCCTGACGGCGTCTGCATTCAAGATCTGCCCGCAATCGAACGCGAGGTCCAGCGCATGGACGACAATATCCCCCGCTTCAGTAACCTCTACCGTAGCGATAGCGGCCGCCGTGGTACCTTCGCGCGGTCCGCCGCTCATGCCCCAGTTTCCAACGGCCAGACCTTGTGCGTGCCGAGGTGGTAGCTTGCGCCCCCAGCCGGCGTGCACAGCCACTTCGCGTAAACACGCTTGCCAGCCGGGGTCGGGCCACTTGCTCAAGATGCGCAGCCGATACTCGAGCGGGTCGATACCCGCCCGCGCGGCGCATTCATCAATGAATGACTCGATGATGAAGCACTGCGAGTTGTAGCCTGGACCGCGGAACTGGCCCGTGAGGATGTGCATCGGAACGTTGGAAGTCTCGACGCGAGCATTGGGAATGCAACTGTTGACGTAGGGCCCGTCGTCGAGCCCGTGGGTCACCGGGTCGTGACCTGCGACGTGTGCGACGAGTGCCTTCGGTAAACCGTCCGCGCCTAACGCCGCGACTAGGCGCGCGGCTTGCAGGTCGCGATACCTGCCCTGGCGGAAGGTTTCCTCGCGCGACCAGATCACGTGAATTGGCGTGCCCGGGAATTTCTTGGCCACGGCTAACACCATGCGCACGTCGTCACCGCCGACGCGACGACCGAAGCTCCCGCCGACCAGCGGCAGATGGAATTCGATGTTTTCGGGAGCGACGCCGGTCTCTTCCTGAGCGATCACCAGAGCCTGCGAGGCCATGGCAAGTGGATGCCAGATCTCCACCCGATCATCGGTGACGAGTGCGGTACCGTTGAGTGGCTCCATCGGTGCGTGCTCGCACAGAGGAGTGAGATATCTCCCTTCGACGACCGAGCGGCTAGCGAGGGAATCCCCCCCCGCTGGGGGTTCCCTCGCTGGCCGCTCGGTCTCAGCGGGGATGACCGCATCGCCGGCTTGCTCGATCAGCTTCGGCGCATCGCCGGTCTCGTTGACGACTTCGTCTGCTGGCCTGTCGAGACGCGCGTACGCCGCCTCATAGATCTGCTCGGTGTTCTTCCATTCGACACCCGATCCGGGGTCCCATTCGAGTGGCAGCGCCTCGAGCGCTTTACGAGCTTGCCAGTAGTGCTTCGCGACGACGGCGATGCCGCTCTGCGCGGTGGTGTGTGCCCAGAACGCGGGTTTCTCCAGCTCGATGCGAGGTTCGGACGGATCTACGATGGCGACACCCATGACGCCTGGCATGTGCCGGATCGCCTCGAAATCGAACCTCTTGAGCTTGCCGCCGCGCACGGGACATTGAACGAGCGCGGCATAGAGCATCCCGCGCAAACAAACATCGATTCCGTACACCGAGCTGCCATCAACGACGGACTTGACGTGCAGCCTCGGTGGATTCAACTTGCGCAACAACTTCCATTCAGACTGCGGCTTCGGAGCCGGTTCCTTCGCGAGTTGAATTGCGGCGGCGGCAGCGGCCATTTCGCCAAATCGCGCCCGCCTCGAGGTGGACATGTGAATCAGCAGACCGGCGCGCGCTTCGATCTCGTTGACCGGAACGTTCCAGCGCGAAGCCGCTGCCGTGCGGAGCCGTTCGCGCGCACTTGCCCCTACCTGCAACATCGTAGCGATGATTTCCGGCTCGTGACCTCCGCCTGCGAATGTCGACCAGATACCCGTTTGGCCAATGTACAGATTGCCTTCGCGGGCATTCCGCTTGTAGGAGATGGGCTCCGCACGGACCTGCGCCCAATCACATTGCAACTCTTCGGCTACCAGCATACAAACCTGAGTCGTGCCGCCGGTGCCGGCTTCCGGACCGGGAACACGGATGGTGACTGTGT
>Ga0307509_10000255_pt1 | contig 86595 bp, 105 predicted proteins | sample 10_EM_MG_FD_202245 | JGI IMG/M metagenome (GOLD analysis project Ga0307509, IMG submission 202245) | Populus trichocarpa ectomycorrhiza microbial communities from riparian zone in the Pacific Northwest, United States - 10_EM | ecosystem: Host-associated > Plants > Roots > Unclassified | place...
AATGATTCTTTTCAGTCCCCAGTCAACAGGATCATTTCTCGGTAATGATATGAGGCCAATCAGCTCCTGGTTCTCAATCTCTGCTTTATTCAATGGAACCTTAAGACTATCAATTTCCTGTGCAGTAAAGGTCCTAAGATGCTGGGATCTTTCTGGAATCGGATGGGTTATTGCTGTCGCGGGAGTTATTGGGTTGGAATCGTGGTTTGGGGATCTGGATCTTGAAGCTTGGATTTTGGAGATTATAATGTCGCGGTTGGAAGGAACAAGTCCTGTATAGAAAAATCCACTGCGGATATTGTCTGGTGTAAAGGCAGCTCGACGGGCAACCATCAATATCTCATAGAAATTCTCTTTCGATACTCCATACTCATGTCTTTCAAAACGTCGTGTAAGCTCTTTTTGATACTGATGTTTGTAAGGGCTAAATATACAAACATCCAGTGGCTGCAATCGATGGGTGGTATGTGGTGGAAGACAGTAGGGAATAATTTTATGTAGAATACAGAATTCTAAAAATTCGGCGTTAACGTGACTGCTGTGGCCATCGAATAATAATAGTCGAAATGCTCCTTGTGCTTTTTGTGCGGATAAACTCTCGTGACCAAAGTTTCTTCTCAAAAACTCCTTTGCCATACTTGCATCGGTCCATCCATTATGTGAACGCCCAAACAAAATATCCTCTGGAATTCTCTTCACTCTTGCAAACCACTCTGCAATAAATTCTTCTGCTTTAAGGATAATTGTAGGGTTAAGAAAAGTTCCATCAGCACACACTCCTTCAATGACTGTGATAAATTCTCGTGTTCCATCTATTATAATATAAATAATTTATTAATTTATTTATTTTTTTCAATAATTTAAAATTAGTATACAAGAGAGAGAAACTAACTTTGTGCACGATACTTTAATTCCCCATTTTCTCGAGGATCTCTTATCACTTCCAAAACTCTTTCTGACTGTCCTAAACCAAGCAGAAATCCTACTTCATCAATGTTATAGGTATTTTGAGGTTGTATATTGTACTCATGTACAATAGTTTCTAACTATATAAATATAAAATTAATATTAGCTTTTTATCTAATGAATAAACAAAATTGAAATTAGTATTATATTAAAATATTAGAATCATTTATGAAAAATGTGAAGAAAAAAAATAAACAAGAAGAAAAAAAAAAAAAGTGATAAATTATAAAAGTAATACTAATACAGGAAGGAAAGATACCTCATTAAAGAAACTATTCATTAATTGAATATCATTTCCCCGGATATTTCGAATAAAATCCAACTGCTTGCTAAACTTTGTTTTCACATCCTCATGCCTTTTCTTAAAAGCTTGTTCCCATCTCTTTCCCAGGACAATCCCCGGATCTCTTTTCTGTACAATACAGGTGGCAATCTCCCGTAATTGCCAGATTGTTGGAGGGAATCCAAGGCGACAGCGAAAGTAGCAGCGTTCAACTACTGCCTGCTCTTCCTCCGGTGTAAGCTTCTGCCTACGTTGATCTTCCTCCTCCCGGTTTCTCCTCCCCTGTCGGCGATGCATCACCGTACTAGGAGCAGCTCCCACCATTGCTGCTGCAATGGTCAGACTTGGCGCATTTCCGGTCTCCACCATCTCAATCGCCATCTGTTCTTGCACTCGAACTGGGATTTCCGGATTCATTCTGGTCAGAATTCAGGTATCGGATTGGAAAGAGCAAAAGAAAGGTCTGATGAACTGGATGTGCTTCGGATTCTATGATGCAATTCACTTTACTAACTATTTCACCCTACTAACCATTATAGGATGCCAAGTTTTGCCGCGCCTCGCTGAGGGTGCCGCCTCGCTGAGCCCTCGGTCGGTTTACCTATCGAGACGAAAGACTTACCAGTAAGAATACCCTTTGATTTGGCCCCCTTCCGGGCACCCACCAACCAATGGACCTATCCAAGAACTTGCTCAAGATTTTTCCCCCCAGCAGCTACCATGTTTTGCGAGAGCTTGCTGTTCATAATGGACCTCAGGCTTATCTCTACATGACCGATCTCAAAAGTGAATTGAAACAGGTCGGGTTGAGATCCAAGAAAATTAGCCCAGCCCTGAGGATGTGTGTAAGGTAATAAAGATTGGCTCTCGTCCGTTCTAATTGCTTATAGTCACTTGAGTAGCAGAAATGCTAGAAGGCGGACGATGCTGTTTTGTGGAATCAGAGGAATACGTATAATAACCAAGGCATGTTCTTCTAAACTATTTAATATCTGATCATTTGGCTGACGCTAGGGACTCGTTGGGAGCGGGGTGTGATAAAAGGTTCTGCGCCTGGGCTTCTTGTGATTATGATGGAAATTGAAGTTGGCCTAATTTTGCTCCTTTTTGGTAACTTCTTTGCTTTCACCTCGCCCTTAGAGATGTTTAAGGAGGGTTAAATAAATGAGGCTTCTACAGTGGGGGACATTTTGCTATTTATACTTAGCGATAGTATGCTCTAGTATGATACTGTAGTTGATAAGTTTACCGTGCGATAGACGGCACCTCAAAGGGGCTCTCGCCCTTCAGACTTCTTTCTTCCCTACCATAGGAAAATTGATTTGTTCCGGCTAGGCTGTAAGGGTCCGGTAAACCGTGGAAATATTATATAAAAAAAGCATGTTTTTTCCATTAAGCCAGGTTCTGTGCTGTTTTCGCGGGGTGGGGAGGGGGTCTTCTTTTCCAAGGGTGGGAGGCGCAGAAGTGGAAGTCACTGATTTTGGTGTTATACATGAAGCAGCACTCGAGCCCAGAAGATTCACTGTACCCTAACCCCACGTCACTGTTGAGCCTCCCTGTTCGCACCACTACCGTACATCGTTTCTCCTCGCTCGTTCCTCTGTCAATTTTCTTGGCTAGGTTTGCACAACATGGCTTACGCAAAGCTCAACCTCCACAACCTCAACTTTAACCTACATTCCCACCGGGCACAACTAGCCTACACTGCTCTAATTTCCGGTGCAGTTGTAGCTTCTACAATTTTTGCTTTCCAGAAGGTTAAGCAGATCTCGAGATTAAAAAACCTTAAAGACTCGATTCCTCCTCAATCAGAGGCGAATATCGTATGTACACCTATTTAGTTACCCAGTGATGCATTATTGTCGGCAAAGCTTGGTGTTTCTAACATCCCCTACAAAAGCTCACGGATTTCGGTGCAGCAACCGCGCAGTCCAGGCTTCAAGACGAATCAGATGCAGTTCTAGCTGCGAATGCTCGACGGGGAGATTGGGACGAAGGTACGCCGCTTACACATACCTTACTCTCGATTTCTGATCATACCAACCCCCCCCTCTTTAGATATTATCCTCGAGCAATTAGCCCGCACCAAAGTATTCCTTGGTGAAGAGGGTCTCAAAAAGGTTCGCAAATCCTTTGTGATAATTGTGGGATGTGGTGGGGTTGGATCTTGGGTTGCAACAATGCTCCTTCGCTCAGGAGTGGGAAAGATTCGATTGGTTGACTTCGACCAAGTTACCCTATCATCCTTGAACCGACATGCGGTCGCCACTCTTGCAGACGTCGGGACACCAAAGGTTCAAGCTTTGAGGAAACGGTTGGAGCAGGTGGCACCTTGGGTGGAGATTGATGCACGGAATGAGTTATGGGAAATGGAGGATGGAGCCGCTTTATTGGCGGGAGAGCCAACATTTGTGGTGGATGCAATTGACGATACCCAGACCAAGGTTGATCTTCTGTTCTACTGCAAAACTCATAACATTCCAATAATTTCCAGTATGGGTGCCGGATGCAAAAGTGATCCCACAAGGGTATATGGCCCTAAACCCCTAATATCTGCCCTAGTGTTTATTGATCACTTACACACCGGTGCTAGGTTTGTATTGGCGACATTTCAGAATCAACTGAAGATCCATTATCTCGAAGCACTCGCCGGCGTCTCCGACAAAAGGGTGTCTCCGCCGGAATCGTAGTAGTGTACTCTACCGAGAAACCAGGCCCGGGGAAGGCTTCTTTACTACCACTTTCAGAGGATGAATTCGAAAAAGGAAAGGTTGACGAACTAGGCGTGCTCCCAGACTTCCGGGTCAGAATCCTCCCGGTGTTGGGTACGATGCCGTCGATATTTGGGCTCTGCGTTGCAAACCACATTTTGACCACCATCGCGGGATATCCGACAGAATATTCCAAGGGAAAGGATAGGTCAAAGCTCTATGAAGATATGATTGCCCAATTAGCTGGTCAGGAAAGCCGGTTGAGAGGAAATGCTCCTGGAATTAGAATCCCACTGAATGAGAGTGACGCTGGATACGTTGCGGATGAGGTATTCAAAGGAAAGAGTGTTGTATCTGGATTCTTCACGAGGCTAGTACTTACACGCTGGGAGCCGTTACCTCCAAGGGACGAAGGCTTCTGGGGAGAAAACGACCATAGAATAACTACCAACGATGTGGTACTGATGACAAAGGACGAAGCCAAGAAGCATGAAAAGGAGGTCCTGAAAGCAGGCAGGTTGCCGGAGGACGTTTGGGGCCCTAATGTTGCTGGGGCAGTCGAGGAAAGAAGGAGGGAGGAGGGTTTTTACTCAAAATTTAGATGAATTTTACTTTTCAGTCTATCATAGTGTAGAAAAACGAATGCAACCCACCTTCACCTAAAATACACGGTGCCACAAGCAATATAATAGCAAGTCCAGGAGAGGCAATACTGGAACGAGTGCTAAAAGTGGAGTTTACGGCATCCCAACCCCGTTAAGAAATAACTGGCACTTTCAACCCCACGAATCCTGAACAATCCAGTCACCCGTCTCCATACGAACCCTAGATCCTGACAATGCGGAAAAAAAGCCGGGTATCAACGCGCCTCAGACATGATACCGGTGCCTTCAGCCAACCGAGGCAGCTGCAAGCACGAGGTCTCACTCAATCTTGATGATTAATTATCTCGCCTGGCAGTCTGGGCCTCGGTAGAGTTATGGTACAAGTAGGTATGATACCAGTATGCCGCACGAAACTGAAACGTAAACCTGGCAGGTTACTGGTATTACCGTGCTGCACCCACCACCAAGGCTCTTTCAAAGTTCACCACGCCGAATACTGCATACAAACACAACTCCAGCTTTCCCTCTCGGAACCTTCGATACCTTACCGCACGAACTAGGATGTCCGCTGTGACCAAGAAATACAAGTCCCCGATATGGGCTCCGGGGATCTTTGGTATGTTATGACACAATCCCACCAGGCTACCAAACAGCACTTTTCCTTCCCCTTCACAAACTATACAGACACCAAAAACTGACCTGCCAACTCAACCTGAACAGAAGGCAAAGTAGTCCTCTGCACCGGCGGAGCCGTAAAAACCCTCCCACCTCTCCGTTCCATCTCCACTTTCTAACAAAACCCCCAGGGCTCGATTTGCTCCACACAAGTAGCGGCACTGATCCAACTCGGCGCGAACGCTACCATAATCGGGCGGAGGAAAGACGTGACGGAGACTAAAGCCGCCGAACTCCAAACACTCCGAAGCGGCAGCAGAGTCCTCGGGATATCCGCCGACGTGAGGGACTACTCGGCACTCGTCGCTGTAGTAGAGCGGACTGTGAAAGAATTGGGGAGGTTGGATTATGTCATGTGCGTTTGTTCCTAGGGAGGAAATGGACAGTTGTTAACCGGGCGGATGGGAAAATAGTTGCGGGGCAGCCGGCAATTTCCTTGCAACGGTGGACAACTTATCCGCCAATGCGTTCAAAGCTGTTATCGACATCGACGTTCTGGGCTCGTACAATACGGTAAAGGCCTCATTGGGGGAACTCAAGAAGACTCGCGGCAAGATCATATTCGTCTCGGCCACACTGCATTACAGCGGTATGCCGTTCCAGGCTCACGCTTCTGCGGCAAAGGCCGCTATAGACGCGCTCTCGGGTGTTCTGTGCGTAGAGTTGGGACCTTATGGGATTACTAGCAATGTTCGCCTCTTTTCCCCCTCTTTTCCCCCCACTTCACATTGCCTTACCGGAGGGGGGAGTTAATTAATGGGGAATCGGGGTGAAATGTAGTGCATAGCTCCAGGTCCCATAGCCGATACCGAAGGTCTGGCCAGACTTTCCCGTCCGGAGATCGCCAGTGAGGCGGAAAGGGTGGTTCCTATCCAGCGATTCGGCCATGCTCACGAGATTGCCGACGCTACGATCTACCTGTTGTCTCCAGCCGGAGATTACGTCAGTGGCGATGTAATTGTTGTTGACGGCGGGGCATGGCATAGGCAGGGCACCTCCGCACTCCCGTATCCGGAGTCTATCATGAGGGAAGGCGTCGTGGAGGGCGTTAAGGGAATGAGGGGGGCGAAGGATAGCAAATTGTAGTTCTAAAGGGGTCGGGCGTAACCTTTCTTCTGCTTCTTCCCGGCAGCCCCGTTCCTCCTTTTTTCTCTCTACCCTCCTGTTTCTATATGCATGATACTTTCATTCTAAGTTGTGCCGTGGACAAGCCGCTATACTGATACCAACATCTCATAGGATAACCTCCACGAGCATCGTTAGCAGTGTGTTAAACATTTAGACTTTCTCTTTGTTTTCTTTTTTTCTTTCTTCTTTCTTTAAAAGTGCTTAACCTCCACACTCCAACCGACATGAAACTTTGCGGGGCAAGAAGCCGTGGCTACAAAAAGGTCATTGTCGGGCGATTAAAGATTAAAGATTTTTCTTTTTAATACCAACTCCTGTGAATCCAATATGAGGGCACCTTCACCTTTCCCGAAACTCTTGGGAGGTCAATGATTTGAGAAAAGATAGGAAGCAAACAAAACCAGGCCATATTCACTGGCCAGCAAAGAAATTTGTCACCTCTCAACTCATTTCAGTCCCACCATCATCGTCAAACTGAGAGAAACAGCATTAAAAGAGTGAGAAAACACCCACAAGCCCATTCCCCACTCCTCTAATTTTTTTCAATTTTTTTTCATAGCGGGTCATATAAGATAGAACCTAAAACAGAAATGTATCCTAATCTCTCCCATAAGCAACGTAGTAATACGCAAAGATCTCTGTTGCCTACGAATGAAATCAAAAGTTCGATTTCCGTCTCTAGCTCTACCCATCATCGTTAATCCATTAAATGGCATTACTAGCCTGAGCCTCGGGTTGCTCTGAGCCGATGCCATTAGTCTCGCCAGCTTCCTCCTTCTTCTCCTCCTCAGCGTGTTCGCCCTCCTCCCCCTCAATCTTGGGGTTATCAATGGCAACCTTGACAGCGATCTCTCTACCATCGACGATCTTTCCATTCATTTCATCAACGGCTTTCTTCTGCATCTCCTCGGAAGCCAAGGTAACGAAACCAAAACCGCGTCCCTTACGAGGTTCGCCACGTGCTTGGAGCTTGCGAACCATAAAACGGGGGATCGGACGGAGAGCAATTTTAGCAGACTCAGGGTCATAAGGGGTAAACAGTTCCTTAAGCTATAAGTGAATAGGCGTTAGTAGGCGATACAGCAGAATGGGTCTAGTTGGAGGGGGGGGCATACCTTTTCCTCAGTGAGCTCATAGGGGAGATTAGCCACCATGACCTTGGTGGAGCTTGGGACACCATTTTCTGGGGGACCCCTCTTCTTCTTTGGCCTGTACCCACCAGTGGTATTACCCTCGCCTTCAGCAGCCGGGCCAGTAGGAATACCTGCGGCAGCATTTTCGAAGGCATCAGGGGAATCAGAGTGGAGGGGAACCTCGGTGAGAGGAAGAACTTGTCCGGGAGCATTGGTAGGTGCAGACTTTTCTTCCTCACTAGTGGTGCCATTCTCACGACTCGGGCGGTTCTTCCACTAATGTCAGGTTCATTCCAGAATTATAAAGCAGGAGGGGAAACTAACCTTTGGGGCGGGTCGGCCCCTTCCTCTTCCACGGTTTCTGGGGTTGCCCCTGGGCTTTCTTGGCCCTTCATGAGGTGCTTGCTGTTGCCCTTCTGCAAGTGCACCGTTTTCACCTTCCTTTTTGATAGAACCAGACATGCCAGGCTTTCTGGCAAGTTGGACACTGACCTTCCGCTCTAGAACCTCTTTTCCACTAAGCTCCGCAATGGCACGTTCTGCCTCTTCCTTAGTGGTGACATCAACGAAGGCATAGCCAACAGCACGAGTGGTGCGAGGGTTGGTGGGGATGGAAGTGGATTCACTAGGTGATAATGAATGTCAGCCTTGCTCGAATATATCAATCAAGCTCAAAGCTACGACAAAAGATCCAAAGGCAATGCTCATAGAGGGGTGCATCTCAAGAAAAGAAAAGATGATACTCACATAGAAAACCCTTCGAAAAATTCTTTTAGCTGCTCCTCGGTAGTAGCGTAGGCAAGATTCCCAATGTAAAGTCTCCTGCCTTCAGCAGCAGAAGCAGCATGAGCGGCGTCTGCTTCGCTAATTTCGGTCTTAGGGGCAAAAGTAGCATCATTGAGAGCATCGGTAACAGTCTCAACAGTATCAGGAGCAGCGGCGGCGACGGTCTCAGTGGCGTTGGTGGACATGGCGTTTTTTTCTTTTGTGGGTGCTTGACGGTTGAGTTTTGCTTGAAGATCAGATGGAGGAAAGCAAAAAGGCTTATGTTTGATAAAAAGAAAAAGAAGGTGCTGTGTCCTTGAAAAAAGAGGAGTTCTGCCCGAGAAACGAAGCTTTGGCGTTTGGCTATCGAAGAGGGTTGATTGCTGGCTGGCTGGAGGGCTTGGTGCTGGTTTGACTTGATGATTGCTGGTGGAGAAAATTGACAGAAGGCAGAAGACAAGGACACGCTGCCCGGTAAAAATGTAAAATCAACTTTAAGGGGCAAAAGGCTTGGGTTCACGTGACCTTGCACACGAGTCCAAGCTTGGCAACAACCCAGAAAACGTTCCCCCAGGTATGGACAGCAACGGTCGGTATGTTCACGATAACGATATGAATTATTTTTTTCTCCTCCTCCTTAGGCTGCTACTTGTTAGTCAATTCTAACTTGTCATTCTATCTCAAAGCTCTCGTTGCCTACCGGCACTATAGTTGAGAAGCCGTGCGACACCCCATTATGTGTGCTGCTACCCAATAATGGTACTGTTCTGGTGACTATGACTATGATGCCCGCCGGCAATAAACCTTTTGCCGCTGCGTATCTTGTTTTTCAAGGACACAAAGAGGACCCGACAGAGCCTCGAAGCCAGGCACTTCTGTGACTGTGCGCATGGATAGATTGCTTCTGGTCTACCTTTTCGTGTGGATCACCAACAAATACAGTATACAAAAGCTTACCTCAGGGATGATGATAGCACGGCGTTTGCCTGAGGCAAACTGCTCGAGTAGAGAGGCCTACTCTTTCCCCTTTTTTTTCCTTTTTTTATTGGTTGTATGATACGGTATTGAAGGCCTTTTTTTCAGTGACTTTCATCTCTGCGTCAAGCTGAGCCCACCAATCAGCTTGTTTTTGCTTGCAGTTTATTGCTCAAAACAGAGATGGAAGCCCGTGGTTAAAATCATACTGGTATTAAAGTACGGAGATGGCCTGCTGTCCTCGCTTTCTTTTTTCTCCTCCTACGAGTACAGGCAGCTGCCTTTTTTGCTTTTTGGGTAACTGCTTGCGCTTTCCACTTTATCGCTGCGAACGACTACCGTGTTCTCTCCACGGCGCTCGGTCTCGATCTCGGTGGCCTTGCTTCGCCCTCCAATTGCGATGAATGCCCCACCCCTGAGAACAAATAACTCATTTGTGCCGGATACTCAGGCATATGGTGCGAATAATCTACTGGACGCCGTTGGGTTCGAAAAGGTGGCTCCATCGGATGGGTTCTGCGAAACTGGTAACGGATAGCATAGTATTCCTTGATGTTCGATGGGTTGGACGTTGGAGGATCGGATGCCCGAAACCCGGCGGCCTGAACCCTAACCCAGACCACGAATTTTTCAACTTTACCGTAGATTTCAAAAGAAGGTTACTTGTACTAGAGGAATAGCAAAGCACCAGCCCCCCAGACAATTTACCGGATTCCATAACACATGGTAAGCTAATGGTGTCTACTCGTAGCAATATCTTGCATGGGGATATTTGCATCACTCGCCCTCACTCGGCTACTCTAATCCACTCCCTCCTCACTGAGCCCCACTCACAAACACCGTAAAATCTCGTGAAACCCACAGTCTCTATTAGCCCCGCAATTTATGAACCTAGAAACAAATGCTCCCAAAGAGGGTTAGCGTTCTCCTGACATACAAGGAACAGGAGGGGGATGTTTTCCCACAAGGCAGAGATTATTTTGCGAATTAATCTGAATTAACTGTTCATTAATTTTCCAGTGGGTACAGTGCTTGTATGATAGCATATATATAAGATCAGCCTTAGAACGTGTTGGATCTTATTAACTGGTATTCGCAACCTTGTTAACTTGTCAAACCAATCCTATCTTGGGCTGACGGGCTGTCTCCCGCTGACAATCTGATAGTATAGTACGAGGCTGGCGACAAAAATCACCGGTAGATGAAGGTTTTCCACTGAAAACAGCCATATTCACGACCTTCCAACCACTGATCTAGTAAAGCAATCCAAACCAAATCATCCACATGTGATATAATTCCATAGATTCTACTCTCTAGCCCTTTTGAACTCTATATCTAAACTAGCTAAGGAACTATAAGGGAGTAATGGTTGGTACATTGGTCTTGGCACAATTTTTGACTATTTTGTATGGGAAATAGCAAGGCTTGGCGCTGTTTTCAACTTCAACTTTACAATATTGCATGTCAAAGCAGCCAGTGACTCTTTAAAGCTCTGTGAGAACTTGGGGAGATATTTGAAGGAATTTTGGGCCATAGTCTGAATTTTTCATCTTTTTTCAGCTTCAGGATGGTGCGAAGTAGACCAGTTTGGGCGGTAATTTACATGCTATTCTACCGGTGATTTTTGTTGCCAGCCTCGTACATTTTACGAGATTTTACTCGAGCACGGCATCCGAAGAATGTCGGAGCCCCCGCCGAAATTCAAATCGTAAGTCGAATGAATAAATTATATATACCGATACTTTTAAGTACGTGGCTTTATGCCTAACCTTCATCAACGCACGCATGCAATTTGACGCCTTAAAAATACAACCACTGCTGTCGCCATGCCATGCTTTCCTGCACTCCTAATAACCACCGCGCTCGTATCTCCCATAATCGTAATCCCTACGCTCGTAACCTTCACGCTTCTCTAACGGATCAGGGGGGGCCTGGCTGTTGGGGTTGTACTGGTCACCATTGCTGTATTGTTCGTACATCCACTCGGCATTCTGCCTAGTTGCATGCTTGGCCCGTTCGCCCTCGTGTGCACTTAAACCCTTCTTCTCGATAAGCTTCTCTGCCTCTGCGGCGGCTAGACCGATAAGGATTTCCTTTGCCGTTCCGTGGGATACTTGCTTCCCTATTTCGTCGTTCCCACCCGCTGTTAGACATGCGCTCCCGGAGAAATACTGTACCATGTGGTGAAGAGATAAATGCACCTTCCCGACGCTGGTGGTTCTCGAAGAGTTTAAACCCTTCGAATGCGGCAGCACCAGAAATTATTTCGTGAGATAGATTGCCCTGTTCACATCTCGTTAGACGAACATTCACAGAAGTGAATTGAATGTGGATAGGAAAAGGGTACCCCGCGCCTCCCCTCATCATTTTGATAAAGCTGTTTCCAAGCGTCGTGTGAGTCTCCTAGAGGAGGCTCGTATGTCAGCACTCGCAATCCAAAAATCTAACAAATGAGTAGTAGTGGTGGAACTGAAGAGAGAGCAAAATCTGTATGGCCATACCCCAACCAGGCATTGTGAATCGTGTCTTTCTTTTCCCTTCCGAACGGGCGTAGTGCTGTACAGGTTTGTTGTACGAACGATTGGGAAGCACCGGTAATGTCATTCACACCCGCTCAGAGGAGAGAGGAGCCCCCAGCCGATTTGTACTAAATTTCCACAGCGGCGTAAACATACAATAGTACTCCTAGGGAACTGTAACTAGTGGGTGACGTACAGATTGCATGTAGATGACGATTCACTCTATCATCTACCGTGGACTGGTACTCGGAGGTGGAAGTAAAAATCGAGCATATCAAGGAAGGACCTGAATCTCGGGAATCTCACAGATTAGGAATTAGAAGAAAAAGGGGGGGACTAGGAGGTTAAAACCCGGAGCAGTTGCATTCAAGTGATCCCTTAATACTTTGCAGAAAAATTGTTCAGGCCTTAGTACCTCATATAGTGTACACCAGCTACTTGATACACATATCATGAATGATGTGTTGGTTACATCTGCTAAGTTTTAGTGCAGGTTCTTCAATACCCAAGTGTGCCGATCTCTTCTGTTATTCTGGCCAACTCAATCCTTTTCCGCAAAACAGGGTTCGCTGCATACTCGATTTTTACTTCCATATCCGAGTACAGATTTTCCGGAAGCGTGCCGAGATATGATTGACCTGTTGTAATAGAGCTTTACCGCATTTCCGGGGCCCGTGTTTGGGCGGGGAGGGGAGGCTTTGTGGGGGGAACTTGTGCTCATGCTCCTTAACCGAGATCACGCGAGGAAAATGATAACGCGGGCGGTAAGTTAGAGGTGGGGTTTTTCTAGATCTGCCGGTAGACCATCCACTCTAGGCGCTCATACAACCTCAATGTCACGGGAGCAATTCCATGCTCGGCCGGTAATGGGAAGCCCGGTTGCTAGGGATAGTCTACTCGATTACAGATGCGACAGCTGCCGGGTTTTTGCGGCGGGGTGGTGAGATGCAGGAACCCGAAACTCACAGGAGCTTACTAGAGGTGCTACGGGGGGGATGTTGAAAGGGTGTTATCGCGCTGATGTTGAGCATAAGTGCATGAGCTTTCGAGAACACCATGCCCTACCCTGAGATAGACTCTGAGTCCGCTTGGCTTACAGAAATCATATCAAATCACTCGGGTGGTGGACCGATCCTCGTGTTGCAAATAATCGTTGTGACGGAAATGATTTACGGTTGGGATTCTACGCAGTGGAGTGAAACCGCTTTGATGGAGATGAAGATCGTTGATTGATTGTGTTAAGTTGATGAAAGGAAAGTTAGAAGGAAAGTTGTGTACAGGAGCTAAGGTTGTGTCATGAGAGAAGACAGGAAGAAAGGTGGAAACAGGGAGGTAGAAACAAAAATACAGGCTGACGCGTCCTCTCACTAGTGCGTACGTATACTACTGCAGCTACTGCGGGCAGAGAGAGCTGGCACATCCCGCACCAAGTGCGGCCATAGAACTGCAGTTTTCAACACCTCGGAAGGGGCAATAAGCCTAGCCGTCTGGATCGAGTGAAATCGTCGGGGCTGCTTCCATCTGCTGCCTGTTGCTCAACCTTGAGGAACATGGCTCTGCAGGAACCACTGCGACTTCTGGGTCACTTGGGGGACTGAAAAAACTTGAAAAAAAAACTCCAGAGTCCCAGATAACCCGAGTCTCCATAAGATGAAAATAGGAGACAACAATAGCCTTCTTTGAACACCGATAATCAGTTAGCGACCAAGACACCTCCGGGCATCATTTTGCTGACAAAGTGAGCGGGTGATGGTCATAGGATCGGTATCGGTATCGGTATCCATCCGAGTGGAGGCGCTGTGTGGGGGTTCGTAAGGGGGCAGGTGGCAGAGAGTGCCCAAATGACTAGTCTATCGCACAAGACAAGCCTCTGCGCTCCTGGGTGTACCGGTAGTACATGTACTCGAGTATAGTATGATAGGATGATCTCTATTCTAGCGTGTTGTATGGTGCCAGTAAGGTGGTCTTGGTCTGCTTGCGTTTTTAATGATTTGCAATCACATCAAAGGCTCATCTCCACGTCACGCTGCGCCATGCAGGCCATCTCCGGCGGGCCTCTAATCTCCGGATTTAGAGACAAAAGTTCCTGGGGAGCATGATGATGATGATGGTGCTTTCCCGGAGCGACATAGCCCTAGCCGCTGAGACGAGTTGGATCTCACCAATTAGTTTTGTTTTGTTTGCCGGCTGAAACATGGATTGTGTACCGGTACTCGAGAACTGTGCTACTTGTATATTCAGGATAATATCATAATGAGCATGTGCAATTCCGCCAACCTCTCAAACTTAACCTATTATAGGGTTGTGTGGTGGTTTCCGCTGATAATGTGACAGCGAATCCCAAGAGATCGGACGGTACTTGTATATACTCTATCAGCCGAGCAGACTTGCTCGTAGTATCGCGGCACCCTCAGATTCGTTTACTGCTCAAATTCGGTTTCTGGGCCACGCGGGGCAGTTATCAACCATCACCCAGTACGCAATATGTGATAATCTGTCGTGAATATGTCACGTTTTTAGTGAGATTCTTACTGGTACAGCTACTACAAACCTGCGTAGCCCGGAAACCGAATTTGAGGAGGAAACGAATTTGAGGGTGCCGCGATACTACTGAGGTTTTGGCCAGACCAATTTTGGTATTCATGCTTTTCCCACCCACTCCTGGCCATAGAAATAAGATGAACCGAGGGCCTTATCTCTCGGATTCATGGTAGCCCCGCGCCAATCAGGCGTTTGAGTGTTCTCCATGGTGGATCCTCTCATGCTATTTATGATACCATGCAAAACAACTACCCCCCGGGGCTATTGTACCGTAGGAGAGAGGGCCGTAAGACTTATACCCAGGATCCCCTACATTCCACGGATCTTGCAGAGCACTGATTGCTGCCTCCTTATTTAGTGGGGCTTGGTTGGCGTTTTTTTCTCATGGCTATAAATCACGACTAAACACCTATTCAATAAGTACAGTACGGTAGGCTTTCGGCTTAGAGCAAACCGCGCGCATTTTGTTCGTTTTATCACCACTTCCTCGTCCCTGGAGTTCCACTTTGCAAGAAGCGGGATTTTTTCTTCCGTCAACTTGCACAAACTTTGTGCTTTCATATCACTATCTTTCGCGCGGACTTATGGATACGTCAATTCGGGATGCCTTGGTTGAATCCGTAGCCGAGGCGCAAACAATACTAGGCGGGAACAGAATTTCCGAGCCGCCTTTGATTGGTGGAAGCCCGAGTTCGAAAAGAACACTCGATTCTCAGGGCTTTCAGCCTGAAGGGACCGAAACAGACGAGACATCACTACTGTTAGACGGAAACGGGAATGGCGCGCCTGCAGGAGCTGATGAAATTGACGATTGGGAAGGGGTTCCATGGTACCGGAAACCATCGGTAAGGCGAATCTCGGTCTCTTCAGATTATGTATAGGGAACATGAGGTCGAATGATTATTAGGTTTTTTGGCTGCTGCCTCCATTTTGCTTGTTCACTATGGCGCTTGGCGGGTAAGAGCTCCTGTGTAACATTGCCATAGAAGAAAGTTGTTGTCAGTACTGATATCTCCAATTTCAGTGTTGGTGTGCCACGCTTAAACGTTATTCTAGCCCTGATATGCCAACAGTATTATTCAGATAGTGGATATACGGGAGATTCCGTCCCACATATTTTAATGGGAGGCAACAATAGCAAACAGTGCAAGGAGCCAGAGGTTATTATGTGCCATTGCGCCCTCGTGTGTTCTTGAGCTCTATTCTAAGTTTACGCCGGAATCAGGTACAAGCTCTTGTCTCTAAGTTCACGCTGTATATGAGTCTTGTTTCAGGCATTCTCAGTAGGTTTCGTCGCATCTTAGTAAACGAGCTTACAGTTGATCCATTGATACAGGTGCCTTTACCTCCCCAAGGCTTGGGTCTCTATCGGACCGCTATGGAAGAAGGCTTGCCATGGCCGTTTCTTCTTTTGGCCTACTTGCGAGTGAAATCACCACCATCTTGGCAGCGAAATATCCGGATGTCTTTAGTGTGAATATTCTGCTTTTCGGGTCACTGATTGATGGCATCTGTGGGAGCTTCATGCTAGGGATGGCGTTGTCATACTCGTATGCAGCAGACTGCACATCCACCGCTCGGCGTGCTATGGCCTTTGGGTATTTTCAAGGATGCCTTTTCCTCGGAATAGCCGTCGGACCGGTGCTTGGGGGTTTATTAATCGAGAGGACAAATAACATACTATCCGTGTTTTACGTCGCATTGGTCAGTCTTATTGCCTGATACTTGGGGGTTTGGTATTATTGACATTTTTACACCAGGGAGCACATGCTGTTTTTATATGCTACGTCATGTTTTTCATGCCAGAATCTTTGTCGAGGCGCCGGATGGTACTTGCGAGAGAAAACCATAAATTTGAAGAGGTGGAACGACAAGAGGGAGTCCCTAAACATTGGTGGGACTCTTTTAATCCAACAAACCTTCTACGACCCCTCACAGTCCTATTCCCAACTGGTCGGGGTTCAAGCCCAAGGTTGCGATTGAATTTGATGCTTTTGGCAGCTACTGATTGTGTTCTCTTTGGGGTCGGAATTGCAGGTATCACTGTGATTCTGATATACGCAGAAGCGGAGTTTGGTTGGGGAAATTTTGAAGTACTCTCCTGAGATAAATATGCAGAAAGTAGCCATGCTAACTTGATCGGTTTCTGAAGTCGTCTATATATGTTTCTATTGTAAACTGTTTTAGAGTCACGATGCTGTTTGTAGCACTGCCGCTTGCGGTCACCTACTTCCGTCATGGATCGACGACGCAAAACCTGCATAGAGGATGCGACACACTTGATATTAAGTATGGTTGATCTTATGTCACATCTCTACTCATTCGGGCTCTTGTTCTGATGCAAAGCATAGCTTGATTCGGATCTCGATTGCTGTCGAGACTGCGGGATATCTTTGTTACGCACTCGCGCAGAACGGGGTGCAGTTTACAGCTGCCGGTGTGTTAACAGCTCTTGGAGGGATTGGCTCACCAACTTTGCAATCGTCTCTTACAAAACATATCCCTACGGACAAAACTGGGAAACTCCTTGGTGCCACAGCCCTTCTTCACTCTTTGGCAAGAGTGGTAGCTCCAGCGTACGTCTCAAGTATGCCCTATTTTGTAGCTGGAATGCTAGTGGAATGATCTAACTTAACTATAAAGTGTCTTCAACCTGATATACGCATCGACGGTGGCAACATATCCGCAAGCAGTGTTTGTCTGCTTGGCTTCCACATTTGGGATTGCTGCTGTTTGCTCCCTGTTCCTTGCGCCCGGAGTATTCTGGAATGATGGAAGTGAGGGTGGTGGGGAAGAGGAGACACAGGAGGAACAGGCTCTCTTCTCATCATCAGAGTAGATGCCGAGTATATAGATATCATAGATATCGAGGGTTTGGCAAGTTACTCCGTGTTTTCAGTCGTTCCTTTGGTTTATTAAAGTGTTATTGCGTTATTTACTCGTGAGGTTGCACTAGGGTAGCTATTTATATGGGATATAGGGTGCGTAGAACTCAAAATTATAGCATAATATTATCGTGCTTTTAATCCAAAACCATTTCCCATAGTCCGAAACAGGGGTTGTTGTGCGAATGCTGTAGCTCACCCCGGTGTATTTTTCGGGGTAACGATGATTATGAAAGCCATTTGTAAAGGAAGTAGGGGCAGCACGACAACGAGGCTTGGTGGCATTTAACTGGTGCCAGTTGAATCGAGTTGATCGAGTGAGTGTTTGTGAGCCACTAGGCTATATAGGGTTAGGTTTTTTTTTAAATCAAACAATTTCTAGACGAGAAAATCAGTGGATTTTTCTCGGGCAAAAAACTTTGGAAATCCCCCGCTTCCTCCTGCAGAATGCTTGAGGGAAACCCCCCACGTCCGCCAAAATCCCCTGAAGAAGTATGATGATACCTCATACTCATGCTATAGCCCCCTCGAAGAACGCCCTTCATTATCTGCGCCAAATCCTCTTCCATTGGTCCTGCCAACCCTTTCATCACGGGCCCATCGCCGGCTGCGTCAGACTCGACATCCGACGGAAAAACAGCAATTGCTCTCAGCAGGCGAAGGCCCGCTCTCTGGAGGTACTTAAGAAGCAGCGGAATCCGATTCATCGGGAGGCCCCTCCATTACTGCCTAATGTTGCACTCGCGAAGCCAGTGCCGAGGTCCCTTTCCCGGCGGCATCAGTTAATCTCACAGCGGACGTCCGCTCGGGGGGCTGCTACTGCTAATACTGCTATCACTACCTCAATTGCAATTCCGATCCAGGATAAAATCAAAAGCGCTTCGTCAAGGATTTGGGTATTGAAGTGCTGTCGGTCAGTTCTGGAGGGGAGGCCATCCGAGGCTAGGGAGGGTTTTTTGGAGGGGCTCCGGCGGGGTGAAGATGGCGAGCAGGTCAAGATCGTGGGAAAGGCACTGATGAAAGCATTGAGGAAGCGGTGGCGGCATTCCGAGATCCCCGGAATATTCCACCAGATGCACGTCGCCGGTCAGAAGCATGTCGACACCGACGCACTAAATATATGCCTGGAGGCATACTTTGAGATGGGCATGCACTCCAAAGTTATCTCCACCTACCAATTCCACAGGCCCAGGGTGCAGCCGAATATGCAAACCATGGGACACCGATTGCGGAATTTCATCGCGATGCGGAAATTGCATAAGGCGGAGAAACTGCTGCGGAGGCTTCTGAGGAGGGAGGGACCGCCGTGGATGGCGGATTCTACGATGTGCGCGTTACTACTCGGTGGGGTGAAGATTATGAGTGGATCGTTTCATAGGATGGAGAGGATATTCAAGTGGATGATTGAGTCACGGGTGAAACTTCGTGTCGGTGTGTTCAATATATTGATTGAGGCGGCAATCAATGTTGGGAGGCTGGACATAGCGAGAGGATACGCGCGGGTGAAGCTAGAACTTGGTATTAGACATAACGCAGAGACCTACGCAATTTTTCTGGCGGCGTACGCTCGAAGGCGGAACTGGCAAGGTACGGCAAACGTCCTAAAAGAGATGGAGGTGAAGAAGGTACAGCTTACGACGCCCATGTTTAACATGCTCTTGAAGACCTACTCCACCATGATTGGACTGCGTGATTTGGAGAAGTTCTTTGATGAGATGGTGCAGCGAGGTGTATTGCCGGATACATATTCTTATAATATCATGATCCACTCCTGTGTACGACAATGGGATGAGCCTGGTATAGAGAATTGGGTTCGTCGAATGGTGAGTTCTGGAATTGAGCCGGATGCTGCAACTCTGAATACATTGCTCCAAACCATTCGCCACACTGGCGATGCGGCCCCTTCTCTATTACGGAGAACTTACGCTATTATCCGGGAAAACAACGACTCCTTAATCAACCAGCGGACAAAGGACATGCTCGTGCACTCAACATATCAGGGATTACAGCGAGTCCGGATCAGGCCCTCACAGGAACTTGTAGACCAAAGCAGAGAAGAGGCAGCAATGGACCATGCACTCCAACTAGGCCAATTCACTGCAGTTATCGACATATTTCAAAAGCACCTCTCAAAAGGTATCAAGCCCTCCATCCCCATCGTGACTTCCGCCGTCCGCGCCACCCTCTTCTTGCCCAGGCCAAGCCTCCCAGAAGCATACCGATTCCTCCGAATCTGCGAAGACCGCGGTGTCAAAATCAGCAAAACCCCCACCCTCCAATCCTTCCAGGTCCTCCTCCCACCAAGGGGCACCGACCCGACGGAGGCTTATATCGCCGTCTCCGGTCAGGTCTGCAAAGCATACACATTCCTCGAATCCGCCGAGCTGCCAATAACCCACGACATAAGTGTGCACACGGCATGGCGTCTCATCCAAGAGAAGAACCCCCGCGCCGCCGTCCTCCTCCTGCACGAGATCTCGAAAACCCACTGGGGCACGGATTTCCCTTGGGAGAGGAAGAGCCTGACGGTGCTGATGAAGGCGTACATCGACATTGGGGATACCGCTGGCTTGGGCTGGATTGTGGATCAGCTAATCGCCGGCGGAGGGGTACCGGATAACACGGTGTTCAAGTACTTGCGGAGGGCAATGGATGCTGCGACGACCGACCAGGAGAAGACCTTTGTTCAGTGGTTGAAGGCAAAGTGCTCCAAGCATAGGCTTGCCATGAGAGAGGAGGCCAAGAGGCGGATGCACTTTCTCTGGCATCTGGCGAAGGACTGGAAGAAGACCTGATTTTGTCGGGCCCACCTGCGCGCTCATAAGATAGGACAAAGGGGAGTTGTTTTCCAATGTGTATGTGCATGCATTATATGCGCCCTTAGATTTCTTGTCCTTTTACGACCCCCTTGGTATCGCATAGATGGATTAAGCAAAACGGTGCATTGTATTAGTGGCGCGGGAGGCTCATGTGCTGTATCATAATATTGTGTAATATATTTTTCTTCTTTTTTTTTTTACTCATTGGGCATCAGTTTCTCTCTTCTTTTGTGCCTCAACTTACTTGCACTGTCTATATAGCATGGTGCGCATCCGAGATGTGCATAGCCCTCTACCCTATAGATTTATGGTTATTTCTTTAGGCGTGCCGGTAGTCTAGACGGCAGCGTGTCACGAAATGCCATGTTAAATCTGGGCGCGGGTACGGAGGTCCGGGGCACGATTGGTGCCGTGGTTGTACGGTAGTTGATTTTGCACATATCATTAACGATGTCTTATAGGAATATAGGAGTACAATACCGGTACCGGTAGGGGAAATCAACTGCTACTGTATACTAAGAGGACGACTTCGAAACAATGATTAAGAGAACGCCTAGGAGAACCAATAGTTTATATATGACATAATCCGAACCTACGCCAAACGTGGAATGCAGAAAACCGACGAAAAAACATGCATCCACAACCCCACAAAGCGGCTCAAAAGGTCTCGAGAGTCTGTCCAACTAATTACTCTCCGCCGCCTCTTCCTCCTCCTTCCTCCTCCTCTCCTCCTCCCTAACTGCCTTCCTCTCTAACTTCTTCCTCAACTCCTTCGCCATGTTAAAAGCGCCATCCGTCCTCTTCCCGCAAATTGCACAATTGGGTGTCTTCTTGTACCTAGCGATCGCGCAAGTCTCGCAAAAGTAATGCTTGCACTTGGTGACAATGGGACTCTTGTAATCGTCCTTGCAAATAACGCACTTGAAGGGGATATCTTTCAATTCCTTCTCCTCCTCATCCTCTCCCTTACTATCATCCTCTTTCTTATTTTTAGCTTTACCGGTCTTTTGGTTAATCTCCCACTCGCGATCCAATTTCCAACCCTGTGCGTAGTCCTCGCGTGCGTGTAGGAACTTGCATGTATCGCCGAAGCCGCAGAAGCCGGTCTGCTTGTAGTCTTTGCAGACGTCGGGTGCGTAGTCTGTGATTGTAATTGTGCGGATGTTGCTGGGCGCTTTCATGGGACCCACGGATCGTGCGGGGGCGTTTTCTGACTTTTTTATGAAGGTGGTGTAGGATGATGTCCCCTTGTACGTCCCGCCCACTACGGATTCCTCTCCCCCCCCTCCTGCTGCCCGATCTTTCGAGGAGGATGAAGAAGAAGGCCTTTCGCCGTCGCCGTGGTTGTGCCAGTTCGTCTTCGTTGCGTCGTTTGCATCCGTCAACTCGCTGCTCATGTCCGTGTACGTGCGCTTCACGTCCTCCGGATTTCCGAGCGTGGCGGAACTGGGCTTGCTTGTGGTTTCGGTGGTCACGACGCTTTTGTTTTTCCGACGTTTCTTGACGCTTCGTGTGCCGGTTGCCTTCTCATCTGAGGAGGAGTAGGCGTCTGAGGAGTCGGAGGTGGTAACGGGGGGGGGTGTGGCGGGGCGCTTTCGGATCGAAGAGCGGTTTTTCGTGGAGCGTTTGAAGAAGGTTACTGTTGGGGCTGGCACTGTGCTCGTTGGGGCATCGGATTGGGGTGTTGGTCCTGTCATTTTGGTGGAGGAGTTGGGGGTGCTGTGGTGGTGGTGGTGGTGGTTGAGGTGGTGGCAGTTTTCGGGGTTGGTGACGGGATAGCTTTGGCATGCAAAGGGATTGGCTAGCAACGGTTGCGATTGTTGCTATTGTTTACTAAGTCGGTATCATATCGCACGCAGAAAGTGCACGGGTAAGGATGAACTGGAGATGCTGCCATGTTGCCCGCAGGGTTTTTGCGATCAATCAATCACCCTTATTCAAAGGGCACCTGAATAGGGGTGCATCTGGAGCATTCCATCAAATAGCATACCTGTGTCGGAAATCCCCCAATCATGCTCTACGATTTTACCTATCTATCTCTCATACCCATCACTTTTTTTTTCTACATGTTTGGTTGACAGAAGTGCTGTTACAGAAAGAAGGGCTTCGAATCCAAAGACAGCGGGAAAATCTGAAATCTGAAAACCCGAAGGGGCCACAAGATCGGTGATGGCGCAATGTGGCAGTACCATACAGAGCCTCTGAGTTGACCCAGGCTCTCTGCTTGTAGCCACCCAGTGCTCGAGCGCGGTACCAGTACCGGTACCAGCACGGTAACGTAGGGTTAGATTCGGGGGAAAAAGGAAAGGAAGGGAAAGGGAAAGAAAAGAAAAAAAAGATGGAGAACTACCGTATTACGGTAAGGAAGGCGACATGCAAATCTAGGGCAGCGGATTGTGTCAGGATGTTGACATAAATTAATCTATCTGGAACATACCGGTGTTCGATACAGGGCCAATTGTGCTCGAACACTGTCCTTGCATGATATCATACTGTACTGTACCGGTATTGTACTAGTAGGTACTCGTGCATCACTCTGCTAGCGACGGCATTTCCTATTTGACTTGGGTTGAGGAGAAGGCATCACACGAAACAACTTCATCACATAGCAATATGTTGCACGGAGAGGATACTTGTGCTAGTACGAGTACAGTATGAGCGTTGGATGGATGCTATAATAACTTGGGAGAGATTATCAGAAAGATGAATTGGCCCTTCCTTCCCCTTCCAGAAAACTCAAAATCAACAAACGGGGGTCAGAGAACCTGGATGGAGGATGCGGAAGCGGTTGCTCAATTGTGGAGTGTTTTAACTGCAGGCACCATCACGGTCAGCCTACTCGTAGGCTGTGATAGGTAGAGCGTCGTGCTTGTCAATATAAAGTAGACTTCCGCATCCTTGATTCTCTTGCTCTTACGGGTGAGACCGAGACTGTGAGGTATGATATCCTACTTGCACCTGCTGGGTTACAAGGAGGACCCTTTGGAGTTGGTTGAAAACCAAAAAGGAACAGGTCGAAAAAGAGAAGGAAAGCAGGCATGGGTCACTATGGCGATACTTTCTTGCCGGCACTGTGCGGTAATGTATTTTGCTGAAGGGAGAGGAGGAGAAAGATATCTTGTCTCCTGGTTTTTTCATTGTCCTTCTCCCTCCCCCTCTCTTCGTCTGTGGACCCTCATCCCCAAATATTCACATCCCCCTGGTATATCCTCATATACCGGTATCCATTTCACTCCTTTCACTTATTTGCTTATTCGCTCATTTGTTTATTTACTTCTATTTCTCCCCCTACGCCATCATACCGGTACTCGTACACTCTCCTTCCTAGATTCTCGCTCCTTTTTAAATATATATATATATATATATATATTTAAATACTTTCGGTATCATACCTTACAGTATTGGAAACCCTAGTCGTCAGACCTTTTTTTTTTTTTTTTTTTTGAATCCGCCTTCCACTCGCCAAATCAAGTCACTCGCTCAGCAAATGCCATAGTAATAAGTTTCCTGTCGTTACGACCATCTGCCTCTCCTCCTTCTCTGCGTCTATCAATTGTATTCATACGGTAAGTGTGATAATACTGGTTTGAATTCTGATGGATTCATTCCCCTCTCCCCCGTATCCCCTCCCTTCCTCCCTCCCCACACACATACCAAACAAGCCACAACATTACCACCCTGTTACTACGAGGTTGTTATTGTCCACGGGCATATTTTTAGGTGTCTAGCAGCAGCAACAACCCCTCAGCCCCCAATTCCTTACATATCATACTCTAACCTTCAACCCCTTCCCCTCCATCCCCCATCCCCTCTCTTCCCCTTCTCTTCTCTTGCTGGTGGGTGGTGGATGGCTGCGTGACCCGGGGTAATCCGTTGTATTGATTGGTTTGTTGATGATCGGGTTTAGCATTGGGCGCGGTTGTCTGCAATTCGCCAGCGCGCGTCAGCACCACGTCTCCAAGGAAATATTGTCTCTATCCTGTGCATCTGCAGTTCTTTCTCTCTGATCGAGCCACCTGGAGTAGAAAGAGCAGAGCAGCGCAGAGGCCCCGAAATCTAATCCTCGCCAGTCATCCCCCCCCCTCTCGACAACGAATTGTCTTTCCCTCAACCCCACTCGGACAGGGTGCCTCACATTGGGTCCAATCCAGCACCGCCAGCTTTCCGTCCATTGGTTTTTATTTTATTTTTTCCTTGGTCTGGTGTCGACATCTGTAGGAGGCATCCATCCATCCGTCCTCTAACTCACAACCGCCAGTCAGTCAGACATTTAGACAACTCTCCCCTCTCGCCTGCTGCCGTTCCCCTCCTTTGTCGCATCCACAAGCTCTCTTTCTTCACGAGTACTTCATCTTTCGTAGCCGCCTTTTTTTTTTCATTTTTATTTCATCGTTCCTTTAATACTCTTTTGTCATTGTTATCTACGTTGCTTTGGTCCGTTTTTTCTTGCGTTGATTATTCCTTTTGTAATTTCGCTCCTTCATCGGTTACTATTTGCCTCGTTGCTTTTGTTATTGTTGTTGGCGCGCTTCCTGCTCCACCTTATTGCTTGTTCCGGGGCCTGCTTCTACTGTACGTCCATTCCAACTGTCACCACCCTGCGCCTTCGACTAGCTCGCTACCTTGAAATACGAACTTGTCGTCAAATCGTTGGCCTAACCTACGTACCTGACCTAATCCGCTCATTTTTATAACCTTGGATTCTCGCCGTTGACAACCTAAGAGGGTGTGGGCTACTTATTCTCACCAGTCTTGCCTGCGAACCCCTTGCTCAAAGTCGACGACATCACATCCGCCAACATGGAGGATCCTTTTACCGACCCATCAACTACGACTCCGAAACCGTCTGGGCCCTCTCGTTTCTCAAGCATGGATCCTCCGCCTTTTCTCTCTTTACCTGAATCTTCGCCTTCCCAGGTGAAGCGGACACTAGAGGCTCATCTGCAGGAGGTCAATAAGCGGATTGAAACTGTTGCAACACTGGGCGGCACGTTACTTGAGCAACAGCAACAGATCGAGGCGAGGATAAAAGAATTACGGGAGGGGGGAGACCAGATAGGGCCCGAACTTAAGAAGAAATTGGTGGAGCTGGAGAAGGAATACAATGAGGTCGGGCGGGAAAGTGCTAGGGCTGTTCTGATCAACAAGATTATGGCAGGAAATGGTGGGAATAGCGGAAACACTTCTCCTTATGGAGCTGGGAATGTGCGTTTAATTTACAGTCCATAATATTCCCATAACCTGGTTTTTCTTGCCCGGAGGCTTTGGAGCTGACCCTATTTTTCGTTTGTTTGCGCAGCTTGCTAGTTCGCCGTCCTCAACCTTACAAACGCAGGGAAGTGGTTCGCCTAGCAAGCTTTCTGTTCCCCCCCGTCGTCAACGAAATCAACCTTCACCGCAAGACGACTTGGAATTTGCCACGGAAGTCGCGCAGGTGTTTGTTGTCAGAGTTCGCCAATTACAAGTCTTGCTTTCGGAACGCGATGAGGCCCTAAAGAAAATTTCGGAGGAGAAGTCGAGGCTCGAGCAGCATGTGGAGAATGTGGAGTCCCGACTGAAGTCACTTGATGAGAGTGAGCAAAAGTTCAAGGAGGAAAATTGGAATCTTGAGCTCACCGTCCAGGATTTGAACGGTCAGGCTGCCGCACAGAGGGATACCGAGACCAAATTACATACCCAAATTTCGCATATGGGACACGAGAAAAATATGATGATCAAGGAGCTCGATGACTGGAAGCACCAAAACGAGAAGCTCTTCGAGGATTTGGAGGCAGAACACAAGCACCACGAGGTTGAACTTGCGGCTATGAGACGGAATCTGGCCACGAATGAGAGCGAACGCCGGGCTCTACAGGATAAGGTTGATGAGCTGGAGCAACAACTGGAAGAAAGCCAAAAGAATACTCTTCGGTTGCGCCAGTCGGAGCAACGGTCAGATGGGGAGGGTGTCCTCAATAGTCCCTTTGACCTACAGCCTACAGAAACTACTCCAGAGAACTCACCCCCCCCTTCGCCGACTAAGCAGACACCTAGGCATGCCATGCTTGAAGCCGAGACTGTGAGGTCAAGTCTTAATCATGCACACAGGATGATTACCACTCTCAAGAACAATGTGCACCGAGAAAAGACCGAGAAGGTAGAACTGAAGCGCATGCTACAGGAGGCTAGGGACGAGTTGGAAACGGCGAGGAACAGTTTGGGCAACGGCCTACCAGTAAGCGTCGCAAAACGGCGAAGGAATGACGGATTCTTCAGAAAGCCCATTCTCCGCCCAAATGTGAACCCAGGTCTCCTTGGTGGGCCAAGAAAGAGCAGGGACGAAGTGACAATGATCGAGCCACCTGTAGAAGAGGAGTGGGAGGAGGCGGAGGATCCTACACCTGAGCCCCCACTGACACCACGAGGGCAACAAAATAGATCAGCTTTTGACCGGGGGAATGATGATCGGGACGCAACCGATGCCTTTGAAACTGCTGATGAACGTGGCGCTAATGCTACCGAGACCGAGGCCTTCCAGACTGGCAATGAGAGTCCTATGGCTGATTATCCGACATCTGCCGATGAGCTCACCGAAACCGAGACGAGTCCTACACTTAAATCCAAGGCTTCACGTGGATCGGCGTTCGGTGCGCGATCCTTGCGATTGATCAAGAACCGCCATCGTGACAGTCTTGCTTCCACTGGTTCAACTGAGGATGATGATGACCATGGATATCGCTATGGAAGTTTCGGGCCTGGTAATAGCGACGCTATGGAGGGTTCATCTGATATGATGATTGGCGGAAACCACCCAACCAACCCACGCCTGAAATTGAGGATCAACAGAGCTCGAGGCAGAGGAGGATCTAGAATCCCATCAGGGAGCAGTTTGTTCAGCAATATGCCGATGTCTGCAGATTCAAGTCCAGGGGGAGGGTCGCCGGCCGGCGTGCACCAGAAGCTATCCACATCTGGCGAGCGAAAGAGCTTATTTGCAGAGCTGGGCGATGCTCCGATGTTGGGTGCTGATGGTGACGAAGACGAGGAAGAGGACGGGGACACGGAGGAGCCAGATACACCAACCAAGCGACTCCTACCGTACGTCCAGATGGTTGATTGTGCTGTCATGACCGAGGAACCATACCCAGATGAACAGCAGCAACGGTTACTTGACGCTATTGATGAGCATGAACAACCACGGACTGCTGTAACTACCAAGGAGACATACCCGACTGTTTCAGTCGGAGTGCAGTCAGACCCCGAGCCGGAAACCGTGAAGCCGGAGATGGCCGACGTAGCCGTCCAGAGTCATGAGGAGCTTAAGCCTGTTGCCAGTGGGGCCGGGGTTCAATTAGATGAAGGTGTAGCCCAGTCTGCCGAGACTGGGACTCAGTTTGGTGAAGAGTTGGGGAGGAAGAATACCGTTGCACCTGTTTATCTGCCGATTGCCGTGCCAGAAGCCCAGGGGCCGGTTGTGAAGGACGCAGGAACACAGCATGACCCGGAATTGGAGGGGGTAGGTAGGGCTGGTAAGAGCCTGCTGCATTTGCCTGTGCCTCTTCCACTTGTTATACCCGGCAAAGGCAGTTCAGTGTCCCCACAGTTAGTGAAGAGTGTGAAGAGTGTTGAAACACAATTCGAGCCTGAGCTGGCGGCTATCAATACTAAAAATGTTCCCCCAACTGTTGGATGTGGTACGCAAACAGTTCCTGAGGAGGACATGTCGCCTGTGATCCGTGCTGGGACCAGCCAGAGCGAATTGGAAGAAGCGATTGAGAGAGCAATGATGACTTCAGCGAAAGAGAGCGAGATTGTACCCATCCCACCTCTCGAGTTCTCCAAAATTAACACACAAGCCACTTCTCCCATTGACCCCCCTACCCCTGTCAAATCTCCACGTGCGGTTCTCCCCGTCCCTGTTCCTCCTGGCGGCATTGATGCATCTGGCTCCTCCGATGAGGAAACACCTAAGAAGGTTTCTGAGACTGTGGAAGATTTGCAGCAGAGGCCATCAACACCAAGCCCGTCAACCACCACTACGCCTGAGAGGGCGGGATTCTTTGGATCTGTGTTTGGCAGTTGGAGGAGGAGCGGGTCTACTGCATCGAGGTCAGAGACGCCCACTCTTGCTGAAAATGACAAGCCTCAAGCTGCGAGGAACCTCGCAAAGACCGACCTTTCAAAGGCGCAGATTGTACCAGAGGCGCCCGAGGAGACGCGGGAGACGCAGGAGGCACAAGAGGCAGCGAAGATACTGAAACCAGAGGGCCCGCAAGAGCCGCAAGCGCCGCCGCCGCCACCCCCAGCACCACATGTAGAACCAGCACCGATTTCGCCAGTACCGCAGGTAACACAAGAATCCATAATGCCACAATTACCAAAGGCGGTTCCCATGTCAGACCAAATTGTACAGACGGATATAACTTCGGAATTCATTGACGAGTTATCCCAGAATGCAAAGAGGCTTGATAAGGGTAAACAGCCAGCATATATGGTCGGTGCTGGCGAAACTGGTGTCGGCACAGAAAAGGCTTCCATGCGAGGGGCAAGCCTGCGATCAGGAGCCTCACAGGAGAGTATCAGCCGTACCGGTGTCAGGATCGTCGGAGCAACTGCGATTGGCAGCGAGCCTCCTCGGCCAAATCCCAATGCTGCACTTAGGCGTCCCGCGAGTTCATCTAGCATGCGGGATAATCGCAATACCCACCCTCCTCTACCACAGGATCACAAGGAGGTTATCGCAGCCGCCCAACAAAAAGTTTTTGCTCCGCATGAGCCCGGCCTCATGGGACCACCTTCAGTGCCCTCATCAAGTGCAGGACATAAGGGAAGTGTGACCTTTGGACCCCGAACTCCTGGTCAAGATGGTCCATCACGGCCGCCAGAGACCCCAGGCTCCAGGGGCGGTACTACTCCTCGACCAAGATTTTCCACCACGAGAAGTGAGGTTTCATCGCCCACATCTCGCCGATCATCTCTTTCTTCCTTTGCATCTGAACTGGACGAAAGATTCAATATGCAAGCACAGAATGCCAATGGCTCACCGGGCGGACCCGAGAATGCCACGGATCCCCGGATGATTCAAGCCATTACCCAGACTATGATAGGGGAATACCTTTGGAAGTATACAAGGGCTGCAGGGCGCGGAACTCTATCCACAAGTAGGCACAGGAGATTCTTCTGGGTTCATCCTTACACTCGAACACTTTACTGGAGTGATCGCGATCCTACCACTGCCGGAAGGGCCGAGCTAAGGGCCAAGAGTGTGGCCATCGAGGCTGTCCGAGTTGTTACTGATGATAACCCGATGCCGCCCGGATTGCACAGAAAGAGCTTGGTTATTGTTACACCTGGGAGGTCGTTGAAGTTTACGGCAGCTACGGGGCAGAGGCACGAAACATGGTTCAATGTATGAGATTCTTAGTTTGCCTCATGTGGACCCGGATAGCTAACTAGGCGATAGGCACTTTCATATCTTTTGCTGAGAACTGGCGGTGGAGTCGATGACGAAAACGGTGTCACTGCTGAGGACGTCAATGATTTTAATCCAGGTTATCAAGGTGCCGGACGTGGAGCTGCTAGTGTGTGTTCTTACAACTCTCGAACAACTCATGGCTCCTCACAACCCCCTCGAAACCTTTCCTCGCTTTCTCACCGACGACCTGGAGAGAGTTCGATGCGTCAAGGCAGTATGTCTAAACTGAGCAACATCTTTAGGACTACTTCTGGGTTGGCAACTTTTAGCTCCCGAAGCAGCCGACACAACGCTAGCATATATGACGCTAGTGAAGTGAACGATTCTGCTGAAGAGCTGAGACTTCAAATTGAGCGAGAAGAGAGAGAGGCAGACCGCTTGGAGAATGTCCGAGCCTGCTGTGACGGTACGCACATACCCCTGGGCCGCTTACAAGAAGATATTCTAACCATTACACCCCCAAACAGGAAAACACGATGTGAGCACTCTCACTAAAAAGGGCCGAAGAAGCACCCAAAGTGCTAGAGGAAGGGATGAGCATGATCACAACCATAGCCATCAATCCCACGCCCACACTGTGAACGGCCACGAGCGTAACCATTCACACAGCTAAGACACAGCCGACCGAGTAATCGGATCAACCCCCCTTTCATTTGTAGCATTATTTATTCTTCCTCCTTCTTTCTTCCTTGCTACTCCTATTGTTTTAAATCCGGCTTCTATGTTTGTTTTTCGCAGTTTTTATCATTCTAGGGGAAATTGTCTTGCCATTTTTTTCGGCCTTCCCTCTCTTTGAATTAGTCAACCATCCTCATCGAAATACCTTGAGGTCTTCCTTCTTTTCTCCTTTCCTTTACGTTTCATGCTCAATCCCAATTCTACCTTATTTTCCGCGCGACCCTTTACTTTCATACTTTATTCTTTCCGTTTTCACTTCATTTGATGGGACCCGTCGCATAAACCTATTAGTTATCGATTTTCTTTCCCGCTCTTCCCCCACACCATAAAGAACATCACCATCCCAAGAAGAGACAAAAATTGGCGTCATAGCTCGCTCTTCTACAGATAACGCCTTTTCCACCTTTCATTCCATTGTTTATCATTGCATTCTTTCATTTGCTTGCTTGCTCCGCTCAGGAGGAGGGTAGGAAGGGACGAGACTGCCAAATGAGATGACTGAACATGCCTCTTTGTTCCCTTTTCGTTCTGTTCTGTTCTGTTCTTGTTTTCCGCGTTTATCATAGCTTCATCCAATCCCATCAGCGAATTTGACAAAAAAGCACAGCATATTTCGAAGCACAACTTGCATACAGACTGTCCTCTTTCATCTTATCATTTTATTTTATTTTTCATTTTTAGTGCTGAAGGTGTTGATGGCCTATCCCTTTTCTTTTTTTTTCTTTTCACAGCTTCTGTACGGCCGGTTTTCTCTTCTTCTTTTATCCCCTCTTGCGCTTTTATTTTCGTTCCGGGCTTTGGTATAGGTTGAGATGGGTTGGATAGGGATGGGTAGTGGAAGCATCCCATTTCATGCCACCCGTAGTTGTTCGTAGGCAGGAGGGACAGCAAGGGGGAGAAGAGGGCGAGTTTTACGTGTTTATGAATTTATCGAGATTGCAAATTTGTATAGACGGAGGTGTTTTCTTCTTCTTTTCTTCTGTGATTGATTGGTTGGGGATGGTTGCGAGTGATTGTGAGTGATTATTGAATTGAACTGGGTAAGCGATTGATCGGGAGGGAATTTCCATGGCCTATGTTATCTATTATAATGTCATGACCTGCGTTCTCTTCTTCTGAATGGTGTCCTGAAGGCCCCTGGATTGGTGGGCATCAGGCGCAAACAAGTAATCTAATGAAGCCCGCAATGCAACCCATTCGTATGATACAAGAGCAACTCTCACATCTCATCCTCTCATCTTCCCTTCCTTCAATCTACCTTTCCTAGCTCACCTATTGCCATCCTCACCCTCCATACCCCTCCTCCCCTCCACAGCCCCTAGCCCCTCCCCTCACTTTTTGAGCCCTCAGACACTTCATAATCAACCCCTTCCCAACTCCCACCCACCACAGCCCAAAATAAACCGCATTAGCCCCAACCACACACCCAACAATCTTCAAAAACCCACCCTGACCCCACCCCGGCCCGAGAAACCTCCAATCCAACTCCTGCCCCAAAGCCCCCTTGACCTCAATATTCCCCAGCCAAACCCAAACATCCACATACATGACCACCCAGAACGCAATCTCCGGTGCCCGCACCCTCGGAGACAACAGTGTGGTATTCGGCGTCACGGTGTTCAACAGGAGGATCTCCGCTAGGACTATGGGTGTGTTGAGGGTGCTTATCAGGAGCTCTGGAACGCTTATGTGGAGAGCGGAGTGGGAGAGCATGTGCGGGAGGAGGGTGCTGAGGTACAGTATCGTCACGCATATGGGGAATAGGGTTGTGGCCGTGTAGAAGGAATAGAAGGCGCAGGTCTTAAAGGTGTAGTAGGGTGGTGGGAAGGCCGTTACGCCGAGTAGGCGCTGGAGGGATATTGGGATTGGTAATGATGATGGTGGAGGGGTAAGCGAGGAGAATGGGGGTGTAGGGGTGAAGGATGGCCAGGAGGTGTGATGGGTTGGGGTTGTAGTTTTGTAGGTCCAGTACTGTTTCGACCTATTAGATACTCCTCGGGAGAGTGAGAAGGGGGGGGGGGGGCACTTACGGTCACCAGCCACATATACACCGTCTGAGCGATCCACGATATGTTCGTTGCCCGGAAGAGAAATATCCCCAAACTTTGGGCTAAGGTTTCGACAATGAAGTGCCATAGTAGCAGGCTGCTCATGAGCAGGGATATGGCTAATCGAATGATGAACGCTGTGCGCTGTGAGATGGAGTCCCAGGGCGCTTCGACCACTTCTATGTAGATGTTTGGGTCCGGGACCAGGAGTTCATCTCGACCAGTTACCTGGCCAAGGAGTGGGGTTGTGTCATCCGCTTCATCGGGGCGAGGGGGGGCGACGGGGGTGGCCATCAGAAGTAGAGAGATCTTGGGAGGGGGGGGGGTATTCAGCTAGGAGTTAGAAGTAGGGGTGACAGAATACGGTACCACTACCAGAGCTGATTTGCTATGGTGCCAGCGCAAGGAAGACGAAAATTCGAGCGACAAGAAAAACCTCAAGCATTTACTGTACACACATTCCCCTGGGTAAGCAAGGCAGGGAGGAAAGGAGCTCAGATCATTCTTATAAGCCGGGGTTCGTAACCTCCCCACCAGGCGCCGCTCGGGAGTGATGTGTTAGGAGCTTATTCTCACATTCCACAGCCTCACCCTCGTGATCCGTGACTCTCACAAAATAGTTCTGACCACGAGTGAGAGCACATGATGATAACATCTCGATCTCCCGCTAAACCGTTTTAGGATAACCGTGATGGACACAGCACGCGGGGGGGATCGCGTTGCTTCGATAAGCTGCATTGCTTTTTCGTGCTGGAAGCTTTTTTGTCACCTCGAGAAATTTAGTGGGCCCCGTACCTACTGCCCTGACGACGACGAACGCAAGTCACTCACACTAAGTTACCTGTCAACTTTGGTGTTATTCGGCGGCGGAGGGGAAAAGGGAATTGGGGGAGCCCATATCCCTCGTTTTCTTGCCGCCGTTGTTTACCGCTGTCTGGTCGGGATACTCTCTGTACTAATAGCATCGAATATATAACTTAAAGCTTTTCTTTTCTTTTCTTTTCTTTTCTTCTTTACTTTTTTCAACTTTTGTTTGGTTCGGGTCGAGCTTCTGGTCGAGCTTAGCTTTTAAAGTCTTGATCACACGAACAAGCTGTGCATTAGACAAAGCTACGCTATTATTCCTTGACGGATATGGATCCGTTTACTTTTGCGAGCTCGAGGTCGCTGGAGACGAATGTTGAAGTGAGGATGTGAGAGGCTTTTCCGTGTTCCTGTAGCTATCCTCATGGGTGGTTCTGCTGACGACGGTGGCTATAGTGATTCGCTTGAGGGGCAGCGGTCGGCCCTAGCTTATACGACGCTTATGGCGGACCCTAGTTTGAAGCATGTTGGGTCAAATACGGCGTATGTCTTTCTTTTCTCCTTTGTGGGAGCCGTGTTTCCTGAGGGGTGGAGGGGGGGGATTGGAAATGAGCTGATGGGATAAAGACCGTACTCGGATATGTATGTTACCGCGCAGCTGTTCGCTGATAGTAAACCGTTAGCGGTTCCGGTGCAAACCTCTTATAAAGCGTTTAAGAGTCAGAGAGTGTAAGTGCCGCTCTTTCCGCTTGGATGGGATTCTTGGGTTGGGGCTAATACGGGGGAGTGAATATAGGTGGTCGGAATGGCTCACGGTGCCGGTGAAGTATTGCGATTTACCTCTATCATCACAGCTCGCGATTACGGTATGGGATTTGGCTGGCCCCGGAAGGCCGGTACCTTTTGGAGGGACCACAGTGGCTTTGTTTGAGAAGGATAAGTACGTTCTGGGCCACTGTTCTAGGACCTTGCCGTTGGCTAACGCCGTTTGGGTTTTAGTAACCTCAAGAAAGGTCGACAGAAGTGTAAGGTCTGGCTTGGAGTTGAAGCTGATGGCTTGAGCGACACTACTACCCCGAGTACCGTTGAATCGCATAGTGAAATGGATCGTCTCGAGAAGGTAGGAATTCCCATCGTTGTTTGGGGATGACGGGCAAGCACTAACTCCTCGGATAGCTTTTTAAGAAACACGAGCTTAAGGAGCTCCCCCGAATAGACTGGCTGGATAACCTAGCATTTCGCCAGATAGAAAGGATCAACAAGGAAGCTACGACTGAGGATAAGAGCGACCACCACCTCTTCATCGACTTCCCTAGGTTTGATTTTCCGATCGTTTTCGCCGACTTTGAATACTCAGATCATAATCGCCGGGATCCGTCGAATATTTCACCTACAACCTCCACAGTCCCTTCCTCCTCGGCCCAACAACGTTCCGGTCAAGGCGTCGGCATTGGCAGCGGGAGTGTATCAAGCTCTAATAGGATGATAATGCCGGTTTACGACCCTGAGAATCCTCGGGATAATCCGGCAGAGTCTAAGCATCGGAGGCTTGTCCGGTCTCACAGGAATGGCCCGCTCGATAGAGACTTGAAGCCGAATGCTAAAATCCGTGATGAGCTAAATGAGATACTGAATTACAGCCCGACGCATGACCTTGCTGGGGCGGAGAAGGACTTGTTGTGGAAGTTCAGGTTCTACCTTACGCGAGACAAGAGGGGGCTCACCAAGTTTCTCAAGAGTGTGGCTTGGGGAGATCTGGCGGAGAGTAAGCAGGCTGTTCAATTATTACCTAAATGGACCGAGATTGACGTTGATGACGCCCTTGAGCTCCTGGGTCCTGGATTCGATAACCCTGCTGTCAGAGCGTATGCAGTGGATCGGTTGAGGAAAGCTGATGATAACGTATGCTCCCTCATACCCCCCTACCCTTTTATCGTGGCCTTACACATATTCTAGGACTTGCAATTATATCTTCTGCAGCTGGTACAAGCCCTTAAATTCGAGAAGATCAGAACAGAGACAGGACCGGATGCAGCTGCAGACTCAAGCCTAGTGAACTTCTTAATTTCGAGAGCTTGCATGAACGAGACCTTGGGCAACTTTTTCTACTGGTATCTCATGGTTGAGACAGAAGATACCAATCAGGAATACAAGAGGCTGTTCAGCAAAGTTGCATACCAGTTCCAGGTTGCACTGACTAGAATGCCGGATGGTGATAAGAAGCGGGCGATCCTGAAACGACAGGCAGCGTTTGTTTTCGGAATTGGTGAAATATCAAAGGAGATACAGAGTAACAAAGATAGCCGGCCTAAGAAGGTTGAGCATCTAAAACATGCGTTATCCGATCCTAAGAATGAACTAATCTCTTTCGAGCCGGTTCCTTTGCCTTTGGATCCTAGTGTTACGGTTGTTGGGTGCTTCCCAGGTATCATTTCTACCTCCAAGTCACGTGAATTCTTGCTAACCTTGCTACCAAGAATCTTCCAATGTCTTTAAATCGTCACTATTCCCACTTCTTATACATCTAAAGACGGACAAGGGCGAGAGATATCCTATAATTTTTAAGACCGGAGACGACCTTCGTCAGGACCAATTGGTCATCCAGATTGTAACCTTGATGGACAATCTCCTAAGGAAGGAAAATCTGGATCTGAAGCTCACACCCTACCGAATTCTTGCCACCAGTGCATTTACTGGTGTTGTACAGTTTGTCGACTCCTTGAGTCTGGCAAGTATCGAGCGGGGTGTAAGCCTTGTGGCTGGAATCCTGCCGTATCTAAGGTTGAACAATCCCGACCCCACGCAAGAATATGGAGTTAGGGCGGAAGTGATGGATACGTATGTCAAGAGTTGTGCAGGGTATTGCGTAATTACGTATATTCTGGGTGTCGGGGATCGGCATTTGGATAATCTTTTATTGACACCTGACGGTATGCTGCCCGCTTCCCCCCCACACCCTCTTTACCTATCATTCATTGCTCACAGATTGTTGTACAAACGGTATGATAGGCCACTTCTTCCATGCTGATTTTGGTTTCATCCTCGGGCGAGACCCAAAGCCATTTGCCCCCGCCATGAAGCTTTGCAAGGAAATGGTGGATGGAATGGGCGGTGCGAATTCCCGGCATTACAATGACTTTAAGAACTACTGCTACACGGCGTACACCACGCTGCGCAAGTCATCGAACCTGATACTCAATCTGTTCGCGTTGATGGTCGACGCCAACATTCCGGATATCCGGTTGGAGCCCGATAAGGCGGTGCTGAAGGTTAAGGATAGATTTTGCCTGGAAATGACGGAGGAGGATGCTATCAAGCATTTCAGGATATTAATCGACGATAGCATGAACAGCGTTTTACCGGTGTTGATTGATAGGATGCATGGACTTGCGCAGAAATTTCGGAAATAAGTTGGATGAGAATTAGTCAGGAGAGGTTGCGGGTGCTGGGTTGTCCCCCTGTATGATATATATATAAGTTTCCTCTTGACCAAGAGTTTCCCAGTCTGTAAACAGCTTGGAGAAAGAAAAAAAATAGTGAGAAAAAAAGGCGACAATGTATCCGGTATTACAAGTTAGGTTTATGATAGCTACAATAGACAAGGCAGGGCAAAAAGGAAGGTTGTTTGGCAAGTAAAAATGAGATGGAAAAGGGAAAATCCTACAAAGAAAGCTCCCTCAATCCCGTGCAAGCACTTATATTTCCGTCCATCCGTCACCAAGCCTACGCAATGACCTCGCTTCCATTAAACCTCTTTCTCAACAGCACTCTCCACCTCCCCCTCACTCGCGAACAAGAACGGATCCTCCACCATGCCCTCCACTCCAGCGGGAATATACTTCCTGACATACCTCTCCACCCACTCCTCCGGAATGCCCACAGCGTCTCTAAACCCGTTATTAATCCTGAAGATGTACTCCTCTCGAGGAAGTCCATCCGTAGTCCTTATCGTGTCGATGTAGACCAGCACATCCTCCAGTACCCTCTCCCTCTCCCCTCCTTCTCCCTCCCCAGAGGAGGAGGAGCAAGAGGGAGTAGTAGTACTAGCAAAGGGGAGGAGTTTAACGGGGTGTTTAACCCGTTGATACCAATATGGCACTCCCTCGCTCAGGTCCAATTGCGCCTCGTCGGACTCATTGATCGTGTAGACGACGCCGTATGCGTCGTGATCGTGGTCGTCGTTGGTCGTGGTGGTGGGGACTAGGTTTGCGTAGCCGCGGGTGTTGATGTGCCAGCGGTGGCGGGGGAGGAGTGCTGGGCCGATTAAGGTGTGTCCCGGACAGCGGCGGTGCATTTGCGTGAGCCAGAGGTTTGAGCCATAAGCGAAGTAGTAGGTTGGGGGTTTGGTAGTGGTGGCGGTAGTAGTAGTAGTAGCAGCAGCAGCAGCAGCAGGAGTAGTAGTAGTAGTAATAGAAGTAGCGGTAGCAGTCATTTTTAGGTTTTTTTTTTTTTTGATTTTATGTTAGAAAGTGGGAGTTTTGGGTATAGTGTTTTTTGTTTATTATTTTTAAGTATGATAGTAGTGGTGGTGGTGGTTGTGGTGGCGAGGGATGGGAGGGAAGGGGGAGAGGAAAGGGAGGAGAGGAAGAGATGATACCAGTATGGGTACTTATAAAGTACGGTACTCGGACAGGAAGGGTATGTATGTAAGTTTTCCCCTTCATTCATGCCAGAATTTCACCGCCTTTTGCTGCACAGAGTACGTACTGCGTAAAACCCGTCCTGTGATCCCTTGAACCTAGGTCCATTAGAGTAAGGTATGGCCATAATCACTCGGTGGTGACTTGGCCAATAACAACACTTGTGAAGCTGATTAGTCAATTCATCTTTTTTCCCTCAAGTTGGGGCGTTATCATACCTCCTTCATTAGCTTCGGTATGCGGCGGTATCCCGGTACTGGACTCGTATATAATAGCACGGTGCACATACTGTACCGGTGCGTAGGGAGGGAATCGGACTGATCCGGGGTGGTGGCTGGGCTAGGGACTCAGACGGTACGAGTTCACGCGAGCACTGGACCGATAAGGTAATAACTGTTGAGGCAAATTCCCCGGAAGCTCATGCATGATTGCCCCTTGGCAGGGGTGTCAGGAACCGATTTAGCCGAAAGCCTGCCATCGGAGAATAAATAAGTCGGGTGGATTCATCAGATTTTTATTACTTGACTAGCGAGAAGTACTTGTACCGGTAGGGTAGGATGGCTTCACTGGAGAGTATTTGTGGTATACCGACGTCAACCTCCACTCTTGCCGCATTCTATCTCGAAATGGCTCCTCCTAGTTTACACACGCTTTATCTCGAGTCCTAGAGACCTTCAGCTAAAAATTAAAAAAAATCACGACCCACTTTCTTAATGCCAGTGCCCCTCCAACACTAGTTGCTCATAGGTTAACCCGTTCCGATATCCCAGTTTAGCCATAGCACAGCAAGAGAAATAGCACAAGGCACCAGCGGGGATAGTAGAGTGCCTTCAGACATGAATTATAGCTCTCTTGTGTTTTTGATCATCGTCAACCATGTCCCACCGCCCAAAATCCGTAGAATGAACTAAGAGCAGCAGAACGGGTTGATGAGAGTCATATTTGGCTTTTGAACATGTTTGTCATCATTAGGCGACACAACTCGACTATCCCGCGCAGTAAATCCGGTCCCAATCTTCCTGGCCCCCAGAAAAGCAGATAGATGAGGGATCTCCGGTAGAACATTCAGGCCTGTGGATAAAGGTTAATGGACAGCAGGGCAGGATCACTGTGTGGAGAGGTAACTTACCATCTGCTCAGATTGAAAACTACATTAACTCCATCACTGACCTAGCAAAGACTCCTTCCCCGTCCCCAGACGATCATCCGCCCAAGCCCCCATCTCGAACGAGAACGTCGAACGAGGTTGGGTACAAGAGTAAGTGCCGTTAGTCTCCGAAGTGCTGTGCAAGCATTCATTCATCACCGCACCCACATGTCCTACCTTCGAACCCCACGCCAGCCAACTCAACCTCTCCCCCATCCCGCTTCAACCAAGAAGGTTACAGCAGGACAAGAAGAAATAAAGGGCAAGAAAAAAAACAGACCAAATAGACCATAGTAGAATAGCTAAAGCCATATCGGACAGAACGCCAGGAAACTCTACGATCTCTGTTCGCTTTCACCCATGTCGTGGATTTCGTTCAGGAAACAAGCAGCAAGCTCCAATCTTCAAAAGCAAAAAAGAAGCCCAACAGCTACTCCCCAAACTCCTCGGAGTAGTGTGCTCTCTTTTTATCATCACTGAGGATCCTGAGTTCTGTCTAGGTTAGTGTTGCGCAAACATAGAGAGATATATTCATTGACTCACCTTTGTCTGAGGAAGAAGGGAAGAAGGAGAGGAAGAAGGGGAAGACGCGTTGGCTTGTAAACTGCCAAGCGCGCTCGGTTCGCGAATCCCTAACCTTGACCACTTTTTCACAACAGGTGCGTCACTCATCGGGCTTCGGTTGAGCCGCAAAGTGCCCTTCCTTGCGAGAGATCGTTGACAATTCTGTGGTACACTTCAGTCTCTCATCTCACAACGGTTATTAATTCGCAACCTCCGGAAAACGTACAGCACAGACTTGCAAGAATAATGTCCAAAATAATTTCCCAAGAACCGCTCATGACCCAAGATGCAAAGTGGGTTAGACTTGTCAAGTAAAGCTATCTAGGCCCCTCCCTTCAGCCTTTAACTTAAGCTAACATAGTTCATTGCTCAACAGAACTACCTACCTCGACCCCAACGGGGTCGAAAGAACCTGGGAATCCAGCGAACGCTGCACTCGTCCGGCAGGCGTTGACTTTGATGGCGTAGGAATAATCGCAGTTCTGGAGAAGCCGGGGGCTCCATCGGAATTGCTATTGCAGAAGCAGTACAGGCCTCCCATCGGAAAGGTAGGAGGAGCGCCTTATGTCTCTATCATAAGCTTGGTGTCGGGGCGACTTGGGCTGACCACCGTTTGAATTGACAGACTTGCGTTGAGATTCCGGCTGGCTTGGTCGACGCGAAGGAGTCACCTGAAGAGTGTGCTATTCGTGAACTGTTCGAGGAGACGGGGTATCATGGGGTTGTTGTAGCGACTGAAGATGCTGGAGAGAAGAGCTGCTTAATGTTTAACGACCCTGGTTGGCTCCCTCTGGCCCCTCGGCACTCTGGCCCACTTGCTGACCAGAAAAGGAATGTGCAATACAAATCTTCATTTTGTGCATGTCAAGATTGACCTCACCGATGAACGCAACCAGAATCCAAAACAGCAGTTAGAGGAGAACGAGTTCATCGAGGTGTTTACAATACCTCTGAAGGATCTTTATAAGGAGTGCAGGAGGTTGGAGAAAGAAGGCTATGGAATCGATGCCAGGGTTGGGTCTCTGGCTGAAGGGTTTGAGGTTGCTAGGAAGTGGAAGTTCATCTAATCTAATACAGCTAGTGGGTAGGCATTGATAAAAGCTTCCTGGATAAAAATCCCCTGATTTACTATCATGAAAGTACAAAAATACCAGCACACAATTGCGTTAAAGCTCAACAGTAGATTCAAATCCTCCCCTCTCTTTTCAACCCATCCCATAGCGCAATTGCGCTCAGAGCTTTGGCATCTCGTGTCTCCTTCCAGAGATCCTCGAGTTTGACCAACTTGAGGGTAATCTTCTCACCGTGATCTCTTAATCCTGTCAACCTTCCTTGCCAGTCCCTCAGAGTGTCTTTGGGTATCTTATAAACATGTGCAAAAATCTTCATAAATTCGTCACTACCCCCGGGAGAAGGATAAATAGCTTCCTCAAGCCTTTCTCTCTCCGCACTGGTAAAATCCTTCAACGCAAGGGAGGTAAGATCGATAAGTTTGTCTTGTGGTATCTTGATGCCACACTCTTCCTCAATTTCATTGGCTGCAGCCCCTGCGAAGGTTCCAGCATCGTCAATCATCCCAGCCGGCAATTCCACCATCTCCAGAGATCCTGCGGGAATCCGTGGTTGAACTGTTAATACAGCCCACCGCTCATTCTTGGCCCCCTCCGGTTCGATGATAAGGAGAATGGTAACACTCCCGCCTCTGAGAAATACGGATCCGGGAATAGATTCCCCTTTAGGATTCTTAACAGAAGTCAAGATTTTGATGAAGCCGATACGCTTCTTGTCCCCATAGCCAAAGAAATCGACGGATTGGATGGTGATGGATTTGAGAGAATATTCCTCCCCATGGAAAGGATGACCAGGGGAGGATGACTGTAATGAAAGGGAGTGCTGTAGCTTAGATAACCAAGAGGAGAATGGACGAAATCCGAGAAGTTGTTCTCGGGTAAGATCGGGTGTGAGGTTGACTTGAATGGTAGACGAAGGGAGTGTAAAGGATGACATCCTCCATGGATTGAAGTAATTAGTGAGAGAAGTTAAACGAGAGATGGGTGATGAGGGGAGGTTTGTTCGGATCAATCTGATCATGGGATAGGGGGTGGAATCGGGGACGTAGTAGAAGAAGATAATAGTGGTAACGAGGATGAGGGAAAGTACTCGTACGGTGAGGTTAAAGTGTCTACTGGTAGTAGTTATGGACATAATGACGTAAGAGTTATTGGAAAAGAAGAGGGGATCAAGGGAGCTATGCTGCATGCCACAAGGTGTCAATTGATGTGTTGTTGCCAGTACAACGTGCGGCTCTTTGAAGAAATTAAAGATCACAATATCAACACTATTGACTATGATATGATGCTGTAACTCACAGCAGAGGTGATTCGATAATGCCCTGTGCCCAGTATGCCTATCCATGGCCTCAGAAAAGATAACCCTTATTATACATTTACACCCAACCTCTCTCGATAGCGCCAAAATTGGTGGTGGAATCGATGGCCATGGGTTGTGAGGCCTGGGTATTGTGCTGTACTGTGCCGGCACTGTGTATACTGTATGTTGACGACATCCGAGAGCAATGTCGCAGCCCCATATCCGCTGACCCCCCCCCCCAATAAACTCACCACCACTATCGCCAACTTCCTCTCCCTTCCTATCGAATACCAAAACACCATACAATAAATACTCTTACAATACAGAATACTATGCAGTATTCAGGAACCCGATAATTAAGGGCTGGAAGAAGGGGCGAAGCTACAGTAAGTGAATTTTGGACAATGCTGTAACAGCCGCAACCTACTCAAGGTCTGGGAATGGCCAGGAGCTTCTTAGTCCTCTCGTGCATAAACGCTGCTGCGAGTGTTTTGACCCTCCATTCTCACACTCCCTCCCTCAACGCACACACATTATCGATAAGCGAGTAGATCTCTCACTACGACGACCCTACCCAACCCCTACAAACCTCACATCTGACCTCGCCTTTCACAAACCCCCCTCCCCGACTCGTCTGCCCTCTCGCTTCGCCCATTCCATCTCTCCTCGAGAACCACCACCACCACCACCTTACCGTACCTATCCCCCCCCCACCTCGATCCCTCCAGACACACCCTAACACCCTCCCCCTCTTCAATCTAATCTCGCCCACATTCTATCTGATACCGCTAGCTCGGACATCTCACTTCCCTTATAAACCACCGCAGCAGTAAAACCTCCACCTCCACTCCCTCTCATCTTGGTTCCCTCCAACATCCACCGCCAGCAACTGGAGCACAATGTCGTCCGCCCCCAGGATGCCCATGTGCACTCACAAAAGCCTCTCCCGGTGCAGCCTAAGGGGTGAAAGGTGCTGCGCTTGTATAGATCCTACAACTTTTGCGAACACTTTACGTGCTCGCGAAACTGCTCCTAATTCAAGGATATGGGCGTCAGTAGCAAATTCCGATCCCCTAAGCCGTTCGGTAGCTATAGCTAACTCGTGTTCTGATAGCGTCCCTTTCTGCGATCCATGCAAAGGTGGGCAGTCCCTCCTGAGCATGAAGATGTTTACCAAGATCCTACATTACCGAAATTCAGATCTGCTAATATTCTAGAAACAGAATATTGGAACCCGGACTCTGATCAAGCGTTAGGACTCACAGCCGCGGATAATAACTCTCCTCCCCGGCTGCTTGCTCAGACGCGAGATAGCTTCGTTACCAGGCACCTAGTTTCCGGCCCGCTAGTGGGCTTCCGTAGCAGCTTTTTTCCTAGAGAATCACCCGACGAACTGAATGCAGGAGTTGATAATGAGACTCATGGGCGCGCTCTCGGCTCTCGCCACTCAGAGCAACTGATGCCGGGGAACTTCCCGAATAATGGGCCCGAAATTAGGGGTTTTTTCGCGAATCCTGCACCAGGAGGTAGCGGCTCAGGATTAGACGATTCCGACGACTCTGACGACCTACGAAGCCTGGAGAACAACATACCATCGTCCAGCAATGGATCAAATGAACGCCGCCCATCAAACCTTTGGTCACTGTCCAATAGTGTTCAAGGATCTGAAGCAGAGATGCCCGACCTCCACTCGGGGGCTTATACTCGGTTTGTACTCAATGAACGTTTCCTTTTATTTTCATTCCTTTCCTCGTACTAACGGCTGTCCTGTGTAAATAATTATAGTCCCACCGGCGCTCAGCCAGCCTCTCGGAGCGAAGTCACGATCAACCATATTATTAACGCGCATAGAAGTGCAAGCGAGAGCTTTCTTGCCAATGCGCATAGAACTGCAAATGAAAGCCTTCGAAGACTCCGCAATTTACGCGATACTCGAGGTCCCTATGAAACTGCTCTTTATGATCAACTCCGCAATGAGGAACCTCAAGACCGTTTCAGGTGGACTGATCACGCTATGCCACGTAGCGGCCTAGATGATGATGACGACTCTGACTCTTTACCAGTAGCTCTGTAAATATTATTTTTCTCTCATCTCCCCAATCGTTGAAGCTAATAATCGTTTTGAAGATCCCAGCGAACTCTGAATGCATACAATCGCGCACAACGCCAACGCCCAGATGTGCCCGCCGTACGCAGTGCTCTAGAGTCCTACCGAAACAGAGATTCTCACCACCGTCCTTCCGACAATCGAGCCTCTCCTTCGCGAAGTAACCTCGACGACGGGGCTCAAGGCTCTGAGAGGGCTTCTGAGAGAGCTTCAAGGTTGAGTAGAGGAATTCTGATGGAGAATCACGGTCTCTATGCTGACTACACTGCTGGCACCTTCAGCCGTTGGAGGGGCCTTAGTAGGCGTCCTCCGGGCGGCATACATCCCGATTACCCTCCACCCATTGAACCGAAGGGATTAGATGAAGACAAGACTCGCCCGGAACCGCTCGAAATGGAAGCAATGAAGCTTGATTGCGAGTGTAAGATTTGCTTCGGACAGATCGCAGATACTCTCTTGCTGCCTTGTAGCCATTTGGCCATCTGTACCGTATGCTTGCGCTTCCAGATCAATTTGCCTATATACTAACTTGATTTGCTAGTGGTGCGCCAATCAGCTGGGGATTAGACCAATTAGCGAGCTACACTTTGGGCCACCGATTCACTGTCCTGTTTGTAGGGTAGCCGTTTCGTCCAGGGTATATTCTGCACTTTCCCTCCTTACTCCCCTATTGATAGATACTGACTGAGTCGCGAAACAGATCAAGGTTTTTCGTGCATGATTTTATTCCCGTGTTTCCATTCAGTCTGTTCATTGATCAGTGATAAATAGTGGCGCATGTTTTGAATAAAACCTTGTAATAAAATACCTTTCACTTCTTCCATAGATTCATGCAGACATAACTAGAGCCCTTACCTTACGGCACTCGATATAAAAAAGTTTCGCTCTAAACACTCTCCACCGCCCGGTGTTTGGTTTCTTTCAGCTGGATCTTGTATGACCTTGGGCTCTTAAAAAAGTTTTTGGGCGTCCTGTCTTCTCTCCCCTCTACTGCTGGTGCCTTTGGAAGTTTACACAATCCGGTTTCCAGGCACCCCGGAGATGCTTCCATACGTTTACAAATTGTGATAAATGCAATGTCAGCATAGTGTCAGCCTGAGACCAAACCTAAGTCCAGCATCCTTCTGTGGGCGTTTCCCACGAGCAAGTTTCAAGACGATCAGGTCGTCGGTACTTCCGTGAATTGGCAATTCTCGAGCAAGTACCATATATCCATATACGGCATACAGAACCCGGTAGTCCGCGATCAACCACATACCGCGGTTCCAACCGAGTGATACCCGATGTAAATATAAATATCTTGGCACAAATCCCAAACCCACCCCACTACTGTACTGCACAAAACTTTTTTTTTTCTTTTTCACCAGCAATTGCAATCACCCCTCCACCCCACAACACCCACACCCACCACGAACACAACCACAATGGCATCATCACCCTCATTCCTCCGCACAGCCCTCCTCCTCCTCCCCCGCCGCCGCCTCCCCACCCCCCTCCGAGCAACAATCCCCACCCCCCCAACCACCAGACCCCTAACCTCAACCCCCACCCCCTCCTACGACCACCCAATCCTGATCTCCACCACCACAACCACTCCCCCGTCCGCGGTCCCCAAATCGGCAGGCGGCGGCGGGGGTGGAGAATCAACCGAGCTAGAAGAAAAGGACTGGGACGGCGACGACTTCACCTCCAGCGGCCACGCCGAGCTCCTCCGCCACCGCGAAGCCCGAGCCTACGCGCGCCTAGCAATGTACGAGATGCCGCTCCTGTCCAAGCTCGCCAAGCCCTTCCACCCGCCGTCGCGCGCGGAGGTGCTGCGCTTCCGCTACACCACCTACTTTGGCGAGGCGCACCCGGCCGAGCGGAAGGTGGTTATGGAGTTCGCGCCCAGGGACCTGGTCGGGCTGACGGAGGCGCAGAGGGGCAAGCTGATCAAGTTGGTGGGCGCTAGGTTCGATCCGGCGAGGGGGGTTGTCAAGACTTCTTGCGAGATGTTTGAGCTGCAGGCGCAGAATAAGCGGTACTTGAGCGATTTGGTGGATAGGTTGATTTTGGAGGCTAAGGTTTGTGTGTGGTCTCGGTCTTGCTTTTGCCTGGCTTGCTTGCTTTGCTTTTTTGGGGGGGAAGGGGAAGGGGAAGGAGGGCTAATGCGGGGTTTGATGGTGGTGGTGTAGGATGATAGGGATGACTTTAGTGATGTTCCGTTCGATTTCAGGCATTATACGGCAAAGTTGAAGAGGCCCAAGGCGCGATTTCCCAAGGCTTGGAGGATGGATGAAGGGAGGATGGCTAGGATTAAGGAGGAGAGGGCGGCGTTTGCAAAGTTGTTTGGGAAGGAGGGGTAATACTGTTTTTAGTCAAAGCTTCCTCTATCATTCACTCGCTCGCCCGCTTGCTTGGCTTGGCTTTGGCTCGGGGGTCTGGGTTTGTAATATAGGTACCCGCACCTCCGTGGTATATATGGGGTACTTTCTTTTCTTTCCTTCGTTCTCTCTTTGGTTCTTTGGTTCTCACATACAGCATTATGGTATCCTGGAAATCCCGGAGTTTAGTATGTATATAGCTTGTGTGACATACAGCACCATAGGATTAACAGGTACGCGGGAAAAAAGCTGCGCGCAGATACCGCAAGGTGGGAAGGAAGGAAGATAAGACAAAGTGGTGGAGACGCTAGACGATCATTCCTATTATATATTGTAAACGGGAAGAAAAAACCAATTGTCCATAGAGTGTATATATACAAAAAAACATAGGAACAGAACTCCCACCACCACCGGAATCTAACGCTTGACCCACGCAGGCATTTTCCTCGCCTTCAGATGACCCGGCTTCTTCCTCTCGACTTGTCTATGATCGACAGTAACGCACCCAGCTATCCCAATCAAAAATAAAGTCAGCAGCAACCCTTAAAAGAAAAAGAAAAAGGAACGAAAAACTCCCCACCTTCCCTAAGGGCATGCTTCAAAGCAGGCTCATGTATCCTCAACGCCCTAGCAATCGCCAACGTGCAAGCCTCAGCCTGTCCCGTCATGCCCCCACCCCTAACCACCGCAAAAACATTATACTTATCCACACGATTCGTCACGATCAACGGCCAAAGCACGCTCTCCCGATCATGCAAGCGGGAGAACTTCTTGTTGACGGGCATACCATTGACGAGCGCCTGCCCCTCCCCCTCCACCAAAAAGACCCTAGCGACGGCGGTCTTCCTGCGGCCGATGGCGTAGGCCCTGCCGAAATTGTCGGGCGTGCGCTCGATCTGCCTGCCCAGCGCCTGGTTGGCGGGACGCGTGTAGAGCGCCAGCGCGGCCTTCGTCTCGGCCGGCATGATGGCCGGGTCGATGCGGTTGAGGCGGTCGAGGATGTGGATGACCTTGTTGTAGCGCGACGGCTTCACCCGGTCCCCGACTATGAGGCGGTATTCTTCTATGGTCTTCCATTGCACCTCGGGCGCGTCGTCCCCGTGGATTGTGGGCAGGGCTTCGTGGCTGCGGAGTAGGTCTTGCAGTGCTAGGAAGTTGTCGTAGTATTCCGGGCTGCCCGTGTAGTAGGATGGCGAGAGAGGTGTTAGCCGGGTGCGTGGTGCGGCCTCTGGGAGGGGCTGGGAGAGGCCGGTTAAGGCCGTGCTGGTGGTGGAGGTGGTTAAGAGGCGGGGGTGGTGGGGATGGAATGGTTTCCTGGCTAGTTGGGATGTCAATTGAGGTGTGAGCCGGGGAATCTCGGTCAGTACGCGGTGACAGCGCCGCAAGAGGGTGCCTATGGTGGCCATGGTTTCTGCGGAGACTGCGGGGAGAGATGAGATGGGGTTGGTGTCTGTCGTCTGATATTCAGATGTCTGGTTCCACGAGAAAGATTTGAAATTTAAAGGTCTTGGCAAAGGCACATGCCTAGCCTATCCCTACCGATACGGTATTAGACTATGCGTCCCTGGATCCACTACCTCATCACTCGAACCTATCAAACAGTGGGACAAGGGTAACGGAGTCCCGCTAGTGTTTAAGACTATTATTATATCCCCCGACACAGCTGGAATTTTAGGCTCCTCGACATTGCTGTTCTAAACATTCCCTAAACCAACAAAGAAATACAACCACATATCTTGCAAGTCCAGAAAAATATACTGTATAGGAGTTATCGTACAGTATATACAAAGAAACCCTCATCCACAATCATATAATCTATCAACATCAGCATTAATTACGCTGACCATCTTAAGCCGTACCCCAAACACCATCTACTTCCACTCGAACTATCAAGAAAACAGAAAAAATGAGCCCAGAATGCGGTGCTGTATTACAAGAAAAAAGACAAAGATCAAATACCGAAAATTAGGTCTTAGCTTCAGAAAAGATATACGGAAAGATGACGACGCAAGCCTTGTAAAAGACTCCAAAGGAACTGAAGAATGCGACCGGCCAGTTGGCAGGTGAGAGTGACGCAAACAGGATGTAGATGGAATAGAAGGCAACGGCGAAGAAGTGGAAAAATAGCACCATTGGCTGGCGGATGATACTATGACACAGTCAGGAAGTGCTAAGGAAGCAAAGTAAACGAAGACCTACCCAGCCAATAGACCAACAGGCCCATCAATACATTGCCCTCCCCGCTGAAAGTACCTAAAGCAACCCTTTTGCAATGTCCGTAGTTTGTTGTCTATGACAAACGCCATCAGTAACCATACCAACTAGAACACTGCGGCAGGATTACCATTAGCGGCAAATAAAGCGTACAATGCTTGCGCCAAGATATTGATAACAGAAGTCAACGATTTCCTCTCCCAGTGAAATTTTGATAATTGCGCGAGGACCAAGTCGGTGTCAGCGAGATCCGGTATAATCTGCGGGCTCAGAAGGTCGCTGATTAAGACCACATCATTAAACGCAACAGTCATTCCCCCACCAGTTAGCGGATGTCTCATGTTCATTGCGTCACCAAGCAACATCATTCCAGGGATGGTATTAGTAGAAGGCGGAAGGAACGAATTAGGCATAGAAGGAAATCGGTTTGCCTTGAGAGCCTCTTTAAACGAAGGTTGAATACATTCCGGCAGGTCGGGCAATACAACGTTCATAAGGTGTCCCCTAATTCCACCAGAAGAAGTCGAAGGGGCTTGCGGCATATCTATCAGAGCACGAGTATCATGGGTGCCAATTTGATAGAGGAGGACTGGGGGATTGTTTCCTAAGACAACATGGCCATATCCGGGGAAAGGCAGTTTCGCATCTTTCAATTCGAGGCCAAAGAAGTGAGATCGGACCTGAGGCTTCTTGTCGATACACCTTTTCCGGAAATTTGACGCATATCCGTCGGCAGAAACAGTGAGTGAAGCAAAATACTAGCCAAGGTTAGCTTCCTACCATTCAAGATTAAAGCCACCCAATCAAGGACCCTACATAGTCCAACTCATCGGAACCCTTTTTCTTGCAAATCACCCCCAGTACCTGACCCGAGCTTCCGTCCTTGATGATCTCCCGAGCAGTTGTCTCTACAATCGTGACACTACCGATTACGCCACAGATTAGCACAGAGACTCTAAATCACCCATGAGTAGACCATACTTAGGTGCGTCCCTCGCCGCCCCTCGTAACTTCATGATGAACTTCCCATGATGAAACGACCGACCTTCCGGTGCCTTCCCATCTGGGCCTCGGGGGTAAGGTATAGCAACCCCCTCCCCATGATAAAAGACATGATACCCATAAGCTGGAATTGCATCGATACCCTCCAAGCAATCTAAGTCCAGAAGGAAACCAAGGGAAACCAATCAATCAGCATCAACGCAGCGCCAGAGTGGTAACAAAAAATAACAAAATTCCCACGCACCCCTTAAGCCCAGCGTCTCAAGTGCCTGAACACCACCAGGCTGCAAGAGCTCTCCAACGATCCTGTCAGGTTCCGAAAGGTCCCTCTCAAGCAATAACACCCTCCTTCCCTGTCTCCCAAGCGTGAATGCAAGAGAGCAACCGATGATTCCAGCCCCAACAATTGCAACGTCATAGCTGTTGTCCCCCTTCTCCGGTTTCGTAACTGCGTCTGTCATGTTGAAATGGCCAAAGTGACCAAAAGTGTCGTATCAGAAAAGGCAGCGAGTAAGAAAAACGAAAGGCCGTACGAGTGTTCTAGAGATATATCCTTGGTGGACGTTCACGAGGTTAAAAAAGGGGAAAGGGTAGACGCGTAGGTTTTGTAGCCGTCGTAAGTTCTTGTCCAGTCCAGGGGTGGGATCATCACGCCAGCCCCAATAGAATTCACGTGAATGGAACCAAAGAAACGGTCGAGTCCTCGGAAGATCGAACCCAAGACACCGGACCACAAGGGACGATTTTTTAGGGACCCTTTCCCCAACGCCGTACAGGTTCATCGATGGGACAACTGAGTTATATAGGTCTAATTTATGTTGAGCTTTATTCCTTCATCACTTTGATTGCTCTGGCCGCATGCTTACTACTTGGCTCTCTACAAGTAAACAAGGGTTGGTATTTACCTCACGTGACTAGAATTGTATGCTTCTTCCCACTTCTTCGGTTCATGAATCCTCACCCTTCTATGCAAGTACCGGTACCAGCGCAAGCGATTGATGGTTCGCCAGAAGTAGCCTGTGCCCTAAATTTGATTAATGTCGTACTCAAAAGCTCACTCGCCAGTTTAGAACATCAGACGGATTGCGATACAAGCCAGTTCTACTCCTACAATAGGTGGCCCCTATTCCCAGCCACGTATAATTGCAGAAACCCACCATATCATACAATTCTCCGCACTCCCATGCCTTGACCGGTATACTGTACAAAACAGCAGCAGCCTATGGTATAGGGCCCCCATATCTGACCTAAAGTGCACAGGCGATGGCGACTTTTGAGCAAGAAAAGGTTCGAGGGTGAAACTTGCATTTATTGCCAGCTAAGCTTGTCTTCCACATCCCCCAAGCAAACACCTCCCCCATTAATACGACACCATCAAACGTGTTCCTGTTCCACCTTCTCCAAGGGGAATAATAAAACAAAGCCCAGGCTCTGTGCGAGAGGTATCCAAGAAAATAAATAATCAAGGTAACGACAGTAAACAAAACATAAATCCCTTTAGATAGAAAAAGAGATGGTAAGGGTATAAGCAATCGGAACAAGAACCGCCATGCTTTTCGCAAAATATACTCTCCAGAAACAAGAAAAAATGCAAAGCAAGGATTGACCCCGGACCACCATTTCTCAAGAACCCCACGTAAGACACCAAAAAACAAAAAAAACAAAAAAAAACATTACTTTAACAATACAGAGGGCTAACAGAGGAAGAGAGGGGAAAGGAAAAAACTATACAACAAGGTCGTGTACTCAGCATCTATGTAGACCTCAAGTATTGGAACTCAAGGCCGGGCGGCGGCGGCGGCGATTTTCGGATATAATACCAGTGTTATTATTAGGCAGCAAATCAGGTTGCGCATTGTGGTCAGGACCTAAGAAGTCCCAAATCCCATCTATTTCCTTTTTCCATGTGATTGACAATTCCGCTCCTATCCGTGCAATAGCAAGCAGGTGGAAAATCTCAAGGATAAAGTTCCGAAGAAGAAAAAATCTAAACTCGTTCTCACTAGCGTTTGATACGTGGTGCCGGTGGGCCTGGGATCGTAGGAAGAAAAAAATGTTGAAAAGGATTAAGAATTGGAAGCCAAGAGGATATTCACAATGCCTCCACCATATCCACCTCATCCACTACATTACACATACTTCACCGCCGCCTCCATCCACCCTTATCGTTGCCGCGAAGCTGTGTAAATGTTAGCTTGCCCACGCCAGACTGATTTGCAAGAATAGCTAGGGAAGAGCTCACAAGGATAGTCAGGACCATCAACTCTTATCGAAGGGTTATGTCCCTGATATGATCGCTGAGAGGCGGATGGTGAGTCTGAACGATTACCATAGTTAGTTGATTTTCCTTCATTCGATGTAGTGCTGTAGCTCGAAATTGATGGAGACAATGGAGGTGTTCTATCACTTTCATCCACCAGGGAAGCCGAGGCTGATGGGGCAATCATGCCCCGGGAAGATCCCGTTACGACTCTTGTGGGAGCTTTGGCTTGCATTCTAGGGGAAACCGTACCATCCTGTCCAAACTGCATCCCGAGTCCACCTGAGGGAATTGCGACCCCCGACACCGGTCTCAATGTAGGCGAGGGGTGTGCTGAGTATATTGATGGGGCCTTGGTTGAGTCGGGAGATCGAGGCATTCGAGGGGATTCCGGAACAATCAAGTTCATGTCGACGGCTACATCTCCGGCCTTCGGGCTAGTTCGCCCATTTGAAAGGGTTACACCCCTAGGATTTCCAACTTCAATTGTCAAGGTCGAATTTACTTCTGATCTTGAGGAACCAGCGAGAGAACCCGCTGACTTGTGGTGCCCGAAAGGGATATTGGCGGCCGAGGGCACCAAAGTACTGGTAGATCTGTTGGCCCCAGTATTTGGTGTTGAAGGTCTCGATTGTGCAACCCCTCCAGTGAACCCTCTTTCCAATGCCCTGATTCCAAATAGATCCCCTTCATCTTCTTCCCTCTGGTTAAGAGCAATATGTTCTGTCTTCCCCTCCTCGCTGGCGGCCTTAGCTTTGGCTTCCTATTGCAAATGTTAGTTAACGATTCACGGTTGACCTTACATCGAGCCGCATTTACCTTGTTGAACTTTCTGGCTCTGTGCAACGGTCAGCTATTAATTCCACTAATCATCAATCGGAAGGATGGATCGACTCACTGATATCGGATGTGAAGTAACTTTAAGAATCCAGCAACAAATACTAGGACCACCAAAGAACCCAAGATGATGCTAAAGGAAAATCAAGTTAGGACTAAAATAAAATGAATTATTTGAAAACAGGTAGGAGAAGGATGATCAGATAACTTACCCATACTTCGCACCAAGTTCCAAATCACCAAACCAACCCATTGCGAGATAATAGTATTAACTCCTCAAGATAAATAAAAAGAAACCGGTAGAGAAAAAAAGGGTGAGGTGTGTAAAGTGTCAAGCAATGTTACTTTATAGAGCAGAGGCAAGAGGGATCAACTTTCAACGAGTGTGTTTGATACGACGGCAAAATAGCAAAAATGAAAAAAAAAGTAAGAAATAGAAGAAATAGAATGGCAGAGAGAGAGATGGTATTGTGAGTTGTTCAAGAATAAGAATGTTCGAGGCACAGAAAGACTTTTGTAACAGTGAAGGCGACTATTTTAGTTGGCTCGAGGTTTGTCTAGGCATGCAAGTACCCAGGCGCCTTGGAAGTATTTCTCAAAAAGAACGACGCAATTCGAAACGAATGTAGGTGATCGTATCAATAGGGCTCAAGATAGTGAATGGCAGCGGGAAAATACCCGAAAAAGAATGTGTCGATTGCCACTGCTATTGGCGCATGTCTTGCATCCAGCGGAATACGGCGGATAGACAATCGGTTCAACCGGCGAGGGTTTGGGAGGTTTGGGAGAAGAAGAAGTAGGAAAGCAAGAAACTTGAACACCCGTGGAAGAGGGAGGGAGGGGGGGGGCCAAGTCAAGTAGATCTCTGGAGGACGAATCCCAGGGATAAAGATGGGTTTTTTTTAGATTTTTTTTTTAGCGCAAGGTATGGTTCACTTCCCCTATGTTGGAGGAGGGGAAGGAAAAGGCTACCCATACGAAACGCGCGAGCCGGTATTGGACAAAACATGGAAATGGGAAGGAAGCACCTCCCTTCTCTGTATCATGCTGGATCAAAGCTTTCAGGTCCACTCGGTTATCACACTAAAATACGGTTGACCGCTAGGATGAAAGTGCAAGTACTCGAGTACTCGAGTACATACGGTACAAAGAGGTTATATGTCTTAGTTACCCCAAGAGATTTATGGGGGTCTTTCTGTGACACTCGAAGCTAATTTCTTTGTTCATCCGAGTCGAAAGGTAATTCGCTGGGCACTTCATGCTTTAGATAAGTCACCAGCAAGTAATAGTTGCAACTGTCATTTTTGGATTCTGTTTGATTTGGACTCCTGGCCAAACATGGATGAATGGCTCTCAATGGTCAAGAGCAAAATGATGGGTGTCTAGACCCCTCCATCCATTCATTCTGCACGCTCTGCATACAGAGTTACAGTTACCCTGGCTCTTTCCCGACGCCTCCCATCCGATCCTTTCTCCTTTGCTAGCTTCTCCAGTACCTATTATACGAGTACAACAAAACAGGAAAATTAATACCGGTGGTACTAAATTATATCATATAGATTCCTAGAGGCTGACAACTCTCCTGTTCTTGCCCCCCCCGAGGGGGATTACTACGGTACTCAGAAGGGTACAAGTAGCAATGTGAGGTGGTCTTCTGTGCCCATGCCCCGGCACCGGTACTCTTCGGCATTCAACAGTGCTGTGTCCTCGCCGCCGCTTTCAGCCTAGCTACAGCGATCTGAACACGCGGACCCTTGCTCGCAGCCGCCAGATGGGGCCTCTGCTGTCGAATCAGGGTCTACTGCAGGGGCAGAAGCGCCCCTATTGGACAAAAAAGAGAAACCAATCTGGCGAAACCGGGGGGAAAAAATGAGCCGCAGGCACCGTATTCGGCATCAGAGAGTAATAGATCTCGCCCAGGCCAGTCACAGGCACCAGAGTCTCCCCATGTTTGCCACGATTCACCACCATCTGCTCATGATTTTGTGGCTTTCTGAGAAGCACAGGAAATACCATCCAGCTCACTTTGGCCCAACGGCCTTTCGAGGTACTCAAAGACGTCACTTAATGCATCTTTCCGCGAACTAGCCATTCTGCGGGTAAGACGGTACTGTATTCTACAAGCACTTGTACTTGCCCACTCCAAAAGTACCAGTACAGTATCATACAGTACCCGGACTCTCCAAGAGAGGCTGGACATTCGACTTGTACTCGAGTACCGTACTGGTACTGTACTGTACCTGTACCGAGGGCAACCAGCCCAGCTAGGCCCGAATTCAGCCCTTTTTTTTTTTTTGACTCAGCCGTGCGCGCCTACCTCCCGGTTGCGAAGACTGCGAGGTTTGCGAGGGGCGAACATGCCCCTCATTGTTGGCCCGGTAATTATTGGCGAAAATTTGGCGATGCCCACGCAAGCCCCAGCGGCCCAGAGGGGTACCGGTATCACAGAAAGGGGGACATACAGTAGACTTTATTACCGTATTCCAACTAGGCTAGATATGGGTAATAATCGTACAAATAAATATTAGGCTTCCTCTCTCAATCCCGTATCGTGCTTGGGCGAGTTCTGAAAGGACGTTGGACTGCGCCTGCGCTGGGTGGCCGCTTAGGTGAGAGAATCCCCAAGGCTGTGGCCTGCTCGAAACAGAAGGTACCCCTATTCCTCGCGAAGTGCCCAGCACGACCAAATGGCCACCACAACACCAACAACCTGGGTGTTCTGTATTTAGCACGCTAGCTCTGCTCAGAATACGATGTTACAGATGCGAACTGTTGGCCTGCTCGGGAACCGCTGGCAACTTTTGGTCTTGCATGCTGAAGAAAAAAAATTCACACCTTACTGTTACGGGTGTCATCCACTCTCGGCATTGATCCTAATATGGTTATGGAAAGGCCTGAAACAAAAGTACTTAATAGAGATGCACAGAAAAGCACTCGCCTGCCCCCAGTGAAGCTCCAAATGCCCATTACCCTCCCTTGCGATCCTTGTCTATCCGCCGCCCCGTACCCTCATAGAGAGCAAGTATTCCACGCCAGGAAAACATTATTCTTACTCGGGTTTTGTCTCTAACTGCTAAGATCAGAGGCCAGGCAGGGAAAGCGGATGTTAGATTGGGCAGGTGCCAGTATGCTTAATACTGTCGCATGGCCTACCGTCGATACTAACTTAGATCCTGCTCTAAGACACATCCGCCATTAAAAACACGTTTTCCCAATACTCCAAACGGTTGCTGAACGGTGAGAGAAAGATCGAGAAAATTGCAGGGGTCTTTTGGAAGGAAAACAGACTTAAGAGAGGCGCAGTACTGTACTTGCATTTGCAAAGATCTAGCGGCCTTTTCCCACTAAGAGGTATGATGGTCTTTTCTATTTTATTTTTGTTAGAGCTCGCTGCCCGTGGGTATACTAAGAACGATGAAAACTGGGGACTCGTGGTGGGTAAATTGTTCCAGCCGCCGAACAGTTGAAATGCTCGCAGCTTGTTTACTGGAGGCCTAACATGCTAGTACTGCACAGTACCGGCACAGCACAAGTACTCGTACAAGTACTGTACCAGCACAATGCTCGAGTACAAATGCCGGTATAAAGATTCCTGATCGGACTCCCTGTCAAAATATTTTAACTCCCAAGGTATCATAATTATAACATGCACTTCGGTGACTAGGCTGGAATTGTAGAAACAAGAGCTGTTACCCTTGGAACCATTTATTTTTTTGTTTTTGTCTTTTATTTTATTCATCGTTCTCCACGTCATTCCTACATTCCTTTGTTCCAATGCTATGAGGCAGATGTCTTGCTCATATCGCCGGGTTGAGGTCGTACTGTACCTTTTTCAGTCACTACCAAAAAAAAAGATGGGGCTTTAATCCGAAGATATTGGCACTTCGGCACCTGCCAATGCATCTGCTGCGGCGTGGTCGGATTATATACCCGTTCTCAACACTCGAGTGCCTTAAAGAATCGCAGTGCGCACAGGTCCGAGCTTGTATCAATGGTGCATAACTTATGTGACAGCATATCATTGAACATACGCCCCTGTAGTCAATGGTGTATACTGTACCGGTAGACTACTCGAGTACTACCGGTAGTACAAGTGCCGGTACCGGTGTTCTAAACCCTTCCGGCTCCCGACTCAAAAAACCCTCGGAAGGTCGAGCATTACACCCCAGACCAGAACAAAATGAATTGCGAACGCAAACAAAGGGTACTTGTAAAGTTAATCCCCGATTGCATTACACATAATGAACCTCGCTTAAAAAAGCAAAACATTTGCTTTACCTCGGTTGAGTCCGTTCTGGTTCCGAAAGCGACCCAACAAACCAGCCCTCAGCTCCGGCGTCCTTGCTTTTTTTCTTTCCTTCTTTTTTACTAGACTGTTCTCTCATTGGCGCAGGGAGATGAAATACAGTAGCCCCATTGTCTTAAGATTTCAAGCCACGTTTCTCCTTTCGTCTGCTCAATTCTAGAGTCCACCAGTAGGCTCAAAAGTCCTAGCTCAAGACACTGCACTGTATCTCCCTCCCCGCCCATTTGCGATCGTGCCCCATTGCACTTGCACTTCGATGATTCAACGACATGAGATGCTTTTGGGCGGCTGCAGAATTCGAGGGGCTAACTTATTCCCTTTCTTTCCTTAAGGAACAAGTACCGGTATTGCAACTCTGCCAGGAGTTTATAATACTTGTAATGAGCTAACTTACGTGAACCAGTGGTATCCACCTTCGCTTTGGGTGCTGAATGTTAGGATCCACACACACACATTAAAATTGAAAAGCAAAAGAAACTAGTGGGATTTCCCTTGAGCTTCAAGCCTCACGCAGAATGATAAATTTGGCAAAAGAAGGAAAAGAAAAATTACCATGAGCGAGGGCGAAAACCTACGATAGAAGGAAAGCACTGTACCACACATAGTGGGGGGTGGGCGTAGCATCGGTAATTTCGACCTGTCACTTGTGATGCCGACTCTGTCGAGATATCCCGCTTGCCTCTAGGAGGTTAGGAATCAGACATTTTGACTTCGGCTTGTTGATGATGCCCTTTCTGTGCGCTGTGTTTCTTTTTCCTGCCTCCCCTTTTCCCCACCTCTGGTCTTTTCGGCGAGGCCCTATGCCGAGCCAAACAGGCACAATGCAGGTACCATTTCATCTCATAATGAGGAGGAGAGAGCGGACGGCATTGGCAAAATTTGAATGCTCGGATTGGGGATTACGCTAGGACTCGACAAGTGTGCATGAGTGCTCGGGCGCATATGTTGATGGCGGTTTGCTATCCAGAGATCTACAAGTACACTCCGATGGTTTCTTGCTTTGGGTCATTGGGGGTGGAGAAGTGGGGCGGACACGACATCGGTACGGCATTCGGTACCAGTACAGTACGAGCACTAGTACTCCTCAATTTGTATCACTGTCGTACGACAGTTTTCTTTCATTCTCCTTCTCCTTCTATTCCTTTGTTTCTTTCTCTCTTGGGGAGAGCTGCTGGACTGAGGAACTTGCAAGCTATGAAATGGTACGCGCCACCTACAGTACATTGCCTCCTTTTCCTTCTCCCTCTTCCATTCCGAGTTCCCACCGCAATCCCCAGCGAGTAAAACAAGCACAAAAACCACCTACCATATGCTCGGCAATTGTATTGGCTTATCCCCGGAGCACTTGCCGTACAGCACGCGAGAGTGCCGTAAACATGGGGTACGGAAAAACCAGTACAAGGGCCTCGGGACCTTGAGTGGGGCGGGCGGAGCGGGGGGTGAGCAGTGGCGGAGAGATGTGCTGACTTGTGGCACCACGATATTCATAAAGCCCCCCCCCCCGTCTTGCTCTTGCTGTTGTCCAGCTGCGCGTGCGGTCGTGCCATACCGGGCCAAACGAGTAAAACCGTGTCGCACGAACAAGTGCATCCACACTCGTCCCCAAAACGGGGTGGAATGCCGCTGAACCACACAGACACAAACGCGCGGTAAGCTTGCCTAGCTACTGTGCCGTGGTCTCAACCCTCTTCTAAATATCCAATACCGTACTAAACAACCTCACTAGATACCGTAGGCGAAATTCCTAGTTCCCGATCGCATATAATAGTGTAAATATTTCAAGATATTCTTTCTAGTATGGACTAGGCAACTGGTTGCGACAGACTGACAATGTGTCAGCTCACGTCATCACCCGTCACTCGCCGGCTCTTCACAAGTTTACCCGGCAAGGGGGGGGTTCTGCCTACGGTACATGGATGGTAAATTAGCATCAAGACCGTACCGCTGGCGGGAGCTTCAGCCCTACAATGCCATCTGGTGTTGAACGTATCCATACATCATAGCTGGAGTGAGCCCCCTCCACGGAAAAAATTATTCAATGAGATGCCTGCGACGCTGCGGTCACAGTAAGCGAAATGAAGTGTGGGACGAAAAAGGATAGACAATCTCTCAGGCTCGGATCAGCCCTGCCTCCCGAGCCGGAGAAATGGAAAAAGGAGGAGGTTCCTTCGGGAGGGGTAGATCCTAAGTTATCCTGCGGTTGTAAAATTAAAATAATATGATAATAAAATAAAAAGGTGTCATTGGTTTAAAGTGGATAAGGGTAAATTCATCTTCCCCTTTGTGATAATAATATTACCACATATGTATTTCTGATGATGTCCAGAGAGTTAGAACTAATTTCTATGCGATGACCGCGAAACGGGAATATTTATAAAAATTATGGAAGAAAGAAGTATCATGATTTAAATATCATAATCCCGTTGAGTTCAGAGTACTAGTACAGGGAGAGAACGCGCGGGGTAGATTCAAGCTGCTCCCTAAGCCAGAGGGATCCGAAAATGTCACAAAGGCTTTCAGAAGTGAACAGAATGACGGCTGTAGAGCCTTCAGGCCTCTGGGACCCCCTGCTTTGGCCTTGTTGCTGGCTCTGGTCTGCCCACCTCGCTCTCCCTCCCTTCAATCCCAGTTGAACCCAACTAGTGAGAATTATTCAGGTCATAGTAGGGGAGATTTTCACATACCGTTTATTATATGCGGATGAGTATGTCTGGGGGGCCAATAGGGTGTAAGCAAGCCTAGAAACGGAGCCGTTTGAAACATCGCCTTGAGAAAATAAGGGCTGATATCAGTGTTATTGGAGTTAATGCCCTCTGTGCTAATTAAGCATTTCTGCGTCGACAGCCGCTAACAATCATCCATGTTCCATTATTGTACTAGTAGGCCATGGGCATATTGCACTATCTTCACCGTGCCCACGTTCTTCCACTGCGGTGATGGAGTACAGTACCTCGTGAGCTGTAATACTTGCAGAGATGCATTTTTACCGAGTGACACACCATGACTAAAATAGGACGCCTACCTTCCTTTAGATCACGTGCTTTCAGCCTCCACTTGGCAACCTACCAAGTCCAACAGAGAAAAAAATCACCACTGAAAGAAAATATCTCCCATTATCATTCACGGACACATTCTCTAAAACTTCAATGTCCCTCCACCTCTACAAACCGTTAGGCGACAACGACCCCGCTATCCGCCTGGACGCTGCGAGGACACTAACCTTGGAGCTCCTGCAATTGCTCTCGAGCAAGCATTCGGAAAAGTCCAAATCTTCCCTGGATTATGCCCTTGGCCGGTTAACGAAGGGTTTAGCTAGCGGGCGGGAGTCCGCGAGGCCAGGGTTTGCAGTTGTCCTTACGGAGGTTGGTGGTATACCTCCTTTATCATTTTATTTTTTTTGGAATTGTGCAATTGGGGAGATTTTGGCTTTACTGATGCGGGGAGGTGTTTATGGGAGGTATTTAGTTTCTAGGACATATTTTAGAGCCCGGGAATGCCGAAAAATGGGGATTTGAATTGGCGGGAGTTATTGGGCTTGTTGTTGCCAACACCCAACCGCCGGGGCACACTACGGGGCCAGAGGAGAGGGATTATCATCTCGGAAGATTGTTTGGATTGAAGGCTCTTGTGCAGTCTGAGGTCCTCTTCCGTGCGGTGGGGGGTGAGGGGTATGCGGAGGTGCTGAAGTTCTTATTCGAGTTGTCCGTGCGGAAGCCATGGCTGAGGGAGTCTTGTGCATCGATTGTGTGCTCGGCGGTATCTGGCTGGTCGGATGAGACGAAGCGGTGGGCTGCAAAAGTTACCTATGATGCGTTGGCGGGGTCCGGGCTGGCAAAGACTAGTGACGGGACGGCAGTATGGTTAACTCTCCAGGCGTACTGCCCAAGGGCCCTCCCACCGAAGGGCTCCTGGGCGAAGGAGTGCCCGCTGGCGAAACCGAATTTAGCAACGTTGGCGAAGGTTCTGAAGGAGGTTGGGTCCAAGGATGAAGAGGGGGAAAATCTACAACAGAAGGGCTCTTGGAGCCCTAAACATAATTTCGTCTGGGATTTGGTGCTTGAGGCGTATCTTGGAGAGAGCGGAGAGTGGGTAGACTTTCGGGGGCGGGAGACCTCCGCATTACCCACATGGGAGGAGTTTTGGAGAGTTGCAATAGACGGTAAGTTTTTTTCACACGCTATCACTTGCTTGTTTAGTACTCGACCACGCGGACAAAACCACTAGTGTCTGTCAGGTGAAAACCCTTCCGGGGACTATCCTATGACAACAGTGGCATGTGGGGGTTACTGACGTAGTGGGAAATTGAGGCGGCTGCCAACTCCACCCCGAACCTTCCCTTGTGAAGGATTCGGGACTAATGATTGGCACACAAATAGCCATACCGACTAAAAAGGAGAAATCACTAACATGTTCTTCTTACTTAGAGAGTCTATTCTCTGCCTCATCTTCCAACGAGCGAAAGTTCTGGGGGTTCCTCATATTCCGGAAGGCACTCAATCGGATTTCCGCTTTCCCTGATAATGGACTATATCTTGGCCCGATGTTCTCCAAGAACTTTATGCGATGTTTGATAAATCAATTATCAGATCCAGAACGGTACTTGCATAAGGCTGCACATAAATGCATGAAGACACTGTTACAAAAGGCTGAATCAACGCCGTGGACGGTCCCTGTCATCTTTGCGCAGCTAGTCTCAAATAACGGCACACCCAACTTTGACTCGTTAACGAAGACGAAGTACGTTGATAAGATTATGATACTGGCAAACGAAGACGGGCTCGATGCGATTATTGGAGAGTTCAGGAAGATCTTACTGGATCCTCTTGAATCGAAAGGAAATAGCGAATCGGGGGAAGAGAGCCAACAGCGGAAGACAAAAGCAGCTGAGGTCAGGCGGCAGTGGGTTGCGGACCAGATACTCACCCTCATTCGTAATGGGAGATCCGTAAAAGCGGAGCCGTGGATTAAGAATGCTGTATCTCTGCTTGCAGGCTTCGGCTTCCTTGAGGTACCTGTTCGCGGGGCCGAAATAGGGGTACCAGTATCACCCACTAGCCAGGCAATGTTCAGATCTAGACTCATGTCCTGCTTATCCCATCTACTTAGCATCAAGGATGACATCTCCGGCGACGAGACATGGCCATACCGTGCCGTCAAGAAAGCCATCAATAGCAAAGACACACTAGCAATCGAACTCGACGACACCATTGAAATAGCAATAAAGAACGCCCAGTCAACCCTCAGGGAAATAAACAAAAAGGTAAAATCCCTCCCTATATGATACAATAACTTTCATAAATAATCACTAACAGTGACTCGCAGCGCACCTCCGCCCGAAAATCCGACAAGGGAAAGAGAGCCACCCAACTAGAGTCCTTCGAACTCCTATACTCCCTCGTCGTCTTACAAATCCTGAGCGGTGAAACGGACGCGCTGGAGGTCCTCGCCGAGCTAGGCCTTTGCTACGAAAGGGTTATCAAGAAGCGGAAACACGCGACGGGGGATGAAGTCGATGTTAGTGAAGTTTTGGTAGAGATCTTGCTGAGCTTCTTATCGAAGCCGAGTGTTCTATTGCGTAAATTGGCACAGCAGGTGTTCACAGCGTTTGTGGGTAGTGTTACCGATGCTGGCTTGGAGCTTTTAACGAATGTGCTCGAGACGGAAGAGAGTCTGGGTGGGCAGCAAGAGCTTTTCGATAAAGACGACGAAGACGAAGACGAAGATAGCGGTGGAGCCATGGATGATGGAGCCGACGACATCGAGGAAGTAAATGTCTCCGCCAGAGATGAAGGCGAAGACTCGGACGAACTAGACTCAGACGTAGAAATAATCTCACCCTCCTCCGCCTCCCAAGCGGACGAAGACGCTGCTGACGCCGGCGGCGACGAAGCTGCGAAGCTTGAGGCCGCCCTAACCTACGCACTAACCCCGCATGCACCAAAAGCCGACTCAGACTCAGACATGTCCGACGGCGCAATGCTAACCCTAGACGAAACACTCTCTAAGATATTCCGCCAACGCACCAAACCCCCCTCAGTCTCCAAAAAGCGATCTGAAAAGGCTGCCAAACAAAACATTACGAATTTCAAAGTCAGGGTGTTGGATTTACTCGAGATTTTTGCTAAGGCTGATAAAAAGCAGAAGGGGGAAGTAAGGCACGATCCGGGGGTGCTATTGTTACCGCTGCTGGCCTGTGTTAGAAAGACTGGTGATCGAGCGGTTGCCGAGCGGTGTTTTGGGGTCTTGAAGATTTGTTTGAGAAATCCACTCCCATTTCACTCCTCCTCCTCCCCTCCCCCTGACAGTGAGGAAGAGAGGTTGTGGGCTTTGTTGAAAGATGTGCACGAGCTCTCAGAGTTAGACCCTGGGCCAACCGGGAGGGACAGGTACGCGAGGGCTTGCTCTACCGCTTCTTTGGTTTTGGGGAAGATGTTGATTGGTGGCGGGGGCGAGGAGATGGGAGAGGAAGTGTTTGAAGAGAGGGTTAGAAGGATTGTTGGGGCTTACGCAGATACTTTGGCCAAGTGGGTGGTCGAAGGCGGTGGTGCGGGGGTGCAGAGGTGTTTTTTTGTGGAGTTTGTGGATTGGGTTGCCGGGGCGAGGGGTGGGAAGAGTGAGGGGAAGGTTATTGGGAAGGAGAAGGGGAAGGGGAAGAGGAAGAGGAAGAAGGATGTATGATATGATTACTGTTTGGTCTTGGGGTTAGTGTAAAAGCTGCTGGGCTGGGGTAATGATTGTCTGGGGGGTGTCGAAAAAAAAATTATGTATTATAATAATATGGTATTTATCAGGGTACTTGGGTCACTCGAATCTACGAGTACAGATATCACATAAACTAATGATTAGCTACTAGAGAGGACCTCGCATAAAAGTATCGTAATATTTGAGAATAATGGTGGGAGAGGAGAAAGAGGAAGTTAATTCCCAGTCCACCTCAATGACCCGCCTGCTTCCCACTCATGAAAAACTTCTACAAATCCGTTAGCGCCCACCCAACTCAACGCATAGAAGAGGGGCTCATGCCTTCTGCTCCACACACTTCTCACTCTTACACATTGGACACCTTAGCGCCATCTGAATACTCGTCCGACTCCGGCTCTCCAAGTGCGTTTTTGCAATATCTGCCAGCGCCTCGATGAACAATGGGTCGCCATTGAGTGATTCGGCGCGTTTGATTCCTGGTTGATTGCTCTCGGCGATTATTTCCAGGTCTAATTCGTGGAGGGTTTCGATGTGGTCGGCTAGTATTGGGTGGTGTTAGTGATATTCCGCGGGAGGATGAGGTAAAGGGGGAACAGACAAGTGAAAGCAATTGGTATAAGGAGGAGATTCGCCTGGCCCTTTTTCACGTATTCTTCCACGGTGTTGCTTGTTTGTGCGCCGAGCCAGGGTGACGGTCCGACCTGGGATTGCCAGACGAGTCTATAGGGGTTCTTGAAATTTAGGCGTTGCATAACGGCGTATACTGTTGCTGCGACTTCGGCTGGGTATGGATCTCCTGTTACGATAATCAGCACCTCACTTCCCCCCATCTCACCGTAAGGGAGAACAAACCCCGATTAACAACAGACATCGGTAAACTATGCGCCGAAAACAACAACACAACCTTTCCCCTGTCCTCCTTCCCATAGGTCTTCAGACTCTCCTCGATATGCCTAGCGACCACCTCTACGAAACCTCTATGCGCCGGCCACCTATCAATAACACTCCATTCAATCTGCCCCTCTGCGTCAAACTTTCTACTTAGTCTCCAGAGCTCATTCAGACTGCTTCCGGTGGTGGAGCATGAGTATTGCGGGTACTGTGTGAACGCCACCGCGCGGCGGACACCATCAGCCTTCATTTGCAGGAGTGTATCTTCGGTTAAGGGGGCGGCGTAGCGAAAGGCGACATAGGGCTTGTGTGGGGCTGTTGAGGGGTGGAGTTTGTCGAGGAGCTTGCAGGTTTCGGAAGCTTGGAGTTCGGACCAGCGACGGATTGGAGAGCCACCGCCGATTACACTGTATTGTGCCTCGATCTTGGGGGTTCGGCGGCGGGCAATCAAGGGCCCGAGGTATTTTTGGAGGGGTCCGAGGGGGATAAGGTCGCCGTCGGCCTGTATGTAGTTGTTAGTATGATAGTGATGGCGGAAGGTGGAGAGGGAAAGAATACAAAAAGTCTTGACAGAAAATCATGAACTTCAGGAACAGTACTCGGACCGCCCATATTCAACAGGACAATTGCCGTCCCTTTCCCACCCCCCACTCCTCCCACCGAAGATTGGGCTGGCGGGGAAACGGTAGCTAGACTCCTGGCAGCAACAACCGGAGGCGGAAGACGTTGGCTAAAGAACGAACTTGGAAAGGTTGTAATCGTGGTTGCTCGGGAGAGCTGTTGGATGGGTATTCGGCCAACCATTGGGTCGCAGTAGCGATGTATTCAAAATTCTTCGAGCAAAAAGAACCCCCCAAAATCTGTCAGGAGGGTAGTAGGATAGGTGGTGAACTGGGAACGGCTATGAATGTGTCGAGGAGTTTGGGGGGATCTGGAAGCTTTGAAATGGATAACTTTTTCTTGGCGATTTCGGGCCGAGATCTGCGTCATTTGTGAGGGACCCCGGTTGGATTTCGCTGGGGTTGTTGCTTGGATTGTCTACTCACGGTCAGTGTCGGTGTGGCCAGTTGGGGGGTGTGGATTATGGATTTGTCTGGTGAGCTGTCTATTGTAGCCTTAGAGCTCTGTTTGAACAGTTTAAAGGAATTGAGATATGGAGAAATCTGTGAATTACCGGTATAGTATCAGCGTTTACAGTCGAAATGAATTATTCGCTGGGCTCGAGTAAACACTATCCCTCAAGTTTACCAGACACAGTCGTGTCGACTCTCATGCGAGACTAACCTTGATCAAACCAACAATCACCACCAATTGAAGTGAAACGATATCCCAAACCTCCTGCACTGTACCAATACAAGGCCAATTTTTCCTCTTTTACCATCATTATTAACCTCCACCCTTTTCATGAAATAAAAATTGACTCTTGATATCTTTGCCCTCGGGGAATTGATAGATCGCAGCTCTTCTGCAGCCACATCTCAAGTCTGTCCTGTGACAACGCCAAGACCACAGAGGAAAACTGCTGGTCTCCCCTCCACCTGCCTTAACTCAACCTCACAGGTCCAATTGTCAACCTTTCCTTCCTCACTCCGCCACCACCTTCCACCTCCCACCTTGTCCTCAAAATAAGAAATCAACTCAACCCACCACCTGTCAAGATGCCACCCGACCGCTCCGCAACCGGGAAGATAGTGTTCGTTGGCAACATTCCCTATGGTATTTTTCCTCTTTCTTCCCTCCACCTCCATCTCCACCTCATCCGTCCATCTAGAAACTGACGAGAAACCAGGCCTGACAGAAGAACAAATCACGGAAATATTCTCCTCAGTCGGCCGTGTCCTCTCATTCCGCTTAGTCTACGACCGCGAGACTGGTCGCCCCAAAGGCTTTGGTTTCGCCGAATACAGCGACCAAGAGACTGCTGCAAGCGCAGTCCGTAACCTAGACAATCATGAGATCCTGGGACGGAAGCTGCGCGTGGACTTCTCGCACGAGGGGAGCGCAACGGAGGGGATGGGAATGGACGACATAATGAGTAGTGTCGGGGGCGTCGCGGGGCCAATCACCTCAACACCCATCAACGCTCCTAACACTACCACCTCTACCTCTACCGCCTCCACCTCCGGCATCGGAGCGCAAGGAAGCGGCTCCGGAGTGCTCCCCGCCCTGCCCCCGGGAGCAGACCTCCCGGCAGGCCTCAACGCGCCAGACGCAATCTCCAGAACCCTGTCGGCACTCCAGCCCCCTCAACTCCTGGATATCCTGGGCCAGATGAAAGCCCTCGTGACAACTGACCCCATAAAAGCGACCGAACTCCTCCGCCAGGCGCCGCAACTCTCATACGCAATTTTTCAAGCCCTGCTATTAATGAACCTGGTAGACACCAGCGTGCTAACACAAGTAATCGAAAATGCAGCCGCACCCTCTCAACCTCTCCCCGCCTCTACCCCCATCACATCCTCTGCCGTCGCTGGTATCGTCCCACCGCCACCTCCACCACAGCAACAGCAACAAGCGGCCGCAGCAGCGTACGCATCACAGTACGTCCCACCACCGGCCGTACCCGCGGCACCTACCCCACCCCAGCAGCAATCAGCATACACCCCCGCGCCCGCGCAAGCCGCCATCGTCGCGGACCCCCAACGGGCAGCGCTGATACAGCAGGTGTTAAACTTGACACCCGAGCAGATAGGGGCGTTGCCAGCAGATCAGCAGAGCCAGATCATGCTATTAAAGCATCAATTGGCGGCCGGTGGTGGGTTTTAAGCTAGTAGTAAGAAACCTACCTAATCCATATATACATATGACTGGTGAACTCAACTTGGTTTCTTCCGACTCTTTCATGTTATTATCATACGTGTGAGCTTGATTTTATACTAGTTAGTTTTTTCTTCTTCTCTTCTTTCTCCTTGTGTTATGTGTTTGTCCCGCGAACCGAGTTGTGGGAGCTAATGTACTGAGAGATGGAAGTTTCCTACTTTACTTTTCTACCTTTTGACTGCTATTTTATCTCTCTCTCTCTCCTCTTTTTCGCTTCCTTTCCCCCTTCTCTCATCTGCCCTTTCTCTTTGGTCAGGCATGTAGAGTGCCTTGTTTCACCTCGATCGTCACACTTTGTTGTTGAGCGGAATATATATATACATATATTAAAAGAAAAAAGAGGGGGGTGCATCAAAAGTGAGTAACTTACGTCAGCATGTACTGTACCCGTATTTCTAGTAGAGGACGCTCGAGGGCGGGGAGAGAAGAGAGTATCCATCAATCTACCAAAACTTGCACACACACGCGCGCGCGCGCTCTTTACTGTTACTTTGCTCAATTGATAAACGATACTCGTCGATCTTTTTATTACACTGTTGCGAGCCATGCTACTCTCACACTGTTGGAAGACGGCACTGTCATAAACTTTATCCTATCCTGTCAGGGTCTAACGACACGTGATACCAGCATCTTCCAACGCTCCATGGGCAAACACCAAACGCCAGGCCGGATACCTTGAATCCAGGCTTTCCATTGCCGCTAATAGTCACGATTCTGATAAAGGCCTAACCTGCGCTTTCGGATTCCTCCAGCTTTCAACCCGTCCCCGGACCAGTCGATCTGATGGGCCCGACTGAGTTGCCTGATGGTCGGTTGATGTCAGTATAATTAGGAAACACTTGGCTTGAGTGTGCTTACCGCTCCAGCCAAGCGATCCCCGAGGGCAGACATGGATACTCTTGTATTCATCTCTGCGTTCCCGTAGGAATCATCAAAAGGATCAGGAGGCCCCTGGCCCTTCGCCAAGGCCCCGCCACCACTACCACTGCTATCTTTAGTAGTAGGCGGATGGCTCTGAGACTCTGGCTCTGGCGTCGCTTGTCTAATGAAATCTTGTTGTGTCGGTGTTTCCTCACCACTGCCTCCTTGGTCCCTCTCCGGGGTGGCCGACTCGTCACCGGATGTCACTCGGGATTCTCGCTCCTGGCTGCGTTTTATGACTGCCATGGAAGCTTCTGCCAAGCCCCCTCCAGATGCAAGAACACTCTCAAAGCAGTTAATTTGCTCCATGGTTTCTTTTATCCCTCCCCTGCCCTTGCCCTCCAATTCTCGGTCTACCGGATACCATTTTTCCTTTGCTCCGTACCTTCCAAGGGAAAAGTAGCTATCCAGAGTCCTCCCACCTGGGGCACATATCTCGGGAAAGTCCTCTTCGTTGGTCTCGAAAGCAGTCATAATCCTTCTCAGAATGGCCCATTGGTGCCGGCGCTTCCTAGCTTCCAATTCCGGGCTCCAGCATATTACCTCGAGGTCATGGACACCGCCCGGCAGACCTGACGTGGGATTGGTTGCCCCATCCGAGGCCTCGGATTTTCCGTCCTCGCTTGCCTTCTTTGAGCGTGCCCAATCTCTTAAACGGCTGACAGCTTCGAAAAAGTTCCAATGTCTCTCACTCCATTCCCACATTTGCTGAAATTCAAGGGCATTGCCAAACTCTTCTCTCTTCTGCTCGAGCCTCCTGTAGAAGTCTGTCACGGCCAATGATATACTGATCCCGGGATAGTGTCTAAAGTAATTCCTGACACTCGGAAATGGGGAGCCCTGTCCATTCTCAGAGAATCTAGCAACCGCAGCGTAAGGGTCTACACGGACACGCCCCCCAGAGCTTTGCATCAGGCCAGCTGCTCCATTCTCCAACATTCCTTCTTCCCTCATAGCGTCCGAAAACACGTAATGTCCCAGAAGCAAAGAGCTAGAGTCCTCTCCCCACTCTAACCGACGGGTGAAGTCTTCATGAAAGTCAGTAATCTCCCTTTCCTCAGCCGCCACACGGATAGCGGATTCAAGTCTATTCTCGACTTTGTGCCGGCGAGCCAGGTCTTCTAGGTCCTGGTAGAGGTGCCTCTTAAGGGACTTGTACCTCTTTTCGTGCGGGAGGCTGAAGAAGTGACCTCTTTCTTCGAGTGGAGCCAGTTTTGATAGGTCACCATCCGAGGTGCAGCGGAAGGATCTGAGGGGGACCCCTTTCCATACAAAGGGAGGGTTGAGAATTGCTCTTTCGACTGTTGCAGGATCAGGGGGTTGTGAAGATGGTGGTGGGGGGAAAGCAGGAGGATTGGCACGTAGGACAGTGGGATTGGCTTGGAACCAATTGCTGGAGGCCATTGAGATGACTTGTGGCTGTTAACGAGTGTGGGAAGTGAGTGACTTGAGATGGTCAGGATGGGAGGCAGAGGAGAGAAAAGGGGAAGGTCAGAGGGATATTCTATCAAACTTGGAGGGTTTGGAGGGACGCGTGTGAGAAGAGAACTAGATGAGTATAGGTGGAACTATGACGAAAGCATTCGTGCCTGTATTGCAGTAGAAATTTGCATATATGCCTATGGGGCTCGGTCAATTTGGACATCCAATCACTGGTCCTTGTGCTTGGATTTGAGCATTGGACAATATCCCCTGTTAGAGCCCTCATATTTCTATTGATCATATCTTCGAGACCTTTGATGGTGGAGCGTTCGGCTCAGTTGGTTTTTTATTTTATTTCTCTTTTTGTTTTTCACCGGGAACAAACTATGAATTGTGACAGGGCCACCTAACTATCACCATTGCCCAATGGAGTGAGAAGGACTCTTGGGGATAAGATGACTCCGGGTTGGGTTGAACCAAGCTCGAGAGGTTGTGGAGACGCTCAAACCCTTTTATTTTTAATTTTAATGAAAGCTATTAGATGGGAAAATGTTAGGGTAACAAATTCCCTAGCATCACAGAACAATGGTGTACGTAGATGGAGGGGTGTCACTCGTACATTTCGGGTCAAGTTTGGTGGTATCATACGATAACATACCGTATCGTATCAAATGCCAGCATACACTGGAGCCGCTTGTTTCCCACCGGTGCAAAGAGTTTTCACTCAAGCAAAATGTTCCGCCGCCTAGTTACTCCTCCACTATGACACAGGACAGCGGCTTCTATCTCGTAAACTTGAATTCGGCGATTCAATTATTTCACTCGCATCTAGTATGATACGGCGAGAAGGTAAAGGGGTAAGAGCCTCATCACGATACCGGTACCGGTACCACTACCAGCACTCGAGTACGGTATCGTACTCTGTAGTGCCGAGGCTTGTTAGAACCGGATTTGCAAGGAAGTTGCTTTCCTCCAGCCGGTCTTTACGACAACAACTCGTCATGGGGCGTTATTTCTACCAAAGTCATTTTACATGAGTACCATAAAAAATTTAGTCTACTTTTTTTTCTCTTCGAAATAAAGAGTCTCATGCTCGAGTACCGGTACCGGTACTGTAAATTTCACAGACAGGCAAAGTTAATCCTGTCTTTGGGTCATCCGAGTATGATACTGTGATTCATTGGTCAATGGTTGCTGAAAAGCCCCAGCCTGCGGTACTGTAGCTAGCCGCTGACAGATCTGGACTTGGCATATGTATTACCGGTATTTGTCTCAGCAAGGGATGAAGCTTTACTGCCGTATGATACTTGTAGTACGGTAGTTTGGTCGATTTAGCCCTGTTCCCAAAAGTACAGTTACACGCACCAGCCCCAGGAACAAGCCTTCACCTATGATACAATACAGCTTATGATAATAGTATGATAATGGCACCAGGAACTGCTCTTGAAGCTTGTCAAATAGTTCCCTAATACAGTACTGTAGACCGCTTGTTGAATCCTCACTTCTCCGCCCCCTAATCCTCATTCACCCGCACCCGAGAGTCTGTGATAGATACTCGAGTAGGTTATGGGGCGGATATCGTCTGCTTTCTTTCTTCAAGGCAGAGATGAAATGGTGCAAATTTAATCAACTTCAATTTCCATCACCGAAACCGGAAATGCGAATCCATGTAGCCAAGGACGGAAACAAAAAGAAAAAAACAAAAGCCTTGTCTTTGTCTCTCTCATTATGATAAAGTTACCTCTTTTTTTCGTCAGGATACCAGTACGGTATGATGCGAGTACAATTACCGTACGGTAGGCACTGGAGTCCCATTTTTCCTTGAATTTTCTCTTGTTAGTCAGCAATTCACAGCTAGTCTCGTTAGTCTCGTTAACCCACAATAACGAGGCAAGTTAAGGCATCCACTTTATGCCCCGAACGCGCTTCTCCCATCGCGTCTTCCAACAGAGCTCTCTCCTACAATCCTTCATGCCTCTCCCTCATACGCCCACACCCATTGCCCACATCCATAGCCCTCCATTTCTTTTTCCTCTTTAACTTCCCCCCCTTTCCCCCCGCTTTCACCTTTTTTTTTCTTCTTCCTTTTTTTCTTTTCTTTTCCCCTTCTCCTTCCTTCTACCACCCTAATTCTTATCCTTCTTCCTCAACCTCTCACTTTATCTATCGCTCTGTCATATCCAACAGGGAGCACAACTATCTGCCTGCTGTTGCCCTGGTCGTCGTCCTCCTCGGGTAATCTTCCCAATATCACAACTACCTTCTCAGCCCCCTCATTATGCCCCGCCGCGTCCAAATACAGGAGGATCCTTCCGATGATGATGATATACCCTCCTCCCCCCCACCTGCTCGTCCAGTGCGCTCCTCGCGCGCGGATCCAAACCTTTCACCTTTTTCTTCATCGGACAAGGAGAACGCTGCATCGGCAGCGAAAGGTAGCGCCAGCAATTCCAGGGAGCATAGAAGCTCCAATGGTGGATTGTCTGGAATGAGCTCTACCCAGAGGTCGCAACAGTTGCTTGAGGATGAATGCGACAAGGACGCCTATGATCCAAATCAAGACCCCGAGGAGAGGAGGAGAATTAAAAAGGAGTACCGCACCCTTCATAGAACTCTGTTAGGTATTTCCCTGTTTTTTTCTTCTTTCCCCTTTGTCCTTTTCTTCTCGCTTGTCTCACTTTTGGTGGCCATGATGCCACCATCAATACTTTTTTTTCTTTCTTTTCTGGTTATCCGCTGACAAGTCGCAGACTCTACACAGGAGTTTTTAGAACCCGAAAACGACGGTTTGAAAAAAACTTACTTGCGCGCAGAGGAGCTTTACAAGAATGTCAAGACCACTTCAGATGCAACACTCGATTCGCGCCTCCTTGTTACCGCTACCGACTTAACATTAAAGAAGGCTACCAACCTTACTTTTGGCGGAGGAGTTTGCGGTATTGACAACGACGAGTTCGTCGGAAAATGCATCACCTTCATGAAACATCGTGCTCCGGCACGTCGTGGCGCCCCTGCTCCCGAGGAGCAGGACGCCGATGAAGATGGGATCAGTTGGGCCCGCCTTGGTCGAGAGGCCGCCTTTAAGGGAAACAAACGTCCTGCCACTACAGATTTTCTCCTTGGACCACTCTCGGTAACAAAGAGGGTACGGGTTATGAGGCAACAACGTCGGGGGTTGAAACGTGGAGAGGGAACACTAGTCAGGCCCGTTGAGATAGAGCAAGGTGACGAACAGGCCGAGAACAACGCGAACACTTCCCTCAGACTTGTGAGAAATGTTCATACCGCTCTGGCCGAGTATCTCAATGAAAACGAAGATGTTGCCGAGAGCGGTTTAAATCTTTTCCGAGCGGTCGTCAACCCCTACAGCTTTGCACAAACAATTGAAAATATATTTTACGTTAGTTTTCTTGTGAAGGATGGATTTGTTTCGGTTCAGGAGAATGAAGATGACCTCCCAGTTATCTGTATAGTGCCCCACACATCCTCTTTACGAACTTTAATCTAACAATACACTACCCTAGTCTTGGCCGAGCCTGCTGAAGCCGAAGAACGCAAGTCCATGACTATTAAGCGTAGCCAGATGATTCTTTCATTAGAGATGCATCAATGGCAAGAGGCGATTAAAGTGTTTGACATTCACGAACCTATTATTCCCTCGCGCCAGGAACATCGAGAGGATGTCGGTGCCTCAGGATGGTACACTTAGATTTTTTTGATTTTTTTTTAGGTTGGCAAAGCCTCTTCCTTCCCGGCTATGATATACATCTAATGACTCCCACCCCAGGCGATGCATATCCCAATCTCTCGACCCTACACATAAAAGGCAGTAGATTTTTTTTTCCTTCTTTTTCGCCTCCCTCTACTTTGCTTTTCCGGTTGATTCCCACCAGGGAGCCCGCGATGTCGGGGAATGGGTCAAGGAGTATTACACAGAAAGGGTGTTCTATTCCAACTTGATGAAAGGTAGAAGCAAGAAAACAAAACCTATCCTTCATAATTACTTGGGACTCGGTTTCTGCTTCCTTCATTCTGTCCTCATTCTGTCTTCATTCCGTCCATAAACCATATTCCCCACTTTACAGCTTTTCTTTTTCATTTTCTTCTCACTCTTTGGCGGCGTCAGGTAGGGGCGGAAATGACTATCTCCATTGTTGAATTTTTTTCTTCTTTCTTTCTTTTCTTTCTTTCTTTCTCCCCTTTCCTTTGGTATCTTGAAAGATTTGAAGGGATCCACGAATCGGTGGCCCCTTCCTTATTTTCCTCCTCCTGCCGAGTTCGCGGTCGGGAGGTTGTAGACTAGCGGCACCACCCTAGTGGGTCTCGTATTTTGTTTGGTGATGTATATAGTTTTCTTCGCTGTGTTTATTTTTCTTCTTCAACCCTTCCTCTATGTGTTACTTTAGTGAGCTCAATTCTTAGTATAGGAATTCTTAGTGTAGGGTTATGTAGTGTTTGGGTATATATTATGATAGCAATGACTGCAAGATCGGCCCTCGAGTTTGCTATTGCGAGGCTTTTCGAGCGTGGTTTGTGAGAGGTTTGTAGTGGGACTAGAAAAGGGGGGTTTGTATGATGATACTGTAGCTGTTAAGTTTGTATGCCATGTACTTCTCTAGCGTAGGCACATGCATGCAATACAGCGATCAGAAAATCCGCACCCCCGAGGTCCTTAGGACGGCAACTGTGTGTACAGCACACTACCCTAATCTGCATCCAGCCAGCCCGCACACCTCACCTCGAGTAACGAGTGACACTTGATGAATCATCCCCTCCAAACCCGTCATTACCAAAAAGTCTTGGCATAGTCAGAGCTCTTGCGCGTCGCGCTTCCCAACTCAAACCCAACTCTTTGTTTATATGCTCTCATCCATCACCATTTACTGCTCCCAAGGAGAACAAACCATAAACCCAACAACTATAGTGCCTCCACAACCACCGAGGGCGCAAAGGGGGTAAAAGCGGGAATGTCAAAAAAACGCAAATCGACAACAACAACCGCCAATGCGCTCCCGGACACTCTACGAGTAGCTTACACCCCACCAGTCCGTCGCCTCCTGTCTCGATTATCGAAAAGCTCCCTAGTGGAATTGTCGCTAGGGTGGCTAGGGGGTACGGAGGTGAACCTGGCCCGTGTTGAGGATGAGGAAGAGGGCGAGGAAGGGGAGGAGATGGAGATTGAGGTTGTGAGGGGGATATACGAAGGATTTGGCAGGATCAAGAGCGTACGGGTGAAAGAGGTTGTCGAGAGGATCACGGAACACGAATGGAGGGATGGCTTGACTTTGGGGATGGTAGCTGAGTTGGATTTCCGCTGTTTGTTGCCCTCCCCCCCCCTTATCGAGTAAACATAACCGACAGAGAGAGGAAACAGATCTTCTGGACCACCCAAGCAGCCAAAAATGGACATCCGCGCAGCTCTACCTCCTATCCAAGCCTCCACCCGCTGGCGCCGCTCCCAAAACAATCTTCCATCCAAAAACCTTTGCTCACACACTCTCAACCCTCCTCCGTCCGCTCGTCTCCCCACACTACTATATAACCCACCATCCCAACTTACCCTTGCATATGCTCCGCGTGCAACTCCACCCACCAATCCCTTCTCTCCCCACCACCCTACTAACCCTCCCGCAAAGCAAGCACATATTCTGGCTGGCCTTTCCCGAATCCACAGACGGTTACCTCTTCCACACCCTCCCTTCCTCCTCCTCCTCCTCCTCCTCTTCCACCACCGCCACCTCACTCCCAGAAATAGTCCGTGAAAGCATCGCAATAGCCGTCTCAAGGCGCGGCACCCGCTACGGCATCCGCGCCGCAAGAATGAGTGCGAGGACTCTGGAAACGGTAGCCTATTACCGTGGCGGTGAAGGCGACGGTGGTATGCTGGGTGGATGGAGCATATTCTCAGCCGGGGGCTCGAGCGTCGATGATGACCTTCTCGACCTCCTGCCTGCTCGCGCTCCCCCGCTACCGCAAAAGCAACAGGAGGAAGAGAAGGAAGCTGGCGACGAACAAACCAGAAAACGCCAAAAAATAGCAGAAGCCAGATTCGGCATTGGTGCAAAGGAGGGCGATGGTACGGGGTTAGAGAGTGTGGTTTTTGCGCTCGCTGAGAAGTTCCCACCTGTCCCCCCCCAGGAAAAGCGGCAGCATGAAACAGAGACGGAGGCGGAGGAGGAGGAGGAGTTCAGGCCGAAAATCACTGTAAGGCTGGAAGGATTGCATGTATTTGCCGGTGTGCGCAGCTTGGTTGAACAAGGCGTTGGCTTCGACGGGGCAAAGTTGCCCGGCTGGTTAACAGGTGAGGCCGGTGTTTCAGTTGGGAGGGTTAGGGGGGGAAGAGTTAAGGGGTGGGTTGGGGATGCATGAGGGGGGATATAGTTTTAATCATAGTGTATTGTACTGTAGTATTGTCTCGTCCGCATGATATAGCGTTGGGGAAGAATTATTATTACTCGTTGTTTGAGATGTCACTCGTGGTTAATACTGGTGGCAACACAGCGGAAGGAGTGAGCGATTGTGTACTGTACGGGGAGTACGATAGGCAGAAGAAGTATACGAGGATTGTATGCCCGATACAACAACCACCCCCGTCCAGACAGGAATACCTTTGGCGAGCCACCGGCAGCAACCCGCCCAGACCGTTACCTCTGCCACTCACGTAGCCCAAACACACAACGTAACTTAATAACCAATCATCAAACAAGACACCCATCAAGCGCAGCAAACAGTACCACCAGTACTCTACAGTGTGCCGGTCAACCATTGCCTCCTTCCCTCACTAACAAAACCCGAGTCCTCCAATATATAGTACAGTATGTATGGTAATACAGGACCCCCAACCGCAAGAAAAAACCGAAAACGAAATTCCGTTCCGGTTAGAGGATATTGGGTTGTGGTGAGGCGGTTTGGCTGGTGGAGGACACTTTTTTTTGTCTCTCTCGAATATCGGGTTCTGGGGAATTTGTGAGTATGATACGAACGTGTGTGTGTGTGTGTGTGTATGGATTTTGTATGATATTATTATAAGGCTGTTTTTTTTTTTTTTGGGGGGGGGAAGGAGCCGAGAGAACATGTCAAGCGAGTGATATCTCATGAATAGAAGGCGGTCTTGTGCACCTGTAAGATAGATAGAGGGGGGGGGTTGTGAGAAGGGGGGGGGTGGAATGGATAGTGGAGATTCGGATTTGGATGGTTGGTCTCTATAATAATGGGAGGAAGGTTCGTGCTAAGGAGACTGGGGGGGGTGGGGGGACGCACACACTTTCTTTGGAGCCAGGGGTTCCCGGGGTGAATTGAGATGAATGGGGGAGGAGGAGGAGGAGGAGGGGGAGGGGGAAGAGGCGCAGGAGTACAGCACAGCTCAGATGAGGGGTTGAATCTAGATTTGAGGAAAAAGTGGACTATGATAATAATGGTGGTGTGGATCACACACGAGGAGAGAGAGAGAGAGAGAGAGAGAGAAGTGACGAGAAGGAAAATAAATCCAATTAACATTCCAATAATACCAAGGACCCGGGACCGTCTGGAAGGATGGTATAGTATATTATTATTATCAAGTTTTTTTCCCTTACCCCGCCTGAAGCTTCTACTACTACGGCACATATAGCTTGATATTCCAGAACATTCTCATGTCTGTCTATCTATCCGTCCGAGCCTGGTTCACGACGGGAGTAGGTGCGTAAGGTGTTGTGTGATCGACTGGGAGATATTCTTCTTTACCACCACACAATCAAGATCCTCAAGGCTGTTTCTGTTTCATCTAGCTGTTCTATTCCTTTACTACGGTACAATGCCAAGGGGCCATGGCTACCTATGCGGAAGAGGAGGCAGGCCTTACCGGTGGCTCGATCCGGAATTTAGGAATCGGGTGGGGGGTTCAAGGTATCCTCGGTGCTAGCTATTCTATGAAAGGAGGAAGGAAGGAAGGAAGAAAGGTCTACCCCCAAAAAACCCCCTTTGTACCGGGTATTGTCCTTTTCACGAAGAAAACCGCCAGGTGTATGTGTGTTAAAGAAGGCTACTATGATAATATTATCATATCATACTTAATCTAGAGAAATTTCTTTAGGTGGTGTTGAAAGCGAAGGGTGATGGTGAGTGTTGCGTTGCTATCAATGGTCGGTAGGCGGTTAATTTTGTCCACGCACCATAGCAATCCAGGGCTCAAGGGTGGGTGGTGGGAATGCTCTCGCTTGTTTGATCTTGACTAATTGGATTTACGGATCGTCCCGCTTGCACTTGCATCGGGGGAACCGTCTCCGAGGACAGTGCAATTGTCAATCTATTTTTTGCTCGCACACACAACACAGCACGAATGCATATCAGGCAGAACATAATTATGCAGGTGTTGTCTATAAGAGATAAGTTGTCTTTCCCATAGGCGGATCAGACACGGGAGATAGCTACCGGCCTGCTTCACTTGTTCTCAGTCTGTTTATTTATTAAATAAAATACAATACACTCTCCACCCCACTGCCGGTATTTTCCCCACCCTTTAATCAGCCCCGACAGTCGGCATCACGAACAATCACTCAGTCAACGAGTTGCTTGGCCGCGCGAGCAGGTCACACTTGACCGACACCATACCGCGGCACTGGTGACTTTGTTCCATTTAAATTCCAGTCGCACAAAATCACTCTCCCTTCCTGCTAACCTCCTTCCTGCGTCCATTCCCAGCCTGTAAACGCCAAGTTGTCTTACACTTCATACCACCGTCATCGTCGCATCGTCGCACCACCCCACAAGCTTCTTATGACAAAGGGGAACAAAATGGCAGTCCTCCCTCGCACAGCCGACTCATCCACCCATCCATCCACCAATCCGCGCAGCCCTTTATATCGCGGTTCTGTCCCATCACGCTTCTGTCGCCGCGCTCCATCCTCATCGCGTCTTAAAAAACCCCATCTGTTCTAATTGAGAAAAAGAACTATACCAACCAATAACCAACCGATAAGCCGAAATAGGTTCTGAACGATGGATCCAGTGAGTAGCCCCCCCCGACCTTTCTTCCTCCCTCTCTAACACCCAAGCCAAAATAGCAAACCCCAAAATAAAATAGAAAAAAGAACTAATAGCCCCACCACAGCTAACTACGGCATTGGTCATCACCCTCGCTGCCAGCACTTCGGCAATTCAAATCTTTTTATGGCAAGATTGGAAGACCAGGGTTGCGGATAGGGAGGGGTTGGCGGATCATTGACGTGTTTTGCGGGGAGAAAAGAAGGGGAAGAATGGAAAGAATGGAGACGAAGGCAAGATTCGCGAAACGCCTGTACAGATATAGAAAAAAGAGAGGAGGGGGAGAGAGAGAGGGCTGGGAGCGAATGGATGAAGGAAGGTCATGGAAGATTCCTTTTTTTTCTCCCTTTTTTTTCTCCCTTTTTTCAAAAAACGTAAACCCAATAGGCTTTTTGTAATCCATCACCCGCATTTCCAACTCCAAGTGCTGTAGCCTCCCGCAAAGGGAGGGGGAGGGAGGGAGGGAGGGAGGGAGTGTGTGTGCCCTAAACACTACAACTACCACTCTCGAAACCGCGACCTCCTATCCTCCTGCCTCCCATGCTTCTCCATCGTCATCCTAGAATGTAACTCATCCGTTGATGGGGACGGCTTCGTAAAGTCGTATATCTGTGTTTCGGTGATGCTCTTGACCTCCACGTCCTTGAGTGTGGCAATCACCTCGAATAGGCCCTGCGACTTCACTTGGTCGGACAGGTAGGATCCCTCCTTCGAACACCTCACAGTTACTAATTCTAGGCCGGTTAGAGATGGGAGGAAGCCGGCAGATGTGGAGAGGTAGTCGGAGACTAATTCCTGGGCCTTTTCCTCGACAAAGGTGGCCCAGAGGACGAGAGTTCTAAGGTTTGGTAGGACGAGGGGGGAGGTGTCGTCGTTTGCGCTAGCAGTGGAAGTGCCCGAGGAACAGGAGGAAAGGGATGGGGTCGGGGTTGTTGAAGAACTGCTGCAGGAGCACGGACGTTTACTCCCTGCAAAGATAATACCCATGCTAATCCTCCCTCTGTAAAAATCCAGGTACCTCAGCAACGGGGACGCCCTTAACAACGCCCTGAGCTCCCGGCACGCCACATCATCAACCCCCACCAGTCCGTCCATTACAAAATGGCTCTCCGGCACAGAAATTGTCAGGTTCACGAGATTAGTGGTCCGCCCCCGCGCTTCATACCCACATCCCAAATCATTCCACCAATCTGTCCTGGTCAACCTCTTTAGCTTGGGGCAGTGCTTAAACAGGCAACGCATGAGCGAGCGCGAAGAAGGTGGCTGCGAAGGGTATGCTTCCCCAGACAAGTCGTAGCACTCGACAGATTCAAGGGAAGTTAAGTTTGGAATCAGGCTTAGTAGAGCTGTGCACGCTGTTAAGACTGGAGGTTCATCTTTGCGGAGTGGGTGGCCCCAGTTGAATTCTTGTATTTCATCTTGGAAGAGGTCGCGCTTCAGTGGGGCGATGTCGATGCGTAGACGGCGGACGAGGGAGGAGAGATATGGCGAGCTATTTTTTTTTTAGAGGGGTAAATGTTAGTGGCTTATTGTTTGTCTGGATGGACGGGTGGGTGTATTTGAAATCAGGCTTGATCTGAGAGGCGAGGGAAAAGGCGACCGAGTGGCGAGAGAGAAGGAAGGAGGGGCCTATGTCAGGTATAGTGTGAGGAATGGGCAGGTTGATGATGGTATAATGTCATAGATGGTGGTGTTGAGGGTTATCCCCGGGATGTGAGGGGAAAGGAGTTAAGAGGGGGAAGAGGGGCAGGAGGTGGGAGGTGGCCTGAGGAAACGGGAGACCTCATGACGACATTCCTGTCGTCACTTTTTTTTTCCTGTTTTTATAAAAACCTTCTTGCTCCACCCCCCTCTTTTCACCCGCATTCCTCACTGCCATACTTTACCACTACTAACCACACAAACCTCCTCTCCCCCGCAAAAAAAACAAAAACACTAACTATCCCATACCCTTCCAACGAAAGAATGAAAGAAAATGAAAGAAACAAAGAAGCTCGCAAGAAACCCACCTACCTCTTCAACACATTCAACTGACTCTCCCGATACGCATACGGATCGAACCTAAGCTCGCGATACAACAACGGCGTACTAACCCTGCACCAATTGATGGAAACCCTGGCCACGCGCGCCAGGTCCGCAGCCTTCAGGAATGCCAGTATCTGCTCAAGGATTTCGTTTGGTACGCCGTTGATAGACAATTTCGTCCTTTGGTATTCGTCATCGCCGAGGTGGATGCGGCCGGCTTCGGAGTCTCGAGGGGTGATTTGTCCCGCGTTCATGGGTGCGTTGATTGTGTTGTTGAGGTTCCCATTCGGTGGGTTTGGGGTGGGGCTGCTGTTTGTGGGTGGATAAGGCCGGATGAAGTGAGGAGGGAAGGGAAGGGTTGTGAAGTGAAAGGATAACTTAACCCTTTGCTGTTATGGATGGAGAAGCAAGAGAAGTGCGGTGCGGTTGGCGGGCAGGTAGGTGGGAGAAAACAATAAAGTAAGGAAAAGTATGGGGAAGAAGGCAGTAGTAGACAGGGTACGATGCGGTAGGAAGATAGGAGGAGGAAGAGGGGAGAGGGAAAAGAAAGCTGTTCAACCTCTGCGCTGCAGTACCGTAATCACCAAGTAACTTAATTCCCCATTTTTTCCCTCACTCCACCTGATCGCTTAGGTCAATGCAGGATTGTAATTATTGACATGCGTCCCCGAGTTTGTTTCATTTTTTTTTTGGTGTCGTAGGTCGATAAGGGCATGATCGTCAGATACGTCTCAACTCCCGTTACACCTCTTTCCCCTCCTTTCCTGCCATTCTTCCACCCCTCAAAAATGATAGACAGTGCGGGTACCGCCCAATGGAGGAACCCCGGAGTCAAGTGGAATAAGATAAAACATGGAAAAGCGCACAAATGATGTGGCAAGCCCCCGGGATCAACAAAACATACCGTGCCGTTATCACAGGCAGCGGGGAGAGGGAGACCCCCCCATGGAACTTCCCGCCCCATTCCATTCCATATTTTTCTCATTTTCCACTTCCGGCGAATCACATCTTGCAGATAACAGATAAATGGGCGGATACCGTTACGGCAGGTAACATCAGCAAGGTAGGGTATGCTGGCAGGCTAATGATATTGCCGCGGCCGCTGCCGTTGCCGTTGTTGTGTAGTAGAGCGTAATTCTAAGTTCCCGAGGAGAGGAGTAGGGAGGGCGAGGATTGACAAGGTGGGGAAATTAAGGAAAAACATGAGATTTGGGCGGAATTGCGATGAGATGAGGATGGAATACCGGTAGAGGGATGGATGGGTGGGTGAAGGGGGGGATGGATGGAGGGAGGAGGGTCTGAGTCGTGACGGAATTATTTTTTATAGTGCGAAACCGTGAATTGCTAGAGCCTTTGCCCAATTGGACTTGGAAAGGCTGGGCAGAGGGCCGGATGGGGTCTGGTCTGGCCTTTTTAATCGTTTACTGCTATTCACCTGAGCCTTTAACCCTAATTCTGCTCTAGTGCCCTTTGGAAGGCACCATTAGAACCGTAGTTACGCAAAAGCTCTACGGTATACAACAGTAAGTTAGGGTATTGTGCTATCTCGAATGCGGCAGTGGTAACAGCACTGTACTCGTCGTGTGGAGCGATGACCGCAAGGGCCATGAATAAATTCACCAGTTACTATACAATTTTAGGTTTTCCCTAAGAAAAAAGACCCCAATCTTCCCATCACCCCTTCTCTTTCTCATTGTGGATAGAAAGCTGAAGAACACGCATGGGGAAGAAAGGGGGAAAGCAAGTAAACGGTCAGGAAGGAAAGATAAAAAGAAAAAGAAAAAACGCAACCTATACTTGTATCATAGACTAGAAAAAATATAAAAATGGTAGGACCATGGCATTTTCCTGGAATATAATTTGTTTCTTTTTATCGTCTCTTCTTTCTTCCTATGATATCTCTCTTCCCATATCGGCCATATTCCGGTGGTCCTTCGTCGTTAATACGGTGTGCCCAAAGAAAATAAAAACCCTCATCAGGTGGAGGGTTTTTTCTTTTTTCGTCTCTTCATTTCATTCTCATAGAGAAGAAAAGAGAAGAAAAAATATAGAAAGCTAGAAGAGAAAAAAATGTTGGAAGAATGTACAAAAAACCCTTTGAAAAGTACCCCCCGACACAAGAAACGGCTTTTATCATACAGAGTTGGCTCTCCCTTTCCGCCCATTTCATTTCCCCCGTCTCTACATTTGATTATCCAGTTCGTCCCCCTCCCCCGGACCCAGCCCTTCCCAGAAATCAGGCCCTCTGGGCATTGGGTTTCCGCCTGAGGTGAACAAGAAGCTTTTTAAAATAAATAAAAAATAAATAAGAGAAATTGATATGGCAGAGGGGAAGCAATCACTAAAATCAGATACGCCGAGGTTAGGTATGAAAAAAAAGAGAAAAGAAAGCGAAAGGCTCGAAAATAGCAGAGCAATAAGCGGGGAATCCGTATGCAAACAAAGACCGGAGAAAGGGAACTAGATTGAGAATAAGAATTGATCAAAAGGTAAAATGACCATGAAACTCCCCCTATACTATCCATCACCATCCATCATCTATTTTTCGTCATCCGCTTCACTTCCATCCCCGGTAACATCCCCTTCTCCACCACCACCGTCGCTGTTCCCTGTACTTGTCTTAACGGCTAGATTGATAGCTATCTTTTTAGTGGGTGGGCTACCGCTAGGTCCGGAGCTACGCTTCTTGGTCAGAGCATTCACACTCCCACTACCACCAGTAGGACTACGGCGTTTGTTTCGTAACTTCCCAAGCTCATCATCATCCTCCTCCTCACGTCTTCGTTTTTCCGATAACCTTTCTGGCGTGGGAGCTCCAGATAGTACATCACTATCAGACTTTTGCGAAGTAGGAGTGGTGGGGGAAGTCGTCGGACTAGCTGAGCTAGCCCCTTCAGGTGCTGGCTTGGTGAGTGTAGCAGCCCCTCCCTTCTCCTCGGGCTTGCTCTCATCAGCAGTATCCATTGGGTCGTCGTCTGCGTAGTCAACCAGTGGCTTAGGTACAGGCGATCCACTGCCGTTAGCACCCTTGACAGGGCTATCCTTGGGTGTCGGAGCGTTATCCTCTTCATCAGAAGTATTGAAATATTCTTCCTCGGCAGCGTCCATATCCTTGACACCCTGCCATCTTCTGGCACCATTGACATGATTCCTAGTCGATAGTCAATATCCTCTTCTTAAGCAAGGTTTCCCGGGCCTAATTGACCAAGTGTACCTCATCTCTAGTTCGGGAACTTGGGGTATATACCTAATGGACTTGTCTTCCTGAACATACGATGAAGGCATGGTCGTATCTTGCGATTGTTCGCATCTTAATATTAGCATATTGAAAGTATCAACATAGGTTATCTCCTTCATTCGATCACGATAATTTTCACCCAAGTGGACAATTATCTGTTTGATATTCTCCTGTAGCAAATCCGTTAGTTTCCGTGTGAAATCGGTAAATTAGAATGACCTCATACCCTCTTGATGAACTCGAAAAATTCGAGACAGGCAGAATTTAACAGGTTGTCCCTCGGCATGGTATCAATCACGATGCCCAGAATCGGTCCGAACAGCTTCCATTTGATCATATGCCGGATATAAAACTCATCCTGTAAACCAACGCACGTTCGGAAGAACTTCAACGCCGATAGTTTCAGATGTTTCTCGGGTGATTGGAGTAGCTGTGCAACCCTCGAGGGGAGATTCTCTGCGAGAAGGAAGTACTTTCCCCGGAATGCATGCTGTCGGACAAAGAAACATAGCGTATCCACGAGGTGGGAAAATAACGATACTTCTGCTATTGACAAGCCTTTCACTGCAACAAAAATTTCAGTCAGCTTGGTCCTACAATCACTGAGTATAAAAAGGCCACGTACATGATTTCCTGTTATCGAGCTCTGACAAGGGGAGGAATAGTTTCTTCGCGGAGTCGTCGTAAAAGGTCTTTAAAAAATTCTCAGTTTCACGGTCCGCATTATGATTTCGAGGATGCAACCGCGAGGTTATGTCACTAGCCTTTCCAAGTCCCTCGACCTGTAGCCCTGTAGAGGGATCCAGCAGAATTCTGATAGCATCTGCGATTTGTGCCTTTACTCCCAGATCCTGTTCCCCCAATAGCAATTCAATCAAGGTGTCCGTCAATGGCTTTTGCTTGTCGCTAATTTGTCGAAAGATGAACGCTCTCATCATTGCTGGGTCGTGATCGATCATGGCCACCAAAACATCCGTACCTGCAATGCGGACAGAAGCATCGTCGTGGAGCAGCGCGAAATCGATGACAGCAAAGAGTCCGTTTTGTATAAAGTGACTGTAAAGTTGGGTTCTTACAGGCCCTTGAAGGTTCTTTGCAATTGAGCAACATTGTTGAATGAATAAAACGCCATTCTTTTTCTGTGTTGGCTCGGATTCCGTTGAGTGGAAGATTGAAAAGAGCTCCTTCAAGAACGCCTGGTTGCTCTGGAGGTGCTGCAAAATATCCACCTGGTTGAAAAAGATAAGAGAGTTGAGCACTGAGAAGGTGGGGTCATCAAGAATCCTGGCAAGAACAACATCCTTCAAGTATTGTAATCGGTAAGTCCAATGGATCTTCTTCTTGATCTCTGGGTCCTTGATCGGCACCACCTCCTTGAACTTGGATGTATCGGATAAAAATTGCCGGTGGTTAGCTTTGTGACTTGGAAAATCAGGATCGTCTATGATCAAGGATGGTTAGCATCAAGGAAGTTGTTACACAGCAGATCACAGATACGCACATTCCAAGATCCCTACAACCCCAAATATAACCTCGTCCGTGACAATATGCTCGATGATCAATGTATCATTCAGCAATATTATCATCTTCATAATATTGCACAGCCGGTGCAGATTTTCCAGACTCTCCAAATCTTCCGCCATCTCCAGCAGCGGGATGAGTTTTCGAATAAAATCCTCACTCAGCACAAACTTCCCCAGGGAATCTCTGGCCTGGTTTGTCGAGCTTGCCGACCGGATCATAGCTTCGATTTCAGTAAGATTCCCTAGTTCAGGGGAAGGTAACATAACCGAACTAATGGGGGTTTCGTTGGCATCGTCTGAGAGTATTTCATCTGTATCTATCAGCATACATGTGAATATTTATCTTGAGGCGATAGAGCGCAGATCCCGAAAAGAACTTTTCCCACACAAAGGCTCGAACAAAGACCAAATACAGCAAAAGTGGATGGATGAAGCGCATACCTGCCCCAGATATCGACAGAAGATGACTCTGAACATGGCTCACAAACTCCCTGTTGTAAAATAGGTAAGCATAAAGTCCGATAACACAAGCGCAGGGAGCAGTCGTACCATATTGCGGCACAACCTTCTGGCTCTTGAAAGCTCAAAGCCATATCTGTGCCATGTGGCTCCGTCCACACAATCAATGTTTCTAGCTAGATGTCAGCAACCCGTCCAGGGACAAAAAAAAAATTTGTACAAATGCATCAGAGCTCTCCACAAAAGACACGGGAAAACAAGCGGTAAGCTGAACATACCCTGTTGCTTCTGATATCCATCATCCTTTATTATCCTCGTTTCTAGCAGCATACGGTCCTGCTCCTCCTCTGATTTCACCTGTATATGTGGTTCGTCCTGTGCGCCACGGGTATCAGCCACCTCATTGCTCATAAGACTGCCATGCTGCAGGGACCAAACAACGGAAGTAGAAAAAAACAAAAATAAAATGTTCCCGTCACGATAAGTCATCACGCCCACAAGTAGACAATCCTCACATTAACTAACTGTCCCGTGCAGTATCCAGTTCCCCGATCAAACCAATCATTATTCCGCAACTCATACACCTTTACTCGTCGCGGTGTTGTGGGCGGGTTAGGCACAGAAAGGGCCATGTTGATTAGATTAGCGAAGTCCGGTGATCGGACGACGAGGAAGCGCGGCAACGAAAGGGTATCGTAGCCTTTTCTCCTCGTCGCCTAATAATCGTCTGAAACTCCTTTTGTTTAGGTGAGGTGCCGATACAAAGGTTCGGCA